>ERZ1066118.40-NODE-40-length-155058-cov-32.735347_pt1 | contig 155058 bp, 121 predicted proteins | sample MGYA00382765_ERZ1066118 | MGnify/ENA primary metagenome ERZ1066118 (study PRJEB33369, sample SAMEA5778348) | biofilm metagenome | biome: Industrial cooling water; feature: Water cooling tower basin; material: Biofilm | place: United Arab Emirates | collected... | reverse complement strand
GGCGCCCCTGGGCCGGGCGCCCCTGAGCCGGGCGCCCCTGGGCCGGGCGCCCCTGAGCCGGGCGCCCCTGGGCCGGGCGCCCCTGGGCCGGGCGCCCCGGATTTTTGTACCAGACGAACTCTTTCTGGTCGGCAAGCAGAATGTCGGGCAGGCGGTCGCCGTCGACGTCGCCAATTGCCAGACCATAACCGATGGCGATCTGGCTATCAATGATTTGCGCCTTAAAATCCGGCGTTTGGGAGAGTGAATAATGGATAATGAATAATGTAAAATGGATAATGATTATCCAGGGGCGGCGGAGTTGTGGCAGAAAGTTCGGGAGCTTTTCCATTATCCATTATTCATTTTACATTATACATTAATCGACACTCGTTCTCCCAGTTGCAGCACCCGATACGGCGTGCCATGCTGTCCGCAGGCCCGTACGAAGTCCTGCGGGTCGGCGGTATTGAAGGCAAACATATCGTAATGATGCGGAATGACAAGGTGGGCGCCAATGTCGCGGCCCAATCGGGCGGCTTGGTCGGCATCGAGATTTCCGGCTACGCGGCGTTCAGGTTTGTTGCCGTTGATGGGCAGAAACGCCACGTCGACGCCCAGCGGTTTCAGCACTTCCACCATGTCGTCGTACCAGAGCGTATCGCCCGAATGGTAGACAGTCCACGGACCGAAGCTGACGACATAGCCCAAGAACCTGCACCGTCCGTGCTCGTCCCGTTCGATGGTGTTGTGTGCCGCCGGAACGCCCCGGACGGTAAACTCATCCGCCTGAACCGTCATGCCGTCGTTCAGGCCAATCGGGAAATCCGGATCGCAGTTCAGCCGGTCGGCAACGAACGCCCGGTTGGCTTCGGGAATGACGAACCGGGCCTGCGGGCTGGTTTGAAAAATGGGTTTCAGCGTCTCGGCGTCGAGGTGGTCCGTGTGATTATGGCTCGACGTGACAACGTGCAGCGTCGGTAGCCGGGCGGGGTCGATTACGCGCTCCGACAGCCGGACGTGGGGCTTGTCGGTATGTTCGTATTTGCGCGTCAGCGAGTCCGACAGATACGGGTCGAACAGCAGGTGGCGCCCCTGCCACTGCAGCAGAAAACCGCTTTGTCCCAGCCACCAGATATGCAGCGGGTCGGGGTGTTTCAGAGCGGACTGTATATCAGCCAGCAGCGCGTCGTCCTGCTGAAGCGGTTTGATAAGCGGCATATATTTGCTGCCCCCGCCGCATCGGCAGCGGCTTACGGGCGAAGGTCGTTATCTGTCTAAAGAACGACCGCAGGCCGATATACCGCAGAATGTCGGCATACATGCGGCAGTCGTGCACGAAACCCTCCACCCGACCGCGCTTTTCCATTTTGTAGGTATTGGTTGCCGACCAGGGCACCCAGCGGACGCGTTTGCCGTTCTCCCACATGTATTCGTTTATTGCCATTTCGAGCTGAAACCCTTCGATGGGCAGTTCGAGCACGGCTTCGAGGTCTCCCCGGCGCATGATGCGCTCACCCGACAGCAGTACGTCGCCCCGGTTCATCTTCACGAACCATTCGGCATACAATCGCCGCAGAATCACCATGTCGACGCCGGGATTGTGGCGGATCGTATCGATGATACGCTCCAGCTCCGACCAGCGCACGTTCTGCAAATCAGCGTCCATCAGCAGCACATACGGATGCCGGACTTCCTGAAGACCCCGTTTGATGGCCGCCGTTTTCCCGCCGTTTTCGTCCTGCCGAATCACGGCCAGATGAGGCCACTTCTCCTTAATCTCCTGATAGGCAGTGTCGTTCGACCCATCGTCGACGCAGATGATCTGGTCGATGGACGGCACCTGCGTTACTTCCTCCAGCACAGAGAAAATACGCTCGCCTTCGTTATAAAACGGTATCAGACACGATACGCCCTGTTCTGTTTTCATAACCTGAGTAGATAACCTTCCTGATAAACCCGCAACCGGGCCGGTAGGTTTGCTGAAGTGATCTACCTGTCTGTCCGGGTACGAATGTCCGATTCCGTTCTATCATGTAATTTATTTCATACTCAATGCAAAATTTGCGATATTTCAATCAGCAGGAGAACTCAGGACAGTATGTTCTGCGCTGGCAACCATGAAATTACGCTCTTTGCTGCTTTACTTTCTCCTGTTTACGGGAGGTGCTTCTTTATGGGCCCAGTCCGGTGCTGTTCAGGCCACGGTAAACCGGCAGCTTGAGCGGGCAGAGCAACTGGCCTCCTCTCAACCCGAAGAGGCGTTGAGAGCGGCTCAAACTGCCCTGGCACTGTCCCGAAAAAATCACCTGACCTTATCGGAAGGTATGGCCTACCAGCGGCTGACCCGCATCTACGCCGAACGCAGCGAGTACGCCCGCGCTCTTGAGGCAGGTAAGGCAGGAATCGCAATTTTCATCCGGCTGGGCAAACACCAGGAAACCTGCCGGATGTACATTGGTCTGGGCATTATCAACCGCTACCTCAAACAGTATTCCGCCAGTATCGAAGCGAACAGGAAGGCCGAAGAAATAGCGAAACAGCACGCACTCAACCCACAGTTAGCGGCCATCTACGGCAATCTTGGCAACGTATACTTCGATCAGGCAGATTATGAAGAAGCCTTACAGAACCACCTGAAATCGCTGCAAATCAATACAGTTCTCGGCGACGAACAGGGCATGGGCAATACGTACCATAACCTTGGGATGGTATACCGCGTCCGAAAGCAGTATGACAAAGCCCTCGATTACTACAACCGATCGCTGACGCTTGATTTAAAAAATAATAACCAGCGCAACATAGCCATTTCATACCTTGACCTGGCCCGGCTGTTCATGGAGCAGCAGCGTTTTCAGGAGGCATCAGTCTACGCGCAGAAGGCACTGGCTACAGCCCGCCAGTTCCAGTCTAAAAAACTTGAAGAAAATGTCTTATCGCTACTGCCTCTGATCCAGGCCGCTCTTGGAAACTACGATCAGGCACTGCGGTACCACCAGCAGCATACCAACCTCTCGGATAGTTTACAGTCGACGGATATGTCGAAGCAGATCGCGGATATGCAGGCCCGGTACCGGGCCGAACAGAAAGACCGCGAACTGAGTTTGCAGAACCTTCGTCTGGAGACCCAGCAGACGTCGCTGAGCCAGCAGCGGATGTTGATTGCGGCTCTGATTGTCCTGGTGATGTTGGGCTGTCTGCTGGGCTATCTGCTGTTCAATCGGTATAAGCTCCGGCAGCGCAACCTGAAGCTTTCACTGGAAAACGAACAGTATCGTCTCTCGCAAAGCCTGCAGCTCCGGCAGAACATCGACGAAACCATCAACTACTTCGCCACCTCGCTCTACGGGAAAAATACGGTGGACGAAATCCTTTGGGACGTTGCCAAAAACTGCATCGCCCGGCTGGGTTTCGTGGATTGCGTGATTTACCTGCTCAACGACGAGCAGACGGCCCTTGTGCAGAAGGCCGCCTACGGCAACAAAAACCCGGAAGCTTATTCTATTCTCAACCCGATAGAGATTCCGCTCGGCGAAGGCATCGTGGGGAGCGTAGCCCAAACGGGCAGGCCGGAAATCATAGCCGATACGACTCAGGACCCACGCTATATCGTGGACGACGAGATACGCCACGCTGAACTGGCCGTACCGCTTCTGTTTCAGGGCAAAGTCATTGGGGTGATCGACTCGGAACACCCCGAAAAAGGCTTTTTCAAAGAGCACCACCGGGAAGCCCTGCAAACCATTGCGGCCATCTGCAGCAGCAAAATTGCCCAGACGATAGCCGATGAAGAGGCTAAAAAGTCCAAGATTCTGCAAATTGAAGCGGAGTACATCAAAAAGCTGGACCGGATGAAGTCGCAGCTTTTTGCCAACATCTCGCACGAGTTCCGCACGCCGCTTCAGCTCATTCTGGCACCGCTGCAAAAACGGGAAGCCATCAGCCCGGAAGAAGCCCACATGATGGAGCGCAACGCCAATCGACTGCTTCGGCTGGTCAACCAACTGCTCGATCTGGCAAAGGCCGAAATGGGGATGCTCAGGCTGAACTATCAATGGGGCAATCTGACGGGTTTCCTTCGGCAGACCGCCCGGTATTTCGAGCCGATGGCCGTTGCCAAAAAACTTCGTTACCAGATTGACATACCCGTCACCGAGCCGTTAGTTGCCTACGACCACGACAAATTTGAAAAGATCCTATACAATCTGCTGTCCAATGCCATCAAGTTTACCCGGGCGGGCGGTCAGGTCAGGCTACAGGCTGAGATTAAACCCGAAGCAGGGCTCCGGCTGATCGTCAGCGACACAGGCATCGGCATTCCTGAGTCGTTGATAGACCGCATATTTGACCGTTTTTATCAAATTGACTCCTCGCAAACGCGGGTCTTCGAGGGAAGTGGTCTGGGGCTGGCGCTCACCAAAGAACTGGTGGAACTCTGCAAAGGCTCGATTCATGTGGAGAGCCAGCCTGGCAAAGGCAGCACCTTCGAGGTCTGGCTTCCGCTGAAAGTCGATACCACGTCAGCCGCTCACGGATCAGCCAGGGGCGTATCCGCTACGGGGAGTAGCCAGGACTCCAGCCTGTTTATGCCCACGCCTGCCCTCCTGGCAAATGAGGAACCGGCCGGAGACGATGGGGAAGACAAGCCGACGCTTCTGCTGGTGGAAGATCACGCCGAGTTTAATAACTACCTCCGCCAGCAACTTTCCAGTCGCTTCCGGGTCGTGCAGGCCATGCGGGGCGATGAAGGATTGCAGGTGGCCCGCCGGGTGGTTCCTGACGTCATTATTTCCGACGTGATGATGCCGGTGATGGACGGTTTTACATTGACCCGCCACCTGAAGGAAGACGACCTGACCAGCCACATTCCGGTTATACTGCTCACGGCTAAAGATGACATCGACTCCCGGAAAGAGGGGTTTGAGGGTGGGGCCGAGCAGTACTTAGCCAAGCCGTTTGCCCTCGACGAACTGGTGACCCGCATCGACAGTATGCTTACCCAGCGCGATCGGCTCCGCAAAAAGTATAGTCGGGAGGTGGTGCTGCAACCCACCGGGACACCCGTCCGCGACCGGGAAGCTGAGTTTCTGGAAAAGGTAATCCGTATAATAGACGAGCGCCTTGCCGACGAAGCCTTCAGCGTGGAAGTGCTGCAGCGGGAAATGGGCATGAGCCGGATGCAGCTACACCGGAAACTGAAGGCCCTCACCGACCAGTCGGCCTCCGATTTTATCCGTTACATCCGGCTGCAGCGGGCTGCCGACCTGCTGCGGCAACCCGGCATCCCAATTGCCGAGGCCGCTTACCGGTCGGGTTTTACGCATCTCTCCTATTTCTCCAAATGCTTTAAAGAACAATTCGGGCTGCTCCCCTCCGAATTTGCGAAACAAAAAGACGTCAGCCCTCCAGACACCCAATCATAAATTACTGATATTCAACGATATAAATTTACAAAATGACACGTGTTACATGCGTGTTATTTTTTGGGAAATGCGTGTTATCCCCCTCCGACGTGCTGACAATACCTTTGTTGCCATAAACGAATCGCCGAATCCGCTGTCATCAGCGGGCCGCTTTTTCCTCTTTTTTTAACACGCATAAAAATGCAACTCGTAAACGTAGTAACCGTTTTCGCACTGCTCCTGACGGCGCTCTGCGGATGCGAAGAAAGTCTGGTCAGACGGCAGAGTCTGACCGCACGGGCCGATGGGTTCGTGCCCAATCCTCCCCCGGACGATGTCGGAGGATACACTCACCTTCCGGGCGGGCAGTCCTACCCGACGATTGTCCAGCAGACGTTCATTCCTTCCGATCCCCTCTTTGCTCACACCAAATGCCTCACCTGGCGGATTGAATGGCCGAACTACCCGGCGGGCACTGATCCGAACACCATCCCGACGGTATTCCGGCTATCGAACGGTTCGCTCTATAGTTTCGGGTACCTGAACGGCCTGACTCCCTCCAATACCTACAAGACCAATTTCAACCTGTTTCACAACGCCCAGCTCGAAACGGCCAGCACTCTCTGGGACGAGCTTATCCATACCTTCGGCAATGGTGAATACATGGAAAGCACCTGGTTCAACGAGACCAGCTATTCAGCGAAAACCATCGAAGGCTGGGTGAAAGAGCGCCCGGGTCTGTTTGAGGAAAAATGGGTCGACAACAATCAGCAACCGCCTGTGTATCAACAGGGTGATATATTTCTCTTCAAACTGCTGGAGCAGAATCGCTACGGCGGCATCCGCATCGTCTCCATGACGCCCCGGATCATCGAGGTCTATCTGGCCGTACCGAACAACTGATTCGGTCTAATCGCTTTCTGCCAAGATTCTGTGGATGCTAATAGGCTGATTTATTGCCTATAAATCAATTCATTATTCTCAATAGAATCCACAGAATCAATAGAAACAACTGAATCCAATTTTTCTCTCCTGCCAATAAACCCTCTTTTTTCCATGAATACGAATTTTGCGCACCTACTCCTGAAGGCCTGTTTGCTGGGTATGCTCTTCAGTTCTAATCCGTTACAGGCCCAGCAATGGCTGACCGCCAACGGCAACCTCTACACCCTCCCCACCGTTAAAGTCGGTGTTGGTACCTCTACGCCCCAGCGAAATCTGGAAATATTGAGCGCAACCGACACCTATCTGCGCGTCGGTTCCCTGGGCGGAGCCTCGCTCAACACCCAGACGGCGGGCATCGAACTGCGCCGGAGCCTGTTCAACGGTACGGCCAAAATCTGGTCAATCAATAACGAAGACCACTTCCGCATCCGGCACAACGATGATTTGCTGTTCGGCCTCTCTCCCGACATGGCCCGGCTGGGCATCAACCTCGATAACCCGGTCGAGTTTACCATCTACGGAAAAAACGTCGTCAAATCGGGCAATTCGGTTCTGGATGGAGCCTTGCGCCTGCATTCGAAGGTGGGCGGCAACATCCACATGCTGGCCCTCGACGGCAACCAGATCGAAAGCAGCGATCCGCTGTATGTCAACAATGACTCGAACCAAGATGTCCACCTTGCCAACGGCGGCGGCAAGGTAAAAGTGGGCACGACCGACAACGAAGCCCGGTTCAGCGTAGCCTCCGAGAGCGATATGCAACTCAAGCTTATCAATCCGGGCAACGGCGGAGCGGCCTGGCGGATTGGCGTGGCTAACACTAACTGGTCTGCCGGAGCCGGTAAACTGGTGTTCTCCAGAACGGCCAGTTCATCTGATGCCACAATGGTCATCACGACCACCGGGAACGTAGGCATCGGTTTGACAAACCCTTCCAAAACGCTGCAAATCAACGGTACCACGTCGACCAAAGTGCTTGAAATCACGGGCGGAGCCGACTTTGCCGAGCAGTTCGACATCGACGCGGACGAAACGATTCTGCCGGGTACGGTCGTGAGCATCGACCCCGACAAACCGGGGCAACTGCGGGTGGCCCGGCAGGCCTACGACAAAACGGTGGCCGGTATCGTGAGCGGAGCGGGCGACGTACAGCCGGGTATGCTCATGGGGCAGGCCGGCACCCTCGCCAGCGGGCAACATCCCGTGGCGCTGACGGGGCGGGTATACTGCCGGGTGGACGCGCAGTACGGGACCATCCGCCCCGGCGATTTGCTCACCACCTCGCCCACGGCGGGCCACGCCATGAAAGCGTCGGACACCGGAAAAGCACAGGGGGCCATCCTCGGCAAAGCCATGACTTCGCTGGAAGAAGGCACAGGCCTGGTACTCGTGCTGGTTAGTCTTCAGTAAGCCAAACGCGACAGAAGCATGAAGTCCTTCAGCTCTTTGTTCATACTACTGGTCTGCCTGCTGAGCGTATCGGCGATGGCTCAGAAACGGGTGCCGTACTCGTTCCGGTATCAGTCCGAAACGTCGGGCCGGGCCATGTCAGGCCGCGAAACGTCGGACCGCGAAACGTCAGGCCGTGAGACTTCGGGCCGCGACCAGCTCCGGTTCCTGACGCAGGTGACGCAGCCCGGCACGACCTTTCTTCGGCTCTATTTTGCCGGTACGCAATTGGGCGAAACCAGCTATCTGGTGCTGGAAAGCGCCGATGGCAACCGGCAGGAACTCCGCCAGCCGGACCTCGAAAACTGGCACTATAGCTCGGCCTACTTCAACGGCAGTTCGGTGAAGGTCTCGCTGTTTGCGGCGGCTGGTGAGCGGAATACGGTCAGCATTCCCGAAATCAAAATTACCGACGAGCGGGCCGAACGCGCCCGAAACGCCCGGCAGGCGGCAGGTGGTTTCGGAAACGCCTCCCGGACGGGAGCCTCCACTTCGGCGAGTATCACCGAGCTATACCCCTACGCGAAGGCCGTAGGGCGGTTTACCAACGGCATCGATTCGTACGGTACGGGTTGGATTGCGCCCAACGGAGCCATCGTTACGTCTTGGAATATGTATGACCTATACCATTCCGCCGACCCATACGACGTCATCGAGTTCAACGTGCCGCCCTCGGTTGGCGGTGCGGTCACGCATCCTTCGCCCCAGGACCAATACCCCCTGGAAGACCGAAACCTGCCGCGCTCGAACTACCTCGAATTTAAAGCAGAACCCTACTATACACCTTTCGTTAACCTGTACGGCTGGGTGATTTTTGAGGCTCTGCCGAATGGCACTGGTTTGCGGCCCGGCGAACGCCAGCAGGAGTACTTTCGGATCGGTCTCAATCCGGGTAATTCAGCCATCGACGCGGAGGGGAGCGGGAACCTGCCAGTGAATATTTTCCACTACGGGTACACTATTGACCTGCAAGGCGACCCCACGTTTCGGACGTTGCAGGTGCTGCAAACACCGCTGTTGAAGCAGAACGATTTTCTCGATAACAGCAATGACAACCGAGACCGCTTTGTACTCTACAACACACCACGTTTTAAGGGCAGCGATGAGGGCGCCCCCATCACGCTCGTTGGGTCGAACGTAGCGATTGGCGTACACAACCGGGCAGCGCCCGACGAACCGGGATTTACGGGATACGGCCTGGGATTTCGCGATGCTGCCTTTCGAAACGAGGTGAGCGACTTCTACGCGTCGAACTCCGTGTACGTCGACTTCGGCGGACCGGCTAACGGAGCCACCGGCGAAATACACAAGCCGTACCTCTTTGCGAGTCAGGCGGCCAGCGGTGCTCCCAGCGGGGCGCAGGTGTACTTTGCCCGCGGTACGTACCCCGGAGCCGCCACTTTCAACCGGCCCATGACCCTGCGGGCACCGGTCGGCACAGTCAGGATAGGAGCCAGTCAGGTAGGGGGCCGACAAGCCGCCGGGCCGACCATTGCGCCTCATTGGCTGACGGACGAGTCATCTGCGCTGCTCCGGGAAGAAATGGCATCGGAGGAATCCCGGCAGGTGCGGGCCTACCCTAACCCGTTCCGGGAGCAGACCGAAATAAAATACCCGTTTGCGGAAGGTGGCCCCGTAACGGTGGACATATTCAATACGGCGGGCGTGCGCGTCGCTGCATTCAGGCTAAACAACGCAGCATCCAATCAGAACGGGGTACAATGGACCGGCACCGATCAGAATGGAATGCCGGTGCCGACGGGGTTGTACATTATTAAAGTGAACGACGGTCGTCGGACATTTACAACCAAAGTATTGAAGCAGTAATCGGCTACGAGAGGGCCGGAGTTAACCGGCCCTCTGACAAGATTTTTATGGCGTACGTAATCCAGAAGTAGACAGGAACGAACATGTACAACTTCTCTTATTTCAAAGAAAAAGATAAGCAGGTATTATTGGATTTCATGGAGCAGCATCCCTTTGCCTTTTTGACGGGAAGTAATTCATTGGGAATGCAGGTAGCTACGCAAATTCCAATACTAATTGAGAAAAGAGAAGGCGAACTGTTTTTGCAGGGACACATTATGCGAAACACAGACCATTACAAGGCTTTTGCTGAAAACTCTAACGCATTGATAGTGTTCACCGGCCCCAATACTTACGTGAGCGCTTCCTGGTACAGTAATCCGCAAATTGGCTCAACCTGGAATTATATGAGTATACATGTCAGTGGGCAGCTAAAATTCATGGAGGAAACCGATTTGATTGAATTTATGAAGAGAATGACGGTGAAATTTGAAAAAGGAAATACGGGATCGCCAACAATTTATGACAATCTTCCGGGCGAATTTTTACGGAAAATGATGCCTGCCATTGCTGGCTTTGAGCTGAAAGCAGACAGAATAGAGAACGTTTTTAAATTAAGTCAGAATAGAGATGAAAAAAGCTACGTGAATATCATCTCAAAACTGGAATCACAGGGAGGTGACGGTGCATTAATCGCTTGTGAAATGCAAAAACGCAAAGAGGAAGTATTTCCATCGGGATTAGAATGGGATGAGAGAAAATTTGATTCATAACTTTAAAAAACAAATCACAATTAAACAAAAAACAGGAATGAAGAATTTAGTTGCAGCAGCAATTTTTGGTATCGCCCTGTTGGGGATCGCATTCGCCCAGACGCCGCCGGACGAGGTGGCAAAACGAACCGGCAAGGCGCAGATGGCCGTGGTCGAATTTACGCCCGGCCCGAACGTGGCGGGGATGTCGGCGGAAGCCAAACGACAGCTACAGGCCAGCATTGCCTTCCGGCTGATGAAAACCAACCGGATTCACGTCGTGGATGTCCGGCATACACGGGAGGCGTCGCAGGCCAACCTGGCCGCAGTGAACGGCGCTTCGACCGCCGCCGCCGTAAAGGTAGGTAAGCAACTCCGGGTCAGCTACGTACTGACGGGGACAGTTGAAAAATATAATTCGCAAGGCTCCGCCACGCTCAAAACCCGCCTCGTCGAGGTTGCCACCGGAAAAGTCAGACACACCGACGAACTGGAGCACCAATTCACTGGTATCATGTACACCGGTAATGATGCCGAGATGAAGGCGAAGGTACTGCTGCCCATAACCCTTAAACTGGCGGAGACACTCGCAGCAGAGTCACTTTAAAACAACGGCAGCCATGACCTTCCACCAGATTCAACTCGTCAAAGCCTCCTACCAACTCGTAGCGGCTCTGCCCGCTGAGACCGTAGGAAAACTCTTCTACGACCGATTGTTTACCCTTGCGCCGGAAGTCCGCCCCCTGTTCAGCCGTACGTCGGTGCCTGAGCAGTCGAAAAAACTGCTGGCTACGCTCACCTTTGTCATCACCCGGCTCGACCGGCCCGACACCATTGTGGCTGAGGTAGAAGCGCTTGCCCGGCGACACGTCCATTACGGCGTTCAGGAGCATCATTACAACGTGGTGGGGCAGGCCCTGCTCTGGACGCTGGAACAGGGCCTGGGCGAAGCCTGGACGCCTGACGTTAAAGATGCCTGGGTTACCTGCTACACGCTGCTTTCGGGTACGATGCTCAATGCCACCGTAACGGCCTGACCATCGCAGCGTACCAGCAACAGACTCAGTGCTTCGTCAATTGACAGCCCGCAGCCGCACCAGCCGGGCGAAGGCCTGTCCCCGGTGCGTTCCTGTCACGGTCAGCGACACGGAAGCCCCGCTGGCGGGTGCGGTCAGCCCCAGATCACTCCAGGGCCGGGTCAGCACGGCCCGGCCCTGACCGTCGGTCGTCAGCGTGGCGACGTCGGCCCCGGTCCGGGTCGTTACTTTAAGCGGCAGGGACGACACCGGCAGCGAATCGATGCCTTTTTTGTAGTCGAGGAGGGCCGTTTTGTCGAGTTCCAGGATGCGCAGGCTCAGCGTGGCCGCCCCCGACAGTTTCGAGGTGACGGTGGGTTCGGTCGTCAGGCCGCCGCCATCGCCCAGGGTGTTTTCAAACAGCACCAGCACGGGCGACTGCACCCGGTCGACAAACGGGTCTTCCTCGCGGGAACAGGCCGCCAGCAGCACCACGGCCAGCACACTTAGCATCATTTTGAGTTTCATCGAGCGGTTCATGTCTTCGTTATTTTTCGGCCCACCAGAGTTTCGTTTTCATGTCGTCTTTCCCGCCATTGAGCGTGATGCCCTTGTCGATATTAGCCTTGTTGAGCGAATATTCGGTCGCCGGATAGGGCAGGCGGGTTGGCAGCACCCCGTCGTTTTCAAATACGGCGCGGGGGTCTCTGGGCGGCAGCACCGGCAGTCCCGTGCGGCGATACTCCGTCCAGGCTTCGATGCCCTGTCCGAAGAGCGCAATCCATTTCTGCTCCAGCACTTTTTCCCGCGTCACGGCTCCCATTCTCGTGAAATAATCGGGCGTCGCTTTCAGTCCATACTGTTCAAATGAGGCCGTAACGCCCCGATCAAAATACGTTTTGGCGTCGCCCGTGATGTCCCCGTCGAGGGCGGCTTCGGCCAGGATGAAATTCAGTTCAGCGAATGTCATCACGATGCTGGGCGCTTCAGGGCGGGTGAAGAAACTGCCGATGGTCGAGCTGCTGCCGAGAAACGTGGTGGCGATGGCGTCGGGCAGGCCGTTGGGATGACCCAGATACTTTCCGTCGCGGTTGGGGCTGGCAAACACCGTCAGCCGGGCGTCCTGCAAAGCCGTCAGTTTGTCGACCAGCGTACTGCTCACGTTCCAGTCGGTGCGGCCATCCTGCACGATGACCTGATGCCATTCGTTGTTGCTGGGCAGCGTGGCCGTATGACGCAGCAGGGCGTTGTCGTCGTTGCCAGCCATGAGCGGGTATTTTGCCGGATCGGCCAGGATTTCACGCATGATGGCCCTTGATTCCGCCGATTTTTTCGCCGCCTGTCGGTTTGCCAGCCGCAGCCGCAGGGAGTTGGCGAATCGCTTCCAGCGCAGAATGTTTCCGTTATAGAGAATGTCGCCCTGGATGCCCGGCCCCGCCGGATTCAGCTTTTCGTTGGCTAGTTTGAGTTCATCCAGCAAACCCGCGTAGATTTTTTCCTGCGTATCGTAAGCGGGCGTGTAGTTGGGCTGGCCGTCGGTGCCTTTCATGGCTTCGCTGTACGGAATGGCGCCCCAGCAGTCGGTCAGGACCGAGAACGTCCAGGCCCGCATGACCATTGCTACGCCTTCGAAATTCGGATTGGGCGAACTGCCTTCGGGGCCCGATTCGCGGATGATGCGCTGGAAGTTCAGCAGGCCATCGTTGAAGAACGACTGCCAGTTGTTGTTGTAAAAAGCGGGCGAAACGCCGTAGTTGTCGCCTTCGTTGGAATAAATATTCCGGGTCAGGTGCTGCATCCAGAGTTCGGCCCCGTCGAGGTTGATGCGCTCGAAACGCGTCCGTCCGCCCCAGTAGCGGTCGATGGAACGCTCCAGCGCATAGGGCAGCAGAAACTGCGCTTTGATGGACGTCGGATTGTTGGGATCGACGTTCATTTCATCGAACGTATCGGTACAGGAACTGGTCAGGAGCATCAGCGCCAGAGCCAGCCCGTATGTTTTTGAATGTTGCCTCATGGAATTAGGTGGTTAGGAGTAACCCGGAAAGCCTTTCCGGGTCTGAGCGAAGCTCAGGATTTTTTCTGCCTGCGGCAGACCCGGAAAGGCTTTCCGGGTTACATTAAAAACCAAGTGTGAGATTGACGCCCATGCTGCGGGAACTGGGTAGTTCGCCGTAAGCAAAGCCCTGCTGGTTGCCGCCGAAGCGGTCGACCTCCGGATCGATGTGCGGATGATTGCTGAAGAGAATCGCCAGATTGCGTCCCACGAGCGACAGTTTTGCCGTGCGGAAGAACATCCGTTTCAGCAGCGACTCCGGCAGGCTGTAGCCCAGCGTCACCTCCCGAAGTTTCACGTAGCTGCCGTCGAAAATGGCGGCTTCGTGGAAGCGGCGGGGGTTGTTGTAGCCGTAGAACTGACTGGCGGCGATGATGACGTCGTTGGGAGCGTAGACCGGCGTACCGTCGGCCCCCTGACTGACGATTTTCACTCCCTGACCAATCACGCCCTCTTCCCGGCCCACGGCGGTTTCTTCGTACTGCCCCGTCCAGCGGGCCGTACCCGTGCCTTCATCGTAGAAGTCGCCGCCCATGCGCATGTCGATGAGCGCCGAGAACGAGATGCCCCGGAAACTGAGCGTGTTCAGGATGCCACCCGTCCAGCGCGGCTGTACATTCCCCAGAATACGGGGCGTAGTCGACACCACGGGCAGGCCGTTGCTGAAAATCAGTTGACCGTCGGGAGCGCGTTCGAAACCAATGCCGTAGAGCGTACCGTAGGGCTGCCCCACGCGGGCCTCGGAAGTCAGCCCCTGCCGCTGGTTGAGGATGAACGTCGTCAGACCGTCGGCCAGGGCATTCACGCGGTTGCGGTTCCGGGCAAAATTCAGCGACACATCCCAGGTCAGGCCGTTGGAAAGCCGCAGGGGCGTTCCCGACAGCACCACCTCCAGACCTTTGTTGGTAATTTCACCCGCGTTCAGGATACGGCTGTTGTAGCCGGTCGCCTTCGAAATTTCCACCCCCAGAATTTGATTGCGCGAGGTCTGGTTGTAGTAGGTCACGTCGAGGCCCAGCATCCCCTTCAGGAAACGCAGGTCCATACCCAGTTCCACGCCCGTGGTGATTTCGGGCTTGAGGTCGGCGTTCGGAATAGTCGTATTTTCAAAATATTGCGGAACGCTGCCGTTCCAGGCACCGCCGGAACGATACACCTGATTGAGCTGGTAAGGCCGGGCATCGTTGCCCACCTGCGCCCAGCTTGCCCGCAGTTTGCCGAACGAAAGAATTTCGCTTTTGACGTTCAGCAGGTCTGTGACAACGGCGCTCACCGAGGCTGAAGGGTAGAAATACGAACGGGCGTTGGTTGGCAGCGTACTCGACCAGTCGTTGCGGGCCGTCAGGTCGACAAACAGGGCGTTTCGCCAGCCAAACTGGAAGGTTCCGAAAAGACTCTGCATGGCCGACTTCTCGATCCGGCTCTGCAGCACGTTCAGGCTCGGCACCGAGTTCGCCAGGTTGTAAACGCCATCGACGACGAGTTCGTTGACGCGGGCAAAGTTGCGTTTAAAATAATTGGTCCGGATGATGCCGCCTGCCTGCGACGAAATCGAGATATCCGGCGTCAGGGCTTTGTTGAAGGTCAGAATGGCGTCGTGATTGGTCTCCTGCGCCCGGACCACCTCCTCCGAATACTGCCCCGGTGTGCGGTTGCCGTTGCGGACGCGCTCGAAGTTGATGACGTTGATACGGGTATCGGTCCACATATCGGTGCCCGACCGGACCATCAGACTCAGAATGGGCGAAATCTTGTAGGTCAGGGCCATATTTCCCACAATCCGATCTTTGTCGTTGGAGGTCGGCAGGCGGTCCTGAACGAAGAAAGGGTTCGTGAAAAACGTATGCTGCCAGTTGGGCGGGTCGGTGTCGGGCAGACGCCCCGGCAAAGCCCGCTGAATGTGCGTGGCCGTGTAATCGGCGTAGTTTTTATGCTGTTCCCACGAAATATGCCGGTGCGCCCAGATAAATTGCTGCCCTTCCTGAAACCCCCGGTTGTCGGAGCCGGATTTGATGTATTCACCCGATAGGGCCACATTCAGTTTCGGGGTAAAATTGTACCCGGAATTCAGCTTGACGTTCGTCCGTTTGAAGTCGTTGTTGTAGGCAATGCCGGTCTGGTCCATGCGCCCGACCGATAGCCGAAAATTCCCCTTGTCGTTACCGCCCGACAACGCTACGTTGTTGGTGAGGGTCCGGCCCGTCTGCCAGAACTCGTCCCAGTTGTTGGGTTGCGGCACCAGCGGGGCCACTTCCGTCCCCGACCACCAGTGCCGGACAAGCCGCCCATCGAGCGGAGCGCCCCAGCTTTCGTCGGTGCCGTCGGTGCCGGTGAGCGGAGCGTTGGGTCCGTAGGCCGCCCGGTACTGCTGAATCGCCAGCGGATCGGTAATGGCCCCCGACCAGCCGTCGGAATACCAGGTCCGGTAGCCGTTGCCGCCGCCGTAAGTGTTTTGGAAGCGAGGCTTGACCAGCGGCCGCTCGAAGGTGACGTTGGAATTGACCTCCACGCCGATGCCTTTGGTGCCCGCTCCGTTTTTGGTCGTAATCAGAATGACGCCGTTGGCCGCCCGCGAGCCGTAGAGCGCCGCCGCATTGGGGCCTTTCAGGATAGAAATGTCTTTGATGTTGTCGGGGCTGATTTCCGACAGACCGCCGCCAAACTGTTTCTCGCCTTCCGACATCCGCCCTGACGTGCTCTGGTCGATGGGAACGCCGTCGACGACCACCAGCGGCTGATTGTTGCCCGAAATGGACGAGTTTCCGCGTATCTGGACCGTCGAGCCACTGCCCGGACCGCCGTTGCTGTTAATGCGCACCCCGGCCACGCGTCCCGATAGACTGTTGACAACATTGCTGGAGCGGGCTTCCACCAGTTGCGACCCTTTGACTTCCTGTACGGTATAGCCCAGGGCTTTTTTCTCTTTGGCAATACCGAAGGCCGTCACCACGACTTCCTGCAAGGCCCGCACGTCGGGCTGCATTTCGAAATCGAAAACGGTCTGATTGCCGACGGGGACTTCCCGCGTGGCATAGCCGATGAAACTAAAGACAAGCGTGGCGTTATCCGTCGGAACGTTGATTTTATACTTCCCGGCGGCATCGGTGATCACGCCGGTCAGTGTGCCTTTGACCACCACGCTGACACCCGGCAGCGGACCTTCGTCGCGGGAGGTGATGGTGCCGCTGATCTGGCGGGTCTGGGCCAGCAAACTGGCCGTCGTCAGCCAGGTCAGCAGGGTTGTGTAGAGTAGTTTTCGGTTCATACTACAGTCGCAGAATGGTAAGGGAGTGAACACAATACACACGCCCGGCACCGGTTGCCCCAGCCAGCGGATACACGCCGCACATGAACCTTTTGGCCGGAAACAACCAGGCAAGGCGCGACCAGGCAAGAGAGGTTTTCTCTCTTTATCGTTCGATCCGAACCAGCTTCTGGTTGACGGATGCTTACTGTCCGTAAGAATGCATGATATGCCAGTGACCATCTCCTGCAGGAGACGGTTCCGGAGGCGGGCTGACAGTCAGCCGATTGCCACCCCTCCGAACTCAGGTCCTTTCAAGTGCGGCCAGAAAGAACCTGGAACAAAGTAGACTAATTGTATTTTTCCGTAAATCCTTACCAAATTTAGTAAGCATGAATCTTTTGTCAAGCATCTACCGCAAAAAATGGGAGCTAAAACGCAATTTTTCAAAATTATCAATACTTAAAGTTTAATAAATACAAATATTATTTGCAAATAATGACTAAGTCTTAAAAATTTATAGGTACCATAATGTCAAAAAATGAACCAATTATTGTTCATATATATTGTTTCACGGAGAGAAGTGGCAATATTTTTAACCAGTTTTTTATCATATATAAAGTTTAAGCAAAGTTTTTGAGAAAATTTATACACAAAACTATTTTGGCCGTAGTAAGACATAACCTATATTTGCCTCGACTTCCGTTTATCCTCTATTGTATACAGTCCTCATGGACTTCTGCTACCAGGCAGGCGTGTGTCTCTCTTTCGTCAGAGAACTCAAACTCAGTACATTCACTATGGCATCTGTATTATCACGCCGAAACTGGCTCAAATCCGGCGCTCTGGCTACGTCTGGCGCCCTGGTTGCTCCCACACTGACGCAGGCAGCCCCGATGGCTGCTCTGTCGGTCAGTCCCTACGAAGCGGTTTATCTGGAACGGCAGCGTGAACTGGCGCTCGAACTGGCGCTGGCTCAGGCCCCGCAGGTGAAAGCTCGGCTCTCAGCCAACGAAAATCCCTGGGGGCCGTCGGCCAAAGCCAAAGAAGCGCTTATGAAGGCGGTCGACAGCTCGTTTCTCTACGCCGGGCCGGTGGTTATGTCGCTGCGCAAACTCATTGCCGAACAGGCGGGCGTTCCGGAAGACCATATTCTGCTCGGCGCCGGTTCGTCGGAACTGCTCATGGCAAGCCTGATGCTCTATGGTCCCAAAGGCAAAATCCTGATGGCCGACCCCTGCTACATCTCCAACCGCGACGACCAGACGGACAACAACGGCATGGCGTTCGACAAGGTGCCGCTAACCAAAGACTATCAGTATGACCTGAGCGCGATGGACGGCAGGCTCAACGCCCAGACCAGCCTCATTTACGTCTGCAACCCCAACAACCCGACGGGCGTGATGCTGCCTTCTGCCCAACTGCGTTCGTTCTGCGAAAGCGCCTCGGCCAAAGCGCCGGTGCTGGTCGATGAGGCCTATATCGATTATGCGGCCAGTCCGGCCACCGACACCATGCTCGACTGCGTCCGGAAAGGCCAGAACGTGATTGTGTTGCGGACGATGTCGAAACTGCACGCCTTTGCGGGCCTGCGGGTGGGCTATGCCGTAGCGAAACCGGAGGTCATCAAAGCTATGCGCCGGTTCTGTTCGGGTGGTTTTTCCATCTCGACGCCTTCCGCCGCCGCCGCCATCGCCAGTCTGCAGGACCAGTCGTTCCAGCAGTATACGCTACAGAAAACCGCCGAGTCGAAGCAGTTTCTGTACGATTTCCTGAAAGGAGCCGATTACACCTGGCTGCCTTCGTCGGCCAATTTCGTGCTGTTTCCGCTACGCATGAAGAGCCAGACCTTTATGAGCCGCATGATGGAAGAGGGCGTCAGTGTGCGCCGGTGGGAGTTTGCCGCCCAGCACTGGTGCCGCCTCAGCATCGGTACGCTCGACGACATGAAAACCTTCGCCAATGCATTCCAGAGAGTCGTTAGTTAACTTCATCAACGACCAGGAGTTGCCAGTTGGCAACTCCTGACTTTACCTTATCCTAAAGGACTATTGCTATTTACTTTACAACCAGTGACCTTTACTGCATGACCAGACGAGATTTCATCGAACGTTCGGGCGTGGGTTACATGGCGATGATGGGACTGGGCCTCATTCCGGAGGCTCCCCTGCACGCCTTTGCCCCCGAACGAACCGTGGCTGGCCGGAAAGTGCTGATTCTGGGTGGTGGTCTGGCAGGCCTGTGTTCGGCCTACGAATTGACAAAACTGGGCTACGACTGCACCGTTCTGGAAGCCCGCAATCGCCCCGGTGGCCGCGTCTGGACCATCCGCAGCGGCACCTCCGAGACCGAAACCGGCGGCATTGCGCAGACCTGTACGTTCAGCAAAGACCATTATTTCAACGGAGGGGCCGGGCGTATTCCGCATACCCACGCCCTGACGCTGCACTACTGCCGGGAACTGGGCGTTCGGGTGGAGCCGTTTGTGAACGTCAACGAGTCGGCCTATCTGTACATGGAAGGCTCCGGACCGCTGGCGAACCGGGTGATTCGGCAGCGGGAGTTTCACAACGACCTGCGGGGATTCACCGCCGAACTGCTCGCCAAAGCCGCCGACCAGCCCGCCCTCGACCAGCCGATGACCCGTGAGGACGTTGAACAACTTCTTGCCTACCTGCGCACGGAAGGCGACCTGACACCCGACAAACTTTACAAAACGACCGAACGCCGGGGATTCCGAACGCCCCAGGGCGGTGGCAATCAGCCGGGCGAATTCAGCGAACCCTACCGGCTGCTCGACTACATCCGGTCGGGGCTGTTTCATCCGTCACTGTCGAACCTGGGCGAATATACGCTCTACCAGCAACCGCCCATGCTGCAGCCCGTTGGCGGCATGGACCAGATTCCGAGGGCGTTTGAAAAAGCGCTGCCGGGCAAAATTCTGTACGGAGCCGAAATTCAGGAAATCCGCAAACGGGAGCCGGGCGTCCGGGTCGTGTATCTGGACAAAAAAACCGGCAAGTCCCGCGAGTTGCTGGCCGACTTTGCCATCTGTGCGCTGCCGCTGCCGATTCTGCGAAAAATTCCGTCGGACCTCTCGCCTAAAATACAGCGGTCGGCCGATCTGGTGCCGTACGTCAATGCGGGGAAAATCGGTCTGGAGTTTAAGCGGCGGTTCTGGGAAGAAGACGACCATATCTACGGCGGTCTGTCGAAGACCAACATGGATATCAACCAGATTATCTACCCATCGCAGAACCTGCTCGGTAAAGGCGGAATCTTGTGGGGTTATTACCATTTTCACGACAAGGCCACGAAATTCGGCGACCTGCCGCCGAAGGAGCGCGAACGGCTGGCGCTGGAGCAGGGAAGCCGGATTCACCCGCAGTATCCGAAGGAATTTGTTTCGTCGTTTGCCGTAGCCTGGCACAAAATCCCGTACAATCTGGGCGGCTGGGCAAACTGGTCGACCGACGTTCGCAATCGTCATTATAAACCCCTGACCGAACCCGACGGCGAGATTTATTTTGCCGGGGATCACGTCAGCTACCTGACGGCCTGGATGGCCGGGGCGCTCGACTCCGCCCGCGTGGCTGTGAATCAGTTGCACAAACGGGTGAGTGAAGGCGGTCCTATTGCCGGGAGTAAATAAAAAATTGGGCTAAAGCCCGTGAAGAGGTATGCCTGTTGTGATCCCCGCGCTAAAGCACGGGGCAATTGAAAAAGGCCCCAAAGGTTGGAGCCAATTATCAATCATTACCAGCTTGCAGCCCCGGCGCTAAAGCAGCCGGGCAATTGAAAAATGGGCCGAATTTGCTCAATAACCAATAATTACCCGGTCGCTTTAGCGCCGGGGAACAGAAGGCATAGATTGTTGTTCGGGCTTTAGCCCAATTTATTTTTTTAAACGAAATTCAATCGACATGAGAATCCTTACCCTTTTTATCCTCATCCTGACGACACTGACCCTTGCCTCAGCGCAGGACATCAAGCCCGGCCCCATCACGGCGGCGCAGGTGACCTCGGCTAAAGCACTCGTCATCAAAAATCTGGAGAAAGACACCTATCTGAAGGCCGACGGGCTGGTTTTTGACCGCGATGACGACAAAGCGCCGTATGTGTTCAAGTTCAGCGACGGCGTCGAACGCCGCATTTATCTGTTCCGCATCGTCCAGCCCGACGAGATGAAACAACTCGGTACACTGGCCGTTTTCACGACACCCCAGAACGGAAACATGCAGAAAATCTGCATTCCCTCACCCGTCTCTGACAAGGCCGTCTGGGGCCAGTACATCGATGATTTGAAAGATGGTGACAAGCAGGCTAACGGTCTGGCCGTCTGTCTGGCATTTGTGCTGTCGAAGGAATTCGGCGGCGGAACGCCTGCGGGTTCGACTACCTCTGCCGAAAAAGAAAAGAACGAATTCTGCTTTCCGGCAGATGCCTGGGTACGCATGGCCGACGGTATGGAAAAACAGATTTCAGAGATAAAAACCGGGGAGCGGCTGGCCGGTCCGGACGGCAATCCGGTACAGAGCGTACAGATACATGAAGGGCGCTTTACGCTAACGTCTGTATGGGTACAGCCGCTTGCGCCCGTCTGGGCCTCCCGCGAGTCCACGCATCCACTCATTCAGATTGAGGCTACGGCCAATCACCCCGTTCTGACGCCGATGGGACGTCGCACACTGGGTGGGTCAAATCCGGGTGATTTCGTCTTCGTTGAAGACGCTGGCACCTACCAACTGGCGCAGGTGACGTCGGTTTTACCCAACTCCCGCACCGTCGACCGGGTGTATAACCTGATGACGGAACGGGGATTGTATGAGGTGAATGGTGTTGTGGTGCTGGACAAGTAATGTAACCCGGAATGATTTTCCGGGTCTGCCGAAGGCAGAGAATATTTGCGCTTCGCGCAGACCCGGAAAGCCTTTCCGGGTTACGGGCGCATCGCCTTCGCCCCCGCCACCAGGTTGACGAGCTTCTGCCGGGCGGCCCAGCGGGCGGTCTGGCTCAGGCCGCAGTCGGGCGCAACAGCCAGTTTTTCGGCGGGGACGTATTTCAGACACAGTTCAATGCGCTCCATGACGTCTTTCACCGATTCGATATAATAGTTTTTGACGTCGATTACGCCCACGGCTACGTCCATTTTCTGCGCAAATTCGGCCAGCAGTTCCACCTCATCGAACTCCCGGTTCGCCATTTCGATATGCACTTCGTCTACGGCTAAATCCAGAAAGTCGGGCAGCATCGGGTGCAGTTTGCGGTAGCCCACCGGTCGACCCTTGAAGTTTCCGAAACACAGGTGCGTCGACAGGCGGCACTTGCCCACCACGGGCGCGACCGTCCGATTGAAAATATCGACAAAACGCCGGGTGTCTTCCTTGTAGGCGTAGCACGACATAGACGGTTCATCGACGGTAATTTCCGTACAGCCCGCCGCCACCAGATCTTCCAGTTCTTTGCGGACAACGGGCAGCAACGCTTCCGTAATTTCGTAGCGGTCTTTGTAGCGGTCGTTGGGCAGCATGCGTCCGCTGAGCGTGTAGGGGCCGGGCACGGAGGCTTTCAGCGTGGGGCCCGCCGGGGCCAGTTTTTTCAGCCGCTGGTATTCTTTCACGGCGCCGAGTCCCTGCGGAGCCGTCAGTTCGGCGACGATGGAATGCTTGCCCCGCTGGTCGTGGGCGGGCGGACCAAATTTGCGGGTTTCGGCATGGTTGGGTTCGAGACCTTTCAGGTAGCCATAAAACGACAGGTTGAAATCCAGGCGGGTCTGTTCGCCGTCGGTGATGACGTCCAGCCCGGCGGTGGTTTGGTCGTGGATGGCCGCAATCACGGCGTCTTCAATCATTTCCTCGATGTCGGCGGCACCAAACTGATCGAGGTTCTGGGTGGCAAATTCCAGCCAGCCGGGAAACGGATAACTGCCGATAACGGTGGTTCGGATGGGTACGGGCTGCATGAAAAGGGGTTAGTTAATCGATGGTTTCTTATCTTCTGTCTATTCTCTTTTGTCTAAAATTTACTTCTTCCCCAGCCAGATAAAAACCAGCACCAGCAGAATAAAGCCGATGATCAGGATGGCAATTTTTGTTACGGATTTTGGCCGTTCGCCCGCCACCTGACCGGTTTGTCCATTTACCAGAAAGCGAAAAAGCTTTCCGTTATACGTATACGAACAAATCCAGAGCGGCAGCAGCAGGTGCTTGAACGTCTGCTGGTTCAGGCGGGTGTCGACCTGCAGGCCGCGCTGGGTGTCGCCGCCCAACTGGCCCGAACAGGCGGTCTCCTCCCGCCGCCGAATCTCGTCTTCGGCTTTTCGGGTGCTTTCGGTCAGGTCGATGCTGTAAAGTTCGGCCTCCCAGCCCAGCAGAAAACGCGGGTCGTAGTCCACGACCTCGCCCATGTTATACCGGCTCACTTCCGCCACGGCTCCCTCCTGCTTCGAGAGATTCCGGGAAGCCATCATCAATACGTCGTCGTAAAACGCCTGGTGGTGTCCCGACCGCCGCTCCCAGCGAACGCGCTGCTGCTGCTGGGTCACGAGCCGCCCGTTGTTGTCGCGGACCTGCACCGGGACGTAGTAGTAGAATCCGGCGTCGCCGGTCCAGTCGCTTTCGGCCCCGGCGTCGAATGTCCAGTAAGGAATGTAGATGCCGTGCATATTGTCGAGAACGGCCCCGGCTTTCAGATTCGAGGGAGCCAGCCAGTCGCCGCCGACCCAGCTTTTGAAGCGTTCGAGTGCCCCGGAGCGGCCGATACGGAACGGCAGCACCCCGGCAGGTTCAATCATCCGCGTTTTCTGCGCATCCGGATTCACGCTTTTCGAACCGCAGAAGGCACAATTCAACGTGGGCTGGTCGAGGTTAATCTGGGTTCTGGCCCCGCAGTTGGTACAGGTATAGAGCCGTTTTTCCTCCGTCGGGGCCTGCGGCAACTGATGATTCTCGACCCGAAAAGCCAGCGGGTTCTCAACCAGCTTTGTTTTGGTCAAGGGAATATCTTCCGTATTGCCGCAGTGACTACAGGCCAGTTTCTGCTTCTCCGCCGAGTAGTTCAACTGCGCCCCGCAGGTTTTGCAGGGTACGCGGAGGATGTCGGTGGAATGGAACGCGGATGACACGGATTAAGCGGATTGACGCGGGTTTTATTGGATTTTGTGTTTTTTTATCTGGCGGCGATAGAGCCACTCAAAGCCTGTTAGGGTGACAACTCCCCAGGTAAGGCCGTTAATTAAAAAATCGATGATCGTATATTGGGTGTAGCCCCCAAACCACGCAGATGGATTCAGTAAACCAAACGTTACTTCAACCCAAAGGGGCGTGTTAGAATAGAAAAAAGGAATAAAGAACAGGCTTAAACCGTAGTGTATTACTACGGCGATTAGCATCCACAAAATCCGTTTCACCCAAATCGACATTTCTCTATGCGCGATGTCTTAATAAAAATCCGTGTAAATCCGCGTCCATCCGCCTCATCCGCTTAATCCGCCCGGGCCGCCGGTGCGATTCCATCATAACCTTGCCAGCAGTTCCGCTTTTTTAGCTGCAAATTCTTCCTCCGTCAAAATCCCCGCCGCCTTGAGTTCACCGAGCTGTTTGAGGAGTTCCATCACCTGCGCCTTGTCTTCTTTCGGGGCCGATCCCCCCTGCGAGGGAGCATTGGCGGCGTTCATGAAGTTGCCGAGACCGCCCATCAGAATGGCCGAGCCGACGCCCCCGCCGTTTTCGGCGGCATCTTCCAGCGCCATGCCCGCCTGAAACTGCTGGAACCGGGCCATGTCGCCCGCCATGTTCATCTGCGTCGTTTTATCGAGGAATGCCTCTACTTCGGGCGGCAGACTGGTGTTTTCGATGTAAAAACGGGTCAGTTCCAGGCCGTAGGCGGTGAAGTTCTCCTGTAACATCGGCAGCAGTTTGTCACCCAGTTCTTTGTAGTTCCGGGCCATGTCGAACACCGACACGTTTGCTTCGGCTACCGTGTCCGAAAAATTGGTCACGATGGCCGTACGAAGCTGCTCTTCCACGTCGGCGATGCGCACGACGGGCATCGTTCCCGAAAATTCTTTGATGAACTTTCCGGCGTCGGCCACCCGCAGGGCAAACACGCCGAAGGCCCGCACCCGCACCTGCTTCAGTTCGGGATCGCGGATGATGATGGGGTTCTGGGTGCCCCACTTCAGGTTCGTAAACTGTTTGGTCGAGACAAAGAAAATATCCACCTTGAAGGGCGACTCGAACCCATGTTTCCACGACCGTAAGGTGGTCAGTATGGGCATGTTCTGGGTGGTGAGTTCGTAGCGGCCCGGCGGGTAAACGTCGGCGATTTTGCCCTCGTTCATGAACACGGCCACCTGCGATTCACGCACGGTCAACTGAGCGCCGTACTTGATATTATTTCCTTTGTCTGGAAACTTCCAGATAACCGTGTCGTTGCTGTTGTCGACCCAGTCGATGACTTCGACGAGTTCGTTGCGGATGAAATCGAACAGACCCATTAGGCGATGGTTTTTGTTTCTCCGAAAGTATACAAATTGGCCGGATTGCGCACGAAAATATTGTGCCAGTGGTCACCGAGGCCAGTTTGGTGGAGCCAGTCGGTGAAGGTTGTCAGCAGAAACGTCAGGCCGGGCTGCCCGCCGTAGGATTGCCAGTAGGTATGCCGGGCGGCGTCCATGCCCACCGTGATCTGCTCCGGAAAGTCGGGCAGCAGGGCTTCCAGAAGCTTATACGTCCAGTTTTCTTCGCCCGGTTTCCAGCGAAAGGCGCTGTCGTACTCCACCCGCACGCCGGTCTGCATCAGTTCACGATGGTAGCCTAAATCCTTATAGCGGTCGACGTGCGAGAGAACGACGTGCGACAAATCCGCCCCCAATTTGTCGAAGAGTTCGGCCTGAGCGATGGCGTGTTTTCCATAGTTCGTATGCGTCAGAATGGGCGCTCCCGTCGCCCGGTGGGTATTGACGACGCAGTGAAAAATCTTTTCCTGATGTTTCGTAATCGGTTCATCACCCGTCGCCAGTTTTACCATGCCGGCCCGGTGTTCGGTTCGCTCGACAATCGGGCCGCCGTAGTCGTGTCGGTCGATGCCCTCCTCCACGTCGGCGATGAGCAGGCGAGTAATCTGGTCTTCGGAATAGTGATAACGCCAGTGATTAGGCGGGTAGTAAATTTCCAGATGAATGCCCGTCGGCATGATGATCTGCATCCCCGTCCGGCGGGCTACCTCGACCATTTTCAGCACGTTACGGCCCGCGTTGGCAGGCATGGTATCGACCATCGTCCGGCAACCGGCGTCGTACAGACGGGTAAGTTCTTCGCAGACTTTATCGACGTCGTTGAGCAGAAAATCCGGATTGCCGAGCGTCGTAAAACTCTCTTCGATGATGATGTGCTCGTGCGAATAGGTCACGCCCATTTGGGACGCGGGTATATCGCCGAGTAGGGTTCTTGCAAACATATTCAGAGGTTAAAAGGAACGCGGATTGTGCGGATGAGGCGGATTCACACGGATAACTCTCAAACATAAAATCCGCGTCAATCCGCCTCATCCGTGTTCCATTCATTTTTCATGTACCATCCGGTGTCAGTCTGTCTTTTTGCTGATGTTACTCCATCCATTCCGCGACGTGTCGGCCACATTGTCCGGCAGTTCCAGTACAGCGCCAATGTCATGTAATTTTCCTCTCAACTCGCTTACGGACAACCGATTAGCCGCTTCGTCCTGCTTCAGCGAATGCACGACGGCCAGACCCGCCGCCTGCCCCATCGACATGGTCTGGGCCATCGACCGGCAGGAGGCGTGAGCGTCGTGCGTAGCCGAAAAACACCGCCCAACCACCCAGACGGTCTGGCTGCTGCGGGGCACGATGCAGCCGTACGGTACGCCGTAGACGCCCGCGCCGGGAATGTACTCCCAATAGGTTTCGTCCTGCCCGTCGACGCCCTGCCGGTGGTCTTCTATGGGGGCACCGCACAGAAAAATACCGTCTGTAGGTAGCCGTCCGGCCATGCACTCGTCTTTGGTCAGGCGGTGTTCGCCGTAGACGCGGCGGGTCTCCCGAACGCCGATCTGGTGCGACAAACCGATGATGTTCGATTCCTCATAGCCCGGCACCTCCTGCTGGAAAAATCGTTCGTAGATGAATGCCTGCCGCCGCCCTTCAATTTCGGCTTCGGTCAGTTCGTCGGCGTTCAGAGCCGAGAGGCCCGCTACTTTTACCGCCACCGTCGAAATGCACTTCTTAGCGTTCATTTCGTGGGCCGAGCCTTCTTTGCGGGGCAGCCGGTGCCGACCGCTCTCAATAGACTCGTGCATTTTCTGTTTCAGCATCCGTTTACCGCCCGCCGCTTCGTAGCGGTCAAGGTCGACGTTACTCATGCGGAAGGTCGTAGTCATGCTCTGGGCGGGTTCGTGTTGTCCGGCGAGCTCATAATCGAAACCGGCCAGATGACAGAAATCGGCATCGCCCGACGCATCGATAACCCGCCGCGCCCGGATTTTACAGAAACCGCCTTTATTCCAGAAAACGCCGAGCCAGTGTTCACCCTCCTGCGCCACGTCGACCAGCGTCGTGTGGAGCAAAAGCCGGACATTGTTTTCCTGTAATAAGCTGTCCCATACCAGCTTGAGCCGTTCGGGATTATAATTGACGCCCGTTCCGGCCCCGTAGGTGTTGGGCCGCAGAAACACGTCGCCGGTCCGGTGGAGTTCGTTCACCACGCGGTCGGGCCAGCCGCCGACCACTTTCCGGGGCGATTCGCCGGGCGTGTAGAAGCCGTAGAACGTGTCGAGCATCTGCGTGGACGTACCGCCCGGAAAACCGTAGCGTTCGACCAGCATAACCGAACAGCCCTGCCCGGAAGCCGCCAGCGCCGCCACACAGCCCGCCGATCCCGCTCCCACGACGAGAATGTCGGTATCGGTCAGGAGCGGAATCAGCGAGTGATTGAGAAACGAAAAAGCCATATTTTGTACAGTGGAGCGCCGCTCCGCTGCGTTTTGCTCCGACATAAAGTTGGTCGGTACGAATAAAGTCAACGAGGCAGCGCTCCGGGTCCGTTATCAATAAATAAAGTCAACGGAGCAGCGCTCCACTATACATCAGGACTTCCGCCCTTTCCGGCTGGCCGTAGCGGTCGGCGGTGCCCCGGCGAGTTTCATACCGACGGGGTCCCAGTCGATGGGTTTCTGCCGCTCGGCGCTCAGATTGCAGGCCAGCGACGGAGCCGCCGCCCGAAGACCAAACTCAGCGTCCTCACGCACGGTGCCCTGCCCCCGAATGGCATTGAAAAATACAATCATGTGGTCGAGTCGGTCGTCGTAGCCCTGTGGCGAATTGAACACTACTTCCGGTTCCCGGCTCACCTGCCGCGTAAATTGCTCGGCGGGGTATTTCTGGTCGTATTGTTTGACAAAATCCTCCTGTAAGGCCGTCGGGTAGGTCATCAGGGCATCATATCCCCGGCTGAACATGGGCGCAGTCGGACGCTTCAGCTTCCGCAGCGTAAATTCATTCCAGCCGATTTCGATAACGCCTTCGGTGCCCACGAGCCGCGTCTGGTTGAGTCCGCCGCGCCCGTCGGCCAGATTTACGCGGGTGAAAAACTGGAACGAGGGATGCGTATCGGTTTTCGGGTAAGTCATCAGACCTGTGACCAGGTCGTAGGCGTCGCGGCCATCTTTCCAGAAATTCAGATCGCCCAGTGAATAAATCCGCGTCGGGCCCATCGAGCCGGTGATGGTATGCAGACCCGTGATGAGATGAACGAACAAATCGCCCGCCACGCCGGTACCGTATTCCTTATAATTCCGCCAGCGGAAAAACCGGACCGGATCGAAGGGGCGCTTCGGGGCGTCGCCCAGAAAACGGTTCCAGTCGAGTTCCTTCGGGTCGAGGTTATGCGGCATGGTATACTGCCAGGCACCGAGCGCATCGGCCCGGTCGACACAGGCGTCCACGTACGTCAGTTCGCCAATGTCGCCCGCTTCGTAGCGGCGTTTGGCTTCCAGGATGGCCGCCGCACTCGCCCGCTGACTGCCCACCTGAAACACCTTCCCCGATTTCTTATGGGCGTCGATGACAGCCTTCCCTTCCTCGATTTTATGCACCATCGGCTTCTCGCAGTAGACGTGTTTACCTGCGTTGAGGGCGTCGATGGCGATGCGGTCGTGCCAGTGATCGGGGACGCAGATCAGCACGGCATCGACATCGGGGCGGGTTAGAATTTCGCGGTAGTCGCGGGTGGTGAACAGATCGTTGCCCCATACTTCTTTGGCCCGCATGAGCCGCTGGTCGTAGAGGTCAGCCACGGCCACGAGTTTAGTGCCGGGTACGAGCAGGGCCGTTTTCGTGTCGTAATGCCCGATGATGCCGCAGCCGATCAGGGCGATATTGACCGCGTCGTTGGCTGAACGCGGGCGCAGCGGTTCCAGCAAATGGACGGGTTTGTCAGGAGACGAATAACCATAAGTCAGCGGGGCCGTTCCGGCAAGGAGGGCCGTGGTGCCGCCCAGTTGACGGAGAAATTTTCTACGCGATGAGGCCATGATACAGGAGGTTTCGTTGTCTTACCAAAAAGGAACCGAAGGCCGGAATCTATTCCATCGCCTGACTGACGTAGGAGCCGATACCGACGTTTTCGTAAAGCTTCGCCAGCCGGTGGGCGTGTTCGTCATAGGCTGACTCAAATAGTTCGACGGCTCGTTCGGTCCCTACGACCGCTCCCGCCGATAACACTTTGGGCGGATGCCCGGCTTCGGTCAGGTAGCAGGCCACTTCGGCCTTGATGCTATTGACAAGCATGGCCCCGCCCACCGTGCTGCCGGGGGCTACGGGCGTTTCAAGACCGGGAACGGCCACCATCGCATCGCCTACGGGAGCGCCCGTGTCGAGCACCAAATCCGAGAAATCACCAAGCTTCCGGCCATCCGGGCGTTTGCTGGTACTGCGTTCGGAATGTTCTTTCGTGATAATGGATACGACTTTGATGCCCTTGTGCTGAAATTGCTCGGCCATCTCGATGGGCACGACGTTGCAGCCCGACGACGAGATAATCAGCGCCGTGTCCTGCTCCGACAGATCGAAGTTGCGCAGGATGCGTTCGGCCAGTCCGGGGACGTTTTCCAGAAACATCGCCTGCCGCTGTCCGTTGGCCCCCACGACGAGATTATGAAACGTCAGCGACAGTTCGACGATGGGATTGAAACCCGGAAACGAGCCGTAGCGCGGCCACATCTCCTCGACCATAATCCGGCTGTGTCCCGATCCAAACACGTGTACGACCCGACCGGCCAGAATGCTGTCGGCAAACCAGCGGGCCGCCTGCCGGATGTCGGCCTGCTGCCCGGCCACTCTGTTCAGAATGTGCTGGCATTTCTGGAGATATTGTTCTGTAAGCGTCATTCGCCTGTATAGTTTCTGGTTATACAAAAAGTTAATGGCCCCTGACAAGGGCCCCCAACCTCGTGAAGGGACGCCCCCAACCCCCTGAAGGGGGCTAAAAGACCCGGATAGCCCCCTTCAGGGGGTTGGGGGCGTCCCTTCACGAGGTTGGAGTCACTGCCCCGGCGGCACCGATGGCACCCGCCCAGTCTTCAAAATGAGCTTTCCGGATGGTGGTTCTGCGACCCGATGGCTGCCATTCAAAAATATCCAGATACGTTTCGAGCGGACCGAACAGCGCGTCGCCCGCCTGCGTGATGCCGCCGCCCAGCACAACCACTTCCGGCGAAAAAGCGTTGGCAACCGAAGCAATTGTCACCGCCAGCCGCCGCACCGAGGTGAGCCAGACCAGCGTCGCCAGGGGTTCGCTGCGGCGATAGGCCTCTACCAGATCGCTGGTCGACTGATAGCGGCCATAGGTTCGGCGAACAACCGTAGCGTTACCAATAGCATCTTCGATATTGCCCGGAATTTGCGTGATACCCAGGTAATCGCTGTCGGCGTCTACCGAGATATGGCCCAGATGACCGGCTACCTGATAGTAACCCTGATACAGCTCGCCATTCACCAGCAGCCCCCCGCCCACACCCGTTCCGAGGGTGAACATGGCGGCATTCCGAACATCTTTCGCCGCCCCATACCGGGCTTCGGCCATCAGCGCCGCATGGGCATCGTTCATTACCCGCGTCGGTTCGCCCAGAAAATCCGCCCAGACAAAATGTTCCAGCCCCGGCAGTCGGCCCGGCATACAGGCGATGGCGTCGTTCTGCGGCGTTGCCAGCCCCGGTGCCGACAGTCCGACGCCCTGCACCGGTCCATCAGCGGCGGTTTTCAGTTGCCGAAACGTATCGAGAACCGCCCCTTTCCACTGATCTTCGACCTGCTCATTGGTGGGGCATACCACACGGTGTAGTACTTCGCCGGATGCCGCATCCAGCAAAACGCCCTTGATGCGGGTGCCGCCAATGTCAATACCGATGGTTTTCATTATTCATTAAAATATTGCCCTTCGCTGACATCCCAGCCGCCGTCGACCGAGAGAACCTGGCCGGTCGTGAAGCGCGAATAATCCGACATGAAATACACGGCAGCCCCGTCGAGATCCGACGGGTGGCCGATGCGTCCGCCTTCGAGCGGCTGTTTGGTTTTGATGAACGACAGAATGGCTTCGTCGCCGGCGGCCCGCTGTGCCATCGGCGTTTCTACGAGCGCCGGTGCCAGCACGTTCACACGAATGCCTTCCGGGGCGTAGTAGGCTGCAATCGAGCGCGTAAAACCAATGATGGCCGATTTGGTGGCGGCATACGCATGTGTGACGAAGTACTTCGGCGAGGGCGAATACCCCAGCACGGACCCCATGTTAAGGATGCTGCCGCCCGTTCCCTGCTCCCGAAACGCCCGCACGGCGGCCTGGTTCGACCACATCAGCGAGGTAAGATTCAGGTCCAGGGTTTTCTGCCAGCCCTCCGGCGTAATGTCGTGCAGGGGGCCGTCGCCGAACCTACGCCCGCTGCCCCCGGCCACGTGATACAGCCCGTCGAAACCGCCAAATAACTGTCGGCAGAGGGCGATGGCTTGCGGAGCCGTAGCCGGATCTGCGGCGTCGCCGGTCATTGCCAGGCCGTTGCCGTTGAGCTGGCGTTCGGCGGCGGCCCCGCTCTCCGGATTGCGGCCTACGACAACCACATTGGCCCCTTCGCGCACAAATGCCAGCGCCGCCGACAGTCCCAGGCCGGTAGTACCTCCGATAATGACGATTCGTTTAGCTGACAGCCAGGGTTCGGCCATACCGTATGCGTTATGAACTGATTTGCCGCAAAGTAAATTTTATGCCCAACATTTCCTATACTTATTATAATAAGTTAACTTATTTTTTATTTTTTCCCCACATCCCGGTTAAGTATAATTCCTTATTTGGCATTTCATCACTCCGGATTCGTAGGATATGTCCTTTTGAGTTTCGTATACTTGTTATTTATTTTTTACCTATGAATGAACGCCCCACCCGTATTCCGCAATATCAGCATCTGTACGAGGCCCTTCGTCAACAGATCATCAAAGGTGAGTTTGTCGAAGGCGACCTGCTGCCTTCGGAAAGCGAACTTCAGCAGCGCTACCGTCTGACTCAACCCACGATCCGACAGGCGCTGGCGATGCTGGTGCAGGACGGCTACATCCGCAAACATCAGGGAAAAGGCAGTATCGTGCAATCTCTACCGATAGGGCTGGGCGTTACGTCCATCGTCGGGCGGCTGACCAACACCGCTAACGAAGGCCGGGGAGAGCATCACATCACAACGTCGGTTTTGCGGAAGCCTCAACTGGTCGAGTTTCCCGATACGATTCATTTCACGCCTTCCGAAGAAGACGTGCAGACGGGTTTCTACAGCTTCGAACGGCTGCGAACGGTAGATGGCGAACCGGTGTTTATCGAACTTCTCGTGCTGCCCAACCGTTACCTGCCGACCTTCACCCGACAGCGGTTCGAGAATCGCTCGTTCTTTGATTTACTGCGAACCAAATACGGGCTTATTGTAAAGGGTGGCGAACAGAAAATCTGGGCCGTACCCGCCGAAGAGCCTATCGCCTCCCAGCTTAACGTCCCCGTGGGAAGCCCGCTGCTGCGGCTGGAAAAACGCATCGATACCAACCGACCGGATTTTAGTTTCTATTCATCACTCCACGCCCATACCGACCGCTATCTGATGCATGGGCGGTTTTAAAGAGTGAAAGAGCGAAAGAGTGAAAGGGTGGTCCCGCTCTTTCCCCGCGGCGGCGTGGCCGACCAGGCGGACCGCTCTTTCGCTCTTTCACTCTTTCACTCTTTCGCTCTTTATACTTACGTCCCGCTCCACAATCTTCCCGCTGCTTTTCTCTTTCAGGATGACTTTATGCCGTCCGTCGTGAGTGACTTCTTCCTTGATCAGATAGTGGTCGGCGTCGTATTCTTGTAGGGTCGACTGCTGCGTCAGTCCCTCCTGCCCGCGCCAGACCGGGAGCCGAACCGGCTCCCACTGCCGTGATTCGGCGGAACGATACGCGGCATCCAGCACCGCGTTCACCACGTAGCCGTCATAGAACGTCTCGGCGGGTTCTCGGCCTTCTTCGGCAGCGAAAAACATGTCGGTAAACATGTGGTTATAGCCCAGATCGTTCACCTCGTCGCCCACCGGGAAGAGCCAGCCCGCATTGGTTTCTGCCTTCTCAGCCACGTAATCCGCTGCTTTGCCCGTCGTGAACATTTCAAAACCCGTCCGCAGGAAGTTGTTGATCCAGATAGTGCCCTCGGTGCCCATCACCTCATCCCGCAGATCCATGCCACCCCGGAAGGTCCAGCTTACCTCGAACTGCCCGATGGCCCCGTTTTCGTACTTCACCAGCGCAATGGCGTGGTCTTCGGCGTCGATGGGCTTCACCTGCGTGGCGGCCCAGCACATGACCTCCACGGGTTTGATGTCTTTACCGATAAAATTCCGGGAAATTTCGACGCAGTGGCAGCCCAGATCGAGCATACAGCCGCCGCCCGCCTGCTCTTTGTCCCAGAACCAGTCGGAGTGCGGCCCGGGGTGGGTCTCCCGCGATTTGGCCCAGAGAATCCGGCCCAGCGCTCCGTTTTTCACGCTTTCCAGGGCTTTCAGGAATTTGGGCGTGTAACACAGGTCTTCCAGATATCCGCCGAAAATGCCCGCCTCCTCGACCAGTTGCATCATGCGCAGGGCCTCGTCGGCGTTGCGGCCCAGCGGTTTGGTGCAGACAACGGCCTTTTTGTGTTTAGCGCATAGTTCGACGGCGGGCAGGTGCAGGTTGTTGGGCAGGGCCACGCAGACCATGTCGACGTCGGGGTGGGCGATGACCTGCTCCATGTCGGTCGAGGCAAAATCGCAGCCATAATCGGCCTTGAATTTATCGGCGGTTTCCTGACGGCGGGCATAGATGGCAACGACGCGGTCGCGGCTGCGCTGTCCGTGAATGGATTCGGCATAGAAGCGGCCAATGAAGCCCCCGCCGAGCATGGCAATTTTCTGCATATGTAGTGAGCCTGGTGATTTGTGCAATGACACTACAAAAAGCTTCCGGTGATGGCGGGCTACTGTGTTCGTCCGCGCCGAGGGGTCGGACCCCTGAGTCGCGGATGCACGAGAGGCGCGTTTAAAACGCGCACCACACCCCTCACGCGACACAGGGGTCCGACCCCTCGGCGCGGACGAACGGACTAACGGTTTACCCGGCTCCCGCTGTCGATGTGCAGGGCCGTCAGGTTGGTGACAGAGACGATAACCGCCAGTATCAGGTTGGGATGAATGCTGCGAAGCAGCGCCGGAAAACCGGGCGGCGGCGCTACGCCGTCGGGCCACGTGCTCACACCGGGCATGAGCAGCGCCGGAACGAACATTCCCCAGAACAGCAGCGGCCCCAGCGCCGCCACAACAACGGCCAGACGCGAACCCCTGTCGGCGTGACGGCCCCAGAGCAGCCACAGAGCAATGCCGTTGAGTACCAGGTTGGAAAAAAACTGAATGGCAAAATGAAACCGGGCGTGGGCGGGCCAGAGCGGATTGGTCAGGTGCGTGGCGTTGAGATCGGCAATGGCCGGAATCACCAGGGACGCAACCGCCGTGGCGGTCAGCATGACGCGTACTGATTTAGGCGTGGCTCCTGTCGGAGCGCTCGTCTGCCGGACGACTGGCCGATCCAACGGACGATAGAGTTGATGGAACAGCAAATACAGTCCGATGCCGCTAAGTATCAGGGCCGGGGCAATGCCACCGGGAGCCAGAAACAGGTGGAACAGCAGCATATTGACCCATACAGGCGTCATCAGGAGCAGCCCGGCGGTTACCCGGCGATTAACCAGCAGTGCCGCACTGGTCAGCAGCATACAAAGGCCCACGGCGGGCAGCATATACCCCGTCTGCACCAGTGCGGCGTAAACGCTGGCGGCTTTCCCCTCGTAGGCGGGGGTAGCCCAGAAATGAAGCAGGTGGTTGAGTCCAATTACCCCCAGACCGGCCCCATACACGCGTTGGAGCCAGTTGACAAATAAATTCGTTTTCATGACCTTCATCGATTTAGTTGAGACAAAGGTCAGCAGGCGGGGCAGGGTGGGCATTGACCTACATCAAGAACCCTCGTCCGACCGTCGGCGGCGGATCCGGGACAGCGTTTCGGGCTGGATGCCCAGATACGCAGCGATCAGGTACTGAGGCACTAATTGTTGAATATGAGGAGCATCCCGCAGCAGCCGTTCATAACGCTGCCCGGCGGTCTCCAGCAGCAGCGACAATTCCCGCTGCTCCTTACGCAGAAACAGGTAATCGGCCATGCTCCGGCTAAACTGGCTCCAGTGCAGGTTTTCAGCGGTCAGACGGTTGTAGAGGGCATACGGCCAGATGCTCAGCAAACTGTCGACTTCGGCCCGGATCGCCAATTGGGCAGGTTGTCGGGTAATCAGACTGGTATAGGCCGTCAGAAATTTGCCTGCTAGTGAAAAATCCTTGATGTGCTGCTGTCCGTCGGCGGTTGGCAGCAGAAAACAGAAAGCTCCCTGATGCACAAATCCAATCTTACGGCACACCTCCCCCGCGTGAATGAAGTAGTCGCCCGCCGCAACCGTCACCTCCTGCCGGACGGCCATGAACTCGTCAAGCTCTCCGGTCGAGAACGGGCATACCTGCTGCAAAAACTGCCGGATCTGTTCTTCGTGGTTCATGAACGAATATACACAGTTTGTTCTTTGTTCGTCCGCGATTGTATCGCGGATGCACGAGAGGCGCGTTTTAAACGCGCATCACACCCGTCACGCGACACAGTCGCGGACGAACGGACGCGGACGAACGGAAAACAATTCGCACCCAAAACCGCTTATATAAATTTAGACTAATCTAAAAATTTTGTTCTTACTTTTGCGGGCGACTTCCGTGCTGTTCGAGACTCATGCCCCTGCTGCTCCCATATCGCCGATCCGTAGCTCGCTTCCTGCTGCTGGTGTTTGGTCTGTTGTGGTTCAATTCGGTAGCGTTTCGTCACGCGCATAGGCTCCCTGGCGGACGCGTCATCGTTCATGCTCACCCCTACAAGCCCGTCGGCAACAGTCCGTATCAACCCAATACGCACACGGCGCAGGAACTCGTGTGGCTCGATACGCTCAGTCAGCCGGTTTTTGACGTACCGGCACTGACCGGCCTGCTGGCATCGCTGACCTTTCTTTTGATAATCAGAGGTCTCCCGGCAAAATCAGCCTTTTCCTATTTCCGCATCCCGCTACGGATTCCGCAGCGGGGGCCGCCTTTCCGGTAAACCGGACCATTGTGTCCGGTCGTGATTTTCCGGGCCGACAGGTCCGGCGTAATTCGTCTGGGCGTCTCCCGGACGAAGTTTCACACATTTTTACCGGAAAACTCATGCGTTACGTTCTTACCAACCTATTTTTTCTCTTTTTATCATCCGCTTTTGCTCAGCACACCCTGACTGGCCGGGTCATGCATCGCGAAAACAGCGAGGCCGTCGTCGGGGCTACGGTCTTCATTCCCGAACTCCGCAGCGGGGCCACCACCGACGTGGAAGGGGTTTATCGTTTCGCCAACCTCCCGACGGGGACATTTACCGTTCAGGTGTCATATGTCTCCCACAAAACCATTGTTCGGAAAGTGACCCTGAATGGCGACCAGACGCTCGATTTCGAGATGGAAAACGCCGTCAATTCGCTGGAGGAGGTGATTGTATCGGGTTCGGCGACGAAAACGCTCATCAAGGAAAGCCCGATTCCCATCGCGGCCATGTCGCAGATTCAATGGCTGCAGGCACCGTCTGTCAACCTCACCGATGCCGTCAGCCGACTACCGGGCATGTCGCAGCTCTCGACCGGCGTAGGTCTGTCGAAGCCCATCATCCGGGGTCTGGGTTTCAACCGCGTCATTACGATGCACGACGGTGTACGACAGGAAGACAACCAGTGGGGCGAAGAACATGGCATCATGGTGGACGAATATTCCATCGACCGCTACGAAATCATCCGGGGTGCGGGCAGCCTGATGTATGGCTCCGATGGCCTCGGCGGGGTGCTGTCGGTGCTCTCGCCGCGACCAGTGGAAGAAGGCAGAATTGTGGGCCGGGTGCTGTCGGCCTACCAGACCAACAACAACATGTATGGGCTGTCGGCGCAGGTGGCGGGCAACAAAAACGGCTTCGTGTGGCAGGCGACCGTCAGCCGCAAGGATGCCAAAAACTACCGCAACCCCCAGGATGGGCGGGTGTATGGTTCCAGTTTCAACGAACCTGTCAACGTCAGCGGATTTTTGGGCCTGAACAAAAAATGGGGTTACAGCCGCCTGTATTTCACCCGGTTAAATCAGCGGTTCAATCTGGTAACGGGAATGCGCGACAGTCGGGGCCGCTTCGTCAAAGAAATTGCCCTGCCCGGCGACTCGATTGGAGTGGCAACGGTATCGGACCGGGAGTTGAACAGCCGCGAACTGAACCCGGCCAATTCGCAGGATTTGTACAACTACAAAATAGCGCTCAACAACTTCTTTCAGTTTCGGAACGGCGGCTCGCTGTCGGCTAATCTGTCGTATGCCCAGAACCGGCGGCTGGAGTTTGCCAACGTCTTTGCGCCCAACGTTCCGGATCTGTATTTCTTTCTGCAAACGCGGTATTACGACGTTCGGTATAATCTGCCGACGCTCGGCGGCTGGGAGGCCACCCTGGGCACCAACGGCATGTACCAGAACCTGATCAACAAAGGCAGCGAAACACTTTATCCCAACTATGACCTGTTCGATAACGGCGTATTTCTGTTTGCCAAGCGCAATTATGAACGCCTGAAACTGAGCGGCGGTGTGCGCTACGACATCCGGATGCTCGACATTTCGCGGCTGTATATCGACGCCGAAGGCAAGTTCCAGACACAGCCCGGACCGGGCACGACCGTGCGGTTCCCCGGATTTGAGCAGACCTACCGAAACGTCTCGGCCAGCGCCGGAGCGGTGTATAATCTGACCCGAAAACTGGCCGTGCGGGCCAACCTTTCACGCGGCTTCCGCGCCCCGACGGTGGCCGAACTGTCGTCCAACGGCGAACACGCCGGTACGTTCCGCTACGAAATCGGCAACCTGAATGCCGTACCGGAGGTGTCGGTGCAGGGCGACGTGGGCGCTACCTACGAAGGCAAAAGCGTGTACGTCGACCTGAGTCTGTTTCAGAACAATATTCAGAATTACATCTATTCGGAACGGGTACAGACGGCGGCGGGTGCCGACTCCATCAACGGAGGGGTGCCCGTGTTCCGCTACGTGCAGGGCAACGCCCGTCTGCGGGGTCTGGAGGCGACGGCGACGATCAATCCGGCGTCGGCCCGGTGGTTCAGCGTGACGCAGAGTTTCTCGTCGGTATTTGCCCGGAATCTGTCGTCGAAAGAACCGGGGGCTGAATATCTGCCTTTTATGCCCGCCCCGCGCTGGATTACGCAGGTGAAACTCACCCGCGACCGCTGGAAAAATCAGAGCGGCGAGGCCCGGCTCCGTAACGTCTACGTGTCGGCGGACCTGGAAATTCACCAGCGGCAGGATCGTTTTCTGGCGGCCTACAACACCGAAACGGCCACGCCGGGCTACACGCTCGTCAACCTGGGTTTTGGCGGCGACGTGGTGGGCCGCAGCAAACGCACCCTGTTTTCGCTGTTTGTGGCCGCCACCAATCTCTTCGACGTAGCGTTTCAGGCGCATCAGAGCCGGCTGAAATACCTCGACCCCAACCCGGCGACGGGCCGCATGGGCGTGTTCAACATGGGCCGCAACGTGAGCGTCCGGCTGGTGGTGCCGTTTGAGGGGAAACTGTAAATCAGAACGTTAATTCACGAATCTTGTCCATGTACGAACGGCTGACGCGCACCACGTCGCCGTTCTGCATGATGACGTCGTAGCTCGACGGATACTTCTGAATCTCGCGGACGTAGTGGAGGCTGATGATGTCGGAGCGGTGGACGCGGATAAACTGCCGGGGGTCGAGTTTTGTCTCAAGACTGCTGATGCCGTAGTTGCTGAGGTGTTTGCCCGTTGCTGTCACCAGCATGGAATAATCGCCTTCGGCTTCGATGCGCTGAATGTCGGCCACGGCCACCGTAACGAGCCGGTTGCCGGTCTGCACCAATATTTTTTCGGGATAAGCGGTGGCGGCGGTCAGCAGGCTTTCGGCCAGCGGCTGGATTTTCTGGAGGTTGCTGTTCACGTTGTTCACCCGCTGCACGGCCTGCGCAAACCGTTCGCGGGTGTAGGGCTTGAGCAGGTAGTCGACGGCATGGACCTCGAAGGCCTGGAGGGCATACTGGTCGTAGGCGGTGGAGAAAATAATCTGCGGAATTTCGTCCAGATGCCTCAGCACGTCGAAACCCGACAGTCCGGGCATCTGTACGTCCAGAAAAATCAGATCGGGCCGAAACTCGTTGATGAGCCGCACGGCATCGACCCCATTATTGGCTTCACCCACAATAATCAGGTTTGGATACGCTTCCAGATATTGCCGGATGAGCATACGCCCGGCGGCTTCGTCGTCAATCAGAATGACTTTCTGCATAAATAGAAATTTCGACTAAAACCCATCAACATTCATCCTCTTCAACCCCACCCCCAATCACCGCAGCGGCGGACCGCTCTTTCACTCTTTCACTCTTTCACTCAATCACCCCAACACTGGCATATCAAACTCCGCCCGTGCCCCCTGCGGCTCATTGGGCAGCAGCCGGACGGTGGTTCCGTACATTTTTTCCAGCCGCAGCCGGGTATTTGCCAGCCCCACGCCGCCCTGACCGTTCAGCGGCTTTTCGGTCAATCCTACGCCTGTGTCGGCTACCTCCACCTGTAGCTGTCCGCCCTGCCGCCGAATCCGCACCGACACCCGACCGCCTTCGATGAGGGGAGCAATGCCGTGTTTTACGGAGTTTTCGACCAGCGGCTGCAGCAGCATGGGCGGCATTCGCAGGTTCAGCGTCTCGTCGGCCACGTCGATGCTGACCTGAAGCCGGTTGCCGAAGCGGGCTTTCTCCAGCGCCAGGTATTTCCGGACAAAATCAATCTCCTCTTCTACCGTTACGGTTTCGCTTCGGGCAGCCTGCAACTGATACCGGAACATGTCGGACAGTTCGGCCAGCATTTCGCGGGTGTGCTCCTGGGCGGGCGGCACCGAGGCGCTGATCGTGTTGAAGACATTGTACAGAAAATGCGGATTCAACTGTGCTTTCAGGGCCGAAAGCTCGCTTTTCAGGGCCAGTTCGCGGAGTTGGGCCTCTCGTTCACGCTGCCGCTGGAAGTCGCGGTAGTAGGCGTAGGCATGAAAGATGCCGAACTGAACGAGGTAGAACAGCGCTCCGATGTAGGTATCCCAGACTTGTCCGTCGCCCTGGAGCCGCCCGATACCCAGCGCGTCGGAAGTGGCGTAGTATAGGAGTTGCCAGACAGTCACAAACAAAGGAAGCAGGGCGATATGCAGCATCACACGCCGCATCAGCGGCCAATGGGCCAGCCGGACGAACAGCAGATACCAGAACGGGGCAGTAAGGAGAAGTTTGAAACTATAATCGAGCAGGATACGCGGGAGTTCACTGACGAAATAGGCACCCAGCGTCTGTTTGGCCCATACCCGCTGGCTGATGCTGAGCGCCATGTCGTAGAACAGTATGGAAACCCCATACAACAGCAGCACCCAGCCCAGTTGGCGGTATGTGATTCCCCAGAAGGCAATTCTGTTTCCGTTCATCGGCAAACGATTTAGTTCATAAACCTACTTCCCCTCCCACGAATCCCACTCCATTTTCCGACGAATGAACAAATACGCCGACGAATGACATCCGGTTCCGTTCGGCGACGATTCCGGCGGTTCGTCGGAAGGCAGTGGGTTGTCGGACACGCCCGGCATAGCTTTGAACCATTAACTTCTGAAAGCTATGCAAAAGGCATTACTAATCAGCCTGCTCCTGTCGACGTCGGTTCTGGCCCAGACCCCGGCTATCGAAGGCCGCATCACCGACCGCCAGCAGAAGCCGGTCCCGTTTGCAACCATTGCCCTGATGAACGCCGCCGACTCGGCGCTGGTGAAAGTGGCCGTCGGCACGGAGTCCGGAACCTACTCGCTGACAGGCGTGAAAGCCGGAACCTATCGGGTCGGCGTCACAAGCGTCGGTTATGAGAAAGCGGTTTCAACGCCTTTCGCCTTCGATGGCATGGCGAAAAAAATAATACCGGATATTTTGTTGAACGAAGGCAGCCGCCTGCTGAACGAAGTGAGTGTGAAGGCCCGCAAACCGCTGGTCGAGGTGCAGGCCGACAAACTGGTGCTGAACGTCGAAAGCAGCCTGACAGCAGCGGGCAGCGCGGCCATCGAACTCCTCCAGAAAGCGCCGGGCCTGCAGGTCGACCCCAACGATAACCTCACTTTGCAGGGGAAAAACGGCGTCCGGCTCTACATCGACGGTCGCCCTTCGCCCCTCGGCCCGGCGGATCAGGCGGCCTACCTGCGCACCCTCCAGGCCTCCGACATCGAAGCCATCGAAATCATCACCCAGCCCTCGGCCCGCTACGATGCCGCCGGTAACGCCGGGATTATCAACATACGGCTCAAAAAGAATAAAAACTTCGGGACCAACGGCAGTCTGACGGCGGGCTTCGCCCAGGGCCGGTATTTCCCGAAATACAACGGCTCGGTGTCGCTCAATCACCGGACGAAGAAAGTGAATCTGTTTGGCACCTACAGCCAGCGCAACGCCCGCGACTGGTCGTTCATCAACCTCTACCGCGAGCAGTCGAACCTGTTTTTCGACCAGCGTTCGCAAAGCCGGTTCCGGTCGGCGGGCGGGAATCTGAAGGCGGGTGCTGATTTTTTTCTGAATGCCAAAAGTACGTTCGGCGTATTGATTAACGGTAATCTGCGTCACTCCGATGGCACTACACAGGGCCGCACACCCATCGGGCCGCTGGACAAACAGCCCACTCAGATTCTGCTGGCCGATAATCAGAACGAGAGCGACCGGTCCAACTGGACGGGCAACCTCAACTACCGTTACGCCGACACGACCGGTCGGGAACTGAACGTCGATGCCGACTACGGCTTTTTTCGTTCGGCCAGCGAGGCCTTCCAGCCCAACCGCTACGTCAATCCTGAAACGAATGTGACCCTGTTCGAACGTAATTACCGGATGAATACGCTGACGAACATCGACTTATACACCCTGAAAGCCGATTACACACAGCGGTTATGGAAAGGCAGGTTGAGCACGGGCTTCAAGGCAGCATCCGTGCGCACCGATAATGGTTTCGACTTTTTCGACCTTATCGACAATCGCCCCCGCCGCAACACCGACCGTTCCAACCAGTTCGATTATACCGAAACCATCACGGCAGGCTATGTTTCCTACGACCGGAGCGCCGGGAAGTGGCAGTGGCAGGCGGGCCTGCGGCTGGAGCATACGCACTCGGACGGGCGGCTGACGAGCGAAACCCAGCAGGCCGACGCCCGCGTCGTGCGCCGGTATGCCAACCTGTTTCCGAGCGCAGGCCTGACCTACCGCCCCGACGCCAGTAACTCGCTGGGCCTGACCTACAGCCGCCGCATCGACCGCCCGACCTACCAGAGCCTGAACCCGTTCGAATCGAAACTCGACGAGCTGACCTACCAGAAAGGCAACGCCTTCCTGCGGCCTCAGTACACGAATACCGTTCAGGCATCGCATACGTACAAGTACAAACTGACGACCTCGCTCAGTTTCAGCCGGATTGATGATTTTTTCACCGAGATTACCGACACCATCGAAACCAGCGGCAGCCAGCCACGCAATTACATCACCACCCGCAACCTGGCCCGGCAGGACGTCGTTTCGCTGAACATAAGCTACCCGTTCAGCCTGACCAAATGGTGGAACGTTTACCTGAACGTCAGCGCCTACCGCTCGACAAACCGGGCCGATTTCGGAGCGGGTCGGCTCATCCGCCTGACGGCCAACGTCCTGAGCCTGTACGCCCAGCACACGCTTACTCTCCCGCGCAAATGGAACCTCGAACTGTCGGCGTTCTACACCTCGCCTTCTCTCTGGGGCGGCACCTTCCGCAACCGGCGGTTTTGGGGCAGCAGCATCGGCCTTCAGCGCAAGGTGCTGGCCGACCGGGGTTCGGTCAACCTCACCGTCGCCGACCCATTCAATAGCCAGCGGTGGCGGGGCATCAGTCAGTTTGGCGGGCTGTATATGGACGCCAGCGGCGGCTGGGAGAGCCAGCAGGTGCGGGTCAACCTGACCTGGAATTTTGGTCGCCAGCAAATCAAAGCCGCCCGCCAGCGCCGCACGGGTTCGGAGGAAGAAAGCAAGCGTCTGTAACCCGGACCGGGTCGCCGGAGCGAAGTCTTTCCGGGGCGGTTCGCCTGGTCGGCCACGCCGCTGCGACGCTGAAGGCGTGTTTTTTGCGCTTCGCGCAATACCCGGAAAGACTTCGCTCCGGCGACCCGGTCCGGGTTACAGACGACAGACGACAATCTGCGTACTGGTGCCCACCAGTTGCTGCCAGGCCACCAGCAGGCCATCGCCCGCTGCGGTCACCGTCGGGTAGGTTGCCAGATCGCCCGGTGGCGTCAGATACTGCACCTGAGTGCCGACTTTCAATCCAATTTTCTGGTACGTATCGGGTGCCTCGCCTACCCATTCGCTCCAGACAAGCGCCGTGTGTCCGTCCGGCAGTGCCGCCACCTGCGGAAATTTCATGTTGGAGGTGGTGGGTTCGTGAAGCAGTTTTCCGTCGTCTAAACGGGCCAGCCGGACGCCCGCCGACCCGTCGACGCCGCTGTACCACGTAATCTGCATTCCGGTCGGCGTGGCCGCAAACTGCGGTCCTGAATGCGGGCAGGCCTGTATTTTCCAGTTGTCGGCGTAGACACGCTGCGGCGGGCCGAACGAACGGCCCCCATCGCCGGAGACTACGTAGCTGACGTCGCGGGAACCATCGGGCAGCAGGTCACGGTAGGCCACGAAAATCCGTCCCTGCGCGTCGTGGGCGAGAGTCGTACGGCAGCACTGGCAGGCGTTGGAGTCGAGCACAATTTCCGGGCTAAATCCGCCGGGGCCTGTCTGCACAAACTTCACGGATCGGCCTTCGTACTTTTTCATTTTTTCGTCCAGCCAGACGATGCCTAACTCACCGCTGGGCAGCCGCTGCACGTCGGCGAACGAGTGTCCTTTGCCGGGTGTCGCGTCGCGGTGAACCGGGCGGGCGTCGGTCCAGGTTTTGCCGCCATCTTTCGAGGTCATAAACAGCAAATCGCTGGCGCGGGGGGCATCGGCGGTCGGCTTTTTTACTTCAAACAGTGCCAGCACGGTTCCGTCGGATTTGAAGGCCACTTTGGGCATTCCTTCGGCATGAACCGAGACCCCCGGCAGCACCGGAACCCGGATTTTGTCGGAAAACGTCTGGCCGCCATCTGCCGAAACGCTGTAGAAAAAGCTCGCTTTTTCGCCCTGTTTTTCCACCCAGCTCAGGACCGTCCGGCCCCGCTCATCGGTCGTAAAGCGGGGCATGGAAGCGTTGTTTTTCAGTTCCAGAATGCGCTTGCCGGGATTAGCGAGCGACTGAATGGCGGCAAGAATGAGAATGAGGGTGTATTTCATCGTCATAAGGCCCGCCCTTGAAGCCGGGCAGTTATCTGAATTTATTTTTTACCCGAAACATTGTATTGAATGCCCCACACCAGCGTCCGGGGTGCGCCCGGCGTAAAGGTGGTTCGGTCGGTGGCGAAGTTGCCCCGGCTGGCGTTGTTGGCATAGAGTTCGTCGGTCAGGTTTAGCACGTTCAGAAACACCTCCAGCCCCTTCCATTCGTAGCCCGTCCGCAGGTTGACCACACTCAGACCCCGTGCGCCGAAAGCGCCTTTCTCATCATACTGAAACGTATTGACCTGATTCAGATACCAGGGTGTGAGCCACTGCCACTCGGCAGCCACCCGAAAGCCTTTCAGCCAGCGGGGTTTGTAAAATACTTCGGCATTGCTCACCCAGCGGGGCGCATTTGGCATCTGGAAACCGTCGACGTTACGCAGGGCGTCGGTCTGGCGGTTTGAAAGCGTAAACTCCACGTAGCGATGCACCGAGGCCGCCCCGCCGATGCGAATGAGCCATTCAGTGGTCGGTTTGTAGCTCAGACCCAGTTCCAGTCCCCGGTGCAGCGTCCGGCCCGCACTTTGCAGATCGAAGGAGTTGTCGGGCTGGCGGATGTTCAACTGCTCGTTGCGGCCATTCATGTGATAAAAAGCCCAGTCCAGATAGAGCCGATTGTTCAGCACCGACGCCCAGCCGCCGAGTTCGTAGTTGTCGAACTGCGCCGGTTGCAGGTTGTAATAAAACAGGTCTTCGCCGGGTCTGGCGTTCGTCCGGCGGCGGAAAATCGAGGTGACGCCCGGCGGTGCAAATCCCCGGCTGTAATTGGCATACAGACCCCGCCCCCGGCCCAGATCGTAGGTCAGGCCCAGTTTGGGTGTCCATTGCTGGTAGGCGATGCTGCCCGAAGTGCTGTCCAGAAAGTTGTCGTAGTGGAAACTCATGCGGTCGAAGCGGGCACCCAGCGTCAGTTGCAGCCGGGGCAGCGGGCGCAGGTCATACTGAGCGTACAAACCCGTGTTCAGCACGTCGGCCTCGTAACTGGAGATGGGCAAATCGGGCCGCTCCCGCCGGAAAACATACCGTTCTACCGACCGCTTGTCGGGCCTCAGCACGGCATCCAGATCCGTCGACCAGGCACTGTAACGGGTCGGTGTGAAGTCGACGGTGGTTCCAATCAGCAACTTACTGCTCAGAAAATCGAACCGCTGGCTATGCTGGGCAATGGCCCCGTAGCTGTGAAACAAGGTGTTATTGATTTCGCCCGTCGCCGTGGGTGCCCCTGTCCGCCAGCGGATGGCGAACGTCGGCTGCATGGCATAGTCGTTGTAGCGGTGAAAAGCCGTGATGAAACTCTCCGCCCCTTCGCGCCACTGATGCGTCAGGGTCAGTCGGGAACGCAGCGCTTTCACCCGGCGGTATGTAAAGTCGGCCACGCTCTGATAGGTGCGATTATAGAAACCTACACTGTCGATGCTGCCGCCCATCTGCGAATCATAATCGTTATAGCTCATCGCCCCCACCAACTGCGTATGCGGGGTAAGCTGATAATCGGCCCGCAGATTCAGCGCAATTTTGTCGTAGTCGGTATTGGATAGCCAGGAGTTTCGCTGCCGCGATACAAAACCGCCCGCGTAGACGCCCAGCCGTTTGGTCAGCATGGCACCGCCCCCAAACTGAAGCCGGTAATAGCCCCATTGGTCGCCCTGGACGCCCACCCGAAACGTCGGCACCGCCGTGGGCCGGTGAGTGATGAAATTGATGGCCCCGCCCACAGCCTCCGGGCCATACAGTGACGAAGCAGGTCCTTTGACCACTTCCACCGAACTGATGGCGAAGATATTCTGCTCGATGAGCGCATTATGATTGAACAGACCCATTGGCCGAATGGGGATGCCGTCTTCCAGATACAGAAAATAGGCCGTTGTCGTCATGGGCTGCCGGATGGACATCGAATGCTGTTCGTTGTTGAGATTGACCATTACCACGCCCGGCGTTTTGTTGATTACCTCATTGATGGTCAATGGCTTCGTGTCATTGATGAGCGTGGGCGACAGTTTGGCGATGGCAATGGGAGCCTCGGTGCGAAGCTGGGCTTCCCGGCTGGCCGTTACAACCACGGCCTGCAAATCTTCGGCGCGGGGCTGCAGCGATACCGTCAGCGTTCCGCTGTGGCTATCGACCGCCTGCTCGGCGTACCCTACGCTGCGAATGAGCAGACGACGGCAATTTTCGACGCAGGACATTCTGAACCGTCCCTGCGTATCGGTCGTCGTGCCCTGAGTGGTGCCCACCCACTGGACGGATGCGCCCGGCAGGGGTTCTTTGGTGAGGGCATCGAAAACGACGCCTTCCGTATGGATGGTCTGGGAGAGCGCCAACCGGCTCATCCCCAGCAAAATGAGAAAATAGAAAATGCGTGACATGCGGTGTTGTCCTTCATGAAATGAAAAATGGAAAATCAGCAGCAGCCGGAACCGCACAGCGGCACCAGCGACTACGCCAGACTCAACGGGAGGGACAGATCACACGCAGGGCGGATGAAAAAATCGGGAAGACGGCGACGCATAGCCGGGCAGATGATACGCTGGCCGGGGCGTCGGTTCAGGCTCGGACCAAACGGTTTCGAAAACAAATTCGGGCAGCGTCGGCGACGTAAAAACGGGCGTTTCCAGCCATTGACGCAATTGAGACGTCTGCTGCTTTTCGCGTTCTTCGGCGGCTTTTAGTTTTTTTGCCAGAATACACTTGCCATCGCAGTGAAGCTGCGGGCGAGCACGGTTTTCGCAGAGATTCCGGACAATGTAGGGATGATTAAGTTCGTACCAGGCCAGCACTACCAGCCGCCCGCTGTGTTGCAGCAGCAGCAGACTGAGCAGGAAAAACGCTATGGCCTTTTGCACGATGACTTCAATTTACAAAAATTATACACAAAGGTAATCAGCCAACGGAGACGACGGGCAGTGGGGCTGGTTTATTTTTCCGGGCCACCGCCTCCATCGTCTCCGGGTTTTGTCAAAAACGCCTCGACCGAACCGGGCCGCAGCATCGTATGACCGCGCTCTACGCTGGTGACCAAATCCTGCACTGTGCGCATTCGCAGCGTGTGCGCCAGATAATCCCGGAAGCCGGTGACTTCGTGATGCAGCGGACATGGGTTTTTGCCCGAACAGTCGGGCAGATTCAGTACGCACCGCCGAAACAGCGCCGGGCCGTCGATGGCCTCCACAATGGTCATCATCGGGGTGTTGAGCGTGTTGTCGTTGAGGCTAAAGCCGCCGTTTGGCCCTTTTATGGACGAAATAATGTCGCGTCGGACCAGATCCTGCATGATTTTTCCCATAAAATGCGGCGGCACCCGCAGTTCGGCGACCAGTTCCTGAATACCGATTTTTCGGCGCTCCGAATGTTTCAGCGCCAGATACAGAATGCCGCGAATGGCGTAACCGCAGGATTTGGAGAGCATGGTCGTGATGAGATGAAGTTTGTCGTCGGCTCCGGGGCGAGCCGCCCCGGACGAGTGCGCAGATAACCGCGATGGCCGTAAAGTTCGCAAAGAGCCGACGAAAAACCACCTGCCGTCCTTTATGCCGCCGATTCCGGTTTCAGCACTTTCGGAAACAGGATGTTATTTTCCAGATGAATGTGCTGCATCAGGTCGGTTTCCAGTTCGGCCAGTTTGGCGACCAGCAGCCGGTGCGAGTTGCAGGCATCGGCGGGCGGCGTATACCCATCGGTCAGTTCGTGAATCTGCGCCAGCAGCAGCCCGGCAGCGGTGTGTTCGTCTTCCATTACGCCCACGACTTTACCCAGAAAACCGGCGTCCGCTGACGGGCCTTCGCCCACCACCCGGTTTTTGATGGCCGGAAACAGCACCTGCTCCTCCTTCGCCATGTGTGATTCCAGCTCAGACCGTAAGGCGTCGAATGCCTTTTTGAGCGGCCCCAGCGTGGAATAGCGATCCCCGTGTTTGTAAACGACCTTCTGCATCAGCTCGTCGATAAACGGCAGGTTCTGGTCGAGGTAGGCGTGGTGAATATTGACGATGTAATCGATCAGAAAGGCCGGTTTCCAGTCAGCGAACTGGTGGGCGGGCGTCTGTCGGCCCTCCGCCGTCTGCCGAAGCTGGCTAACGACTTCGTGAAGCGGCAGGCCCGCCTTCCGGCAGGCGCTGACGAGCGTCTGTTTGCCGCCGCAGCAAAAGTCGATGCCGAGGCGTTTGAAGGTTTCTGCCAGGCGGATGTCCTGGGCAACTAACTGACCAACGGTGGCGGTCTGGGAATCGAAATCGATGAATGTCGTCGTCATAGTACGTTAAAATAAATTTGATATAAAGATATTATTGTCTTTTTATAAAGAAACCTGACTAAAATCATAGTCTATTATGATTCGTATCAGCTATCTCATTTAACAGAGCTTATATTTTTGGCATAAATAAAGACAGTAAACTATTTTATTTAAATGATAATCCTAACATCTATTCGCATGAAAAAAATTCTTATGACGACCCTGCTGGCAACGGCGTTTCTCGTCTACGGCTGTTCTGACGGAGCGAAAAAGCGGGCCGAGACGCCCACGACCGACCCGGTGGAAACCACCACACAGGAGGAAGTCCACGGGACGATGGTGACGGAAGTCAGCCTCACAACCCCGCTCGACCCGGCGATGGTCACCAAAGGCCAGGAGCTTTACGACGTCAAATGCGCCTCCTGTCACAAGCTCGACGAAACGCGGCTGGTGGGGCCGGGCTGGAAAGGCGTCACGACCAAACGACAGCCCGAATGGATCATGAACATGATTCTGAACGTGGACATGATGCTGGAAAAAGACCCCGAAGCCCAGAAGCTGCTCGAACAGTGTCTCGTGCGAATGCCCAACCAGAACCTTTCGGAGCCGGACGCCCGCTCCGTGCTGGAATTCATGCGGAAAAACGACGGGGTGAGGTAATGCCCAAAAAATCCGTTCATGCATCCATCGACCCCTTGCATGGACCCACTAAAAACTCTCCCTCAGGGGGTTGGGGGGCCTTTAAACCATGAAAATTCAACTTCTGACCACCGCAGTCCTGCTGGCTGCGCTGGGTATAAACCTGACGGGCTGTAAACCGAAAGATGCCGGGTCCGCCGTGTCGGGCGATGCCGCCGGGAAAGTCTACGTAGCCCCCGGTCAGCACGATGAGTTCTACAACATCGTGTCGGGGGGTTTTAACGGACAGATGGCCGTCTACGGCATTCCGTCGGGGCGGCTGATTAAAATCGTGCCGGTTTTTTCGGTCTATCCAGAGAGCGGCTGGGGCTACAGCGAAGAAAGCAAGGCCATGTTCAACACCTCGCACGGCCCGGTGGCCTGGGACGATCTGCACCACATTTCGCTGTCGCAGACCGATGGCGTTCACGACGGTCGCTGGGCGTTTGGCAACGGCAACAACACGCCCCGCATCGCCCGCGTGAGCCTGTCGACGTTCCGGACGGAGGAGATTCTGGAGATTCCCAACAGTGCGGGCAACCACTCCTCGCCGTTCATCACCGAAAATACGGAATACGTCGTTGCCAGTACGCGCTTCTCGGTGCCGCCGGACCAAAACGCCGACGTGCCCATCAACTCGTTCAAGAAGAATTTCAAGGGTTACATCACCTTCGTGAAGGTGGCTCCGGAGACGGGCCGCATGAACATCGCCTTTCAGGTGAAAATGCCCGGCGTGAGCTTCGACCTGGCGCGGGCGGGCAAGGGCAAGTCGCACGGCTGGTTCTTTTTCTCGACCTACAACACCGAACAGGCCAACACGCTGCTGGAAGTGAACGCCTCGCAGAAAGACAAGGACTTTATTCTGGCGCTGAACTGGAAAAAAGCCGAAGAATACCTGAAACAGGGCAAAGGCAAAACCGAACCGGCCCGGTATGCCCACAACATTTTCGACCACAAAACGCACATGACCACCTCGACGATGATGAATCAGGTGGTGACGCTCGATCCGGACGAATGCCCCGGACTGGTGTATTTCATTCCCTGTCCGAAGTCGCCCCACGGCTGCGACGTCGACCCCACGGGCGAATACATCGTGGGCAGCGGCAAGCTGGCGGCAACGATTCCGGTGTTCTCGTTCGACAAACTACAGCAGGCCATTGCGGCAAAAACCTACGACGGGGAATTTGACGGCATCCCGGTGCTGAAATACGAATCGGTGCTGTATGGCGAAGTGCCGAAGCCCGGACTGGGGCCGCTGCACACGGAATTCGACGGGCAGGGCAACGCCATCACCTCGTTTTTCGTGTCGTCGGAACTGGTGAAGTGGAACATCAAAGACCTGAAAGTACTCGACCGCGTACCGACGTACTACTCTGTCGGCCACCTGAGCATTCCGGGCGGGCCGACCAAAAAGCCCTACGGCAAATACGTCATCGCCTACAACAAAATTACGAAGGACCGCTACCTGCCCACCGGCCCCGAACTGCCGCAGTCGGCGCAGTTGTACGACATTTCGGGCGACAAGATGAAGCTGCTGCTCGACTTCCCGACCGTGGGCGAACCCCACTACGCCGAGGCGATTCCGGCTTCGATGGTCGCCAAGAACTCGGTCAAAATTTTCAAGATTGAGGAGAATGCGCACCCATTCGTAACCAAAGGCGAGAAAGCGAGCAAGGCCGTCCGGAAGGGCAACGAGGTTCACGTCTACATGACGACCATCCGCTCACACTTCACGCCCGACAACATCGAGGGCATCAAACTGGGCGACGTGGTGTATTTCCACCTGACCAATCTGGAGCAGGACTGGGACATTCCGCACGGCTTTGCGGTGAAGGGCGACAACAACGCCAACATCCTCATCATGCCCGGCGAGACGCAGACACTGAAATGGGAACCCAAACGGACGGGCATCTTCCCCATTTACTGCACTGACTTCTGCTCGGCGCTGCACCAGGAGATGCAGGGCTACGTGCGCGTGTCGCCCAAAGGCAGCAACGTACCGCTGACGTTCAGCACCGGACAGCCCGCCCCGGCGAGCGACAACGTAGCGAAAAAGTGAAGACTTACTCACGCCTCGCCGTGCTGCTGGCGGTGCTGCTGATGCCCGGCACCTATTTTCTGCCGCTCTGGCGCATCGACCTCTGGGCACCGCAGTATCCCGAAGGACTGGTCATGAAAATCTGGCTCGACCGGCTCAGCGGCGACGTCGACATCATCAACGGCCTGAATCATTACATCGGCATGAGCCACATCAAGGAAGAAATGTTTCCGGAGTTTCGGATTTTGCCCTACGTCGTGGCCTTCTACATTGCGTTTGGACTGCTGACGGTCATTTTGAAAAATCGGAAGGTGCTCTACGCATATCTGGGCCTGATTATACTGGCCGGGCTGGCCGCGCTCTACGATTTCTGGCAGTGGGGCTACGAATACGGGCACAACCTGGACCCGAATGCGCCCATCAAAGTACCGGGCATGGCCTATCAGCCGCCGCTGCTGGGGTATAAGGAACTGCTCAATTTCGGAGCGTATTCGATGCCCGACGTGGGCGGCTGGCTGTTTATCGGCAGCGGCCTGCTGGTGGCCGGGGCGGTGGCGTATGAATGGTTTTCCGAAAAAAAACGCATACGGCGAACCGCCGCCAGCATCGTCGCTCTGCTCGCCATCGGCCTGATGCCGCTGCAAAGCTGCACCGCCCGGCCCGAACCCATTCGCTACGGGCAGGCAAGCTGTCATCACTGCAAAATGACGATTATGGACCAAAGGTTCGCCGCCCAGATAGTAACCCAAAAAGGGAAGGCTTCCCATTTTGATGACCTCGCCTGCCTGGTGCGGCACCTGAAGGCGGAAGGAATCGATGAAACCGGGCTGGCGCATATCGTGGTCAACGATTTTGCCCGGCCCGGCGAGCTCATCGACGCCCGGACGGCGGTTTTTCTGCAAAGCAAAAGTCTGAAAAGCCCCATGATGGGCCAGATTGCCGCCTTTTCGAATGCCGGCGAAGCGCAGAAAATCCGGGAGCAGTTTCCCGATGCCCGACTAATCCGGTGGGTCGACGTGCGCCGGACGTTCGATTGATTCATCCGTAACCGTCTGCCCATGTCTGCTGCCAACCGATTTTTCTGGCTCCCGGCGCTCCTGCTGGCGCTGATGCCGCTGCTGGCCCCGGCCCGAACCCTGGTGGTCGGGCCAACAGAGGCCATCCGGACCGTCGGGCGGGCGCTGGCCGGGGCGAAGGCGGGCGACACGGTCCGCATCCGTCCGGGCGTCTACGCCCATCACAACCTGCTGATCGACAAACCGCTGACTATTCTGGGCGAAAACTTTCCGGTGCTCGACGCCCAGTTTAAGGGAGAACTGTTTACGGTCCGGTCCGACGACGTAACCATCCGGGGACTGGAAATGCGGAATGTCGGCGTGACGAGCACCATCGACTGGGCGGCTGTCAAGGTGCTGGCGTCCCGGCGGGTACGGATTGTCGGCAATCGCCTGCGTCGCTGCTATTTCGGCATCTATCTGTCGGCGGCGGCGGATTGTCTGGTCATGGGCAACGACGTGGCGGGCACCCCAACCGTCGAGCAGAACACCGGCAACGGCATTCACGCCTGGAAATGCGACCGGCTGCGTATTCTGAACAACCACGTCCGGGGTCAGCGGGACGGCATTTATTTTGAATTTGTAACGGCGTCCGTCATTCGGAACAACCTGAGCGAAGAGAATATCCGCTACGGTCTGCATTTCATGTTTTCGCACGAAAACGGGTATTTTCAAAACACCTTCCGGCACAACGGGGCGGGGGTGGCCGTCATGTACACGCGGCGGGTGACCATGCAGGGCAACACCTTTGCGCACAACTGGGGCGGGTCGGCCTACGGGATTCTGCTCAAAGACATAACCGACAGCCAGATTTACCGGAACACATTCATTCATAACACCGTCGGCATTCACATGGAAGGGTCCAGCCGGATCGACGTCCGGCAGAATCAGTTCCGCGAGAATGGCTGGGGCCTTCGGGTGCAGGCAAGCTGCAACGACAACGAGTTTATGCGCAATAGCTTCTCCGGCAACACCTTCGACGTGGCTACCAACGGCAACACGGTGCTGAACACGTTTCGGCAGAATTACTGGGACAAATACGAAGGCTACGACCTCGACCGCAACGGACGGGGCGACGTCCCCTACCACCCGGTGAGTTTGTTTTCGGTCATCATCGAGCGGATGCCCCACGCCGTCGTGCTGCTGCGGAGTTTTATGGTGACGCTGCTCGACCGGGCCGAGAAAGTCATTCCCGCCCTGACGCCCAGCGATCTGGTGGATAACGAACCGCTGATGAAGCCGGTATGATACATTCATATTCCAACAACGCATGATCACGGTCCAGAACCTGCACAAAACCTACGGACGCCTGACCGTACTCGACGACCTGAGCGTCGAACTGAAAGCCGGACAGGCCGTGTCACTTATCGGACCGAACGGATCGGGCAAAACGACGTTCATCAAGTGCCTGCTGGGGCTGGTCATTCCCGATGGCGGGACGATTCGGTTCGGGGGCCGGTCTGTGCGCCACGACTGGATCTACCGGCAACACGTGGGCTACATGCCCCAAATCGGGCGCTACCCCGACAACATGCGCATTCGTCAGGTGATCGACATGCTGAAAGACGTGCGCCGGACCGCCGGGAGATGTCCGGCGGTCCGGCTGGACGAAGACCTCATCCGGGCGTTCGATTTGCCGAAGTTGTACGACAAACCGATGCGCTCGCTGTCGGGCGGAACGCGTCAGAAAGTCAGCGCCTGTCTGGCCTTTCTCTTCGACCCGGAGGTGCTGATTCTGGACGAACCCACTGCCGGGCTGGACCCGCTGTCTGCCGAGCTTCTGAAGCAGAAAATCCGGCAGGAAAAAGAAAAAGGAAAGCTGATTCTGCTCACCTCCCACATTTTGAGCGACCTCGATGAGCTTACGACCGACGTCATGTATCTCCAGGAAGGCAAATTGCAGTTTTTCCGGGAGCTGGCCTGGCTGAAAACCCAGACCGGCGAACAGAAGCTGGGCCGGGCGATAGCGGCAATCATGGCGAAAGAGCGAAAGAGTGAAAGAGCGAATCCTTAACAACGGCCTTTCACCGCTGCGGCGGACTGTTCTTTCACTCTTTCACTCTTTCACTCTTTCGCTCTTTCACTCTTTATTCATGATCAAAATCATCAAATACGTCTGGCTGGATATCCTTCAGAACCGCATCGTGCTGGCCTACATGCTTTTTCTGCTGGTGATTTCCGGCACACTTTTCGGTCTGGAAAGCAACGGCAGCAAGGCGCTGATGAGCCTGCTGAACGTTACGCTGATGATGGTGCCGCTGGTCAGCCTCATGTTCACGACCATTCATTTCTATAACTCCTACGAGTTTATGGAGTTGCTGCTGGCTCAGCCCATCGACCGGAGCCGCCTGCTGCTGGGCGAGTTGTGCGGGGTGGCTTCCTCGCTGGCAACGGCCTTTCTGCTGGGCGTGGGTCTGCCCATTGCGTGGTATCATCCCACTCCCACCGGGGCGGCCCTGCTGCTGGCGGGTCTGGCTCTGACGCTGATTTTTGTCTCTCTGGCATTTCTGGCCTCCGTCAGCACCCGCGACAAGGCCAAAGGCATCGGGCTGTCGCTGCTGATCTGGCTGTATTTTGCCCTGCTTTTCGACGGACTCATCCTGACCGTCGTGTTTATGTTCAGCGATTATCCGCTCGAAAAACCGATGCTGATCATGGCGGCGCTCAATCCCGTCGATCTGGCCCGGATTTTTATTATGCTGCAGATGGACGTTTCGGCGCTGATGGGCTACACGGGGGCCATTTATCAGGCGTTCTTCGGCAGTGTCGGCGGATCGATCTACACGCTGGCCGCTTTGAGTGTCTGGCTGCTAATTCCCATTGCGCTGACAAACCGGATCTTCCGTAGCAAGGACATTTAAGCCGACCACTGCGTAACTCCCAGTTTTTGAAAGCCTTACCCAGTCACTGTCGACGACTTTATTTTTTTAAGAAAAAGCCTGCTTTTTCAGTAGATTTTTAAACCTAAACAACATAAAATAGAACTTAAAAAAGAATTTTATTATTTAACCAATTGAAAACCATTGCTTTGTGTTTTACGCTTTATAACTTTGCACCTGCAAACCAAAAAAAAACTCACGCATGGCACTCGCTAAGCAATTTGTTAAAAGTAAACCCACGATTTGCAAAGTTACGTTTTCGCTGCCCGCAGAAACGGTAAATGGCGCCCAGACGGTAGCCGTTGTCGGCGAATTCAACGGTTGGGATTCTACCGCCGCTCCGCTCAAGAAACAAAAAGATGGTTCATATAAGGCAACGGTTGAACTGCCAATCGGCCAGGAGTATCAGTTCCGCTACCTGATCGACGGTCAGACCTGGACCAACGATACGACGGCTGACAAATACGTCGCCAGCGGTGTTTCTATGGACGAGAACTCAGTAGTTGTTCTGTAAGACTTTGCGTAAACCAAAAAGCCCGGCCAGTGATGGCCGGGCTTTTTGGTTGTAACCCGGAATGATTTTCCGGGTATTGAGCGAAGCTCAAAAACATTCTGCCTGCTGTAATCCGGACCGGGGCGGCGGACCGCAGATTTTCCGGGTTTTTTGTTCGTAACCCGGAATGATTTTCCGGGTCGGGCGAAGCCCGAAAAAATTACGCCTTCGGCGTACCCGGAAAATCATTCCGGGTTACGTTACACGGCGAAGCTATCCGATTCCACGTAAGCCTGAATCAGCGCCATTTCCCCTTCTTTTCCGGGGCGGGCGTTGCCGTGCTCCATGCCCCAGATGAAGTCTTTGTTGGCGGCTTTGGCCTTTTCGTAGACGTGTTTGAAAATATTTTTGTAGTTGATCTCACCTGTCGTCGGTTCCTTCCGGCCCGGATTGTCGCCAATCTGAAAATAGCCGATTTCGTCCCAGCACCAGTTAATGTGCGGAATAATGTGTCCTTCGTTTTTCTGCATGTGGTACACGTCGAACAGAATCTTGCAGGCCGGGCTGTTGACGCCCCGGCAAATTTCGTAGGTCTGATCGGAGGTGCGCAGAAACAGGTTGGGCGTATCGCTGAGCGGTTCGAGCACCATCACCAGTCCATGCGGAGCCAGAATGTCGGCTCCCCGGCGCAGGGCGTCGATGACGTGGCCGGTCTGGATGCCGATGGGCAGATTTCGCTCAAAATCGCCGGGCACGACGGTCATCCATTTGGCATTGACCCGTTTGGCAACGTCGACAGCCCGACGGCAGCCATTCAGGAAAATCTCGACGTTTTCGGGTTTCCCGGCGGCCAGCGTATTGGCTCCGTTGCCGCCTTTGTCGACCACGAATACGCCCATCGCCATACCGAGCCGGGCCAGTTCTTTCCCGATTTTCTCCTGCATCTCCGGCGTCCGGCCCATCATGCCGTTGTCTTCCAGGGCCGTAAAACCCATGTCGGCCATGAATTTAAGCTGGTCGATGAGGTCTTTGCCCGCCGAATTTTCGAACATGCCGAAGTGGGGCGCATATTTCAGCTTGAATTTATTTTTAGCCAACCCGTTCGGCTGAGAGTGCCAGGTATCGGCGGCGGAAACGCTGCCTGCCACGGCGGCTCCCGCCAGTCCAAACGTGCTTTTTACGAAATCGCGACGGTGTATCATGGAGTTTGTTTTTTCTTCAGGGTCATCAGATAATCCACCAAATCGACCAGTTCCTGGGTCGACATGCTTTCCTGCAAACCCGACGGCATCATCGACGTATCGAGTTTTTTCATCGACACCACGTCCGCCGTTTTATAATCCGACACTACGCCGCCGGGAAACTTCATCTGCAAATCGGTTTCGGTCCGGCTGGAAATGATGCCCGTGACCGTGCTGCCGTCCTTCAGCTTCACCTCCCAGCCTTCGTAGCCGAAGCTGATACCGGCGTCGGGGTGCAAAATTGCCAGATACTGGCCTTCTTTGGGCAGTTTACTACCGATTTCAGAGAGCTTCGGACCAAAATCCATGCCCTCGCCCGCCACCTGATGACAGATAGAGCAGTTGTTTTTAAAGACGGTCAGGCCCCGCGTGGCGTCGCCGTTCATCGCCACCAGTTCGGTCATGGAAGGCAGTTTCGTACCCGACTGTCCGCTCACGTTATCGAGATATTTGGCGGCTTCCTGCCGAATGGACTTGCGCCACGCCTGACTGACGCCCTGCACGGCGGCTTTTTTGTAGTCGCCGGTAATCTGCCCGGATTTGAGCAGGGCGATCACCATGTCTTCGCCGCCCGAACTGCCGCCCAATGCCCGTGTGGCTTCCATGCGGAGCGACTGCGGTCGTTTATCGTCCAGTGCTACGGTTTTCAGCATGTCCAGTGATTCGGTGTTGCCCACCCAGCGCAGGGCCATCAGCATCCGGGAGGCCGCTTCGGCGTCAGTGCCGTTGACGACGGTCCAGACCATCGGCGCACCGCCCTGTTTCAGCAATTGGCGGGAGGCATCGCGGCCCATTCCTTCGTTAAATTTGCTTTGCGCCAGGCCCAGCAGCCGTTCGTTTTCGGAGACCGGCTCGTAACGATTTACCAGTTCCATGTATTCGGGCTTGCCGTAGACCTCGTCCATCAGCTTTTTCAGGGCACTCATCGCTTCCGGCGAGCCTTTGACAAACGCCGGGTCGAGGTGACGCAGGGCCAGTTTCGTAATTTCCGCGTTGTTGGGATTGCCGTTCAGAATGCTCAGCAGCGCGTTTGATTTCTCCGTCGCGCCGGGGTTGAAATCGAACGCCCGGAAGTAGCGCAGCCGCTGACTGACGTCGGTCTGCGGGTCGGCGGCCAGACGGGCCAGCAGCGGAACGGCCTCTTTGGTGCGGGCCCGCCAGACGATGTCTTTGCCACCCGGCGTTCCGATGGGGTTGGCCCCCGACTGTTTCAGCCAGGCGCTGTAGAAGCTGTCCCACTGACCGTCGGCCCCGATGCCAAGCGCCTCCAGATACCAGCGGTCGCTGCCGTTGTGGCGGGCGGCGAGCTGCGCCCACAGGGCCGGGGCGTCAGGCGAGGTGTTGCGATAGAGAGCGATAGCACACTCGCGGCGGACTTGAGCTTCTGGGTCGTTCACCAACTGACGGATGTAGGCAATGTCGTCGCCCGGCATCTGGCGAGCAGCCCGCAGCGCTGTGATGCGCAGGTTCGGATCGGCGTCTTTCAGGGCGGCTTCGACGTATTTCCGGGCTTTTTTCTCATCCAGTTTACTCAGGAGCCACAACGCACGGGCCTTCATCCGCGAGTCGGTCGATTTTTTGTAGAAAGCGGCCAGTTCCTTTTCGGCTTTGTCGCCCAGGCCGTGCAGTTTCGTCCAGGCGGCATACCGAATTGCCATGTTCGGGCTTTGCAGGGCTTCGATGGCTCCGGCGGTCGTGCTTAAATCGACTTTCGGCATTCGATACGGCGTGTTCGGGGGAGCCACACGGAAAATGCGCCCCCGCTGCTGGTCGCCCGCCTGGTGGCCGCCCACGCCGGGGTCATACCAGTCGGCGACGATGAGCGAGCCGTCGGGCGCTACGCACACGTCCGAGGGCCGGAACCACTGGTCACGGGCACCGTACAGGATGTTCAGCATCGTGGCTTTGTAGCCTGCTCCGTCGTTCTGCACCGGGTACGCCCGCACCACGTTCGGGCCGGCGTCGCAGTGAATCACCTGATTCTGAAACTCTTTCGGGAGAAGTTTTCCTTCATACACAATAATGCCCGTAGGCGATCCTGCGCCCGTCTGCAGCAGATTGGGCACCACGCCGGGGTCGTTGAGATGCCAGTGACGCAGCGGCACCTCTTTCTCGATATTCGTACGGTTCACCTGCCAGCCTGCGCCGTTCATCTCGTCGGTATAGCCGTAGTTGCCATACTCCATGACGTAGTTGATCCGAACGCCCTTATTGCCGTCGTCGTCATTGTCCGACTGCCACATCGTCCCGTAGGAGTCGACGGCAACCTCGTAGTTGTTCCGGAAATTATGGCCCAGTACTTCCATGTCGGAACCGTCGGGATTGCAGCGGAAAACCATCCCCTGCCGGTAGTTTTTCGAGTCGATTTCGCGGCCCGTCGCCCGGTCGAACAGCGGTTTGCCGTCTTTATTCCGAATCTGTTTGCCGTCGTTGCCGAAGTTGAAATACCATTTTCCGTCGGGTCCGAACACGAAGGCGTGCATACCGTGGTCGTGCTGTTCGCCGCTGATGCCCGTAAACAGAATTTCTTTTTTGTCGGCCTTGTCGTCGCCGTTTTCGTCGGTAAAGACGTAGACGTGCGGGCTGTTGGAAACGATGACTTTATTGCCCTGCAGCCAGATGCCCAGCGGCGCTTCCAGTTCCGGCCCCTGATAAAACACCTTCGAAGCGTCGGCTTTCCCGTCGCCGTTGGTATCTTCCAGAATCACGATGCGGTCGCCTTCGGCGTGAGTCGGGTTGCCGTTGATGGCCGGGCGGTAGTTGTAGGCCTCACACACCCACACCCGCCCCCGTGCGTCGACGTCGATGTTGGTCGGGTTGACCAGCATGGGTTCGGCGGCGAAGAGCGTCGCTTCCAGCCCCGGCGCTACGTCGAGAGCGGCCACCGCAAATTTAGGGTCGTGTTTATCCTCGTCGCTCAGGTTTGCATACAGGCTTTCCAGGTACGTTCGGGAGGCCTGATTGAGGTTCGTGTTCTGATAAGCGCCAATCAGAATGCCTCCCGTCAGCAGGCCTGCCGTGGAGAGCGCCAATGCCCGCCGGGAGACGATACGTACGCGTTTCGGTATCATATAAATTGAGTTATAATGCAGTTGTAAAATACACCTGACCGACCCATCCCCGAAGGTTTGCCCCTAAATCCTCTGAAGGGGACTTGAGCGATCCGAATCCTTTAAGTCCCTTCAGGGGATTTAGGGGTTGATACCGTAAAAAGCAGAAATGCCGTAAAAATACCCTATGTCTCGTCACCGCCGCACGAGGAGTTCTTCGGTTTCTTCGGCCAGCGGCCAGGTGAAATGCACGATGGCTCCCGCCGGGGTGTTGGGCGTGACCCAGAGCCGACCGCCGTATTTTTCGACAATGCGGGTGGAAAGCGCCAGACCGATGCCCGAATTGCCGGGTTGTCGGTTAGCCAGCCGCTCAAACTGGTCGAATCGCTGTTCGCCGTAGGAATGGAAGCCGATGCCGTTGTCGCGGATTTCGAAATGCAGTTCGTCGTCCTGGCGGTAACAGTGGACTTCGATAAGCGGCGGTGTGCCCGCCCGGTTGTACTTGATGGCGTTTTCGATGAGATTCTGAAACAACTCCGTCAGCAGGAGCGCGTCGCCCGTCACGGTTGGCAGTTCGGTCAGGTAGCGAATGTCGGCCCCGGACTCTTCAATGATTCCATGCAGCCGCAGGCGCACGTCGGTCAGAATCTGCCTCAGATCCGTGAGACTGTGATCGCTCTCGGTGGAGCGGCTTTTGACGACCGCCACCACCCGTTCGCTGATTTGCCGCAACTGGGCCGTGCAGTCGTCGATAAACTGGGCGTATTCCCGCGTGCGTTCATCGACCGACTGCTTCAGCAGACGCGTAAACTGCCGGATGGTCACCAGCGGGGTTTTCAGGTCGTGTGAGGCGATGAACAAAATCATCCGCAGGTCCTCGTTAATCTGCGTCAGTTCGTGATTATACTGCTGCAGGCTGGCTTTCTGCTGCCGGTAGTTCTCGGTGGTCGTCAGGTCCGTAAACAGCAGGACATAACCCCTCATGCGCTGGTTGTTGAGAGGCACCGGCTCAATGTTGATATGGACGTAATGGAATGTCCGGCCAATCTGCACCGTCCCGTCGAAGGAGCGCGTCCGCTGGACGACGTCGTCCAGCGTTACCGGATGCTCACTATCGAATACGGTCGCCAGTTCGCTCAGGCTTCTGCCCCGGAGTTGTTCGGGCGAGAACCCCGTATGGCGGGCAAAAGCCGGATTGACTTCGCGAATGCGAAATTTTCCGTCGGTCAGCACCACCCAGTTAGTCATGGCATTCATGATGCTGCGCACGTTGTTGCGGGCCGAGAAGTCCAGCAGCGTAAAATCCGTAAGCGCCCAGGCGTGGAGTACGAATGAAAACAGCGTAAACTGAATAAACTGATAATATTCGGCAGGCGACATACGGGCCGAAGGAAAAAGAAACACGACCAGAATCAGCAGGATGGTCAGTCCGTCGAAGGCCGTCAGTACCCGAAACCAGCGCCGACGAATCCGGGAGCGCGAGTGCCGGGCAATCAGGCCGAGCACAAACACATACTGACACAGCAGCACCACGGAGTTGATAAGCTGAATCCGGTTCCATTGAGCGCGGGCCGGGTCCACGATGATGAATAGCTCGTCCCCTTCCCGGACATAGATCATACATTGTCCGTATAGGGCATTGGCGGCCATCATCAGCCCCAGCGAGCCCACTACATATGCCATCATCCAGCGCCGGGTCTGTCTCGACAGAAGCTGTGGCTCAAACTGTTTCTGATAGGCAAAACAGAGGGGCAGCCACACACCCGACGATAGCAGTTGCAGATACTGATAGAGGCCCAGCAGCCGGTTGAGTTCGGGCAGAGAGGCGGCGGGCTGTGAATTGATGTAGAGCGCCCCGACGGCCAGCGAAACGAAAAACAGGGCCGTAGCCGCCAGCAGACGCCGGAGGCGGGAGTATTTCTGCGAACCAAAAGCCAGATACGTAGCCAGCGCCGTCTGCCCGATAATCATCAGCACTAACTGCAGCCACCACATACGATTACGTAGAGCGTTTTTACCATAACGTTATACTTATCATGAAGAATGGTCAAACGAACGAGGGTTGATAAACACGGAAACTAAACATCTCCGCCCATTGGCTCGCCGGTACTTGTCTCTGTTTCGAAAATAAAAGAATATTTGCAGGATTTCATACACCCGACTCTTCCATCCTCATGAATTCAGCACTCTGGCGGCTCGACGGCCAACGCGCCCTGGTTACGGGCGGCACCAAAGGCATCGGCGAGGCCGCTGTCCGCACCCTGCTCGAACGCGGTGCGTCCGTGTTTATAGTCGCTCGCAACGAGGTCTTGCTGAAGGAGCAACTGACGAAATATCGCCGACAGGGGCACGACGTCGACGGGCTGGCCGTCGACGTAAGTCAGCCTGGCGCAGCCCAACGCATTGTCAATCAGGTAGAAGAAGTCTGGAATTCGCTGGACATACTCATCAACAACGCGGGCACCAACATCCGCAAAGCCACGGTGGACTACAGCGCCGACGAATACGACACGGTGCTGAACACCAATCTGCGGGCGGCTTACGAACTGACGCAGGCGGCGCATCCGCTGCTGAAAGCTTCCGGGCGGGGCAGCGTGGTATTTGTTTCGTCGGTGTCGGGGCTGACCCACACCAGCAGCGGCTCACTCTACGGCATGAGCAAGGCGGCCATGAATCAGTTGGCCCGCAATCTGGCCGTGGAGTGGGCGCCGGATGGCATTCGGGTCAACGCCGTAGCGCCCTGGTATATCCGCACGCCCCTGGCCGAGCCCGTTCTGACAAATCCCGAACGTCTTCAGAAAATTCTGAGCCGCACGCCGATGAACCGTATTGGCGAGCCGCACGAGGTGGCCGCGACGATAGCGTTCTTATGTATGCCCGCCTCCGGGTATGTTACGGGGCAGACGCTGGCGGTGGATGGAGGAATGCTGGCGTGGGGAATGTAGGATTAATGAATAATGTACAATGGATAATGATTTGCCGGTGGAATACGGAATGGGTCATCTGACGTTCTCATTATTCATTTTTCATTATACATTATTCATTCTCTTTTATCCCTTACCGCCCAAACCGAAACACCTCCGCCGCCTCCGAGTGGCCTTTTTCGTAGAGTTCGCGGATGATGCGGGCGGCGGCGATGCTGAAGGTGATGCCGTTGCCGCCGAAACCGAGGGCGAAATAGCTGTGCGGAAAACGCTCGTGTTCCCCGATATAGGGCAACCCATCTTTCGTTTCGGCAAAGGTGCCCGCCCAGGTCAGATGCGACTCGGCCTGTAGCCCCGGAAACAGCGTGTTGAACCGGTTCAGGAGTTTCTGCTGCTTCTGCGGAATCAGTGCGTCGCGCTCGGCGGCGTCGACAATCCACTCGTCCTCACCCCCCAGCATCATGCGACCGTCGCGTGCGGTACGAGCGTAGAAGTAAGGATCGGCGGTATCCCAGATGAGTGATTTCCGTAAGCCTTCGGGCATATTCAGAATGGGTTCGGTTACAAGGGCGTAGGTGCTTTTCAGGCGCAGCACGTCGTCGGACTCGAACATTTTCTGGGTTTCGTAGCCGGTTGCATACACCAGTTTTTCGGCTACGATATGTGTGTTCTGATTGGTGCGGACGCAGACCCGGCGGGCGGTGTAGTCGATTTCTTCGGGGGCGGTTTCCTGGTAGATGCGGAGGCCACGACGGGTCAGATACCGGTACAGCGCCTGGGTCAGTTCCATCGCATCGAGTTCAGCGGCCTCCTCCGACAGTATGCCGCCGGGAGCCGCAAACGTGAAATCACGGCGGATGTCGGCGGCGTTCATCCAGTGACAGCGGAAACCGTATCGCGTGCGGGCTTCGCACTCCCGGCGCAGCATGTCGAGGTGGCTCTCTTCGGCGGCAAAATACAGGCTTTGCTTTCGCCGGAAACCGCAGTCGGTGTCGAGGCGGCGGACGATGGTTTCCAGGCCGTAGATGGCCGACAGACAGAGCTGATAGGCCATCACGGCCTCCCGTTCGCCAATCTGTTCGATGAGCTGATGCAGCGGTACGTCGATTTCGTACTGAATGAGGGCCGTGCTGGCGGCGGTGCTGCCCCGGCCAATGGTCCGTTTGTCGATCAGAACGGTGTCGATACCCGCCCGGATGAGCTCCGAGGCGACGAGGGCGCCGGTGATGCCGCCGCCGATGATCAGAACACTGCACTGGATGGGTTGATGCAGTGTGGGGTATGAATCGGTAACGGTGTGCTGCTCCAGCCAGTAAGTGTTGGACGAACGAACGTGCATAAATTTTCTTTAACGTTGAGTAAGGTGTGGACCGAAACCTCATTTTACCAGAAAGTAAGCCTGCGGTCCGTACTCATTCCAAACGGTTGTTCTACAAAAAGGTTAGGCCGCAGGCTTGTCACCCTTCATTTTGTTTCCTTACTTTGGACCTTTCCGATCAACTGACTCTGCTAAACCCATGAACCCAACCCTCATCCGCGAGATTGCCAAAATGATTGACCACTCGCTGCTGCACCCCACCCTCACTGACGACGAACTCCGCGAAGGCTGCGAACTGGCGAAACGATATGACGTGGCCTCGGTCTGCATCAAACCCTATGCCGTCCGGATGGCCGCCGATCTGCTGGCGGGCTCCGACCGGTCCGCCGCCGTCCCGGAGGGTACGGTGCTGGTGGGCACGGTCATCGGTTTTCCGCACGGCAACAGCGCCATTGAAATCAAGGTGGCCGAAACCATTCAGGCCTGCCGGGATGGGGCCGTCGAAATCGACATGGTGGTCAACATCGGGAAGGTGCTGGGCGGCGACTGGGCGTATGTTCAGGCCGAAATTGCGGCAGTACAGCAGGCCTGCGCCGACAACGGAGCTATTCTGAAAGTGATTTTTGAAAACGATTTTCTGCCGAACGACGCCGATAAAATCCGGCTCTGCGAAATCTGTACGGAAGTGGGCGTGGCCTTCGTGAAAACCTCGACGGGCTACGGCTTCGTGAAAGGCAGCGACGGCAAATACAGCTACGAAGGCGCCACCGACCACGACCTGCGCCTGATGCTCGACCATGTGGGCCCGAACGTGCAGGTGAAAGCCGCCGGGGGCGTCCGGACGCTCGACGGCCTGCTGAAAATCAAGGAGATGGGCGTAACCCGGCTGGGAGCCAGCGCCACCGCTGCCATCATGCAGGACGCCTACCGCCGTTTTGGCAACGTTGCCGACGCCCCGGCGGGGGAGGTAAAGGAGACGAAGGGGTATTAGAGTGCCTGAAAAGCCCCTGAATCTTAGCCCCTAAATCCCCTAAAGGGACGGTTCGCCCGCTCCGCACGGTCCGCCGTTGCGGTACGGGCTGCAAGACCCGGCTCTGCTGGGGCGGGAACTGGCGACGCAGGTTTAGCCCCTAAATCCCCTGAAGGACGGTCCGCCGCTGCGGGACTTTGCTCTGCTGATTCAGGATGATGGCCTATGGCGGAGCCAAGTCCCGCAGCGGCGGACCGTCCTTTAGGGGATTTAGGGGCTTTTCAGGAAATTTAGGAGCTTTCAAGCACTAAACCGCCCGAAAAGGCATCTTGTAACACAAAATCATCATCCCAAAACATGCTCCACTTAGGCTTTGTATCGGCAATTCTGGCCGATTTTGATTTGGAATACGTCCTGAAGTTTGCTGCTGAACACCGCTTCAAATGCGTGGAGGTGATGTGCTGGCCCACCGACAACCGCGATACCCGGCGCTACGCGGGCGTCTCGCACGTCGACGTCGACAACCTCGACGTGGCCCGAATTCAGGCGCTTCAGCAGCAGTACGGCGTCTATATATCCGGCCTCGGCTACTACCCCAACCCCCTCGACCCTGACCCCGAACAGGCCGAATATTACCGCGAACACATCAAAAAAATCATCCGGGCGGCGGCAAAACTCTCGATTCCGGTGGTCAATACGTTCATTGGCCGGAACCCCGCTCTGAACGTCACGGAAAATCTGAAGCTGTTTGCCGAACACTGGCCCGCCATCGTGAAAGAGGCCGAAGAGAATAACGTGAAAATCGGCATCGAAAACTGCCCGATGTGGTTTACGAACGACGAGTGGCCGGGCGGTAAGAATCTCGCCACAACCCCCGCCATCTGGGACCGGCTATTCGAGGTTATCCCCTCGCGGGCGCTGGGCCTCAACTACGACCCTTCGCACGCCATCTGGCAGATGATGGATGAGGTGGGGCCTATCTACGACTACCGCGACCGCCTGCACCACATCCACCTGAAAGATGTGAAACTATACCGTGATAAGCTGAACCGGGTGGGCATTATGGCGAACCCGCTCGAATACCATTCACCCAAATTGCCGGGCCTCGGCGACATCCGCTGGCGGGACTTCTTCGCCGCCCTGACCGACGTGCGCTACCGGGGGCCGGTCTGCATCGAAGTGGAAGACAAAGCCTTTGAAGGTTCTGCCGACGACGTGCAGACGGCTATCCTGACGGCGAGAAATTTTCTGGGGCAGTTTATGGTGTTGTGAAGGCGAAATGGGTTAGAGATACTGGATGAGGTAGAAAACGGCCAGTACGTGACCGCCCGCAAGACTACCCCAGACAATCATTGCTCTCTTCCAGTCTCCGAAGATTCGGCGAGCGATGAAAAACGTCAGGGTGTGAACGCCGATAGCCCCAACCAGGATAGGGACATGTACGATATTTTCCAGGAAAAGGGTTCTGACGACTTTATCCCCAGAGAAATAAACAAAACTAAGGAACAGGATTTCGAGGACTACAAGACCGCTCCAGATCAAGAGTGCTTTCCGCCCGTTTTTGAAATACGATAGAGCAAGAATGAGCATCAGTGCGTGAAAAACAGCGCTGGCGGTCAGGACGAAAACAGACAGCGGAAATCCGGAAAGTTCAGCTTCAAGCATATTTTTCATTCAATATGATATAAAATAATTATCATTCATAATTATTAGCTTTTTACCCACTATTTAAAAATTCTATAATCAATCACCTTAATTTAATTATTCACTCTGCTTAATTCTTTTCAATTTAGGGAACGGATAGAAACGATAGCCTACACTGATAAATGAGCGTTGCGAAAGCCGTCTGAAACTGGACACCTCATTTCTCCATACTAAGGTTTTCGAAACAGGCGTCAGCGGTCTCTCATGCGTAAAATCAACCGAAAAGCGACCCCAATCTACTCCAACGCCTGCGGAAGCATACAATTGAGTACGAATATAGGATCGGGTTATATCATCGACCATATCGATAGTGATTCCATTAGAAAAGGGCGTGTTATAATTAGGTCGACTTGAAAAGCTGGGCGTTAAGCCAGTATTAAACCTTAACCATTTATTAACTTTATATCCTACAATTATTGAAAAATCGTAACGATTAACATCATCACTATATGTCAATACGTCAAATGGCTTAAATTCTTTATATTTACTATTATAAGGGTCGATATTTTTTAATATATAGCTTATATGGCTTTCACAATATCTAAATTCAGTTTGAACAAAAAATCGTAACATTTCATATCGTCCAAAAATATGAAAACTTAGTTCATCAAATCCCGCATCCGGGCTTGTTATAATTGAAAATGGGCCAACTTTAGACAATTCTACGCTATTTCGTTGATTTTGTATTCCTATTTTGATTCCAGCAGAAATAGGTTGACAAAAAGCCTGTGTCATAAGAAAGCAAGTATTTGACAAGCAAGCATATAAGCTAACATAAACGAATCTAAACATATACGACTAATCTATACAATCTATTAAATTTTCGTAATATAAAAATTCTTCATAAATCAGGCCGTCGTCATACAAAACGCAGTGGAGCATCATCAAATTCAATATGATGAGCCTGATTTATGGGGAATTTTAACATTCTCGATGTTGGCTGTGTCACCGATAAATTAAAGTACAGTCTGTACATCTACCAGCTTCACAATATATTACAGCACCAACAAGAGGAATGCTTTTAGAGCCTTTAGTGCAACCTACCGTTCCTGAGTTACACTTACAACTATGAGTTGCCGCTACACGTGCCCTTGGAACATATCCATCGTTGGTTAAAGGATTTGTTAAAAAAAGTGCCACCGTTCTGTCGATGGGGACGAGCATAGCCCTGCCATAAGCACTTAAAGTCACATATTCGTAGTTTGCAGGAATCTCTTCTAAATTTCTCGCCATGTATAACTGTTCTGTATTCTGAACTTGATATGCATTGACGAATTTCCTGATATCGTCCTGAATTCGTTTTATATCTAATATTTCAGCGTTTATACACTTAAGATCTGACAGTTCGGATTTATCTGTTACAAAATGGACACCTTTCGTTAAATCGACGACCTGAGGGTTATTAATTTCTATCTGCTCCACTCCAATACGTGCTGATACTGTTTTCGTGCAAGCAGTACACTGATCGTTCATCAAACAACCTATAGTTTGCTGGCTAATTGTGCTAACAAAAGGACTGCAACCAGTACCTTTCGTACATTTACATGTTACATTTCCCTGAGCAATCTCTATACTTTTGGTAGCTCCTGCTAATATGTAATCCGAAGGCAATTCAAAGGAGAATGAGTATGGGTCATCCTTGATTTTACTAATTCTTGTTCCTTTGGGCAATACAAAATCATCTTTAACGACGACATTATCATTCAATATAATAAAATTATTCTGGGTGTTAGGACCTAGGATAATCTTTACCTTCTTCCCGTCCATCTCAACATAGCTGGTCTCCTGTTGTTTTGTCACAACAGTCTTATCATCCTCGTTACACGAAGTAACTAACCCCAAGAAAAATAGTACGATCATAGCTGACCAAAGCTGGAGTTTTTGACAGTTCATATAGTTATGGTTTTAAATGTGAAAACCTTGGCACTAAGGTAGCGACCTGACTGCCATGTCATTATTCATCTTTATGCAACTTTATGCATTTTTGGCATATTTATTCTGCTTAAATATATTTAACATATTGTATATCAGTTATTTATACCGAAAAATACACCTGTATAAAATTTTCAGCGTAACCTGTGACTTTCGCCTCAGTTTATCGTCTGATAATCAGACACTAATCCACCTATAGCCATGACCCTCAACACCAACATCCGCCGCTACCGTACCGAGAATGGCCTGTCTCAGGAATACGTAGGTGAAAAACTCCACATGTCCCAATCCACCTACAGTCGCCTGGAACGTTTGGGGCATGTCAGCAATGCCCTGCTGCTGCGCATCGCTGAGACTTTCGGCACCACGCCTGAAGTACTACGCACCTACCACCAAAACTATCCGGATAACGCTTCGGACACACCAAACTTAGATTCTCCCAGCCGACCTGATGATCTTGTTGCGGTTCTGAAAGCTGACCTGGAGGATGTAAAAAGAGAAATGGCTCAGTTCCGACAGCAGCCAAAAACGTTGCCTGAAGAGAATGACGTCGGATAGCAGGCAGGAATTTGTCTCCCTCCTACACGCTCTGCTGCCCGGAAAGTGCGACGTCGACCATCTCAAACTAAAAAAACGTACCGGAACGCCCGAGTACGTTTTTTCATGACCAAAAACCTATTTAGCCCACCACCTTCTTAAACGCCCCGACAAAGCCCTCCATCTCGGCCACCGTCCCCAGGCTGATGCGGCAGTAGGGCTGACCACTCGCTTCCCGCGTCGTGACCATGACACCGTTCATCATCATCTGGTTCTCAAATGAGCGGGTCTTCATCCGGATCGGAAACAGCACGAAGTTGGCCGAGGTCGGCACATATTCATAACTCATCTCCTTCAGGCCCTTATACAACACGTCGGCGGCTTTGGCGTTTTCGGTCCGGCAGAAAGCCTGCCAGTCGGTGTCCTGATAGCTGGCGATGCCCGCCCGCAGAGTCGTGACGCTGGGATTCCACTCGCCGCGTGAATAATGCTGCATCTCTTCCACGGTTTTCTTCGGGCCGATAAGGTAGCCCAGCCGCAGCCCGGCCATGCCGTGAATTTTGGAGAACGTCCGGGCTACCAGCACGTTATGGCCTTCGGCGATGAGCTTCGGCAGGGCCGGGCGGTCTTCGGGCTTCAGGAAATCGATGTAGGCTTCGTCGACGAACACGGGCGCTTTGGCCGATGCCTCCCGGCAAAAAGCTGCCAAATCGCCGGGGGGCAGCACGGTGCCGGTCGGATTGTTGGGATTGCAGACATACACCAGATTGACGCCCGGCGTGGCGGCCAGCCGCGACTTCATGGCGTCGAGATCGAAGCGGTACTCTTTAGTCAGCGGAACGGTCACGATTTCGGTGCCGAAGGCGCTGACGCATTCGAGCAAATCGTCGTAGGTGGGGCGGCAGGTCAGCAGACGGGGGTTGGCCGCCAGTCCGCTGCGTCCCGTGAAATATACCGCCGAGGCCACCAGCAGTTCCGACGAACCGGCCCCCAGCAGAATATTTTCGGGTTTGACGCCCTCCTGTCGGGCGATAAGCTGCTTAAGCTCATAACCGCCCATCATGTCGTAGCGGTTGCCGGTTTCTGCCGCACTGAGCAGCGCCTGCTTCGCCTTTGCCGACATACCGTGCGGGTTTTCGTTGAACGCCAGCCGCAGACGCTGACCCTTCGGCAAACGGCTGAGCGGGTCGAACTCCCGTTCGAACTGGTGAATCTGACGGGCGGTTTCGGCCCGAAGCTGGTGGAGCTGGGAGAGTCCGGCGGCCAGCAGGGCGCTGCGCTGGAGCCATTGACGGCGGTTTAGGGGCTGCATCATCGTATTTGTTTTGGTACACGTAACCCGGACCGGGGCGGTTCGCCGCTGCGACGCCGGAGCGATGCCATTCCGGGTACGCCGGTAGGCGTACTATTCCTGTGCTTCGCACAGACCCGGAAAGACTTCGCTCCGGCTTACAGACGAAATTTACACAAATATCTGATGCTGGGGCAATTGCGTCACTGGTAGGAAAAGACTATTTCGTGAAAGGCTACTCCGCAGCGGGCATGGCGATGCTCATCGGCAGGAAAATCCGGAAGGTGCTACCCTTGTCCGGTTCACTCTCTACGGAAATGCAGCCGTGATGATTGTCGATGACTTTTTTGACGGTTGCCAGACCAATGCCAGACCCCTCATAGCTGCTGCGTCCATGCAGCCGCGTGAAGAGGCCAAAAATCCGGCTGATGTCCTCCGGGGCAATGCCAATACCGTTGTCGCTCACCCGAATTTCGGTATAGGCGACGCCTTCCTGCGGTGACACCGTTGCCCCCATGCAATCCTGGACGGCACTGGACTCCACCAGACGGGCCGTCACCGTAACCATAGGCGGCGTGCTGGGGCGGGTGAATTTCAGGGCATTGGTCAGCAGATTCTGGAAGAGCTGCCGTAGTTGCTGTTCGTCGCCGGGGACGGTCGGCAGGGGCGGCTGAAGACGAATGATGGCCTGCTGCTCCTGAATGCTCACTTCCAGATCGCTCAGAATGCCGCTGAACAAATCGCTCAGGCTGACGAAATCACGTTTCTGCTGCCGGGAACTCAGCCGGGCAAAGGACAGCAGCGAGGTGATCAGATCACCCATGCGCCCCGCCGCCGACTGCATCCGTTTCAGCAAATCCTTCTCAAAATCGTTTAGTTTCTCATTCTGCTGCCCAATCAGCAGTTCACCAAACGCCTTGATTTTACGCACCGGTTCCTGCAAATCGTGAGAAGCCACATACGCAAACTGCTCCAGGCTTTCGTTCGACTGACGCAGCGCCTGATTCATCTGCAGCAGCGCCTGTTGCTGTTTGTACTGCTCGGTGACGTTTTTGAACACAATGAGTGCCATGACGATATGGCCCCGTTCGTTGCGCACGGGCCCCACGTAGCACTCGCAGCGCCACCCCGCCCAGTGATCGCTGAAATGGTGTTCCTCGCCCTGCAGCGCCGTGGCAATGTATCGTTTCCAGTCTTCCCGGAAATCAGGCAGCACCACCTCGTACATTCGTTTTCCCTGCAGTTCATCCTCGTCCATCGTCATTAGCAGGCCGGGTAGCTGACCAGAGGCAATGGTAATTTTCTGGAAGAAATCGACGACCAGCACCCCCGTTTCGGGCACCGACGACGACAACGTTTTGAAGAGAATGGATTCGGCCCGCAGAGCATCCACTGCCGTGCGAAGTTCGGTAATGTCATTGAAGGAAACGACCAGCGTCCGGCCATCGCCCACGGGCTCGATGCAGACGTTCAGCCAGCCCTCGAAGCCTGAGCGGTCGACGCGGTAGAACAGGTCGAATTCGCGGGAACGGCCCGTCCGGATGACATTTTCTGCCTGCTGCCACAGATTTGTACCAATCGACTGCGGAAATATAGTGTACGCCGACTGCCCCAGCATTTCGCTCCGGGGCATACCCATTAGCTGCTCGGCCCGCCGGTTGACCAGCCGAATCTCGTACGTCAGAATCCGGCCAGCGTCATCCGTGATGGCTTCATAAACAATGATGCCGCTCGACGACTGGTCCAAAGCCGTTTCCAGCAACTGAACGTGCGTAAATTTTTCGATTCCTGTTCGATTTGACATCTCCGCATCCACTAGTTTCCCCTCTTCCGGTCTTCACGCTGCAACTCAGGTAAGTAACTTTCGCAAAAGAAATGTTGTTTGACCGAATCAGCGGGCCGTTGGATAAATTTCAGGTCTTCAGGCGGGTCGGATGCGCCCTGTACTGATTTTACGGCGGGAGCATTCAGCCCCGGATAGTCATCAGTCGGTTCCACGGCACCACGGTTGCCTGTTGCCGGATCTGCCCTTCATCCCCCCCATATACTACGTATGACGTCTCCAGTCGGGCTGGCTCCTCCAGTTTCTGTAAAAACTGAATTCCTTTAAAAAACTCGTTGTTGATTGTGCGCCCTGCTTTTATTTCCAGCAGATTTAGTTTTCCCGCCGTGCCCTCCCACACCAGATCAACTTCGTTACCTATATTGTCACGCCAGAAGTAAAACTGCGGACGCTGTCCGGTGTTCAACTCATTTTTGATGAGTTCCGTGATGACAAAATTCTCAAACAGCGCTCCCCGGGCAAAATGAACCTGCAAATCATCCGGGCGACGAATCTGTAGTAGCCAGGCTGCCAGCCCTACGTCATAAAAGTATAACCGGGGAGTTTTCACGAGCCGTTTCTGAAAGCTTCGATAATAGGGCGGCAACCGGTAAACAATGAAAGTGGCTTCCAGCACCGATAGCCATCGGTTGACCGTTTTCGCGTCCAGCCCCAGTTCATTACCCAATTGTGCCAGGTTTAACAACTGTCCAATCCGACCCGCACAGATCCGGACAAACGTTTGAAAAAGAGTCAGATCGGACACGTTGACCAACTGCCTGACGTCGCGTTCGACGTACGTTTGCAGGTAGTTGGGAAAAAAATCGGCAGGCTCCAGATCCAGGTCATACAACCGGGGATAGAATCCTTTTACGACGGCGTCTTCCCAGTTTGAATGGGCGTAGGGCGTTTCGGCCAGTTCATGTTCTGAAAAGGGGAGCAAATTGAAGAGCGCCACCCGACCCGCCAGTGACTGCGTAATTTTTTCGAGCAGCAGAAAATTCTGGGAGCCGGTTAAAATATACTCTCCTGGGCGTCGGCGTTCGTCGACGATGCCCTGCAGATAAGAGAACAGTTCCGGAACGTTCTGGGCTTCATCAATGATGACGCCATTCTGATATACCTCCAGAAACTGCCGGGGATCGCTCCGGGCAAACTGTCGGGAGTCAGGGTTTTCCAGCGTGACGTACCGGTAGTCTGGCTTCAGGAGTCGGCATAAAGTCGTTTTCCCGGATTGGCGGGGACCCGTAAGAGCAATGATAGGAAACTTTTGAAGCAGTCGGTTAACCTGACTTTGTATATGTCGCTGAATCATAGGTTAAATATAATTCAATAGCTTAAATCCTTACAAATCGGGAATTGAATTCCCGATTTGTAAGGATTTGCTAAAAGAAAACCCGACGTTAATAGTCGGGGTTTACAATAGTTTCTATATCCGGGGAAATCTAACTGGTTCCCGCTTCCTGGCTGTCGGATTGAGACGAAATTTTAAAACGTCAAAAGCGCTGCTTTATCAAATCTGTTAAATAGATTGTTCAAGGCCTGGAGTAAACTATCTGCAGGTTAAAGCGTACAAGTTCGGGCTTTTTGGATGTCGGGTTGATAAATGAATCCTGAACGGCAATGGCCTCCGACAGCAATTGCGCCTTCACCTCATCGTACGTCAGTTTGTCTTCATTACCGTCATCGGCTTTCATCGTGAGTTCGGTGCCAGTATATTCCCAGGTACCTGAGAAATCATCAACAGTCCCACCAGAGCGATCTGTTCCTTTATACGTCTTATCTGCGTTTAAATCAAAACTTACTTTTAGTCCAAACACATCTTCAGCGTCCAGTTCACGGCCATTATCGGCAGCATAAGCGGCGGGTAAACCGCCAATCCGGACACGGTCGGAGGCCCAGCGGCCTACCACAGGTGCCTGTGGTTCGGCGTCGTCCTTCTCACACGCCCCCAACCCGGCCAGCATCACCACCAGGCTGCATACATACAGTAATCGTTTCATTGTATTTTGGTAAACAGGTTGAACATGCGTTTTCCGAAAGAGAGGTAAGGTACAAAAAAAATCTGCTTTTTCACGCATTCGTCCGCCGCCCCCGCATTTTCACCCGGACTGGGGGACGCTTTCACCGCAGGTTCGGCACGGGCAGAACGGGCAGGCTCTCGTTGCCGTCTTCGCTTACGGCCTGCACCGCAAAAAAGTAATTGTCTTTGGAATAGGGCAGCGTCATGCCGAGTTTACTGGTAAAAAACTTCTTCTGCCACTGCGCCGCGTGTGTTTCCCGCATCAGCACATAATACCCGCGCACTCGGCTGGCCCCCTTCGGTGCCTGCCAGTAGAGCGCCGTCGAATTAGTCAGGTTGCGCACGTCGATAGTCACGGTCTGCGGCACCGACGGGGCCTTTGCCAGATTTGCCAGCGTTGCCAGATTGACCGCCGTATTTTTCTTCAGATACTCGAAATCCATGTGTTTGGCATAGTCGCCATACTCGACGCCGCCTTCGGTGCGCAGATCCTGATGCTGGTGTTCGTAGTTCTCGTTCATCTCGGTCAGGCGCACGGCCCCAAAACCCCGCTGCACGAAGGGCGTATGGTCGCCGCCGCGCAGGTAGCGGTCGTTACGGTAAATCATCACGACCTCCAGATTATCGACGTAACGTTCGCCGATTTCCTTTACGTAACGGGCCAGGGTGCGGGCCTTGCCGTCGTTTTCCGAACCATACTGCCGGATGGCGGCGGCCCGGTCGGCGGTCTGGAAAGCGGGCAGTCCCTCGCTGAACACCCGCAGCCGCGTATTATCGATGACGCGGGTTTCCGAACTATTGTTGCTGCCCATGATGTCATTATTCAGCACGGCCTCCAGATTCCATTTCTCCTGTACGGCCCGGCCAGCAAGATGTTCGGCACCCAACAGTCCCTGCTCCTCACCGCTCAGGGCCACAAACAGAATCGTGGCCGGAAACGGATATTTGCTCATGACGCGGGCCAGTTCGATGACCGCCGCCGTGCCCGACCCATCGTCGTTGGCTCCCGGCGCATCCACCTCGCGGTTCATGACGTTGCTGGCGCGGCTGTCGATATGCCCCTGCACGATAAAAATCCGGTCGTCGGCGGGGTCGGTGCCTTTCAGGGTCGCTACGACGTTGCCCATGTCGGCGGGCTTGTCGATGCGCCGCCCGTCGGCGGGCAGCGTCCAGGCGTCGATGGTGGCCGTCAGCCGACCGCCCGACTGCCGGGCATACTGCTGAAATTTGCCAAGAACCCAGCGGCGTGAGGCGGCAATGCCCCGACCGGGCGTGTTAGGACTGAGTGTGTGGCGCGTTCCGAATCGAACCAGCCCGTCGACGTGCGCCCGCAGGCTGTCTGCCGAAAGCTCACCCAGCATCTGAACAATCTGGGGGTCGCGGTTGATGGACGTTTGGGCAAAAGAAGGAGAAAGAAGAAAAAGAAAGCAGAAGTAAAGAAGCAGGAATAAACGATTTTTCATTTTTGTTGGGTTTAAACGAAATAAGCGGAAGGCTATTTCTACCGCGACACGGCATCGACACGCTGTAGACTGTCGGCAGATGAAGCCGATAGACCGCTGGTTTTCGGGGCGGGTTTTGGCGACTGACGGCGTTCGTATCGCCACGAAACAACCAGCACGACGGCAAACAGCAGCGACAGCCCTACCGACCACCAGGCGATGCGTTCCGTAGGTAGCTGCCGCCGCAGGGGCCGGGCAAACTCACGGGCTTCGTCGGGCGGAAAGAGCGTACGATAAGAACGTTCCCGTTCCTCGTCGGTGTCGTGTATCCAGCCGTTGTTTTTCATTGGACACTTGCCTTTCCGGGGCATTTCTACGAAAATAGAGAAAAATCAGGCCATACTGAAATGCCTCGACGCTCATTCGATTTGGTCGCTCCGGTTTATGATCGGCTGGCCCGGCTGGTGTTTGGCCGGTCGCTTCTGCAGGCGCAGGCGTGGGGACTTTCTCACCTGCCCGACAGGGCCGACGTGCTCCTGCTCGGCGGCGGCACCGGCTGGCTGCTCGAACAAGTATTGACCCACTCGCAGCCCCGGTATGTACTTTACGTGGAGGCTTCGGAACGGATGCTTCAGATAGCCCGTGAGCGCGTGGCGGGCCATCCGAAAGCCAGCGTCGTCGACTTCCGGAAGGGCACGCAGAACGACCTCACCCCTGCCGAAACCTTCGACGCGATACAGATTCCGTTCGTACTGGATCTGTTTACCGAAAAAACGCTTGCAGAAACCCTGCTCCCGCCCCTGAAAAATGCCCTGCGGCCCGGCGGACGACTGCTCATCACGGATTTCGTAACTCCGCCCGTGCTTCGTCAAAAGATGCTTCTCTGGCTGATATATCGTTTTTTTGGCCTGACAGCGGGTATCGAAGCCCGCTCCCTCCCCGACTGGCCGGGTGTTTTACGGAAATCGGGCTTCCGCGAAAGGCAGTCAGCGGAATTCTGCAATGGCTTTGTCCGTAGCGGCGTCTGGTATTGATTAGCGACCCAGGCGGTTTTCCAGCAGCACTTCATTGTATCGCCCGACCGCCCGGTTTACCCGAACGTTGCCGCCGATGGTCAGGGCCAGCGAGGCCACGATGGTGCCGCCCAGCACATACCGATATTCCCCCGTACCGCGTCCCCGAAGCAGAATATAGGCCAGCGGAACCACCCCCACCACCTGACTCAACGTATTGAACCGCCGAAACGCCCGGAAATGCCGGTTGACCAGCGGGTCGTTCATCTCCAGAAAAGGCACCTCCAGCGAAAAATTGGACCGCAGCCGTTTATCGCCGTAAAAATAGACCGCCCCAAGCGCCGACGAGCCGGGTGCCCGCACGATGCCCCGCAGATGGGCCGACGGTCCGGCGACCGGAACCCGGCCCCGAAGCGTGTCGGCGGTCGGCGTTCCGGCGGTCGGCGTCCCGGTCTGGGCATACAGGGCAGTTGACGAAATAAGAAGAAAAAACAGAAGGGCGGTCAGTTGTTTCATGGGTCGATGGTAACGAGCACGTAAACCTACTGCATTTTGTACGAACCGGAAAGCCTCCGCCCCGGCGCTGGATCGGGTTTATGCCCCGACGCGAACACCCCGACGTCGTCCGCGTTTATCTGTCAGTTCATACCCGATACCATGAAACCACAGCATCGCAACTTCAGCCTGACCGAGAGCCGGGAAGAGAGCCAAAACCACGTCAACCCACTGCCACGGGCCGTTCTCCGGTCGAATGCCTTTCTGCTGCTGGACGGCGAATGGCGGTTTGCCGTAGACGCCGACGACCGGGGGCTGAGCGAGGGCTGGCATCTGGGTCATGCCTACGACAGCACCGCCCACTGGCCCGGTTCGGTAGAGGAGCATATGGCACATGCCAAAGACGCTCCGGGTGCTTCCTGGCACGATAAGGTGGTTGTCTGGTATGAACGCGAATTCACGACGCCCAAACGAAGCCGGGCCGATACGCACTCCCTGTTTCAGATCACGTTCGGTGCCTGCGGCTACGAAACCCGCGTCTGGCTGAACGGCCGGCTGCTGAATACGATCGAAGGCGAGGAGGCGCACTACGGTGAATACACTTCGTTTTCCTACGAACTCAGCGACGATCTGCTTCAGCCGGTCAATCGGCTGACGGTGCGCATTGCCGACACGATGGACGCCGACATTCCCCGCGGCAAGCAGGAGTCGCACGTCTACAAGCGCGGGGGCATCTGGTATCAGACCTACACGGGAGCCGTGCGCAGCGTCTGGCTCGAAATGGTGGAGCGCAACCGCCTGCGCTCACGGGTGGGGGTCTTCACCGAAACCGAAGACAACCTGGTGCGCTTCAATGTCACGACGCGGATTCATGATCCTGGCGAATATACGCTGCGGCTGCAGGTATTCGACCGCCGGGCGACGCATCGCCGGGCGACGAACCGCCGGGCGGCGCATCGCGACAGCGAAACCCCGCTGGCCTCGTCCGACTACCCCCTGCGGCTGGAGGCGGGCCAGAAACTTCAGCGTGTGGTGCTCGAATTGCCGGACGCCAGAAAGTGGTCGCCCAAACGACCGCATCTCTACCGGCTGGTTGGTCAGCTCATCGATTCTACGGGCCATACGGCTCAGATTGAGGCGCACTTTGGCCTGCGGCGAATCGAGACACGCGGTCGGCACATCTATCTGAACGACAAACCCGTTTATCTGGACTCCATCCTGTATCAGCCCGGTACGGCTACCTACGACGAAATGCAGCGGCATTTTCTGGCTATGAAGCGTCTGGGCTGCAACATCGTCCGGGTCCATATCGCAGGCGTCGACCCCCGGATCTACAATCTGGCCGACGAAATGGGCCTGATGCTGTGGGTGGAAGTGCCGAGTCCGCACAGTTCGAATCTGCGGAGCCGTGAAAATCACTTCGCCGAACTGCAGCGAATGCTGGCGCTGATTGAAACACACCCGTCGGTGGTCATCTGGAGTCTGTACAACGAAGACTGGGGGGCGCAGGACATCGCCACCAATCCCGAAACCCGGCGCTACATCGTCGACACCTATCATTACATGAAAATCCACCACCCGCAGTTTCTGGTGGTCGACAACGACGGCTGGCAGCACGTGTCCTGCGAGGGCCGCCTGAAATCCGACCTGCTGACGGCGCATCTCTACACCCCCGACCCCGACCGCTGGCGGGCACTGCTCGACCGGCTCACGGCGGGCGAACTGCACGGGGTGGCGGCGTATCCGCTGGTGGTGGGCGACCCGTATTTTTATCGGGGTCAGGTGCCGGTGGTGGTGAGCGAGTGGGGCGGCTTCGGCTTTGCCGATTACGGCGGCCCGACCGATGCCGATGCCCGCACCGAGCGTATCCGATTGTTTAAGGAAGAACTGCGCAAACGCCGCATCGCGGGCGACGTCTATACCCAGGCGACCAACATCGAAGACGAGCGCAACGGCCTCATCGACCCGCAGACGGGCGAACTATCCGTACCGGAGGGGCTGCTGGCGTCGAATGGGGGGTAAACACGGAGGACACGGAGGTTACACAGAGATAACAGAGTTTACCTCCTATCTACCCTTCTTCAAGTATCTCGTTATCAAATATATCTGGGATTAGCAGTTGGTCGTCATTATTTTCATGCATCTGCTGGAAGGACTGTTCCCATCCTTCGCGTGGGTTTTTGGTGGGTTTAAGCATGATCCCATCTGCCATGAAGTCCACCTCAACGGTATCCCGAATCTGATACTTGTCCAATATGGGCTGGGGTAAGCGTATATCCCGCGAATTACTCATCGAAACTACCGAAAGTCGCATAGTATTTACTTTGTTATCACGACGATAGTACGACTTTTTTGATTTAATGAAAAATGTCTGAGTAAAGAGAAAATCAACACTCTGTTCTCTCTGTGATACCTCTGTTCCCTCCGTGTTTAAACCCCCTCACCGCACCACCAGCGTACCCTGCATGATGCTGGCGTGGCCGGGGAACGTACAGACAAACTGATACTCGCCGGGCTCCTTCGGTGCCGTAAAGTAGATGGCCTCTGCCGCTTCCGGCTGTAGAAGATTCGTGTGATACAGCACGTCGCCGGAGGCGGGCACATACTGCATTTTGGGGCCGTTGAGGTTCAGGCGCAGGGCCGCATTGCCGACCGCCGTGGCCGAACCGGGCTTCACAATCACGCAGTTATGCAGCATGTCGTCGTTGTTGTTGAATACCCACTTCACCCGGCTCCCGGCCTTCACTTCTATTTTTTCCGTATCGAATTTCAGGCCCGGTTTCGTTCCGATGGTGACGACCTGATCGGGGCCGCTGGTCCAGTCGGCGGGCTGAACGGTCAGGCGTTTGGCGCTGGCCGGGGCCGCTGACTTCGCCGCTGTTTTGGGGGCATTCTTCCCGGCGGGAACGTCGGTGCGGGCGGAAGCCATCGCCATGTCGTTGTGGGTATGCTTCGGACGCGGGGCCATCGCCAGTTTTTCGCCGGGGGCAATGATATTCAGGGTATAATAGCCCGTCGCATGAAGCAGGGGCAGGCCCGTTGCCGATTTGACGCCCTCGGCTTTCAGTTCGTGAACATAACCCTCCCGGAGCGTCGTGTCGGCCACAATCCGCACTTTCAGGCCATCAGGAGAAACCACCACACCCCGAACCGGCACGGGCCGGGCGTCTTCGATGGGACTGCCGTAGCTTTTGTGGTATTTGTAGGTAAAGCTATTCATGGCGTAGGCCTCCGGACTGGCCGCCGCCGTTTTGTCGACCGGCAGCGTAAATTCCACCTCGAAGCCGTCGGGCATCGACCGGATAGCCTTCATCTCGAAGGGCGTCTGCCCCGTCCAGACGAGCCGCTGCACGCCGAACGAAGATTTACCGGTGGCCGACCAGCCCCGGCTTGTCTGTCCGACAAACATCGATCCGTCCAACCCCCAGGCCATGCGCAGTACGCCCGACATGAAGCCTTCGCGGAAGGGGAAGCAGGCCCCCTGGTATTTGCCCTTCACTTTTTCCAGGAACACCCGCATGATTTTGCTGTGCCCCTGATCGCCGACGAACAACTGCCCATCGAACGGCCCAAACCGGCTGGCGGTCGTGTCCTGAATAATGTCGGAGGTCGAAATACCCATCAGCGTATGCGGAAACCATACGGCGGGCACTTTTAGGTTCGGGAGGGTTTTGGCAACCTCGTGCATGGGTTTACCGGTACTGGGCACGTCGTCCGGCTTCAGTTTCAGCGGCGAACCCGGCTCCGACGTCCAGCGCAGACCGGCGGGATTACCGGCAAAATCGCCGATTTCCAGGTGCGTCATGCGCCCCGATCCGACCCAGTCGCCCTGATTTTCGGCGTAGAAAATGGCGCCTTCTTTCGTAACGCCGAAGCCAGCCGGGGAGCGCAGGCCCGTTGCCCAGGGCTTCAGTTCGCCTTTTTCATTCAGTTTCAGCATCCAGCCCCGCCATTTTGCCAGACTCGCCCCAAAGCCAATCCAGTCGAGATTGAGCGTAATGAGCATGTCGCCGTCGGGCAGCGATACCGGGCCGTAGCTGTATTCGTGGTAGTTGCCCGACAGCGGCCATTTCACCACCGACTGATATTCGTCGGCCACACCGTCGCCGTCGCTGTCGATAAGACGGGTGACTTCGCCCCGCTGCGTCGCCATCAGAACGCCTTTATGCGGACCAGCGCTGCGGTAGTTTAGCCCCAGAGGTTCGTGCAGCCCCGACGCAAATCGTTTGAACTGCGGCTGTCGGCTGCCCCGCATGTAGGGATTGCTGATGAGCCACACTTCGCCCCGCCGGGTCGAAACGCCCAGCCGCCCGTCGGGCAGCACGGCCATGCCGCCGACTTCGAGCGAGACGCCCTCCGGCACCGGCAGCGTGACGATGCGGTAATAATCGTCTTCGGTCATCGGTCGCTGCGCCGCTGCCAGGCCCGAAACCAGTAAGGCTGTTAAAAAAAGTATCGTCTTTTTCATCGTTTAATCTTCTCCGCTTGACTCTATCTCCTCCGTTTAGCTCTGCGAACTGGCTTTCAAACTCTATATCACCAGATAATCTCGTACTGAATCACCGTCGAACCTCCTTTCTGACCCACCGGCATCAGCAGTTCTTTCTGCATGCCCGAAGTTCTGACCGTGGGTTTTCCTGAATCAATCCGGACATAATAACTGCGGTCGTTGATGGCATACAGACCCTTCGCCACTTCTTCGATGGCGCTTCCCCCCGCCAGCCGCGCATACAGCACGTCGGAGGGTGGGCCGGTGACGGTTATCGTCCGGACCAGGGCGGAACCTGTGGGCACGATCCGGTCCGTGATGCCCATATCGCGGTAGCTGTACTGCCCGATCGGATGCCCCTGCGAGTCGATTTTCAGGCCCAGATACCGGAACTCGTTCTCGTTCAAACTGTCGGGCCAGTATTGGGTTGGATTCGCCAGCAGTCCCAGTGCGTTTTTCGGCGGCAGGATCACGACGCTTCCCAGAGGCTGAAGTAGCTGCGGTTCGCCCCGTTCATGCCACATCTCGGTCACGTCGGCAAAGTCGCCCTTCCAGACCTGTAGCAGAGCCCCCTGATTTAAATCGATGGAATAATGCATCCCCGAAGGCGAACCCACCGACAACACGTGCGTACGCTTCCGCCGTTCGTCGGGCAGTTGCACAAACGACCGGATCATCACCGGCTTGTCCGACGCACCAACCGTAATGGCGCCCACGGGGTCCGGTTCCGGCAAAGACGCCGTCGTATGCAGCGCCTGCGGACGAGTACCGGTTCCGGACACAAACACTCCCAGACCCGGACGCGGCCACGAGCGCCCGTAAAATACCTGCATCGTGTGTTTGCCGGGCGTTAGCGCCACCTGGGCCGAAACGGGCTGACCCAGAGTAGCGTAAGCGGCGGGAATCACTTCCTTACCGTCGATGCTCAATCCGGCCATACCCCCATAATTGAGGGAGAATGTCAGATTATCGGCTTTGAGTACGTCGAAATCGCCGTCGAACAGAATCGCATAGCGTTTGGTCTGCCCGTAGGCCACCTCGTGGCTGATGGCCGGGGCGGTTCCTTCCGTCAGCAGTTTCTTCCCCGTCAGTTCCTTCGCGCTGCCCGTTTCGCCCTCGAATAATTTATAGCGAACGGCACCGGGGCGAACCACCGGCTGGCCGGACAATAACTGATACGACAGGCGACGGACGGCGGCGGTGCCACGCGGCACCTGAATCGACACCTGTCCGGGCGGCGCTGCACCCGGCAGCACCTGATTTTCGTGGAGCAGCACGCCGTTAAGCCGGACCTGCTCCACCCGCGTATGCCTGCCGTCGCTGTTTCTCGAAACGGCTAACTCAAGCGTCTGCCAGAGACCGGGGGCCTTCCCGACCGACTGGCTGGCCGGCAGCACCGTGCGGTTCGAGGCGTCGGTGAGTGTTCCGGTCGGGCGGGTGCCGACCGCCGCTCCGCTTTGCAGGGCTATCTGCGCATTCCCCGCCTGAATGATGGCTTCACCGTCGGGCGACAGCATCACGTCCATCCGAACCCGAACGTCGTCGGTATCCGACAGCCGCAAGACAAGGGGCTGTCCGGCGCTGCCCGTCAGCAGGCTGTTGCCGGAGGTGGTGCGAACGGTGGAACCGGTCGGGGCCATCTGGACGGTTCCGGCCATTTTCCAGTTTGGCGGAAGCTGGGCGGGCAGGGAAACGGGCGATAGTGGATCAGGTGTCTGCGCCGAAAGGCTGCCGAAACTGGTCAGCAGAACCAGTATGCACAGAAGTTTGGGTAGCGGCATGAGAAGCGGTTGAATTTCATCCGTAAAAGGGTCTCAGCCCCTCAAAACTACTTCTGAGAAACCGGTTGCGGCAGAGTGGGTATGGCACCCAGCAAACTGTCGAGGGCGGGTTTACCGGGAACTACGGTGCGGCGAACTTCCCCATGCAGCCGCCGGGCCATGCCGTCAGACAGATACCAGCCCAGCGGAAAACGCCCCTCACGGTGGTCCAGGCTGACAGACAGGTAGTTGACGGGTGGTTCCTGAAACCGGTTCATGAATGAATTGTACATCTTGTCCCGCGTAACCGAACCCGTTTCCCACGAATTATAAAAACCCATCAGCGGAATGCGCAGAATCTGCCCGGCTGATTTGGCCTGCGGCGTTTTGCCCCGCGTATCGCCGTTCTGAATAAAAAGTATGTACGGAGTAATCCGTATGCCTTTTTGCCGATACGTATTGATAGCGTCTACCAGGCTATTCAAAATCTGGATGCAGGTTTCGATGCCCGTATTGTCGAAATAGCCTCCGTCGATGACGTGTCCGCTGCGCCCTGTGGGTCGGCCAAACGCCCGCCGAACCTGCGTCTGCCATTCGGTGCCCCATTCCTGGCGGACGGTACCGGGATGATGAACGCCTTCTTCGATCAGGGCCCCATTGGTGACAATCGGGAACCGACTGCAGAGCGACCCCGCCGTCTTCAGAGGCACGTCGGCACCCAGCCAGTCGAGTACGGGCACCACGTCGCGAAAGTACCGGGCGGTATCGATGCGCAGGGCCGAGGTGATGGTTTTCTGTCCCGATTCGGCCAGCGTTCCGTTCAGAAACAGCATGGGCAGGTCATACCGGAACGAGCCGTTGGGTAGCCGGTACAGGCTGATCAGCGAACTGTCGGGCGTCGGGCGGCCCAGTGCGTTCCGGTACGCATCCGACCAGGCGTCTTCCAGCCATTTTCCCCGCTCCATTCGGGGCATGGGCCAGAAAGTCACCCGCTGCAGGGATTCCGGAAACAGAAATGCCGCCGTGACACCCGACAGGAAATCGTCCCGGATGGCCCGACGAAAACCGGGAGACCAGTCGGAGCGGCGGGCGGGCGGAAAATCCCGCAGAAAGGCGGTGTAGAAAAGTGCTCCTACCCCGCCCCCCGATACCCCGCTCAGGGCGAACACATAGCGGCTGAAATCTGGTTTGAGCGAGTCGAGACGGAGCAGTACGTCGGCGGTCCAGTTCATGGCCCGGATGCCGCCTCCCTCCGCCGCCACCAGCACCAGCGGGATCTCGCCCGACGGAACGCCGTTCTGTCGGGCAGCGACCCAGCCGGTAAAATACTCGTTCAGGATGGGTCGGGCGGGCAACGGCGAATCGACCGTCCGTACGGCAGTATTATCATTAAAAGCACTGATTATCAGAAGATAAATCACCACGCCGAGCACAAAGGGGCGGTATCGGAAATCGTTGAAATAAATGAGGATACCGCTCAGAAAGGTGTAGACCGTTACACCCAGAATGACCACGGCAGCCGGACGCAGCGCCCGGGCCAGATCGCGGCCAAACGGCAGACAGAAGCACAGCAGGGCAACCAGCGTGAGTCCGCCCCCCAGCAACAGAGTCAGGCGCGAAACCGGGTTTTGCCGCAGAATCTGAAAATCGCGTTTCAGGCTTATGAACCGGCGGGGGAAATTCCACCGGACGGGCAGCGCCAGCGTCGCCGACCACTGCTCCGCCCAGCGAAACGAGCCGTAGATCAGAATCATCTCCGCCGCCAGAAACAGCCCCGGAACCGGGTCGTGGCGGCTCCAGAACACCAGCGTCAGCGCCAGAACGGGCAGCATACCCAGCATCGGGGGCAGTTGGCGCAGCAGCCGGTCCGACTGCCGGTTGACGTTCACCTGCACCGGGGAGATGTGCAGAATCAGGCGGGCCGACAGATAGGTTATCCACCCCCAGGCAAAGGCGCTGATCATAACGCCCCAGAACAGCGCCTGGTTGACGCCCTCCCCAACGATGGCCTGAATGATGTCGTCGGCCTGATCGGGCACCGCCAGTACGTAGATGCCTGCCGCCAGCACCAGCAGTAGAAAAAAGATTTCACGGAGCAGTTGATAAAGGGCAACCAGATAAGCCTTCCAGCGATTCATGAATGGGCGATTGAACGAGTCGGGATTGGGACAGGAAGTTAGGAAAGAAACCGTAACTTCGCTGCCCTCATCTCATCCCTCAGTTTCATGCGCAGTGTCATTCTGAATGTGGCTGTCACGCTCGACGGCCTGATCGAAGGTCCCAACGGCGAGTACGACTGGTGTTTCACCGACCAGGACTATGGTATGACGGATTTCCTCCAGCGGGTCGACACGCTCTTCATGGGCCGCAGCAGCTATGAGCTGATGCAGGCGCAGGAGGAGGATTATTTTACGGATAAACAGTGGTTTGTCTTCTCCAATACGCTCACTCAGGTGTCTATGCCGGGGGTCAGCCTGATCGACGGCGACTGGGTGGATGCAGTCTATGCCATCAAGAATCAGCCGGGCGGCGACCTCTGGCTCTTTGGCGGGGCCAGCCTGACCACCAGTTTTCTCAATGCCAGGCTGGTCGATGAGGTGCTGCTGTCGGTGCATCCCCTGCTGCTGGGGGCGGGTAAACCCTTATTTCAGCAATTGCGCGAGCCGCATCTGCTGGAATTGCTGCACACGCAGACCTACAACACCGGCCTGGTACAGCTCCATTACCGGATTCGGGAGAGAAGGAATTAACGGATAAGTCCGCAGAAAATAATTACCTAAATTGACATTGCCAACCGCCAGTAACTATTTGGTAAGAATCAGAGCACCCGGATGGGCCTGTTTAGCGGCTGATTTTCACCCGAAAAAATTAAATATCAATTAAAAGTGGCTTCCTGAGTTGAGACAGCGATGGATTTATATTTCCGCTTTATATATTTGTATCGTCTTGCAAACGAAGACAACCCAGATTAAGATTTCATAACGTTGAGTAAATAGACGGAAACCTGCACTGAACTTCGGCGCAGGTTTTTTTTCGTTTATCCTCATCAGGCGTCAGCCACAATCCCGCATAAATAGTTTACCTTTTGTCGGCTCCTCTGAGTAAACCTCGTTTATTACCAGACTTTAGGCGTGTATGAAACGCCTCCGGTTTGCTTTTGTTTTTCTGCTGATAACGGCGGCCCTGCTGTCTGGCTCCGTTCCTCAGCCGGAACCGCCCCGCCGCCCCAATATCGTTTTCATTCTGGCCGACGATCTGGGCTACATGGACCTGGGTTGTTACGGAAATCCATTCAACGAAACGCCTGCGCTGGATTCGCTGGCCCGGCAGGGACTCCGCTTCACGCAGGCGTATGCCGCTGCGCCCGTCTGCTCACCTTCGCGGGCGGCCATCATGACGGGCAAACACCCGGCCCGGCTGCATCTGACGAATTTTCTGGTGGGCGAACGCACCGACTCGGCCTCCCCCCTCCGACCGGCCCTCTGGCGTAAATACCTGCCCGGATCGGAGATCACGCTGGCCGAACGGCTGAAACAACTGGGTTATTCAACCGGCATGGTCGGCAAATGGCATCTGGGTTCCGCCGATTCGCTGACGCCCACGGCCCAGGGGTTCGAGTATGAACGGCAAATCAGCAAAAACGGGCTGGACTATTACAATTATGGCATCAGTTCGGCCAATAAACCCGTGTTTGAGGACAAAGGGAAGGAATATCTGACCGATAAGCTAACCGATTATGCCGTAGAGTTTTTGAGTAAACAGACTTCTCAGCGGCCCTTTTTTCTGTATCTGGCCTATTCGGCCCCGCACGTGCTGCTCGTTCCGAGGGCCGACAAACTGGGCAAGTTTCTACATCGCTCCGCACGATTCAACGGAAAATACAACGCTTCGTACGCCGCCATGCTGCTGAGTATGGACGAAGGCATTGGCCGGGTGCTGCGTCAGTTGAAACAGCAGGGTTTCGATGACAACACGCTGGTGGTGTTTACGTCGGACAACGGCGGTCTGGGTATGCCCGAAGCCGGTCCGCAACCCACCGACAATGCCCCGCTCCGGCTCTGGAAAGGCCACGTCTACGAAGGCGGTATCCGGGTGCCGATGATCATGCGCTGGCCGGGCGTCATTGCGGCCAGCACAACGACAGACCAATACGTTACGGGAACGGATTTCGTGCCCACGTTTATGGAACTGTTGGGGAGTCCGAAAGCCATGCAGGACGGTCAGAGCTTTGCGGCGCTGCTGCGTAATCCGTCGGCCACTTATGTTCGTGGGCCTGTTTTCTGGCATTATCCGCATTTCAGCAATCAGGCCAGTCATCCGGCGGCGGCCATCCGGGAAGGCGATTACAAACTCATCGAGCATTACGAAACCGGCAAAATCGAGCTCTATAACCTCACCGCCGACCTCTCCGAAACAACGGATCTGGCGCAGCGAGAGCCGAAAAAAACCAGAGAACTGCATGAGAAATTAAAACAGTGGCGAACGGAAGTCGGAGCGAACATGCCGATTCGGAGATAATCTCACGCAGAGACGCAGAGTCGCAGAGGTTAGGAGGTAAACGAGCTAACTCTCACTATCCTCTTTTCCTCCAAAACTCTGCGCCTCTGCGTCTCTGCACGGTCCGCCGTTGCGGTGACATCTTCCTCAATTCATTCACCAGATTATGCGCCCGCCTCGTCGGTTCGGGGATTCGATAGCCGCCATCAGTGCGTAACACAAGACTGACAACTGTCCCCAGATCAATCAGATGACCCGGCGAGACAAACACTGGATTGACTTTGTCTTTGGTCCGCAGGGCTGCCCCCACCACTTCGCCATAATGTTTCATCGGCGACCAGCTACCGCGCTCCGGAGCCGGTTCGTCGTATTTGCCCACCAGCACCGATTTGCCGCAGCCAAACGACGGAACATTCAGAAACAGCCCGCCGTGGGAGGCGATGCCGATGCGGCGGGGGTGGGCCGTTCCGTGCCCGTCGAACATCACCACGTCGGGCGTGGTTTCCAGCTTTTGCCAGGCTTTGAGCAGCGACGGAATCTCCCGAAACGACAGTAGCCCTGGCACATACGGAAACGTCGCCGTATCGACCACGCCCGCCTCGTCGATGGTTTCGAGTGTTTCCAGATCCAGCACTACAATGCCCGCGTAGACGGTTTCTTCAAACTTATTGAACGAAATATCGCACCCGGCGATAGTCTTCACGGGCTTTTCCAGCGGTTGAATGCGGATTTGGGTCCGGAGTTTTTGCTGGATCGCAACGGCCTCGGCGGGCGTCACATTCCAGTCGTGGAGGGGTTGGTAGTCGGCCATGAATGATTTTGGGTGTTATCTCATAACCACAGCCGCCAGACAAGGTTTTACAGTTTCGGTCTGCGGGCGCGAGTCAATTACCCAGCGGCGGGCGATACACCCGAACGGCCCGGAGTGCCGACAGTCCCGGCCCCGATAGCTGCAGCGTGTGTTCGCCATTGGCGACGCCCTGCACCACAGTCACGATGGGGCCGTCGGCGGCGGTGACGGTATCGCGGCCCATCATCGCCACCCGCCAGCGCAGCGTATCGCCCGGTTTCAGCCACGCAAACTGTTTGAAATCGCTCGGCGTTCTGCGCCGAAACCAGCCCGTCGAATCAATCGTAATGCGCCCCGACCTCGACCGGAAGGTAGTCCCGCTGCTGCCTTCGCCGTCGTCGCCCGTCTGGGAGCCGTGCAATCGGAAGTTCAACTGCTGCGCTGCCGTGTCGACTTCCGTTACCGTCAGCGTCCAGTCTTCCGGCTGGGGATTTCCGGATAATTTCATCGCCAGCAACTGCCCGATGTTCGTCAGAAAGAAGCCCTCTGGTCTTAGGCTGGGTCGGGTATGAAAATAGCTGTCGGGCATCGCCGAAGGCCGCTGTCCGTCCGTCTGAATCGATAGCGGCCCGTTGACCGGCGTTTCGAAAATCAGGTCGACCCGGTTGCCCACAAAAGGCACTTTCAGACGTTTCTGGCCTTTTTTAAGCGCAACGGGTATCGTTTGGACGGTTGCCGATGCTTCGGCGGGTTGGGCGGGCGTTGTCGGAATGACTTCGAAATGCCGGTCGATGATTTCGGCCATGAGGTAGTTGCCGTGGTCGTTCAGGTGGACGTTGTCGCTCAGCAGCTCTTTGGCCGGGAGATTGTTCTGCGCCAGATAGGCTTTCCAGCCGGAACGCACGTCGATGCGGGCGAGGCCGTATGTTTTGCAGATAGCGGGCATCCATTCGTTGCCGTGGCGGTCGTGCCAGGCGTCGTTCTGCCCGACACTCACATGATCGGTTTGCAGAGCCAGTTCGGCAGTCGTGCGGCTTCGGATAATTCGGATAATCTGTTCGTAATCAGCCTCGCCGCCGTAGTCGTGCAGCAGAATCAGGTCGGGATAAAAGGGCACGACGTCGTTGTCGACCATCCGTTTGAGCCGGTCGGTGCTGAATCCACCGATGGCCCGGTTTTCTATCACCAGCCGGACGTTCGGATAGCGTTTTTCCAGAAACGCCCGGACGGATTTCCACCAGTCCTGCATACTGATGGATTGTCCGTAGACCAGCACCCGCACCTCCGCCCCCGGTGTCCGGAGAAGCTGGGCCGTGCGGGGAATGGCGGCGGCAAAGGTGGCCGCGTCGGGCGGTGCCGGGACCGGAAAACGTATCTGGGCCAGCGTGAGCACCGGGCCGAACAGCATCAGGGCGAGAAGAATTTGAAGGAATTGCATTATGTTACCAAAGAATGAAACAAAATAAACATATCGTATACATATACGACGAGTTGGAACAACCTTTCAACCGATGGAGTTTATATTTATGTGCTCAACTCTGGATGTATGGACAACCGGCTACATCGAACCTTTATCCAGCAACCGTTCAGTCTGATGCGCCTCTGCGCCCGGCTGTTCTGTCTGATGATAGCCCTGTGTCTGGTTGGCTGCCGGGCCGAGCGCTCGTCGCCCCGTCTGTCGTCGGTGGCTTCCTCCCAGCCCCAGCGCCTGCTTATCCATTTCACCGAGACCTGCCCGAACGCTTCCCTGAAAAAATGCCTGAAAATCAAAGCGGCCCGGCAGGCCCAGGACGAATCCGGCGACGATAAACCTATGGCCCACCCGGAACAGGAAGATGATCGACCGCCGCTGACGCCCCACTTCGTCTTCACGCCGCCTATAGAAGCCGTTCTCACGTCCATCTTACCATTTGAGCCGATTTCCCGGACCATTCCGATTCTGGAAATCCAGGCACCTCCTCCCCAGTTTCCGGCCTGACCGGCACCAGCTTTCTTTGCCGGTCGCTGCACCCACTTTCTGCATTTATCTGCCTGCCGCTTCCGCTGGAATTGGGCAGACAGCCACATTCTTTTATGACCAGAACATGCTATCGCTACATCGAAAATCAGGCTTTACGGCCTTGTTTGTCAGTATATTATTAACCCTGGGCTGCGCCGACCGCCAGAACGAAAAAACCAATGACGCCGCCGAAAAACTAACGTTGCCGGTGGTGCAGCTCACGCGTCAGCCCGCCACGCTCCAGCGCGAATACGTGACCACGCTCGAAGCCATCCGCAACGTCGAAATTCGGGCGCGGGTGTCGGGTTTTCTGGAACGCATTCACGTCGACGAAGGGCAGCCTGTGCGCAAAGGGCAACTACTCTTTTCGCTCAACTCTGCCGAGTATCGAGCCGCACTCGACAAAGCCCGTGCGCAGTTGAAAAGCGCCGAGGCTGGGGCCAGAACCGCCGCCGTGGAGGTGGATCGGGTGAAACTGCTGGTCGACAAAAACATCGTTTCGCCCTCGGAACTGCAACTGGCTAAGGCCAAACTCGAAGCGGCCCGCGCTCAGATTGAACAGGCCGAATCGGAGCAGGCTACCGCCGCCCTGCGCCTGGCCCACGCCAGCATCCGGGCACCCTTCGACGGCGTCATCAACCGCATTCCGCTCAAAATGGGCAGCCTCATCGAAGAAGGTGCCCTGCTGACGAGCGTTTCGGACATCCATGAAGTGTTTGCCTATTTCGACGTCTCGGAGCGCGAGTACCTGGATTTTCTGAAAAAGAACCGCAACCTGATTGGCAAGGGTGGGCAGGCGGTGGAAATGGTGCTGGCCGACGAAACGCAGTATCCGCATCCGGGCACGATTGAGACGATGGAGAGTGTCTTTGAAGAAGGTTCCGGTACGATTGCCTTCCGCGCCCGTTTTCCGAATCCGCAGAAACTGCTCAAACACGGGTCTTCGGGTAAAATACGACTCGAAAATTTCGTGAGCGATGCCCTGCTGGTGCCGCAGAAGTCGGTATTTGAAATTCAGGACCGGAACTACGTCTATGTGGTCGACAAGGCCAACCGGGTGAAGTCGCGGAGCTTCGTACCCCGTGGCCGGGTCGGGCAGTTTTATCTCGTCCGGTCGGGACTCGAACCTGGCGACCGCGTGGTGTTCGAAGGCATTCAGAACATCCGAGACGGCGTACAGATCGTCCCCAACCTGATTTCGTCCGACAGCGTGAAACTGAATCAGATCGCCAAAAACTAGACCCGGAGACGCATGTTCGATATATTCATCAAACGGCCGCTGCTCTCGGCGGTCATATCCGTATTGATTACGCTGCTGGGCGTACTGGCACTGCTGGGACTTCCGGTGACGCAGTTCCCCGACATCGTTCCGCCTTCGGTCACTGTCACGGCCTCGTATGTAGGAGCCAACGCCGAAGTGAGCACCAAAGCCGTGGCAACCACGCTCGAACGGGCCATCAACGGCGTACCCGACATGACCTACATGACGTCGGTTTCGGGCAACGACGGCACGACGCTCATTCAGGTATTTTTCGAAGTAGGCACCGACCCCGATCTGGCCGCCATGAACGTACAGAACCGGGTAACGTCGGTGCTTGACGAACTACCGTCGGAAGTGATCCGGGCGGGCGTCGTGACGGAGAAGGAGGTCAACAGTATGCTGCTGTATCTCAACCTGATCAGCGACGATCCGAGCGTCGATGAGAAGTTTATCTACAACTTCGCCGACATCAACATCCTGCCCGAACTGAAGCGCATCGACGGCGTGGGTTTCATCGACATCATGGGAGCGCGGGAGTATTCGATGCGGGTCTGGCTCAAACCCGACCGCATGACGGCCTACAACGTTTCCGCCGACGAAATCATCAAAGCCCTTCAGGAACAGAACGTAGAGGCGGCACCCGGCAAGGCGGGCGAAAGCGCCGACCGCGACCCGCAGGTGCTGCAATACGTACTTCGCTACACGGGTAAGTTCATCGAGCCGGATCAGTATGCCAACATCGTGCTTCGGGCCAATCCCGACGGGTCGATCCTCCGGCTGAAAGACGTGGCCGGGGTCGAATTTGGTTCCGCCGATTACAGCATTACGTCCAAAACGGACGGTCGGCCCTCGGCAGCCATCATGCTCAAGCAGCGGCCCGGCTCCAACGCCCGCGAGGTGATCGAGAACGTGAAGAAACGCATGGCCGAGCTAAAGGAAGATACTTTCCCGCCGGGCATGACCTACAATTTCGCCTACGACGTATCGCGGTTTCTGGACGCATCTATCGACGAGGTGCTCCGGACGCTGCTCGAAGCCTTCATTCTGGTGTTTCTTGTCGTATTTGTCTTTCTGCAGGACTGGCGGTCGACGCTCATCTGTGCGCTGGCGGTGCCGGTGTCGCTGGTGGGTGCATTTGCCTTTATGAGCCTGATCGGGTTCAGTATCAACCTGCTGACGCTGTTTGCCCTCGTGCTTGCCATCGGTATCGTGGTCGACAACGCCATCGTGGTGGTGGAGGCCGTACATGCCAAGATGACCGAAGAGCATTTGCCACCCCGCAAGGCTACGTTTGCGGCGATGGGCGAAATCAGCGGTGCCCTCATTGCCATCACGCTCGTCATGTCGGCGGTGTTCATTCCGGTGGCGTTTCTGTCGGGGCCGGTGGGCATTTTCTACCGGCAGTTTTCGCTGACGCTGGCTGTGGCTATCGTCATTTCGGGAGTGAATGCTGTCACGCTCACGCCTGCTCTCTGCGCCCTGCTGCTGCGTCCGCACACGCCCGCCGACGCCCGCAAGGGCTTGCTCGGTCGCTTTTTTGCCGCCTTCAACAACGGCTTCGACCGGTTTACGGGGCGGTATCAGGGACTGCTGAAGCGGCTGGTGAGCCGGGGCCTGGTCACGCTGGGGATACTGGCCCTGTTTGTGGCCGGTACCTGGGGCGTCAGCACCGTCCTGCCCAGCGGCTTTATTCCCACCGAGGATCAGGGCATGATTTACGTCAACGTGACGGCCCCGGTGGGTGCCACCGTGCAGCGGACGGAGAACGTCATGGACCAGATCGACAAAGTGGCGATGAAGCTGAAGTCGGTCGAAAACGTATCGTCGCTGTCGGGTTTCAGTCTGCTTACCGATGGTGCCGGGGCTTCTTACGGCATGGGCATGGTCAACCTCAAACCCTGGGATCAGCGGACGCAGTCGGTCGACGACGTGATTGAGGAACTGGAGGAAAAAACGAAACACATTCAGGATGCCAGCATTCAGTTTTTCTCGCCGCCGACGGTGCCGGGTTTCGGCAATTCCAGCGGTTTCGAGATTCGTCTGCTCGACCGCACCGGAACGGGCAATTTACAGAAGACAAAGCAGGTGGCCGACAAATTCATGGAGGATTTGAAGAAGCGGCCTGAAATCAGCGACGCCTTCACCAACTTCGATCCGACTTTCCCGCAGTATATGCTCCACGTCGATCAGGACAAGGCGGCTCAGAAAGGCGTGTCCATCGACAACGCCATGAATACGCTGCAGACGCTGATGGGCAGTTTTTACGCCACCAACTTCATCCGGTTCGGGCAGATGTACCGGGTCTACGTACAGGCTTCGCCCGAATACCGCGCCAAACCCGAAGACGTGCTGACGATGCGGGTCAAGAACCGCGACGGTGAGATGGTGCCCTACTCCAACTTCGTCCGGCTGGAACGCGTCTACGGCCCTGAGCAGATCACCCGCTACAACATGTATACGTCGGTGCTCGTCAACGGTTCGGCGGCACCGGGCTACAGCAGCGGCGATGCACTGAAAGCCATCGAGGCGGTGGCCGAAACGTCGCTGCCGCGTGGTTACTCGTTTGCCTGGTCGGGCATGTCGCGGGAGGAAGTCCTTTCGGGCGATCAGGCCGTGTACATCTTCCTGATTTGTCTGGTCTTCGTGTATCTGCTGCTGGTGGCGCAGTACGAAAGTCTGTTTCTGCCGCTGCCGGTACTGCTGTCGCTGCCCGCCGGTATTTTTGGCTCGTTTCTCTGCCTGCAACTGGCTGGGCTTCAGAATAATATCTATGCGCAGGTAGCACTGGTGATGCTTATCGGTCTGCTGGGTAAAAATGCCATTCTGATTGTGGAATTTGCCAATCAGCGGCAGAGAGAAGGGCTGTCGGTAGTGCAGGCGGCCATCGAAGGGGCCGTTACCCGTCTGCGGCCCATTCTGATGACCTCGTTTGCCTTCATCGCGGGCCTGATTCCGCTCTGCATTGCCTCCGGAGCCGGGGCGCTGGGCAACCGTTCCATCGGGACGGCGGCGGCGGGCGGTATGCTCATCGGCACCGTATTCGGGCTGGTGCTGGTGCCGGGACTGTATGTGCTGTTTGCCAGACTGGCACAGCGACTGGGGCCAAAACATCCGTCGCCCGAAAAAGAAGAGACTTCTGTAATGACCAAAACGACTGTCAATGGTACGGTTTTCAAATAAACAAACCTCTATTTCATGGCTGACAACCCTGCTGCTTGCGGCTTTTCTGGGCGGCTGTCGGGTTCGGCACCTTCCGGCTCCAATACCGCCGCTGCCGCTGCCGGGCACCTACGCTGGTCAGTCCGATACGAGTACAATCGGTGAAAAACCCTACCGGAATTTGTTCACCGATACATATCTGGTGGCGCTCGTCGATACGGCCCTGAATCGCAACCCCGATCTGCGCATCGCCCTGCAGCGCATCGAAGCGGCGAGGGGTGTTTTCGGCATTCAGCAGGGGGCTCTGCTGCCGCAGGTCGACGCCGTGGCCTCGGTGGGCGTCGACCGGTATGGCCGCTACACGCTCAACGGCGTCGGCAATTTCGACACCAATTTTTCGCCCAATATTTCCAGCGAGCAGCGCATTCCGAACCCCACGCCCGACTATTTTCTGGGGTTGCGCACCACCTGGGAGCTTGATTTGTGGGGAAAACTCCGCAACCGCCGCCGGGCTGCCTTTCTGCGCCTGCTGGCCTCACAGGAAGGCCGCAACCTGGTCGTGACGTCGCTGATTGCCGACGTGGCGGGTCTTTATTACACCCTGCTGGCCTTAGACGGCGAACTGGAAATCATCGGTGAAAACATTGAGCTACAGCAACAGGCGCTCAACCTGGTGGAGGTCCAGAAAGCAGCGGGGCGGGTAACCGAACTGGCCGTTCAGCAATTCCGGGCGCAACTGCTCGACACCCGCAGCCGCGAAGGACAGATTCAGCAGGAAATCGTGCAGACCGAAAATCGGTTGAATTATCTACTGGGCCGTTATCCGCAGCCCATTGCGCGGGGGGCGTCCATCGAAAAGCAGTCGCTGCCGCCGGGGATTCGGGCGGGTGTACCGGTTCAGTTGCTGCGCCGCCGCCCCGACGTCCGGCAGGCCGAACGCGAACTGGAAGCGGCCAACGTCGACGTGGCCGTGGCGCAGGCCGAATTCTGGCCCTCGCTCCGGCTGTCGCCCTACGTGGGTTTCAACGCCTTCCGGCCCGAAGTGCTGCTCAACCCGCAGTCGCTGGCTACCGGGGTGCTGGCCGGTCTGACGGCCCCCGTTTTCAACCGGCGTCTGCTGAAAGGGAATTTACTGATTGCCGAATCACAGAGCCGGGAAGCGTTTTATGTCTACCAGCGCTCACTGCTGAACGGCGTTTCGGAGGTCGTTACCAGCCTGAAGGGGTTGGAGAACTACCGGAACGTCGCCGACCTGAAACGACAGGAGGTGGCAGTGCTGCGGCAGGCGACCACGACGTCCAATGAGCTGTTTGCCAACGGTTACGCCACGTATCTGGAGGTGATCACGGCGCAACGGTCCGTACTGGAAACCGAACTGGCGCTTATTTCTACGAGGCGGGCGCAATTCCAGTCGCTGGTCGACCTGTACCGGGCGCTGGGCGGCGGCTGGGAGTGATGCGGTTTGGTTGATTGTTTGTCTGTTTGTGTGTTTATGTGTTGAGGCGGTATTTTTGGGCGGGAGTGGTCTTTGGCTTTTGTGACCACTCCTTCCGACCCGTACATTCTTCAGTCAGACCGCATTCAGCCCGCCCCGGCGACGTTTTGGGGGCGGCTGCGGCATCTGGGGCCGGGCTTCATACTGTCGGCGGCCATCGTCGGCTCCGGCGAACTGATTGCCACCACGGCCCTGGGAGCCAAAGCCGGGTTTGTCACGTTCTGGGTGATTCTGGTAAGCTGCTTCGTGAAAGTGGCCCTACAGCTTGAGTTCGGCAAAAATGCCATTTACACCGGTCTGCCGACTATGCAGTCGCTGAATCGACTGCCGGGCCTGCGGCTGGGTCGGGCGCACTGGACCATCTGGCTGTGGCTGAGTCTGCAAACGCTGAAGGTTCTGCAGGTGGGCGGCATTGTCGGCGGGGTGGCGCTCGTGCTCAACATGGCCTTTCCGGGGGTGTCGGTAACGGCCTGGGCGATTCTGTCGGCGGCGTCGGCGGGACTGCTCATCTACGGCGGAAATTACGGCTGGGTAGAGAAGGGGGCGCTGGTGATGATTATCCTCTTCACCGTTCTGATCCTGGTTTCGCTCGGTCTGCTTCAGCAAACACCTTACGCCATCGACGCCGCCCAAATGGCTTCGGGCCTGACGTTTTCGCTCCCGCCCGCCACGGTCGGCGTGGCCCTGGCGGCGTTCGGCATCACGGGCGTCGGCGGCGACGAAATCATGTTTTACAACTACTGGTGTATCGAAAAAGGCTACGCGGCCTACGCGGGTCCGTGCGACGATTCGCCCGCCTGGGTGGAGCGGGCGCGGAGCTGGATTCGGGTCATGAAGCTGGATGCGCTGTGTTCGATGGTTGTGTACACGACCGTTACGGCAGCGTTTTATCTACTCGGCGCTTCGCTGCTGCATACGCAGGGGCTGGTGCCGGAGGGCTACGCGATGGTCGAGACGCTGTCGCGGCTGTTTACGGTCTCGCTGGGGCCGGGGGCTAAAGTTGTGTTTTTAGTCGGGGCGTTTTTTGTGCTGTATTCCACACTGTTTACGGCTACGGCCAGTTGGTCGCGCATTTTCGCCGATGCGTTCGGGCAGTTGGGCTGGGTTCGGTTCGATGACCCCATGATTCGCGGGCGTACACTGGCCTGGCTGTCATGGGGGTTCCCGGCGCTCTGGTGCCTTCTGTACCTGTTTATCCGGCTGCCCGTGCTGATGATTCTGCTGGGCGGCATTGCCACGTCGGCGCTGCTGCTGGTAGTGGTCTGGGCGGCGCTGCAGTTCCGTTACCGACAGCTACCGGCCAGCCTGACGCCATCACGAGCCTACGACATCTGGCTCTGGCTGAGCGTACTGGCAATTCTGGGTGTGAGCGTGTATGGCGTCTGGCAGGTGATATGAGGGATCTATATTCTTTTTAGGAAAAATCATCATAAGCCTGTTTCAGTCTCTAATTGCCCCGCTCCGGCGCCCCGGCGGTGCTTCAGCCCGGGGTCAGCAGGAGATTCACGCTTTAACAGGGCTTTAGCCTAATTTCAACTAGACGTTTGGGCTAAAGCCCGGCAATAAGGAAAAAGTATTCTCCGCTACCCCCGGGCTGAAGCACCGCCGGGGCGCCGGAGCGGGGCAATTAAAAACTCCATTCGGGCCTTTAGCTCCTCCTCACGCCCTCAATTTCCAGTACCAAATCCGCCCCAAACAGCCCCGCCGGAGTCTGATAACCCGCCTGTGCTTCGCCATTCAGAACGCGTTGGGTGATGGTCAGCGCTGCCAGCGCCGTCAGTGTGTAAACCTCCGGACCCGACAGCCGGGCCTCCGCCGTTTGCCCCGCCGCATTGCGCACCCGTCCCCAGACCAGCGAACGGGCCGTCTGGCGAGTGCGTTCGTCAGGGCCGGTAACCCGGCGGCGAATCTGCCCTTGTAAAAATCGCTTTGCCAGCGGGTTACGCAGCAGGCCACCGAGATAATTCCCGGCCCGGGCGGCCCAGACGGCAGCGGTCGGAACGGCCATAAACGTCTCGATATTCGGGATGCCGGTGGTGTGCCAGGCCGTCGACACGTCGCCCCAGGGAATTGCCATGCAGGTCAGTTTCTTTCCTCCCTCAAAGTCCACGTCGAGTGTCCGGTGGGCGTTCGGGACGGTGACGAGCATTCCGTTGCGGCGAATTTTGCCGCCTCCGCCCATGTTTTCTGCCGCCGTGAGCGCCGTTCCGTGCGATACGCTCCCGCCGATGGACGCAAAGGCCAGTTCGAGATGCGTGGCATCGGGAAGACGGTCGCTCAGATGACGGGCCAGACAGTCGGTCGGCACCACGTCGAAGCCCACCCCCGACAGCAGCATGACGCCCCGCTGACGGGCCGTTTCGTCCAGTAATTTACCCTGCTCGAACACAGCAATTTCGCCCGTAATGTCGAGATAATGCGTTCCCATACGCAGGCAGGCCCGCTGCATGGGCAGAGCCGTATGCACGAACGGACCGGCGCAGTGCAGCACCACCGGCATGTCGGTCAGGGCCGCATCCAGCGCTTTTTCGTCGTTCAGATCGGCCACCCGATACGACAGGCCCTGTTCTTCGGCCAGCCTCCGCAGAGCCGCTTCGTTCCGACCGGCCAGCACCGGCTCCAGGCCAAACTGTCGGGCGTACCGGAGGATGAGACGAGCCGTGTAGCCCGTCGCTCCGTAAAGCAGAAACGTGTTTATCATTTATCCGACAGCCAGCGATACACCCCCGCCGCCACCAGCCCGCCGAACAGATACCAGCCGACGGTCATGGCCTGCGTGGCGGTGGTGCGGTTGGTCGGCGCTTCGCCCAGGCCCATCGGCCCCGGAAGCGTAACGGCCCCGACCCCCGCCAGCGCTCCCAGCGCCGCCCCAACGGGCAGGGCTGAATCCTCGTTGCTCAACCCAATCAGGCTGTAATACAGGCTGTTCGATAACACGTCACCAGCCAGGGCGGGCCAGTAAAGTTCGTCTTCGGCGGGAGGCTGCTGACCGGCGGCTTCCATGATTTTAGCGATGCTGCGTTCGCCGAGTTTATGCACCTGCGGGGCTTCGGGCACCGTCCGCCGAACCGATTCATGCAGAATATTCAGTGCCACGGCACCGGCCAGGCCGCTGAGAGAAGCAGAGAGTAACTTATCCATATCGTTATGTGCGGTTAAACCATTTCCTGATGTTGCCGATTTTGTCGGTTCTATTGATGCTATGGACACTATTGATTCTATAGGCTCTGATTAACAGAACGATAGCTTCAACTGAATCCACAGTAACCAAAGAATCAACAGAATTCATAAAGTGATATCTGGTTAAAGCCGTATAGGGGAAAAAATGTTTGGCGGGATATAATTGCGGTGTGACCTACCGTATTATCGTTCATGTTACATTTGAGCAGATTTATTCAATCATGAAGGCTTTTTCGGTTCAAATACCTGACGCAAGGTACCATCTGTGGGAACAGCTATCCCCGACGGATAAGCAGGCGCTGGAGACGCGTTTGAAACGAACGCTTAAGGCCTTTGTATTTGAAAAAAATTCAATGGTTATCCAGGAACTCCTTCAGGGGAAAGGCCCCTACTCTTCAGAGGAGGAGTTATACAACGACGTTTCATCACGGGCGACAAAGACCTGTTAAATCTCAACCCATTCGGTCGATATCGAATCGTCACGCCTAAAACCTTCGCTGAAATGGTTAGTCTGGTATAGAAGCTTCGGCGCTTCTCACAACCGATGTGGTAAAAACCGCCGCGAATCCGCTTATAGTTGTGATTCGCGTAAACCCTGTTTTTATATGCCCTCTTCCCTCTCCCGCCGTCAGGCGCTTTCCACCGCCGGACTCGCTGCTGGTGCGGCTCTACTGTCTCAACCCGCTGCGGCGGCTCCTAAAAATCCGTTCACGCTCTGCCTGAACATGAGCACCATCATGGGGCAGAAGCTCGGTTTTGTGAAAGAACTGGAAACCGCTGCCGCTGCCGGGTTCCGGTCGGTGGAGATCTGGATTCCGACGCTGCAAACCTACCTGTCCAGGGGCGGTACGCTCGCCGACGCCCGCAAACGCCTGGGCGATTTGGGCATTCAGGTGGAAAACGCCATCGGTTTTGCCAAATGGATTGTCGATGACGAACCCGAACGCAGCAAGGGCGTCGAGCAGTTGAAGCGGGAAATGGACATGGTGGCGCAGTTGGGCGGACGGCGGATTGCCACCCCGCCGATGGGGGCCACCGACAAGCCTGGCCTCGACCTCCGCCTCGCCGCCGAACGCTACCGAACCATCCTCGACCTCGGCGTTCAGAGCGGCGTCATCCCGCAGCTTGAACTCTGGGGTTTTTCGCAGAACCTGAAGCGAATCAGCGAAGTGCTGTTCGTAGCGGCGGAAAGCGGCCACCCGTCGGCCCGGCTGCTGCTCGACGTCTATCATATTTACAAAGGTGGTTCCTCGCCCGATAGTCTGTCGCTGGTGGGCAAACCCGCCGTGGAGATTTTCCACGTCAACGACTACCCGAACATCGCCCCGGCCACCATTGTCGACGCCGACCGCGTGTATCCCGGCGACGGCATCGCCCCGGTTCAGACGATTCTGAAAGCGATTAAAAACCCGGAGCGGCCCGTGGTGCTGTCGCTGGAAGTCTTCAACAAAAGCTATTATGCCCAGGACGCGGCGCTGGTGGCGAAAACGGCGATGGCGAAAATGAAGAAAATGGTGGAAGGCGTATAGATCAGGTCAGGCTATGAGCGCTGTTTCGTTTGATGACGTAGAAATCAGCCGGCTAGGTAAGTCTGAAGCTCTCCCTTACGACCTACTGCTGCTGGCCGACCCCTCCAGGGAAATCATCGATACGTATCTGGGCGCATCGGACGTTTACGTAGCCCGGTGGAACAACGAAATTATAGGCGTGTATGTGCTGTTCCCGCTGGACCAGACGGCTGTTGAGATAAAAGCTATTGCTGTGGCTGCCGGCCATCAGGGGAAAGGTCTGGGCGGTCGTCTGCTCCGACATGCCGACGACATGGCACGGCAGCGAGGATTCAGAAAGATCGTCATCGGTACGGCCAATGCCAGCGTCGGGCAGATTTACCTGTACCAGAAACAGGGCTTCGAGCTGACGGAACTGCGGAAAAACTTCTTCCTCGATCTCTACAGCGAGCCAATTTTTGAAAACGGGATTCAGTGTAAGCATATGCTGGTATTCAGAAAGGAATTACGCAACGAAGCTTCTCTAACAGAAACAAATCATGGCAACCCCTAAGCCCGCCACCATCGACGCCTACATCGCCGGTTTTCCCGAAGAAATGCAGCGGGCGCTGCAGCAGGTTCGGGCGGCGATCCGGCAGGTGGCCCCGGAGGCCACCGAAACCATCAGCTACGCCATCCCGACCTTCGACGTGAACGGGCGGCATCTGGTGCATTTTGCCGCCTTCAAAAACCACATCGGTCTTTACGCCACGCCCACAGGCCACGAGGCATTCCGGGAGGCGTTTTCCCGCTACAAGGTTGGCAAAGGCTCCGTGCAGTTCCCGCTGAGCGAGCCGATGCCGCTGGGGTTGATTGGGGAAGTGGTGGGGTTTCGGATGAAGGAGGTGGTGGGATAAGCGGCGTTCGTCCGCGACTGTGTCGCGAGACGGGCGAGGTGCGCGTCTGTGACGCGCTGTGCGTTGCAAACGCACGTCTCAGGCATCCGCGATACAATCGCGGACGAACGGCGAACGGGGCAGCAGACCGCCCCTCGGCGCAGACGAACACAACAATTTCAGACATGCCGTCTTTACATATCCTCCTTCTCCTCCTCACCCTCCCCGCCTTTGCCCAAAACGAAACGCGGGGCTGGTTCCCGTTCCAGCCGGGGGATTATTTTGCGGCGAGTACGCTGAGTATGCAGGGCTGGCTGGATGCGCCCGCCGGGAAGCACGGATTCCTACAGATGCGGGGGAAAGACTTCGTGTTTGAGAACGGTAAACCGGTGAAATTCTGGGGGGTCAACGTCTGCGACCACAAGGCTTTTCCCGAAGCTGACGAAGCCCGCACCTGGGCAAAGTTCCTGGCGAAATACGGCATCAACGGCGTCCGGCTGCATAAATTCACCTGGGAAGCCTCCGATGGCGTCCACTCCACCCAGATCACCGCCGACCACTGGCGGCGGCTGGATTTTTTCCAGTCGGAACTGCGGCGGACGGGCATCTATTACGGCTGGTCGGCCATTTACGGCCACCGCGTCCGGCCCGGCGACCGGGAGCGCCTGCTGGCCTACGACGAGGTGGCCGGAACGAAATTTCCCTGGCGGCACCTCAACGGTTCCACGGCTTCTCTGGTCAATTTCGCGGAGGATTTGCAGACGTTGAACATCGAACTCACCGTGTCGATGCTGAACCACCGCAACCCGCATACGGGCCTGCGCTACGCCGACGATCCGGCGCTGGCATTCATCGAGTTACAGAACGAAGACAATATTTTCTGGGGAGCCATCGAAGAAACGCTGAAGCAGACGCCAACGTACCGGGCGCTGCTCTGCCAGAAATTTTCGGACTGGCTGCGGCGCAGATACGGCTCTCACGAAGCACTCCTGAAGGCCTGGCAGGGCGAGGGCCTGAGCGCCGACGAGCATCTGGACAGGGGCAGCGTGTACCCGCGACCGAACCACGGGCAGTTTCAGGCGGCGGTGGCGCAGGCCGAAAAGAGCGGCAAACCCCTGCCCGCCCACTGGCTCGACCGGGCGGCGTTTCTGTATGAGGAGCAGGTCCGGTTTTACGAAAAATTCGTGAAGGCCATCCGGGCGACGGGCTACCGGGGCGTCATCGTGGGTAGCTGCTGGCAGGCCGGGGCGGGCCTGACGCACTGGTACAATCTCCACGCCGATTACCTGGCCGGGGCCATCGACCGGCACAATTATTTTGGCGGCGGATCGGGGCATCAGTTGCAGCCGGGGCCGTTCAACAACACGCCGATGGTGTCGCAGCCGGGTTCGGGTCTGCTTAGCACGGGATTCCAGCAGGTGGCCGACCGACCGTTCCAGTTTTCGGAGTGGATGAGCCTGATTCCCAACGAGTGGACCGCCGAAGCCTCGCCCCTGATTGCGGCCTACGGTATGGGTTTGCAGGGCTGGGACGCTTCCTACGCGTTCGCGATGGACCAGCCGAAATTCTCGAATACCATTCAGATGCACGGCGTCTATAACGTCACCTCGCCCACGCAACTGGCGCTGTATCCGGCGCTGGCGGCGATGATTTACCGGGGCGACGTGCGGGAAGGGCAACCGGCGGCCCGGCGCACCGTCGGTCTGTCGGATCTGGCGGCGGGCCGGAAGCTGTATTTCGAAAAAGTTTCTCAGCAATATGACCTCAAATCGTTTGAAGGAGCCGTGCCTACGTCGACCCTGGCCGTGGGACCGGTGACGGTGGCGTTTGCAGAAAAAGATAAGCCACTGGAAACAAACGGCATCCCGCAGGAAGACCAGAAACGCCTGATTGCCAACACGGGACAGTTGACCTGGGACGTGACCCGCCGGGGCTATTTCACCATACAGACGGCGGGCACGGTGGGACTGGTTGGGTTTTCGGAGGGCCAGCCTGCGGGGAATGCGGCGGTTGAAGTCCGGACGGAAACGCCGTTTGCAGTGGTGCTGGTGAGCAGCCTGGACCCGAAGCAGGGACTGGATAAAGCGAATCGCTGGCTCATCACGACCGTCGCCCGCGCCCGCAACACCGGTATGACCTTCGACGCCGACCACAAAACCCTGCTGACCGTGGGCGAAGCCCCCATCCTGCTCGAACCCGTTAATGTGGACCTGCGGCTGAAACGCCGGGGCAAACCCACCGTTCACGTGCTCGACCACGTCGGCAATCGCACGGGCCGGAAGCTGCCGGTGCTAAACGGCGTTGTGCGGATTGATGGGGAGAGGGAGAAGACGATTTACTACGAGGTTGTTTTTTAAACGCTGCGTGTAACCACAGAGTTAACGGAGATTTACACAGAGAGCACAAAGGATATTTGCTCTGTGTCCCTCTGTGCAACCCTCTGTTTGCTCCGTGTTTAAATCCAGTTTCTCATTCCTTAAATCCGAACAGCCACCGGCCCAACTGCACGATGATTAGCGGCAGAACGCCCGCCGCCGCGATCAATTCCAGCGGGGCAGCATCGAGGGGCTGGATGGACAGCACGTCACGCAGGAATGGCACGTAGTAGGTTAGAAACAGAATGCCGATGCAGACCCCCGTCGCCAGCCAGATGTAGCGGTTGCGCGTGATTTCGTTCCGGAAAAACGAACTGTCGCCCGAATACAGGTTGAAGACGTGCAGCACCTGCGCCAGCGAGAGGCTGTAGAACGTGATGGTGTTGCCAACCGCCGCGCTCAGGCCCCATTGCTGCGTCCCGAACCAGTAGACGGCCAGCACCGAAACGGTCATCGACAGGGCGTAGAAAACCACCAGCCGCCAGTCGCGGACGGTCAGGATGGGGGTTTTGGGGTCGCGGGGCGGCTGCTTCATCAGTTCGCGGTTTTCTTCACCTACACCTAGCGCCAGCGCCGGAAATACGTCCGTGACGATGTTGATGAACAGAATCTGCAACGGCAGCAGCGGATTGCCGACGGCCAGAAAACCGGCAAAGGTGACGACAAAAATCTCGCTCATGTTACACGACAGCAGAAACAGCACGAACTTGCGGATGTTCTCGAAAATGACCCGCCCCTGCCCGATGGCCGTCACAATGGACGTGAACGAATCGTCTTTCAGCACCATGTCGGCGGTCTCGGCGGCCACCTGCGTACCACGCAGCCCCATCGCAATCCCAATATCCGACTTCTTGAGCGCGGGCGCATCGTTGACACCGTCGCCGGTCATGCCCACCACGTCGCCGTTCTGCTGGTAGAGTTCGATCATGTCCAGTTTCTGCCCCGGACTCACCCGCGCAAACACCCGGCACTGCCGGATACGCTCTTTGTCGCTGTCGGAAAGCTGATCGAGGGGTTTGAGGTCCTTGCCGGTCAAGGCCAGGTCTTCGCCTTCCTCGACGAGTTTCACCTGTCGGGCGATGGTGAGCGCCGTGGCGGGATGGTCGCCAGTGACCATGATGACCTTGATACCGGCTTTGCGGCAGGCTTCGAGGGCGGGCGTCACCTCCAGACGCGGCGGGTCGAGGAAACCGATAAGGCCCAGCCAGGTCAGGTTTTCATCGGCGAAATTTTCGCCGGGTCGCTGGTCGGTTTCGCGGTAGGCAAAGGCCAGCGTCCGCAGTCCTTCGGCGGAAAGCTGTTCGGAAAGAGCCGTAAGGTTTTCAAAACCGCTCCGGCGAACCGGCTTGCGGGTCGGGTCCTCCGAATGTTTCTTTGGGTGTAAACCCGTAAGGTCTCCAAAGACCTTGCGGGTCTGATCCTCAAGGTTTTCAGAAAACTTTCGGGTCTGATCCTCCGAATCAAAATCCGTAGAATCTGCAAAAGCCTGTTCCTCCAAATCTAAACCCGCAAGGTCTTTGGAGACCTTACGGGTAGTTGGGGGCGGCACCTCTCCGCACCGTTCGAGCACTTCTTCGACGGCCCCTTTCACGGCCACGAGCCAGCGTCCTTCGGCTTCGTGGAGAGTGCCCATGATGCGTGTGTCCGAACTGAAGGCCTTTTCGGCTTTGCGCGGAAACTGCGCTTTCACCTCATCCGGGTTCATTCCGGCGGCGTAGGCGAATTTTAGGAGAGCCACTTCCACCGGGTCGCCCACCTCGCGGGTTTCGCCATTGTTGACATCAAAATCTGCATTGTTGCATAAAACGCCTACCTGAATCAGTTTTGGATATAAATCGGCGTCTGTAATGGCCGTATCACCGTCTTCGACCTCCACCTTCCGGGCGTCGGTGTCGATGCGCACCTGGGCCGATGTTTCGTTCAGATGGACACGGTCGACGTCGATGCGGTTCTGGGTCAGGGTGCCGGTTTTATCGGTAAAAATTACGTTGGTACCGCCCAGCGTCTCCACCGCCGACAGCCGTTTGACGATGACTTTCTTCTTTGCCAGTCGCAGCATCCCATTTGCCAGCGCAATGGTCGCCACCACCGACATGCCTTCAGGAATGGCCGCAATCGCCAGCGCCACCGAGGTTTTGATCAACTGCTCCAATTCTTCACCCCGGAGGAAACCGACCAGCAGAAACACCGCTGCCAGCCCGACCGTGACCCAGATCAGCACTTTTGCCAGCGCATCGAGTTTCTCTTCCAGCGGCGTGGCGGTTCGTTCGGCTTCTTCGACCATCGTGGCGATTTTGCCCAGTTCGGTCTGCTGACCGATGCCCGTGACGATGGCCCGCCCGTTGCCCGCCGTTACGGCAGTACCTTTGAAGAGCCGGTTGTACTGGTCGCCGAGCGGGGCGTCTTCGGGCGGTATCTCCGTGTCTTTCGCCACCGGCAGCGATTCACCTGTCAGCGCCGACTCGTTGACTTCCAGTTGGTTGACATCGAACAATGTCGCGTCGGCAGCCACCAGATCGCCCGCCTCCACTACCAGAATATCCCCCATCGTGACCTCTTCGGACGCAATCTCCCGAACGCGGCCATCGCGCAGGACGCGGGCGGGATTGCTGTCCATCTTCCGCAGCGCCTCCATCGACTGCTGAGCGTTGAACTCCAGTACGAAGCCCGTGATGGCATTGATGAGAATGACGGCCAGAATGGCAAAGCCCTCGACGGTGTCACCTAACACGAACGAAACGATGGCGGCAGCGGCCAGAATCCAGACGATGATGCTGTTGAACTGTCGGAGGAGAATCGCCATCCAGCCTTCTTTTTCGGCTTCCTGAAGTGCGTTGAGACCGTACTGCGCCTGACGCTGCCGGACGTCGGCTTCGGTCAGACCGTGCTGAAGGTCGGTATTGAGCTGCGTCCGCAGGTCGTCGGGCGAGAGCCGGTGTAGTTTTTCGGGCAGGGCTGTATTCATGCAGGAAGATAGGGCAAGCTATACGCTCGGAAAACCAAACATCCGGACGTAACAGAAATTTAATATTGCGTCGTCCGGAAGGCATCGGGCGGCACTGATTATCCACCCTATTTATGGAACTACCTGCTTACCAGAATGTTTCCTGGCCGCTTTCCCTACGCGACAACCGGCTGCTGCGCTACGTCACCTTCTTTTACCTCTACGTCATGCAGGGCATTCCGGCGGGATTTACGCTCTATGCCCTTGCCAATTACTTCAGCGCCGAAGGGCTGACGTCGGCGGCGGTGGGGCAGTTTGTGGCCGTCGTGGGCCTGCCGTGGGCGTTTCAGTTCATCTGGGGGCCGATTATCGACAAATTTCAGGGATCGCCGATGGGCCGCCGCCGACCGTGGGTGCTGGCGGCGCAGTCGATGGCGTTTGTGGCTTCGCTGGGCATTCTCTTTGTCGATGACCCGGTGCGGCAGGTCGGTCTGCTGTCGGCGGCTTTTTTCGTTCATAGCGTGTTTGCGTCGGTGCAGGATGCCAGTGTCGATGCGCTGGCGATTTCGGTCATTCCCGAAACGGAACGGGGCCGTATCAACGCCTTCATGCGCGGGGGCTTTCTGTCGGGCATTTCGATGGGGGCGGCGCTGCTCTCGTACATGCTGCGGGAACGGGGCTTTTTCGCTGCGGCCCTGACACAGTCGGCTCTGCTGCTACTGCTGACCGGCGTAACGTTTTTTATCAAGGAAAAACCGGGAGACAGTCTGCTGCCGGGCCGCACGATGCCGGGCCGTCCGGACATTCATACCGAACCACGGGCGCATACGCTGCGCTGGTTGTTTACGGAACTGTTTCGGGGTCTCCTGACCCGGCGCAGTCTGCTGCTGTTTATCCCGGTTCTGCTGTACTACACGGCTCAGAGCATTTTCAACCGGGCGTATTCCTACCACCTGATTCAGCGGCTCGGCTGGGCCGATACGGACGTTTCGGTCTTGCAGGGCACCGCCGGAACGCTGCTCATTCTGACCATCGTGCTGACGGGCGGCGTGCTGGCCGACCGCTTCGGGGCGGGGCGGCTGCTGCTGTGGGTGATGGGCTTCAACGTAACCTGCTTTCTGGTATTCAACGGCCTGAATGCCTTCTGGGACGAACCCGCCGTGGGCCGCACCGGACTGGTGCTGTGGACGATGATGGACCCGATTTTCAGCGTGGCCTGTATGCCGCTGCTGATGGGTTTATGCCGTTCGCACGTCGAGGGGTCGCAGTTTACGGCCTACATGGCGCTGGTCAACCTCTGCGACATTGCCGGGGCGTATCTGTCCGGGCAGGCACAGATGCACCTGAGCGCCCCGACGCTGGGCTTTCTGTGCGGCGGTCTGGTATTGCTGGCAATGGTGGTGGCCGGGCGGGGTCTGAGCGTATACTCAACAGCCAGCGTGGGAAGTCAGTAGGGGTTTGGGTAAAGATTCGTGTCTTATCGTCAGGTGGTTAAGTGGTACTAAAATCCTATAAACAGAGAGCAATTGCATCTGCCTGGCTACCAAAACATTTCGTTATCTTTACCTGATAGAAACCCTTATTTCCTATGCAATCCGCTTTCCCTTCTTCCCTGCCGGTAACCGACCGGTCGGAGGGCCGGGCCATCGACTGGCGGCTGGGCCTGCCCACCTACATCTATGCCGTTGTTTTCTCCTCGCTCTGCATCGTCTGGGGGCTGCTCTGGGACATCATGTGGCACATGAGCATTGGCCGCGACGGGCTGTTTTCGGCTCCGCACGTGGTTATGTACGTCGGTGCCGTAGTGGCCGGGCTATTTTCGGGATTCAAGATTCTGCAATTGACTTTCGTCAAATCCCACCCTGACCGGGCCGCTTCGGTGCGGTTCTGGGGCGTTTTCTACGGTTCGCTGGGGGCCATGTTCTGCGTCTGGGGGGCGCTTTCGATGCTCACCTCCGCCCCGTTCGACGACTGGTGGCACAACACCTACGGCCTCGACGTCCAGATTCTGACGCCGCCGCACACGATTCTGCTGCTGGGGATGATGATGGTGCAGTTTGGGGCCATGATTGGCGTCCTGGCGCTCCAGAACCAGTTTCGCGACCAGCCCCTCACCAGCGACCTCGATCAGCGCCGCGCCCGTCGGCTGAAGATCCTGTTCGTGATTTCGGCGGGTCTGCTGCTGGCCGTGCTGCACACGCTGTTTTCGGAAAACATGGGCGACTGGGCCTCGCATAATTCGTCTTATTATATCACGGCGGGCATTGTCTTCCCGATTTATCTGCTGGCGGTGGGGCGGGCTTCGCTGCTGCGCTACCCGATTACGACCATTGCGGCCATCTACATGCTGGCGATGGTGATGCCAAGCTGGATTCTACAGAATTTTCCGGCCACGCCCCGGCTCGGTCCCGTTCTGAACCCCATCACGCACTATCAGCCGTTCTTTTTTCCGATACTGCTGGTTATTCCGGGTTTTGCGCTGGATAAACTGCTGCATCGTTTTTCCGGGAAATGGAACGACTGGGCGCTGGCGGCGGCAGCGGCGGTGGTTTTCCTCCTGATTCTGCTGGTCGTGCAGTGGAATTACGGGACGTTTTCCGTCACGTCGCTCTACGCCCGCAACGGTTTCTTTCTGGGGTATTCCTGGTCCTACGACAACGACCCGAACTGGGAGTATCGCTACAAATTCCACCCTTACTGGACGCAAACCGGCGTTGAACTGCTGAAAGGCCTGGGCATTGCGCTGGTCTGTGCGTTTTTCTCCGCCCGCATCGGTCTGCTGTGGGGGGCCTGGATGCGGCGGGTGCTGAGGTAGCTGGCCGTCTCTACTGACCGGTCGCCCCGCCGGGGCTTAATCGAAAATCTCTCCTACAGCTTACTTAACTTTATGCTAATGAACGCATTAAAGCGTTGGCTTACAATCGCTTCATCGACGTCCGTTGCGGCAACGTCCGTTGTGGCAACTTCCGTTGCGGCAACCTTTCACTCTTTCACTCTTTCATTCTTTCGCTCTTTTACCCTTCCGCTCTTTCTCTCTTTCGCTATTTCGCTCATTACCTACGCTCACGTCGGCAGCCCCGGCGTACTGGTGCAGAAGCAGTCGGGGCCATACCGGGTGCTGGTGAGCGTACAGCCGCCCGACGTGGTGCCGGGCACGGCGAAAGTGATGGTCTACGTCGAAGAGGGACGGGTGCGCAGCATTCAGGCCCGGCCCGTCTATTTCCGCTCCGGCGACGAAGGAGCGCCTACGCATGACGAACTGAGATTGACCGAAGGCAACCGCTACGAGGGCGACGTCTGGCTAATGGCTTCCGGCTCGTCCAGCATCGAGTTGCAGATCGACGGTCCCGACGGTAAAGCCACGATCATAGCCCCGGTGATGTCGGTGGCAACGGCTCAGCGCACCATGCCCGCCGGAACGGGGGCGGCGCTGGCGGCGCTCGGTCTGCTGCTGTTCGTGCTGATGGTGACGATTATCGGGGCCAGCCTGGCCGACAGTACCGTCCGGCCCGGTCAGCCGCTGCCGACGGGTTTGGGCCGCAAGCGCCTCGTAGGCATGGGCATCGGGGCAGTGCTGCTGGTACTGCTGCTGGCCGGGGGCCGCACCTGGTGGAATAGCTGGGCCGACGAATATCGCACCGAGCAACTGTATAAACCGCTGCCCATCGAAACCTCCGTATCGATGCAGACGGGGCAGCCCTCGCTGACCATCCGGCTCGACACGACGGGCTTCGGCCAGAACTGGTCGGCCCGCCGTCCCCTGAGTTTTCTCCTGCCCGACCACGGGAAACTAATGCACGTTTTTCTGGTCAGGATGCCGGGTCTGGACGCCTTCGCTCACCTCCACCCCGACCGCCGCGACACCACCCGGTTCGAGTCGAAGCTGCCGCTGCTGCCGGGCGGCAAATATCTGGTCTATGCCGACATCGTCTACCGCAGCGGCTATGCCGAAACCCTGACCGACACCGTCGAATTGCCCGCCCTGAAGTTATCGGCGCAGCAGGCGGCAACCTTCCGGCCCGCCGACCCCGACGACAGCCACAACGTCACCGAGCCGATGGGCGTGAAGTCGAATGCCGTGGGTGTTCCGCACCTGGACGACGAGATGGTGCTTTGCGGCAAGCCCGGTGCCAGCACGAAGCTGGAAGACGGTTCCACGATGTTCTGGAACGACCGTCCGGAGGGCACACTGGAAGCAGGTAAACCCTACACGCTGAAATTCGCCGTCGCCGATAGTCAGGGAAAACCGGCCCCGCTGGAGCCGTATCTGGGTATGGGCGGTCACGCGGTCATCGTCCGCTCCGACGGTACGGTATACATCCACCTGCACCCGGTCGGGACCTATTCGATGGCGGCGGAAGAGTCGCTCGTCGACCGCATTGCCGACACCGCCCGGAGTTTCCGCTACCCCGACCCGAAGCTTTTCCGCGACAGCATCGACGCCTATGTGTCGCGGCTGAAAACCCTGCCCGAAGCGGAGAAGAACAAGTTGTTGATGAAGGAGATGGGCAGCATGTCGCACACGATGAAGGTGAACAACATGGTGGAGTTTCCGTACGCATTTCCGCGAGCGGGTCACTACCGCGTATGGGTGCAGGTGAAGCGCAACGGGCGGGTGCTGACGGGCGTATTCGACACGCAGGTAAAGGAATGAGAAGCCGATTATTTCTTCTTTTGAGTTAACGAATCCAGATCATACGGGAGCCGCTGCCACTGGTAGACGGCTCCCCGTTTTTCCAGTATCCAGATATCCCCTTTCGTTTCTTTAATGGGGTACAAAGTTAAGGCAGAATCGCCGGGAGCCGTTTTCAGCAGCAGATACCGACCGGGCGGATCGGCGGCGGGAGAGGCAACGAGTAGCAAACCCAGGGAAGCGGTCAGGAGCAGCGCACCAGCCATGAATGACCAGAAGGAAGCCGTATAGAACATGTTGTACCATGTTTTTGCATTCGCCATTCCGCCGTCGGCCTCGCTGATTTTTGTCTCATACAGATGCCGCTGTGCCGGGGTCAAACCTGCATGGTTTTTAAAAATCAGATACTTGTCCTTTGTCTCCAGACGGTTGGCGTAGGCCGTCATGTAATAGTAGAAGAAGACCCCCGTGACAATCGCCGCCAGATACATCATCCCGGTCAGAGTGAAAAGTAATTTCACACCAGAAGGCTGCTTCTGAATGGTTTCCAGCAGACTGAGTTCGACGGCCAGCGCCCCGGTGGATAAGCCCACCAGCCAGTTGGCCGCCTGCCGATACCAGTCGAGCGTCGGCGGCAGTTTCAGATCGGGCGTCACCTGTTCAACGTCCATAGGTCAGTCCATTGGGGGCGGCGGACACTTACGAAGGTTGGTGGTGAGGCGGGCAGATTTGTCTTCCGTCATCAGGGGTTGATAGCTGCCATCTGCCAGTTTGAGGGGATTTTCGTTAGCCAGTTTCATCATGTTATTCCGGAAGGCAGGGAGATTACGCTTCCATTTTTCCAGCAACTCAGACTCAGTCCCATTTCTGACCGACTCATTCAATTCAAAGAACAATGCTCCTGCCAGGACCTGTAGTGAGTGACCATGAATGACAATGGGCAGGGGTGTGTCAAACAAGTCATTCAACATCTGAGCCGCATCGGATAAAATGCGCTCCGTCCGGTCGGGCTGGTTTTCTTCAGCAGCTAGCATATGTTTTTTTATGCTGAAAATAAGCAGATTACGAAATGGTCCGTCGACCGGCGACCACTTTTTATTATTCGTCATGCTCACGGAGATAACCGACAAAGGGAGAAATGCCGCCACCTTGTCTTTTGTCCGTAATCATCCCGACAAATCGATGAAAAATCTGCTTCTTTTCGTCCTTTTCCTGACTGCTCAGGTCGTTCTGGCGCAGACGCCGCCCGTGGGCGTTCAGTTGTACTCGTTCCGGAATCAGTTTGCCAAAGACGTGCCCGGCACGATGGCGAAGGTCCGCGACATGGGCATTAAATACGTCGAACTGGCGGGCACCTACGGGATGCCGGTGCCGGAGTTCATGAAGATGCTGAAAGACCACGGCATCACGGCCATCGGCGGCTCGGCGGATTTCGCCAAACTCGACAAAGACCCAATGGGCGTCGTGAACGACAACAAGCCGTTCGGTGTGCAGTATGTGACCTGCTTCTGGATTCCGCACAACGGCAACGACTTCACCATCGACGACGCGAAGAAGGCCGTGGAGGTGTTCAACCGGGCGGGTAAACTGCTGGCCGACAACGGCCTGAAACTGACCTATCATAATCACGGCTACGAGTTCCGGCCCTACGAAAACGGTACGCTGTTCGACTACATCGCCAAAAACCTCGACCCGCGCTACTGCAATTTCGAGATGGACGTGTTCTGGGTAAAACATCCCGGTCAGGAGCCGGTGGCGCTGCTGAAAAAGTATCCGAATCGTTTTCCCCTCGTACACCTGAAAGACCGCAAGCCCGGCACACCCGGCAACCAGGACGGTCGCGCCGACGTCGAAACGAACGTGCCGCTCGGTCAGGGCGACATTGGCATTGCCGAGTTCATGAAGGTGGCCGGGCAATACGGCGTGAAGTATATGTTCATCGAAGACGAATCCTCCCGCTCGATGGAGCAGGTGCCGCAAAGTCTGGCGTTTCTGCGGACGGTGAAGTGATTACTCAAAACTTTTTATTAGATTTGATTCATGAACACAATGCGAATTCACATACTGAACCCCAAAGCCGCGAGACTATTAAAAGACTTAGCGGACTTGAATCTCATTGCTATTCAGGACACTTCAACAAACGGCTTTGCGGCTGTTCTGAAAAAGCTACGTTCAAAAGCAAAATCTGCACCAACATTCGACGAAATAACCAGCGAAGTTGAATTGGTAAGAAGCAAACGTTATGCAAAATAATGTTAGCAGAATCATTATCGATACCAATCTTTGGATTAGTTTTTTAATTACCAGGGACTTCACTAAATTTGACGAAATTATTTTTTCAAGAAAAGGTATTTTAGTTTTTAGTCAAGAGTTACTTGACGAGTTTTTAGAAGTAGCAAGGCGACCAAAATTCCGACGTTTTTTCTCATCTACAGATATAGAAGAAATACTTGAAACAATAGATGAATATGCGGACTTTGTAAAAGTTACCACCAAAATTGAAGTTTGCAGAGATCCGAAAGATAATTTTCTACTTTCATTATCGGTTGACGGGAATGCAGATTTTTTATTGACAGGTGATAAAGACTTATTAGATCTTACCAAATTTGGCGAAACAATAATCACAACAATTTCGGAATTTCTGAGAGACAAATAGCGAGAACGTACAATATGAGGTTTCGTGCAAGTTGGGCAAACGGAATAAGCATCAACATTTGTTTCTCAATTTGGCTTCAGTTCGGGCTTGACGTTATAAATTTGGCTAATGAATAAAACATCAACAATATTGCAATCATCAAATTCGGTTACGGGCAGGCGGAATTCTATTTCCCAACCTGCACAAAGCCCTGTTCGTTAATCAACCCTCACCTCACTACCGCACAAACGTAAACACAGCCTTGCCGTTTTCCGGGCGGTGAGCAGAATACACCGGATGGTCTTCTGGAGAAGGCTTTCGTCGGCTTTACGGCTTCTCTCAGAAAAGTAACCAGAACCTTTGTCCTTTCCTGCGTCGGCGGGGCTTCTTCCCACTTTATTTGCCCATTTTCATAAATACCCGCTACTGTCGTCAACATAATGAATCGTTTTTATCAAATATACTGGATACGAATTACATCAACACAAACAGCAACGCAATCAGTGCGGGCAGCGCCTGCACGACCGCTATTTTTTTATCGGCGGTCAGCGCCCCGTATACCCCGGCCACAATCACGCAACTCAGAAAGAAAACGGCCACGTTCTGCTTCCATAGCGCGTCGGTGATAAAGAAGGTCCAGAACAGGCCAGCCGCCAGAAAGCCATTATACAGCCCCTGGTTGGCCGCCAGCACCTTCGTAGGCCGGAACAGTTCGTCAGCCAGGGCACCTTTAAACACCTTCTTTCCTCTGGTTTCCCAGGCGAACATTTCCAGCCATAAAATATAGACGTGCTCCAGGGCTACGAGACCGACGAAGATTTGGGCGATACTGGACATAAAGTGTTTATTTTTATTTAATTACGTTATTCTTCCGCAAACGTAAACACAGCCTTGCCGTTCGCCGCTGGCCGACGGGCCGTGAGCAGAATGCGCCGGATGGTCTGGTTCGGCCATTTCTGGAGAAGGCCTTCGTCGTCGGGCATCACGAGCGTGACGGGCGCTACCGCCACCGACCATTGCCGGGGATCGTAGCGCAGCCACACGCGGGTCTGCCCGTCGGGGGTGGTCAGGCCGAGCTGGCCCGCCCGGCTGGTGTCGACCGTGCAGGTGGTCATGAACGACTGCTGCAAAGACGATGGCCCGCTTTTGAACCGGTATTCATCCGTCACCGACAGCGTCTCCCGGCTGCGGTCGAGCGCAACGGTCCGGCTTAGCGAATGCAGCCCCGCTTCGGGCGGATAGGCCTTCGTCAGATCCATCGCCAGCGCCGCCCGGCGGGCATCCGCCGCATACCGCAGGTCCCGCGCTTCGTAGGCCCGGCCCACGGGCTGACCGACGCCGTTGATAATCGGCAGGTTATGGTATTGCGACTGCGTCCACCAGATGTCGTAGCGTTTCGCCGAAAAGGTTTTGGCCGTGTAAGTCCCCCGCCCTACGTCGATGATGACGGGCTTTCCGTCGACATACAGAATGAAATCGCCCACGTCGTTGTGGTTGTGGCTTTCGTTGTTGTGGCCGCCGTGCGTGGCAACGTACAGCCCTTTCGGCGAGCGGGCCGTCATCACCTGCACGTCGGGCATCCACACGTCCCGGACATCTTCAAACGGCTCGGCGGTTTTCATGGACGCAAGCGTCAGCAGGTTCTGTACTTTCCGCTGGCGGTGAAAGCCCCGGCTGCGGTGCAGGTTGCTGGTCGACTCGGAAAACCCGAATGTCCGGTAAGCCCAGTTCCCGAAGCGGCGCAGGGTGTCGTCACCGGTTTGCAGGCCGAAACGGTAGAGCATCAGACCGTCGGGCGTCAGCGTGGGGTCAGCGTCGGCAAAGGGCACGAAGTAGGCGCCGGCAATGTGCATTTTGTAGACATACGCCGCCATCTGGCGGATGAGCGGTTCGCGGTAGACGTTCACTTTTCCCGCCGTGGCGCTCTGGAGCAGTTCGAGGGCATCGAACACGCAGGCCCCGGCGGCAAACCAGTAGCTCGGTCCTTCGTCGCAGCCGCCGTTCTCGCCCAGCCCGTTCAGATAAATGTCCAGTCCCTGCATGGCCGCGTGGGTCATCTGGCTCCGGCGGGTTTCGTCGGGTTCCAGCAGCAGCGTGGCCGTCAGCCAGTTTGCCATAATCCACGGGTTCCAGTTGTTGACTTTGGCATCCCGCCGCAGCCAGCCGTATCGGTTTTCCTGCTGAATAGGCTCAAACAGCCGTTCATTGGTTTCCTGATAGATGCGGGGACGTATCAGTGGGGAAATTTGGGCGAGTTGTTCCCCGACAAAATAATCCGTCAGAGCCAGTACGGCGGCGGTCTCGGCCCCGAACAAATCCACGGTACGGTCTTCGACGTTGAACAGCCCGTTGCCGGTTTTCTGGACGCCGAGGTGCGCCGGGACGCCCCAGCCGCTTTCTTCGCAGATGGCCCAGACCAGATTCAGGATAGCGTCGGTAAAACGGCCTTTGCCTTCCACCGATTCGGCCAGCACCAGATCCATCAGGTTGTTGCGCCGCCCGAATGAAGCGGCCTCGTAGCGGGAGCGGTTGGTGTTGCGCACGTATTCGAGCGTGAGCGTGGCCGTCAGGGGCGGAATGGGTTCGGCGGCGGCCAGTTCGCCCGCCCGGATGAGCCGGGTGCGGACTGAGTCAGGCAGGGCTTTTTGCCAGGCGTCGGGTGTATGGGGATAGGGTTTCCAGTCGGAACGGGGCAGCAGCGTCCCCTGCACGACCGGGGCCGGATAGCGGGTTGCCAGCAAATTGCGGGGGATTACCTGCGCCACAGCTACCTGTGCGGTGATGAGCAGGGCTAAAATCAGTTTCACGGTAAGGGAATGGCGTTTTTTGTCGTAAACTCACTGAAGCTTAAAACGCCGTTGCCGACCGGTTCTACTTTCTCACCCGCTTCGCCCGCAGAAACCGCTTCAACTCGGCCTCATCGAAGTTGGATGCCGCCGGGTCGAGGCTGCTGATGCGGATGCGGCCCGACGCGTGGATGAACTCCCCCTTGCCCAGCCACATGCCGACGTGGACGACGCGCTCCGGGCGGTCGGGGCGGGCCGGTTCGCCGAAAAAGAGCAGGTCGCCGGGGCGCAGCCGGGAGAAGTCGCCCCCCGGCGTTTCCACCAAAGCTCCTTCATACACCTGCTGGGAGGCGTCCCGCTGCAACTCCTGCCCATTGAGACGGTAAACGGTTTTCGTAAAGCCGCTGCAATCCATGCCCTTCACCGAGGTGCCGCCCCACAGATACGGGATGCCCATCAGACTTCGGGCGGTCCGAACGAGATTCTCCTCCGTGGGTCGGGCGGCGGCCTGCCACTCGGCCAGCGGCTGGGCTTCGGAGCGGGCTACGTAGCCGATGCGCCCGTCGGGATATCGGACGCGGAAGAACTTCTTTTCCCTTTTTTCGAGCACCAGCACGTCGCCCGCCACCAGGTCCGAGACGGTCTGGGCGTTTGGGTCGGGCTGGCTGTAGCAGAAGCCGAAAGGCCGGGTGTAGATGAGCTTTTCGCTCTTCTCCCAGGCGTTCAGTTCGGTTTTCGTCATGCGCTGGATGCCGCCAAAATCGACCCAGGCGATATACTGGTCGGGGGTCTGGGCCAGATACCAGCCGCGTTCCTTGTCCCAGACGCGTAGGGAAGTCCCCAGCAGCGCCTGCGTGGCGAGTTCGGCGGCATCGCGGGGGTTCGAGCGCAGGTTGGCGACCGATACGTTCACGACGGCGTAGGTTTTCTCTTCCAGTGTTTTCGCCGGTAATACCTGAATGGAGTCGGTGAATACGATTCCCTGCTGTTGGAGACGGTTCAGCAGGTCCGTCCGGGCGGCGGGCAAACTGGTTTTTCCGCGCAGTACGCCAACCGAATCAACCACGACCTGAAAAATGGCCGTTCGTTTATCAGGGGCGTACTGCTGCCGGACGGCTTCGATGGTTTGCTGCGGCGATTGGGCTGACGCCGCAGAACTTATCCATAAACCCCAGATAATCGAATACCTAAATCTCATAGTTGCAATGAAGTCGCACCGGTCTATCAATCCCGATCCTTTACGCGCATGGATGGTTGAGCTGTCAAACCGGAAATGGTGGCGAGCGTCCTGTCGCCGGAGACCTGCCTGCACAGAGTAACTAAAAGAGAAGCTATTTGTCGACAGAAAGCTTCTGCTTAACACGTTTTACAAACTCGACCGACACACCCGCAATGTCTGCTATTTGTTCAAGACTGTAATTGAGTTTCTTCAAAAGGCTGGCAACTACCTTTTCTTCACCTTGTTCTTCTCCTTTGTCAAAACCGACCATGTAAGCTGCGTCCTTCTCAATACTTACAAACTTGGTGATACTGTCCATAGCTATGTTTTTCAGATTACTGCCTAAGTTACGCAACTGCGCCAATACCCGCAACTGCTTGAAATACTTTCTTAACGGAAAATCTCCACTGGCCGTTTCTTCAATCCGCTGAATAATCTGCTCTAACGCCTTTTCGGGGCTATCCCCTTTGAAGTCAGCCAGAACCCCTAAAACCACTTCTTCGGGCCGTGTCGATTTTAGGAAAATGTGGTAGTCCAAATCTGCAAACGAAATCAGCGGAAAGTCGAACTTCATGCGCTTTCGATTGAGGTGCGTTAGCATTTGGGGCTTAGATGCTCCTAAATAAATCACGTATTGCTCAACTGGGATTTCGTACTTCCGCTCCAGCATGACGTAGTACTCAGCCATCCGATATACCATTTTTGATTCGTCGGCTGCCTGAAACTCAATCTGTAAAACGTAGGTGTTGCCTTGACTGTCGGTGATTTTCTTCAGCGCATCGGGCTTACGCTCCTCCGTATGCTGAATGTCGTCGGGTAGTTCCTCCGACTTAACCGCCGTGATACCGAGGATATTCTGCATCAGACTCGGAATGACGGCTTCAATGTTTTCTTTGAATATTTTGTCGTACTGGCTGGCTTGTTTACTCATGCGGTAAAATTACCAGAAAAGCGGAAACTACCGGGGGTATGCGTAGTATCGAACGCATCCCACTGAGCTTGTCAAAGCCCGACTAACGAGCTAAACCACCTTGTGAAGGAGCGGCCTGTCGACCGAGACCTGACGTTTTTCTCGCTGCGGTGTCCACCCAACGCCTTTCAATGGTTGGGCTGTCCGGGCGTAATGTTAATTGGCGAATGCTGTCAACCGCTACCGGTTACTATAGATGCAAATCTAATCACCTAATCAATTTGAAGAAGAAAATTGTGCCATTAAAAATCTTATAACTTTATCCGACAGCATTACCAATTGATTGTCTAACACTTGATTCAACATAAAAATAAGATAAGTGATTAAAAGTAAGCATATCATGAGACAATAGACAAAAACAGCAGTTTTTATATTACTAATCCTTCTTTCAATCTTCCCCCTTTCAATACTTATATCATTATACTGCAATCCAGAATTTTTTTCTATTTTTTCAAAATCTTTTATGAAATCTTTCTCTATTTCATCAACATCATTGTAATATAAATATTGAAAATATAATGCAAAAGCGACATATATTAGCAAAGCGACAGTTATTAATATAAAAATAAATTTACTTTCTATTTTATAAGTAGCATATGTGGATGCTGCAATAGAGACAGGGACTGCTATTACCTGAGAAAGAATCTTATTGAGTATCTCTCGTAGAGATGCAAAAAACCTCTCCTTCTCTTTCTGTAAATCATTTTTAAATTTATCAAAAGAGAAATTTTTAAGTTGCAACTGATAATTGTTATCCGTTTCTTTGATTATTATTTCAATTTGAGTAACTAAATTTTCAATTAAAGATTTATTTTTTTCAGTTTTTATATTAAATAATTGATTCTTAAAATGTATTTTATAATCATTATTTTTTAAATTTTCCAATATAACACTAAATGGTTTGCTTATTGATTCATTATCATTCATAACAAAAGGTTGATTAGGTATTTTTATTTGTAATACACCTTTTACTGCTGTATATATTACAATTTCTTTATTTTCTTCATTATAATAATCTGCAAAATTGTCGCTTTTTAGAAAGGCTATAAACTTAAAATATATATGTAAATTTTCGATTAAATGTAGCAATTTTTCTTCTAAACCTATATAAGATTTTCTTTCTTCTGCTAAATATGTAAAACAGTTTTGATTATAATGTATTATTCCAAAATTGTAATTAAAAGAGGTTTCTTTAAAAATATTCTCTATCCTTTGTAAAAAAATTTCTAAATTAAGAAAAAGGAATGTATTCGGTAAAGCTCCGCTTAAAGCTATAGTAAAAATATCTCCTTCTTCTTCAAATTTTATTCCTGCATTACTAAGATTTTGACTCGTAGTTGTGGGATTCCTACTTTTAAACTCACAATAATTATTTGTTTCCTCAAAATATACGGCAACATTTAATTCATCAGACAAAAGTTTAATTTTCTGAGGTATTGTCGTCGCCATATTGCCGAATTTTTTGCTCTATCGTTATTTGATTTGCTAATTTCTCGGAGTTAATTATTACTTTATTCCCTATTACCTCCACAATGTTTTTATCAATGTGCTTAGAAGGAAAATCTAATGTAATATCATCTGCTTTTACTTTTATTTTTACGAAACGACGCATAATATCAGCATCAGGCTTGAATTCGTGATTTATTGGTATATTTGCCTGATCTGCAAAAGAAGTCAATGCATTTTCATTTCCAAAAAATTCTTGACCAATAACTTTCAGATTTAATTTTTCTCCTTTAGGTAAAAGCTTGGCATATGAATACACTCTATCAAGTAGTTCGTTAGTTGTCAGTTCCCTCCCTATCGTATAATCATAGGGAGGGGTTAAGGATGTTAGCAATTTACGGAAAAGTTTAGTATCATCTTTATCTCCTTGTAACTGTGCTGTACACATCCAGTTCACAAAGTACTTTGAATCAATACTATTCTTATTGATAAAACTTATATAGCGTCTACCATCTTCTCCTTTCTGATACTCAAATAGATTAATACGCGCCGCCATAGCAAGGCGATCTACATCTATGTATGTAGAGTCATTGATTACGTAACAATTCCTTCTGCTATCTTTCGAGATGTTACCACCAATCTTATGACGTACCATGAATACGGCTACAAACTCTTGTCCTTTATCATATTCGACAAATACTAAATAGCCTCCTTTAGCTTGTGGTTCTTTATTAATGCAATTCAATAATTGATGAGTAACAAGATGCGTGAATTCTATAAATCCATCTGATGACCTATTATTCAAGTAATTATCAAGAGTTGAGGGAAAGAGGCCAACCGTGCGGTCAAAAATACCGCGTGATTGTAGAAGGTTGATGTAACGCCCGTCAAGATCGGTTAACATACTTACGACTTTATTGTCTATTGACACCAAAGCGTGAGACAAGTCAATGTCACCTTTACCAATTTCTCTTTCTTTTTTAATAATTTCGTGGATAACCGCCTGTTTGATCTGCATATAATGAGCTTTGTCTATGATACAAGGCAATAATAGCAAAATATTGCAATCAAATTACTTATTCTAGTATTAATTTAATTCTTTTAAGCCAGTATTGCCTGTAGAATTACCTTTGAAGAATAAGTTATGCAAAATACATTCTGGGCATCGAAGTCGAGCATGTTGCGGAGCTAAGGCCAGTAGCCGTTTGCTGCTGAGGTATTCCTGCGGATTGGCTGGGTATGTATCTGCCTCAGTTTAATCGCAAATCAGTAGATTGAGCTTTAAAATTCCAAAAATTGTTTCACCTCTTGATTAAACGGTATAAGTCCAGTTCAGCGAATGTCCTGTATTCGCTACTCATACTTCACCATAAACTTCCGCAAATCCGGTTTGAACGCCCGCCTGCGTTTTACTTCGTAATCGTAAATCACCCGGCCCAGATTCGCCAGAAACGGCATCCCAATCGTGTCGTATTCGTATTTGTTGTCGTTGAAAATACCGTCTTCGTTGCAGTGGATGACGGCGGCCAGCATGAACTCCACGCCCCGCTCAAAATCAACGATGTAGGCATTGTCAATCAGATACCCGTAGGCATCACCCACCTTATTGAAAATCCGGACGTTCTTCGGAAACGACTTCTTATTGTCGCCCGTCAGCAGAAACTTGCAGTAGCTGTCGTAATAGGTCGTGTCGTACTTCGGGAAGGTGCTTTCGCGGGGAAATTCAGACATGTACCGATACAGAAAGTCATACTCCATCGATGTCAGGTTGAAACGCTGGCGGGGCGGCACCGACTCCGGAAACAGCACCGCCCGCAGCATGTCCTGCTGTTCTTCGAGCGCAAAATAGTTGCGTTCCGTGAAATCGAACGGCTGACGGATGAGCGAGTCGTTGCGCATGAAGCCAATGCCCCGGCGGATGGGCGTCTCCGAGCGGTAGGTTTTGCCGCAAACCTGCATCGGCTGCTGATACAGCACTTTCCCGTTTTCGACAAACCGGACGGGGTTGGTGCGGCGGTTCTGTTCCCTGTTCATGCCCACTTCCAGCCGGTGAACGATGCGCAGGTTTTTGTAGCCTTTGTCGTACAGCCGTTCGTTCATGTCGCACTGCCCCATTAGCTCATACAGCCGATTGAAAGCATCGTTGTCGCTGACGAGCAGAATCTTTTTGGCGTAATGCGCCACCGACGGCAGACCGTTCGGGGAGGTCGGGTCCGAGCGGACGGCGGTTTGCCGATGCCCCGCTGAATCGGTCAGCATGGGCGTGGCCGGGTCGAGTTTCAGCTCATTGAGCTTTTCCAGCGCCAGCAGCACCGCCGGAAACTTTACCGTACTGGCCGGATAAAAATACCGGTCTTTGTCGACGCGATATCGATAGGTTCTGAACGTCGGGTTGTTCTGAGCGTCCCGGTTTATCTGCGTATAGAGAATCTGAACGTCATATTTAGCCGGATTTTCCAGTATCGGCCTGAACAATTCGGGGTTTTTCTTTAACAAATCATTTAAAAAAGCATCTTTCTGGGCCTGCGACGGTGACCAAACCAGTAGCAGCAACGTCATATAGAACATCATTGTCGTGGCAGCATTACCGGTCCGAAATAAAAATGATGACTTTTTCATAAATAAAGAAAAATCTTATTTACCATTGCGTCAGTAAAGTTCGTTACTCAACGTCACCGTAAACCTATGCATGAATCGCTACCGAAACTACTGAAAGGTCAGTATCTGATTGTACAAAATTCTCAGTCGATTACGCAAATCACCAAACGTCTCCAGCCCGTCCGGCTGATTCTCGCCCGAAACCCGCAGCGCCAGCCCTGCCAGCCCGGCTACGAAATCAGCACGGCGTTTATTAAAAACGAACGGATTCCGCTGCATATCGACCTGTACCGTCACCCCGACACGCCGGACACGTTCGAGTTCCATTTTCAGGGGACGTATTATGCGCTGAAAGTCGAGGAAACAAAGGCGGAGATAGTGCCGATCTGACCGCCGGGGAATAAAAACATACGCCATCTCTCCGAGAGATGGCATCTGTTTTATCCCCGGCCGCACTCCTCCGCCAGCCGCTCCAAATCCTCTTCCGTATGCAGGGCGCTGATGACAATCCGCGTGTTCGGCTTGTCCGTCGGCGAAGGATATGCAAACTGATAGATAAAAATCCCCCGTTCGAGCAAACGGTCATAGAGCGCATCCTGCGGGGTATAGAACACCGGATAGCCGGGTATGTGCTGAAAGTGACCGCAATTTGCCAGCCCACTCTCGATTCGCAGAATGTTCTGCTCAAGTCGCTGGTATTGCTGGGCATACAGCCCGCCCGCCCGCACATACGCATACAGGTAGGCGGGTGGCATGGGCGAACACGCCCCGAAAAAGGCCGTTCGGCGAATGGCGGCCAGCGTGTGGGCTTCTCCAAACACCACGCCGCCGGGCAGACCCATCGCCTTCGCCAGCGAAGCCGTCACTATCAGCCGCACGTTCGGGCGGCGGGGAATCTGCGCCAGTACGCCGCTGCCGCCCGGACCCGTTACGCCCAGACCGTGTGAATCGTCGACCACCAGCGTTACGTCCAGGTTTTCCGGCACATCATTCACCCACGCAAACGAATACCCCTCCGACCGCACGGCATCCAGCGAGTTGAGGCACAGAACGACATGGCCCGTAGCGGCCCGCAGCAGGTCGGGCAGTTGAGCCGCCCAGGTGTCGAACGGCAGATTCGGCAGCGACAGCGTTGGCTCGTGCCAGATGGCCGGATGCGCACCGGGTGCATACAGAAATGAATACCCTTCCGACTTCAGCCAGTTGACCACCACCTGCCCCGCCATCATGCCCGACGAAACCGTCAGGGCGGCGGGCGCTCCGGCAAACCGGGCCAGTGCGATTTCGGCTTCTTCGTAAATACGCAGTTGCAGGTTTCCGTTGCGTGAGCTGCCAAACGCCGTTCCGTAGCGGAGCAGCCCTTCCGTCAATAATTCACGAAACTGCCCGTGCTGCGGAATGCCCAGGTAGGACGTACCGCTGAAAAACAAATACTCCCGGCCATCGATCTGAATCGTGCGCGATGGCAGGTGGTCGATTGTGTAAAATTGGGTCATACACTTAGCGTAAATGACAGCCTGTGCCCGTCTCATCGGCATACAGCACCTGGCCAGAATCGAACGTAACGCCCGTCGCCGGATCGTTGGCGATGAGCAGCGAACCGTCCATGTCGACGTAATCGAGCAGAGGGAGCAGATGGGCGATGGCCGAAATCCCGACGCTCGTTTCGTTCATGCAGCCCACCATCACCTTCATGCCGTGTCGTCGGGCATTGTCGATCATGCGCCGGGCGGGGGTCAGGCCGCCGCACTTGGTCAGTTTGATATTGACGCCGTGAAAAAGCCCCGCACACTGGTCGACGTCGGCCTCCGTGATGCAGCTTTCATCGGCAATAACGGGCAGAACGCTTTCGGCAAACACTCGCTTCATGCCTTCCACGTCGTCGGCTTTGAGCGGTTGTTCGATGAATTCGACGCCGAGTTGCCGCAGTTCCGGGGCGTAGGCGATGGTCTGTTCGGCGGTCCAGGCGCAGTTGGCGTCCACCCGAAACACGGCATCGGTATGGCGGCGCAGTTCACGAAGGATGGTGAGGTCGTCAGACGTTCCGAGTTTGATTTTATAGAGCGGCCAGGGCAGTTCCTGCATTTTCCAGACCATCTTCTCCACCGTATCGATGCCGATGGTGTAGTTGGTCGGCGGATTGCGGGACGGGTCGAGGTTCCAGTAGCGATACAGCGGCAGACCGGCCCGGCGGGCCACCAGGTCATGGGCGGCTTCGTCAAGGGCGCACTGGGCAAACGGATTGTCGGCCAGCATCGGATGGGTGCGCTCCCAGAGTTCTTCCGCCGTCGGCCAGTCGCCCGCCTCGACAAGGGGCCGCACGGCTTCGAGCGCTTCGGCCATGCGGTCGATGGTAATACCGTAATATTTATTGGAAGTCGCTTCGCCATAGCCCCGCAGGTTTCCGTCACGCAGTTCGACAATGAGCGTCGGCTGCACGTCGCGGGAGTCGTGGGCGATGGTGAAGGTATGTTTGAGCCGCAGGTCGAAGCGGTGAAGATGCAGTTGCATGGTTCCTGGTTTGGTGCGAAATAACGAAAGGTTGGGCTAAAGCACCAAAAAGATGGCGATTGGGGCGTTTCTTCCGGTTTCACTGTCCCAAGTAAAGCAATGCATAAAAGTTGGGCTTCAGCCCAAACTTTTTCCCTACCATTCATCCTAAGTTTATTTGCTCACCAATCAGAAATAACCGACTTTTGCCAAACTGAACGACCCGTCTCATGATACGTCTTGGTTAACTCACTGACTGCAAGCCGCCTGACTTGTTGATCCGCCGCCCAAAGCGGTCAGATGTCTATTTTCCCCAACCGACGTTATTGTTCAGCCTTTTTACTCACTTCATGAACGCCTCATTCCTTTTTCGCACCGGTCTCTCTGTTGCCTGTTTTTTGTGCATTCTGAATCCCTTACACGCTCAGTCGCTGCTGGTGATGCCCACCGACTCGGCCATTCAGGTCGACGGTCTGCTGACGGAACATGTCTGGAAACAGGCGCAGGTGGCGACGAATTTCATTCTGAACTTCCCTAACGATACGGCCCAGGCCTACAATCAGACCGAGGTGCGGCTGACCTACGACCGGCAGAATCTGTATGTCGGCGTCATTTGTTACGACAAGGATCCCAGCCGCCGCTACATCGCCAGCTCGCTGCGGCGGGATTTCGAATGGGACCAGAACGACAATTTTACGGTCTATCTCGATCCCTTCGGCGACCGGACCAACGGCTTTACCTTCAACATTACGCCGCTGGGCGTCGAGCGCGAGGGGCAGATGTTCAACGGCGAACGGGTGGCACCCGAATGGGACAATAAATGGTATTCGGCAGCACGCCGGTTTCCTGACCGCTGGCAGGGGGAAATGGTAATTCCGTTTAAATCAATCCGGTATAAAAAGGGAACGCAGCAGGTGCTGATGAACTTCGCCCGGCATGACCTGAAAAACAACCAGCGGAGCGCGTGGCGGCGGGTGCCGATTGCCTACCGCATTTCGGCCCTGGCCTTTGCCGACACGGTGGCCTTTTCGACGCCCCTCCCCCATGCCGGAGCCAATGTGTCGCTCATTCCGTATGTGACCACCAATGGAGCACAGGCCTTCGGCGAAAACGGTTACCGCGACTACGGCGCCGGGGCAGGCTTCGACGCCAAAATCGCCGTGACGCCCTCACTCAACCTCGACCTGACCGTTAATCCCGATTTCTCGCAGGTAGAAGTCGACCAGCAGGTGACGAATCTGAACCGGTTTGAGATTTTCTTTCCCGAACGACGACAGTTTTTTCTGGAAAACAATGACTTGTTCGCCAGTCTGGGTTTCGAACGCACCCGACCATTTTTCTCCCGGCGCATCGGCATTGGCCGCGACACCACAACGGGGCTGATTGTCCAGAATCCCATTCTGTATGGTCTTCGGTTGAGCGGAAAAGTCGATAAAAACTGGCGCATCGGTCTGCTGAATACACAGACGGCCCGGCAGTCGGCCCGGGGCATCACGCCGCAGAACTACACCGTTGCCATCGTGCAGCGGCAAGTGTTCGAACGGTCGAATGCCGTGGCTTTTGTGGTGAACCGGGAGGGCAACACCCCCGACCGGCCTTACACCCGCGTAGCCGGAGCCGAATTTAACCTGCTGACCGCCGACAACCGCTGGACGGGCAAGGTCTGGGCGCACAAGGCATTTCTGCCCAATGGCGATACCAAATCGCTGAACAGCGCCGCCCACGGCCTGTTTCTGAACTACACGACCCAGAATCTGCTGCTCGAATGGGCGCATGAATACGTGGGCCGCGACTACCGCATCAACGACGTGGGCTTTGTGGCCCGACAGGGGCAGTGGGGTTTTTTTCCACAGGCCGCCTATACGTTTTACCCGAAAAAAAGCCGCTGGCTGGTCAGTCACGGGCCTGCCGTAGAAACCCGGATGTATTACGGTCTGAATCGCCGCCTGCTCGACCGCGAAATTGACATGTTCTATCAGTTTGCCCTTAAAAACACGACTGAATTTGGCGTCGGTACGTATGATTATTTCACGTATCTGTTTTCGCCCTTCGACCCAACGAATTCCGGCGGGCGGGAACTGGCGGCGGGGACGCAGTACCGGACGCGGGGCGCGTTCTGGTTTTTCAACTCCGACCGCCGGAAGCTGCTGACGTTTCAGATGGAAGGCTGGACGGGCGGCTATTTCAATGGCCGGAACTTCAGTATCAGTCCCCTCCTGAACTATCGGTTTCAGCCGTATGGTTCGTTCGGTGTCACGGCAGAGTTTAACAACATTCGTATGCCGGAGCCGTATAATTCAGCGGCTTTCTGGCTGGTGGGGCCGCGTCTGGACCTGTCGTTCACGCGGTCGCTTTTTCTGACTACGTTTGTGCAGTATAACGAACAGGCGAAAAACGTGAACCTGAACGCCCGGTTCCAATGGCGATTCAAGCCCGTGTCGGACGTCTTCATCGTGTATTCGGAGAATTACCTGCCGCAGAATCTGACGGTGAAGAACCGGGCGTTGGTGCTAAAAGTATCCTACTGGTTAAACCTATAGATAGTTTTACTGTCAAACGGAACAGAATAACTTTGACAGCCGTTTATATTTGCCGGAAACATTTGTCTATTAGTTACTATGAAACGATTCATCAACAGCCTGGTCCTGTGCCTGGTAGTTTTCACCGTGTTTGCTTCATCTGCCAATCCGGACGCAGTGCTGGGTGTCTGGAAGAACGGCGAAGGCACCGGCATGGTCCAGATTTACAAAAAGGGCGATAAGTATTTTGGCCGCATCGTCTGGCTGAAAGTGACCACTAATGAGGACGGCACCCCCCGCACCGACATCAACAATCCGGATGAAAAACTGCGCTCCAGACCACTGAAAGGCCTGGAAAACTTGCGGGATTTCACGTTCAAAGGAGATGGAAAATGGGAAGAAGGCCGCATCTACGACCCAAAAACGGGCAATGATTACGCCTGCGAGATGAAGCTGGTGGATGACAATACGCTGGAAGTACGCGGCTTCATCGGCGTGTCGCTCTTTGGCCGCACGGATGTCTGGAAGCGGCAGGTGAAAAAAAGTTAGAAAAGTCTAACCACAGAGAACACAGAGTTCACACAGAGAGCACTAATTTAATTTCCCCTTTTGTCCTCTGTGCAGTCTCTGTTTCCTCTGTGGTTAAACCTTACGGGCTGACGAGGTTCAGGCTCACGTTGAAATACAGCGGATTACCGAGCCGGTTCTCAAAGACCGGCTTTTCGTCGTTTACGGGATTCTGCGTCCGGAAGGCATCGAACCGCCAGTTGTAGCGCATGCCCACCTGCGCCGACAGCCAGACAAAGCCGCTGATCTGCCGTTCGAACGTAATGCGCGGCTTCAGCTCGCCCCGCCGCAGATATTGGTCGCCTTCAAAACCCACTGGACCCAGATAGTAGGCATTCCCTTCAATTTCGTACCCCAGCATCAGCAAACCACTGGTTCCAAAACTCCGGCGCAGGTTCACGCGGGCGGGAAAAATAGCCTCTACGCCCCATTTCGGGTTGAACGTGCGGTTGTAGAAAATAACGGGAATGTGCAGCACCTGCCCGGCCCTATAGGTACGGGTCACGCCCAGGCCCCACATGAAGTTGTCGTCGCGTTTCCAGCCGTAGATGGCCGTTCCGCTGTAGGTTGTTGCTTTACCCAAATTCAGGTCGTTGAAATTCCGGTAGGTGCCGTTGACGTCGGCGCTGGCCTGAAAAATCAGAAAACGTTTGTTATCCAGCGGTTTGAATACCGTAGCGTTGATGCCCGTGCTGCGAAGGCCGCGATTTAAGGCCTGGGAGAAAATCGAATTCTCGGCATTGGCTACCCGAACGCCTGTATTCCAGTAGGTCAGACCGAGATTCAGGATAAAATTCGAACGCGAAATAACCGGTGTGTTGAACGCCAGCCGCAGACCAGCGAAACGGTTTACCTCCTGAGTGAGAGTGCGGATAGGTTCCGATACCTGGCTGACGGTCCAGGGTCCCGTGGTAGTCAGGTTGAAGGGGGCCTGTCCCTCGTACCCAATGGAAATCAGTTTCGTCGGGCTTAAATACAGCACTTTCTGAGTGCAGTAGGTTCTCACCTGTTTATCGTCGGCGTCGCCAAAATCATCGAAGTTTTCCTCGGCAGGGGCCGACGTCGAGTCGGGTGTCTGGGCCCGCACGAACGGCACCGCCAGACCCGTTATCAGCATCAAAATAAAGATGAAGTGCTTCTTCATGACAGCATTGGTAGTTATACTGTCAAAGGTAGAAGCGCAATAATAAACTTACAAATTATAGACAAAACGACTAGTGTAAGGCCTTCTCAACGGCCTTCTCCAGTTGTGCCAGCGGCATGGCCCCCGACTGCTGCCACCGGATTTGCCCGTTCTGAAACAGCATCAGCGTCGGGACGCCCTGAATCCGGTAAGTCTGCATCACCTGCGGTGCCCGGTCGACGTCGACCTTCACCACTTTCACTCTGCCTTCGTACTTTTTAGCAAACTGCTGAAGGGTCGGGGCCATCGTTTTACAGGGACCGCACCAGGTGGCGTAGAAATCGACCAGCACGGGCAAATCACTCTTAATCAGATTGTTGAAAGAAGCCATTGTTATTTTGTTTAAAGTCGTTAACACAAAATCCGGCGACGTATAGGGGCCATTCGCAGGCTACTGCCTCCCCGCCAGCAGATTGCGGGTCTGTTCTTCAGCCCGGCGCAGTTCGTCGATAATTTTCTGATTCCAGCGATATTGTTCACTCTGGACAAGACCATGCCGGGTATCGTCGTCATATCGCTCCTGACGCCGGTTCATATCACGGTAGGCATCCAGATAGAGATACTGAATCCGACTATTATAATCCTCGATGGTCATGTCGTCGTCAATCAGAATCTGCTGTTTGAACCGCTCGACCACCAGTTTAACTACATCGAAGTGCCGTTGTTCGTGCAGGAGACTGTAGTCGCCCGCCACAGCCACCGTTGGCGACACCCACGACATGCTTTTCAGCATAAATGTCCGGAATGTCAGCTCGACCACCAGATAGCCATTTTCCCAGCGGCTGCGGCCCTCGTAAGCGAACGACGCGTAGATAGCCGCTCCCAGCCGCCCGCCGCGGGGTTTGCCCGTGAAATCAGCCCAGGTAAGAAGCCGGTCGGGACTGTAAAAAACCGTATCGCTGTCGGCAGCCTGTTCGATATGGTCTTTAAACACAAACTTCAGCCCCTTCACCAGTGCCGGGCTTTTGTCGCGGTTTTCGCTAATCCATTCGGAAATATAGATAGTTGCGTTTTGCAGCGCACTCCGGACAATACCGCTCAACTGTTTTGTTTGGCTGAGTGAACGGACGTAGCGCAGGTCGGCGGTGTACTTCGTGAGCGGCAGCGTTGTCCCATCCCTTGTAGTCTCTATGTTCAGCACCGTCCGGAACCGTCCCTCCACCTTACCATCGTTGCGCAGGTATTCGACAAACCGGAACTCGTTGATTTTAATAATGACGGGTACCCGGTCAGCCGCCGCCCGGAAATTTGGCTTCAGAAGGTCGCCAAGAGTTCGCTGTACGCTGGCAGTCAGGCGAACGGGCACCGTCTGCTCCGGGGCAGTCAGCACCACACCCATACCCGCACTGCCCGAACGGGCATCCTCGACACGCACGACGGAGAATGTCGGATTGAGGATATTTCCGGCATCGGCGGGCAGCGTCAGCACCAGCGGCTCCTGGGCATAAGCCGCTAAGAAACAGAGAGTAAAGAAAAGAGAGAAACACAGTCGGTTCACTCTCTAAAAACACCATTTCGGATAAAAAGATTTACCATGTCCAGACGGGAAACGCTTCATCCGCCGCAAACTCACTGCGGTCGGCGGGAAGCTCCAGAAAGCCGTCGCAGCGGAGCAGATTGGCGTAATCGCCGGAGCCGCCGCCGGGAAACGGCTCTGCCAGCCACACGCCCTCAGCGTCGACCGTCAGACCAACGGGCAGAAAATACGTCAACGACGGTTTAAACGCTACCGGGGCCATCAGCCGGGCCACCGACGGAGGTTTCCTGATTTCACCCAGCGACGCACTCAGCCAGGGAAGCAGGTAACGGCAGGCACACAGGAATGTAGAAACGGGATTGCCCGGCAGGCCGAAAACGGGAAGAGCGGGGGTGGCGGGGGTTGGCAGGGGTGGCGGGGTTTGGATGTGGATGGATGCCTGGATGGATGCCATCGCTCGGAGCGATGGCATCCATCCAGGCATCCATCCACATCCAAACCAGAGCGGCTTGCCGGGTCGCTGCGCCACCTGATGAAACACCGCCCGGACGCCCAGCCGCTCCAGGACGCGGGGAACGAAATCGGCCTTGCCCGCCGACACGCCGCCGCTCAGCACCAACGCATCGAACTGCGTCAGCCAGTGACTTAGATTTTCTTCCATAACAGCTTCCTCATCGGGCAGGTGCAGCAGCGTCGTCTGCGCTCCGGCAGCATCCAGAACGGCTTTCAGCAGATACGTATTGGAGCGCCGGATCTGATGCGGCAGCGGCGTTTCGTCCACGTCCACCAATTCATCGCCGGTCGAAATCAGGGCGATACGCGGGCGGGCACTGACCAGCACCTGCCCCTTCCCGACCGAAGCCGCCACGGCGATATGCACCGGATTCAGCCGCGTTCCGGCTCCGATAAGCCGATCACCCTGCGGACGGTCGGAGGCCCGGCGATGCACGTTCTGACCCGGCGTTACGACATCCAGATTGACCGTCGCCCAGCCGTCGGTCAGGGTCAAATCCTCGTAGCGAATGATGGTGTCGGTCCCGAAGGGCAGCACCGCCCCGGTCATGGCTTCGAGGCAGGCGGCGGGGTCGGCAAGCGTCCGGGGCGGCTGACCCGCCAGTTGCATCCCGTTGATGCGAAACCGGCGCTGACCCGCCGCAAACGCCTCATACCGAACGGCGATGCCGTCCATCGTCACCCGGTCGAAGGGCGGCAGGTCACGGTCGGCGGTAATGTCTTCACGAAGGATGCGCCCGGCGGCTTCAGAGAGCGGCACCGACTCGACAGAAACAGGAATCGTGTGGGCGAGAATGTGCTGAAAGGCTTCTTCGACGGAAATCATCTGCGCAAAATGAGTTTAAACACAGAGAAAACAGAGGAAAGCACAGAGGGTTGAAGCACTTCTCTGTATCCTCTGTGATTCCCTCTGTTTTCTCTGTGTTTTATTAGATTGGGTTGAGCGTAAAAATACAGGATTTGGTTGTGTCGATTGCCAGTTTGCCAGTTTCTTGCCATCTTACGACAAACTGCTTTCTTAACCCTATGCATCGTTTACTCAGTTTCACCTGTTCGCTGGCCCTGCTGACGGGCTGTTCCCAATCTCAAATCAACATTCCGGCTCAGGACGCTCCTTCGGGTGCGCGGGCGCAGGCCACCTCCTTCACCTCCTGGCTGACCGGCGACGCCGCCGACGTCCAGACAACTACCTCCGGCGGCACCGTGCTCATGGGGGGCAGCACCGACGTCGACGCCGCCATCCGCTGGATGATCCAGAAATCCGGAGGCGGCGATTTCGTTGTCATCCGGGCCAGCGGCGCCGATGGATACAACAACTACATTTACAGCGAGCTGGGCGGCGTCAACTCCGTCGAGACCCTGCTGCTCACCTCCCGCACCCAGGCCAACGACCCGGTGGTAGAGCAGAAAATCCGCAATGCCGAGGCCGTGTTCATTGCGGGCGGCGACCAGGCCAATTACGTCAACTACTGGAAAGACACGAAAGTGGAAGACGCGCTCAATTATCTGCGCAATACGAAACAGGTGCCCATCGGCGGCACTTCGGCGGGCTGCGCCATTCAGGGCAGCGTTTATTTTTCAGCCCTGAACGGCACCATCACCTCCAGCGAAGCCCTCAGCAACCCCTATAACCGCAAGCTGACGCTGGGCCGCAACGATTTTCTGAACAATCCCTTTTTGGGTAATACCATCACCGACACGCATTTCAACAACCCTGACCGCCGGGGCCGACTCGTCACGTTTCTGGCCCGGATGAGCAAAGACTGGGCGATCGACCTGCCCAAAGGCATCGGCGTGGACGAAAAAACGGCGGTCTGCATCGAACCCAACGGTACGGCGAAGGTCTTCGGCACCGGCACCGCCTTTTTCCTGATTCAGAACCGCACGGGCGACGTCCCCGAACGCTGCGAATCCCGCAAATCGCTGCACTGGTACCGCAGCCGACAGGCCATCGACGTGTATAAAGTGCCGGGAACGGCCACAGGCACCGGCACCTTCGACCTCAACGCCTGGAACAGCGGCAGCGGCGGAAGCTGGCAGTTTTATTATGTCGATTACGGGGTATTAGGCGTGAATTGAGTGTCTGATAATACCGTGGCGGATGACAACGGAATGGCACAAAAAAGTATCGTCTGTCAGAGGTTCGTTGTCACCCGCCTTCTTATATTTATACCATAATCTATCCATACTGTCATGAAAAAACTCTCCTGTTTTCTATTCATCCTGTCGCTGCTATCCTGCAGGGATGATTCGCCCACGGCGGTCGACACCGTAGCTTCTGAATACAACGACTGGTACGTGCTCAAAGCCCCTGCGGATCGGGCCATCGAAGGCGTCTGGGGTGACGTCGATAAAACGGTGCTCATCTCCACGATGTTCACCATCTACCGGACGACCGACCGGGGTAAATCCTGGCAGCAGGTGCTGCAATCACAGATAGGCATGCCCGGTATCGTTCAGTATCGCGACACGCTGTTTACGGCGGGCGGCACAGCGAGCGGCATCAGAAACGGGGAGTACACGGAGGTGCTGATCCATACCAGCCATTTCAGCGTAGATGATGGCCGCACCTGGTTACCGTACAAATCCTACAATCCTGCTTTTGAAGCTTCTTTGCCTTCAGGCGTTATCGCAAAACGCTTTTTAAGGAACTCCATCCATGCTTCTGACGGGACGACCTACCGGATTAACCGCGTCTATCTGGATAGCCCCACCGCCACCTTAGGCCCGTTTGAGACGCCCGGCGTTATCACCTCAACAGGACGGCGGATTGATCTCCCTCAACTACATCAATTAAAAAGTCTGTATCTGGACAGTCAGGAACGTCTGTATATCGCCGGTTCGGATGCTGTCTGCGGGCAGGGCCAGAATTTCCGTTTCTGTAATAGTCAGGGTGGTCGCGGAATCGTGTATGTGTCCAGAAAGCCGCGCCCCTAATTCAACATTATTTGTCCGATAACTTCTGACCGCCATCCGGTGCGCCGCAGAGGAATGTTCTTTCGTTTTTTGTAAAACTCATTGGTTTCAACAGGTAGTTAATACGTAATTCCTGACTACATTTGAGTTTTATCCCCCTTCTTTATGCGCCCAATTCTTACGCTCTTCTGTCTTTTCCTGCTCAACGTCAGCCTGGCTATTGCTCAGGCCGTCACGACCATCCCGGCCTTCCCGACCGCCGACGCAGAAGTCACCATCATCATCGACGTCAACGAGGCCAAAGATGGCCGCGCTCAGGGACTGAAGGGCAAAACCGACGACGTGTATCTGTGGTCGGGGGCCGGAACGACCGAGACCGGCAACGCCTTCGAGTTTCAGCCCACCGGTCAGACCGACTTCTCCAAACCCTTCGAGCCGGGCAAAATGACCTCCCTCGGCAATAACCGCTGGCAGATTAAGCTGGTGCCGCGTACCTACTTCAAAGTTCCCGCCGATAAGCCGATTCGCCGACTGGGTGTTTTGCTAAAAAATGGTACGGGAACGGCCCAGACCGAAGACTTTCTTATCCGCGTGTACGACAACGCCCTCAGTGTCTCGTTTGTCGAACCGACCACCGATAACTTCTTCGTGGACGCCAATACGAACCTGACCGTCCGGGCCCGGTCGTCGCAGAAGGCCGCGCTGACGCTCACGCTCGACGGGCAGACCGTCGCCCAGGCCACCGACCGCGACTCGCTCACGGCCACCCTGAACACGGGTCCGCAGACCGGCAACCGGCGCACGGTCATTTTCCGGGCGCAGACGGCCTCCGCCACCGCCGCCGATACGTTTTTCTTCACCGTCCGTCCCCAGCCGCCTGTCGCCGCCCTGCCTTCGGGCCTCAAAGACGGCATCAACTACACCGGCCCCGACAAGGTTACGCTGGTGCTGTTTGCCCCGCAAAAAAGCTTTGTATACCTCATTGGCGAGTTCAGCAACTGGCAGGCGTCGGCTCCGTACCTGATGAAGCGAACGCCCGACGGCAACCGCTACTGGCTCGAACTCACCGGTCTCGAAGCGGGCCGGGAAGTGGCGTTTCAGTATCTGGTCGACGGAACGCTGCCCGTGGCCGACCCCTACGCCGACAAAATTCTGGACCCAAATAACGACCGCTTTATCCCGGCCACGACCTACCCAAACCTGAAGGCATATCCGCCGGGCGCACAGGGCATCGTGTCCGTGCTGCAAACCGGTCAGTCGGCCTACAACTGGAAAGTGACGAATTTTCAGCGGCCCGATCCGAAGAACATGGTGGTCTATGAACTGCTGGTACGGGATTTCGTTGGAACGCAGAATTATAAGACACTGAGCGACACGCTGACGTATCTGAAACGCCTGGGCGTCAACGCCATCGAACTGATGCCGATTACGGAGTTTTCGGGTAATAATTCGTGGGGTTACAATCCCATTTTCTACTTCGCCCCCGACAAGGCCTACGGCACCAAAAACGACCTGAAGGCCTTCATCGACAAATGCCACGAAAACGGCATGGCGGTGATTCTGGATATGGTGCTGAACCAGGCGGATTACGAATTTCCGTACGTGAAGATGTACTGGGACAACAACCGCCCCGCCGCCAGCAGCCCGATGTTCAATCCGCAGGCGACGCACCCGTTTTCGGTCTTTTTCGACTTCAACCACGAAAGCCCGGCCACGCAGGCGTTTGTCGAACGGGTAAATCGCTACTGGCTGGAGGAATATAAAATCGACGGCTACCGCTTCGACCTCTCGAAAGGCTTTACCCAGAAAAATACGGGTGGCGACGTGAACGCCTGGAGTGCCTATGACGCGAGCCGGGTCGCCATCTGGAAACGCATTTATGACCAGATCCGAACCGTCGACAAAACGGCTTACGTGGTGCTGGAGCACTTTGCCGACAATACCGAAGAGAAAGAACTGGCCGACTACGGCATGTTATTCTGGGGCAATCATAACCACGATTACCGGACAATCGCCAAAGGCTTCACGGCGAATCCTGACTGGATTTCGTACAAACGCCGGGGCTGGCAGAACCCCTATGTGGTGGGTTACATGGAAAGCCACGATGAAGAACGCCTGCTGTTCGACGTCCTCCAGAACGGTAAGGTCGACGGAACGTATAACCTCAAAGACCTGCCCATCGCCCTCGACCGGGCCAAACTGGCGGCGGCGTTCTTTCTGCCGGTGCCGGGGCCAAAGCTCATCTGGCAGTTTGGCGAACTGGGCTACGACCAGTCCATCAACCGCTGCCCCGACGGAAGCATCAACAACAATTGCCGGGTCGACCCGAAGCCGATTCTCTGGAACTACCAGCAGGACCCCGCCCGCCGCAAACTCTACCGCGTGTATTCGGAACTGATTAAACTGAAACTGACGCAACCCGCCTTCCGCACGGCGGATTTTACGCTGGATTATGCGAACCCGGTGAAGCGTATTACACTGAACGACGCTACGAATCCCGTGTTCATCATCGGCAATTTCGACACCCAGCCGCAGGCCGCCGCATTTGGGTTTCCAAGAACGGGCAAGTGGTACGACTATTTTTCGGGCACGGAACTCGACGTGACCAGCACGGCGCAATCGTCGCTGCTGCAGCCGGGCGAGTGGCACATCTACACGACCCAGAAACTGCCGACACCCGAAGCGGGGCTAGTCTCCTGGGGTGCTCCGGCCCCGCCCGTCCTGTCGACCGACCCGTCGGAACGAATCGCTACCTGGCCCAACCCCACCGCCGACGAGGTGACGGTGGAAATACGGAATGATTACACGGGCCCTATCGACCTCACCCTCACCGACAATGCAGGCCGGACATTCCGCCGCCTGAACGTCACGAAGACCAGCGACCGGCTCCGGCAGGCCATTCCGATGCAGGGCCTCCCGGCGGGCCTTTATTTCATTCAGATTGGACAGGATGGGCGAAAAACGGTCCGGAAGGTCCTGAAACGGTAAAAAAATCGTACCCTCGTAGTCAGAGGATTTTGTATATTTGACTACATGTCCGATAGTTTTTTCACGGTTCACCTGGTCGGCCACGCCTGGTCGGCCACGCCGTTGCGATTGAATGATACATAGATTCGTTGCGTTTCTCCTGGTTTTGTGGAGCGTATGGAGTGTAAGCGAAGCGCAGATTCAGATTGAGGTCATTAGTCATCCGCCGCTGACGAAAGCGGCGGAAGGCATTTTTATTGCCGGAGATTTTAATAACTGGAACCCCGGCGACCCTAACTATCTGTTAAAAAAAGGTTCTGATGGTACCTATGGCATTCTTCTGCCCGACTCGCTGACGCGATTTGAATATAAGTTTACGCAGGGTAGCTGGATGACCGTGGAAGGCAGCTCCCGGGGCGGCAACCGGCCCAACCGGGTTTATGACCAGACCTCGGCTGGCAAACAGGTCGAAGTGGTCATCGACGGCTGGGAGCAGCGACCTGGTTATCAGTTCGTTGTCAAGGAGGTCCCCGAAAATACGCCGCACGATGCGCAGTTGTTCATTACGGGCAATTTTAACAAATGGGACCCCGGCGACGAGTTTCTGCAGCTTAAACGGCATCCCGACGGCAGCTACCGCGTAACGGTGTATACCGACGTCGAAAAGCTGGAATACAAGTTTACGCGGGGAAACTGGGATTCGGTCGAAGGCTGGAAAACCGGCAAGGCCCGGCCCAACCGGGAACTGTATCGCCACGAAAACATCGACAACCGGGAAATCGAGGTCCGCGTCGAAAGCTGGGAAGACCTGCCCACCGGCTTCAGCTTTTCGTTTTATGATCTTCTGCTGCTGTTTTCGGCCTTTCAGGGTTTCCTGCTGATGATTTTCATTCCGACGATTCAGAACTATAACCGACGGGCCAACCGCTGGCTGGTGGCGCTCATCGCCGTATCGTCGGCGCTGCTGCTGGTGCGGGTGCTGAGCAGTTACCGCGAGGTCGCCCAGGCGTATACGAAGCTCCTGCTTCTGCCCGATTTCATCTACTTCACCTACCCGCCGCTGTTTTACATTTATATCCGAAAATTGCTGTTCCGGTCGGGGCGATCCACCGACGGGCAGACGTTTCGCTGGGGTTTGTATCTGATTCCCGCCATCGTACAGCTACTGGCCTATCTGCCGTTTTTTGCGATGGAAGACAAGGAATTTCAGCTTAGAATCGTCAACAAGGATGGTCAGGTAATGGGCCTGTTTCTCAGCAGCGGCTTTCTGGGACTACTGACGGCGACGTTTTACTGGCTGCTCTGCCGAAGGCTCCTGCGGGTATACCGGGACAAATACCAGTCGAGTTACTCGTTTGCGCAGAATCTGGAGTATCTGAACACGGTGCTGGGCATTCAGGCGGTGTGTCTGCTGCTCTGGCTGTCGACGTTCGTGCTGGCTGGTGCGGGCCAGTTTCTGCCCATTAACCTGGTGACGGTCACCGAGCAGAGCAACAACCTGATCTGGCTGGCCTTCTCGACCATCGTGTACTTTCTGGGCTATTTCGCCATTCACCAGCCCGAAATCTTCAAGGTGCAGCCTGAACCGGTCAATCTGTTCGAGGAACCGGCCCCCATGCTGCCCGACGTGCCTTCGGTGCCCTTTGCCGACCATCCGCCGGTTCTGCCCGCCATGCCGTCTGCGCCCGCTGCCCTGAAACCAGAAGAGCCGCTGGAAAATCTGCAGCCGCTGATGGAACAGGTGGAAGCGTATATGAACCGGCACAAGCCCTACACCAATCCCAGCCTGACCATTCACGAATTAAGCGCGAAACTGAAACTTCAGCCTTATGTGCTGTCGAAGGTGATTAACGAGGGCTTTGAGAAAAACTTTTTTGACTTTATCAATTACTACCGGGTCGAGGAACTCAAGAAGCGACTGGACGAACCGCAGTTCCGCCACTACACTCTACTAAGCCTGGCCTACGAGGTAGGCTTCAACTCCAAGACGGCCTTCAACCGGGCGTTCAAGAAAATCACCCAGCAAACGCCCAGCGAATACTTCCAGGGAGCCCGCGAAGAGGCCTGAAAAGGTACCATTTTCGGAAAATGGTACGCATTTCTCATCAAGAAAACGCCCAAAATTGTACTGATTATCAGTTAATTACCCAACACGTTCACTTACTTCTCCAAAAATTTTGGCCGATGCGCAAAGTGGGGCGACAGCCGCCACCGGAGTTGGTATTATTGCAGGAAATTATTGAAGGCTATCTACGGTCCTGCTTACCAATTTTTGATTTAAACCAATAACATGAATCCGAACTATCTACAGTTCCAGTCGGTGAAGAGAGAGGCCGCACGGCTCGTTCTACCCGCTACCGCAGTGGTTCGCCGTCTGCTTCTGCTGACGATGACGCTGCTGAGTGTACAGACTTTCGCCCAGGATCGCACCCTAACCGGTACGGTGAAGGAAACGGGCGGCACGGGACTCCCCGGCGTCAACGTCGTTGTCAAAGGCACGACGCAGGGCACGCAGACCGACGTTGAGGGCGGTTTCCGTCTGACGAACGTTCCGGCCAACGCCACGCTGATTTTCAGTTTTATCGGTAAAACGACACAGGAGGTGGCGGTGGGCAGCCAGACGACGCTGAACGTTACACTGGAAGACGACGCCAAGTCGCTGCAGGAAGTGGTCGTTATCGGCTACGGTACACAGCGCCGCCAGGACCTGACCGGTTCCATTACGAGCGTATCGTCGAAAGATTTTCAGCAGGGACAGATTACGAACCCGGAGCAACTCGTCGCCGGTAAAATCGCCGGGGTGCAGATTACCTCCGGCAACGGCGCACCGGGAGCGGGCAGCCAGATTCGGATTCGGGGCGGCTCGTCGCTGAATGCCAACAACGACCCGCTGATCGTTATCGACGGCGTACCGCTGGACAACAGCGCCGTGTCGGGAGCCGCCAACGCGCTGAGTTTCATCAACCCCAACGACATCGAAACCTTTACCGTTCTGAAAGATGCATCGGCCACGGCCATCTACGGCTCACGGGCGTCCAACGGTGTCATTATCATCACCACGAAAAAAGGAACGCTGGGCAACAAACTGAACGTAACGGCCAGTTCGTTGTTTACGGTATCGCAGAAAATCAAAACTGTCGACGTGCTGTCGGCCAGCCAGTTCCGCGATCTGGCCGGTGCGCAGCCCAACGCGGCCACGCTGACACCCCTGCTGGGCCAGGCGAGCACCAACTGGCAGGACGCCATTTACCAGACGGCTCTCAGCACCGACAACAATATCAGCCTGAGCGGCTCGCTGGGCTTCCTGCCCTTCCGTCTCTCCTACGGCTATCTGAACCAGGACGGTATTCTGAAAACGTCGAATCTGAAGCGAAACTCAGCGGCGCTGAACCTCTCGCCGCGTTTTCTGAACAACCACCTGCGGGTGGACCTCAGCCTGAAAGGCACCCTCCTGAACAGCCGGTTTGCCGATGAGGGCGCTATCGGCGCTGCCGTGGCCTTCGATCCCACGCAGCCCATCTACAGCGGCAGTGATGCCTACGGCGGTTTCTTCGAGTTTCTGGAAGCGCCCACGGGCAACCCCAATGCCCCGCGTAACCCCAACCAGATTGCCCCGCGCAACCCGCTGGGTCTGCTGGAACTGAACGACAACCGCTCGCAGGCTTTCCGGAGCATCGGTAACCTGCAGCTCGATTACAAATTTCATTTCCTGCCCGAACTGCGGGCTAACCTGAACGTGGGCTACGACGTGTCGTCGAGCGAGGGCAGTCGCTTCCGTCCCGCCAATTCGGCCTCCGTTTTCAATTTCAAGGGCGAACGCACGGAATATTCGCAGGACAAGACCAACAAGACCCTGGAGTTCTATCTGAACTACGTCAAAGACCTGAAAGCCATCCGGAGTCGTGTCGACGCCACGGCGGGCTATTCGTATCAGGATTTCCTGCGCTCGGAGCCAGCCTACCCCACCCTGACCGCCGAGGGCGTGGAGCGCGTACCGGCGGGAGTTCCGTTCAAGACGCAGAACACGCTGGTGTCGTTTTTCGGACGACTCAACTACACCTTCAATAATAAATACCTGCTGACGGCAACCCTGCGCCGGGACGGTTCTTCGCGGTTCAATCCCGATAACCGCTGGGGAACCTTCCCCTCGGCGGCTTTTGCCTGGAAAATTAAAGAAGAGAGTTTCCTGAAAAGCGTAAAAGGATTGTCGGACCTGAAGCTGCGCCTCGGCTACGGCGTTACGGGTCAGCAGGACGTGCTGAACGACTTCCCGTATCTGGCCCGCTATACGCTCAGCAACCAGACGGCTCAGTATCAGTTTGGTAATCAGTTTGTGCTGACCTACCGGCCCGAAGGCTACGACGCCAACATCAAGTGGGAAGAAACGACAACCTATAACGCTGGTTTCGACTACGGTTTCTGGGATGGCCGCCTGTCGGGTACCATCGATTACTACGTCAAGGAAACCAGAGACCTGCTGAGCGTCATTCCGGTGGCGGCTGGCTCCAACTTCACCAACCAGATTCTGACCAACGTCGGCAGCATCCGCAACCGGGGCGTCGAGTTTGTCATCAACGCGGCGGCAGTGCAGCAGAAAGATTTCAATCTGGACCTGAACTTCAACATCACCTACAACCAGAACGAGATCACCAACCTGACGCGGGTGCCAGACCCGAACTTCCAGGGCGTCGAGATCGGCGGCATCAGCGGCGGTACGGGCAACACGGTTCAGGTGCATTCGGTCGGCTTCCCAACGTTCTCCTACTACGTCTACAAGCAGGTGTATGGCACCGACGGCAAACCCCTCGAAGGCGTGTACGTCGACCTGAACAAGGATGGAAAAATCACGCCGGACGACCGCTACCGCTACAAGTCGCCCCAGCCGCGTGTGTTTCTGGGCTTCAGCCCGCAGGCCACCTACAAACAGTGGAACGCCGGTTTCGTGCTGCGTGGCAGCTTCGGCAACTACGTCTACAACAACGTGTTTTCGAACGGCGGAGCCCTACAGGACCTCTACAACTCGACGGGTTATCTGGTCAACCGGTCGACGAACGTACTGGAGACGGGCTTCCAGAACAAGCAGTTGCTGTCGGACTATTACATTCAGAATGCCTCGTTCGTCCGGATGGATAACATCAACCTGGGCTACAACTTCGGCAGCGTCTACAAGGGGCTGAACGTCCGGGCAACGGCATCGGTACAGAACGCCTTCGTCATCACGAAGTATAAGGGCATCGATCCCGAAATTGCAAACGGCATCGACAACAATTTCTATCCGCGCCCGCGTGTGTATGCGCTCGGCCTGACCATCAACTATTAACCCGAAAGAACTGTCAATCATGAACATACAGATGCGTAAAAGCCTTATCATCGCAGGACTGGCGGCCTCTGCCCTGGTTTTTGAAGGCTGCGTGGAAGACCTGGACCGCAAACCCTTCTACGACGTCACCTCGGCGGTGGTCTACAACAGCCCTGCCGGTTATCGACAGGTGCTGGCGAAACTATACGGAGGACTTGCCCTGACGGGGCAGTCGGGGCCCGACGGCAAGCCCGACATTCAGGGCGTGGACGAGGGTGCTTCCAACTACGTACGTCAGCTCTGGAGCGCTCAGGAATTGCCGACCGACGAGGCCGTAGTAGCCTGGAACGACAACACGATTCAGGACTTTCATCAGATGGACTGGTCGGCTGCCGACGTGTTCACGCGGGCGCTCTACTACCGCATTTTCTACCAGATAACGCTGGCGAACGAATTTATCCGGGAATCGACCGACGCCAAACTCGGCGAACGCGGCATTTCGGGCAACGATGCTGCCGCCATCAAAGCCTACCGGGCCGAGGCCCGTTTCGTGCGGGCACTGAGCTATTTCCACGCGCTTGACCTTTATGGCAACGTGCCGTTTGTGACCGAAACCGATGCCATCGGCTCCAGCCTGCCCCGGCAGATTCAGCGGGCCGAGCTGTTCAGCTACATCGAATCGGAACTGAAAGCCATTGAAGCCGATCTGGTCGACGCCCGGAAGAACGAGTACGCCCGCGCCGACAAAGCAGCGGCCTGGGCACTGCTGGCTCGTCTGTACCTGAACGCCGAAGTGTATGCCGGTCAGCCGAAATACACGGACGCCATCACCTACAGCAAAAAAGTCATCGAGGCCGGGTATGCCCTGGAACCCAGATACGGCGACCTGTTCCGGGCCGACAACAACGCATCCCGCGAAATCATTTTCCCGGTGACGTTCGACGGCAACCGCACCAAGACCTATGGCGGGACCACCTTTCTGGTGAACGCCTCGATTGGCGGCAGTATGAACCCGGCTGATTTCGGCGTAACCAGCAAATGGGCCGGTCTGCGCACGACGAAGGCCCTGGTGAACCTGTTCAGCGATGTTTCCGGAAAAACCGACAGCCGGGCCATGTTCTTCACCAACGGCCAAAGCCTTGAAATCAACGACGTAACCGTCTTTACGGATGGATACGCCGTTACTAAATGGAAAAACCTGACGAAAGACAACAAGCCCGGCTCGGATCCGGGCGGTCAGTTCATCGATACCGACTTTCCGATGTTCCGTCTGGCCGACCTCTACCTGACGTATGCCGAAGCCGTGCTGCGGGGCGGCACCGGCGGCGACGTGGCAACCGCTCTGAACTACGTAAATCTGCTTCGGCAGCGGGCCTACGGCAATGCCACCGGCAACCTGACGGCGCTGAGCCTCGACGTTATTCTGCAGGAACGCGGTCGTGAACTCTACTGGGAGGGATATCGCCGCACCGACCTTATCCGCTACAACCGCTTCACGACCGACGCTTACCGGTGGCCGTGGAAGGGCGGCGTCAGAGATGGCCGGGGCGTCGAAGACTGGCGCAGACTCTACCCCCTGCCCGCCTCCGACGTGGTAGCGAATCCGAATCTGAAACAGAACCAGGGCTATTAATTTCATAAACGTCCGGCCCCCGCAAATCCGCAGGGGCCGGACGCTCCAATCCTGTCAAACATGAAAACGCTTTATACTAAATTTCTGGGAGCGGTGGCGGCGGCGATGCTGCTGGCATCGTGCGAAAAAGACGAGATTCAGGCCGTCATGAACCCGACCGCAGCGGTGGAACCAACGCTGTCGGCTCAGACCGTGGTGCTGCTCAAAGACGATGCCGCCAAAGACGCCCTGACCATCTCGTGGGCCAAACCGGATTTCGGCTTCGATGCGGCCCCGGCCTACACGGTGCTAATCGATAAAAAAGGCGGGGACTTTGCCAAAGCAACGGCGGTTTCGGTCGCGGGTGAGCTGAAAAAAACGTTTAAAGTCAGCGAACTGAACAGCATCCTGACCGGCCTGGGTCTGGCTGCTGGTACGGCTTCCGACGTAGACGTAAAGGTGCAGTCGACGCTGGGCCCGAAGACGACGCTCGTTTCTGCCGTGAAAACCTTCAAAGCTACACCTTACCTCGACCGCCTCGATCTGAGCAGCAACTGGGGTGTGGTGGGCAGCGCAGCCGCCAACGGCTGGGATGGCCCCGACATGCCGTTCTACAAAACCGATAAGGCGGGCGTTTTTGCGGCGTATGTCACGCTGAAAGACGGCGAAATCAAATTCCGTCAGGATAACAAGTGGGACGTCAATTATGGCGACAAGGGCGCCGACGGAACGGCTGAAAAAGACGGCGACAACATCAAGGTCAAGGCCGGAACCTACCGTATCACGTTCGATACCAACACGTTTAAGTACACGATTGAGACGTATCAGCCCGGACTGGTGGGCGACGCTACGCCCAACGGCTGGAACGGTCCCGACACACCGCTTGTCTACGACCCGACAACGGACACCTGGAAGGCCGTGGTGGTGCTGGCGGCCAAAGAAATGAAGATCCGGCTGAATAACGACTGGGCCGTAAATTTCGGCGACAATGGCGGCGACAAAACGCTCGAAGCGGGCGGCGACAACATTAAAATTGCCCAGGCCGGGACGTATCTGGTGACGGTCGATTTCAAAAATGCGAAGTACGCCATCGAGGCCATCAAGCCCTGGGGCGTCGTTGGCGATGCCACACCGACTGGCTGGAATGGCCCCGACGTGAAATTTATCCCGACGGGCATCGACAAGGTCTTCGTCGTCGACCGCATCACGCTCAAGGATGGTGAAATCAAATTCCGTCTGAACGACGACTGGGGTACCAACTACGGCGACAAAGGCGCCGACGGTATTCTGGAGGCGAATGGCGATAATATTAAAGTAAAAGCGGGCACCTACGGCATTACGCTCGACCTGTCGAATGCCGACAAGCCGACGTACAAAATGGAGAAGAAATAACCTGATAGACGAATTCTCTCCGAATGGAAAAAAGCACGGCAAACATGGGCCGTGCTTTTTCTTTTATAAACTCAACGCATTTATTCTTCAATCAACACACCCATCTTGCCCATGCGAAAATCGCGGTAGGCTTCCATGATCTGATTTTCGCTGTTCATCACAAATGGTCCCTGGGCCACGATTTCTTCCCCGATGGGTTCACCCGTCATCAACAGCACCCGCGTGTCGGCAACAGCTTCGAGCGTAATGCCTTCGCCGTCTTTCGTCAGCACGATGAAGTTTTTGCCCTTCACCGTTTGTCCGTCGGCAAACTGAAGCTGCCCGTCGAGCAGATACAGAAAGGCGTTGTGTGTAGTCGGTAATGGCAGGTAGATTTGTCCGCCCGCTTTCAACTCCAGCGTCGCCGAAATGATTGGCGAAAGTGTTGGAATCGGCCCCTGAGCGCCAAGCAGTTCGCCCGTCACGACCCAAACCGTTACGTTTCCGTCTCCGGAAGTCACGGTCGGCGTTTCCTCTTTCTGTAAAGGATGATAGGCGGGCGGGTCCATCTTGTGCCGGGCGGGTGTGTTGACCCACATCTGAATCAGTTCCTGCTCGTGCGACAACGGACGCTCGCTATGAACGATGCCCATGCCCGCGTTCATCCACTGCACCCCGCCCGCGTGGACGGTGCTGTCGTTGAGGCGGCTGTCGCGGTGCCGGACACTCCCCCGAAACAGAAACGTTACGGGCGAAAAGCCCCGGTGCGGATGCGCCCCTACGCCCGCGTGGCGCAGGTCCCGGTCGTCGGGCAGGACAGTGGCGTGGTGGTGCAGCAGCACGAACGGGTCCAGATAATCGATGTCGGCGGAAGGCAGCGGCTGCCGGACATGCATCCCACCCATGTTGACGATGTGTCCGTATATAATCTGCTGAATACTGCGTTCAGTTTTCATAGTACATGTTTTTACATTTAATGTACATACATTATTATTCTTTATTTAGTTCACAGGACCATAGCCCCAGTCGGTAGCAAACCCACGGGCGATATTTTCGGTTTGTTGGAATAATTGTGCTTATTGTCTTCCTATGAGTGATTCCCAATTCTCTCCATCAACTTTGGAAACGACATCTCCCGCTCTGGGACAGGCGGGCGTTCATTACGAACTATTCGTCCGGGCGTTCTGCGATTCCAACGGCGACGGCATCGGCGACCTTAATGGTGTCACGTCCAAACTCGATTATCTACAGGATCTGGGCATATCGGCCATCTGGCTCATGCCCGTCAATCCCTCGCCCTCCTACCACAAATACGACGTCGTGGATTATTACGGCATCGACCCCGACTACGGGACAATGGACGATTTCCGGCGGCTCATCCGGGAGGCCCACCGCCGCAACATCCGGGTGATCATGGACTTTGTCATCAATCACACCAGCCGCCAGCATCCGTGGTTTCGGGAGGCCATCAAAAGCAAAGATAATCCGTATCACGACTGGTACGTCTGGATGTCGCCCGAAGACATTGAGGCGCTCAACATCGCCACCCGCGAAATCACTGCCGACTCTGGAGAGAAAAATCCCTGGCATAGCGTCCGGGGAGCGTCGTACAAAGAGAAATATTATGCGCTGTTCTGGAGCGGTATGCCCGACCTGAATTACGACAATCCGGAGGTGCGTCGGGAGATTTACAAAGCCGGAAAGTTCTGGCTGACAGACGTGGGGGTCGACGGTTTCCGGCTCGATGCCGCCCGGCACATTTACCCGGATTGGGAAGAGCCGAAAAACCATGCCTTCTGGGAAGAGTTCCGGCAGGAGATGGAGTCGGTGCGGCCCGACGTGTATCTGGTGGGCGAAGTCTGGACCCGGCCCGAACGCATTGCGCCTTACTTCCGGGGCCTGAAAGCCAATTTCAACTTCGATCTGAGGCTGATACTGGAAGAAATCATTCGGAATGAGGAAGATACGGAAGAGGCGATTGCGTTTCTGCACGAAGCCCACTGCGCCTTCCGGCAGGTGAATCCGCAGTTTATCGACGCACTGATACTCTCCAACCACGACCAGGACCGCATCGGCAGTCTGCTGAAGGGCAACCTGAATCATCTGAAAGTGGCAGCCAACCTGCTGCTGACGCTGCCCGGCCTGCCCTATCTGTATTACGGCGAAGAAATCGGGATGCTGGGTCTGAAGCCTGACGAAAATATTCGGGAGCCGTTCGTCTGGGACGTGGGCAAACAGGATCCCCACCGCGCCCGCTGGCGGAAAGCCCGCTATTCGACCAGCCGGACGGTGGTGCCGCTGGCCCGGCAAGAGTCCGACCCGAATTCTCTCTTCAGCCACTACAAACGCCTGATTCATTTCCGCAACGGCCACCCGGTGCTGAACGACAACCAGAGCGTGCTCGAACCCAGCGCCATTCGGCAGAAAGGCATCGTGGCGTTTGGCCGCCGGTCGGGGGATCGGTCGGTGCTGGTGGTGCAGAACCTGATGGGCCAGCCGCAGGACGTTCTGATTTATCCACCGGGAGAAGCCGATAACAAGCGCATCTCGCTCGACACGGCGGGCGGGGCAGTGCAGGAAAATGGCCTGTTACGGTTGGGGGCGTATGGCTGCGTCGTACTGGAAGCGTAGTTCACCGGCGCAATTCACTAGTAGTTATGGTCACTATTTGTAATTTGTTTCCCTTAAAGGTAAATTTAACTTATGACAACCTACATCACGGATCGGATTGCCATTAATCCGGCTATATGTAATGGCAGACCTATCATTCGGGGAATGCGCATCACCGTGCAGACGGTTCTGGAGTTCCTTTTTGCTGGAACGCCCCGTGAAGAAATCCTGTATCAATATCCGATGCTTGAACCGGAAGACATTGGTGCCTGTTTGCAATTCGCTTTGGATATGATGGATCGGAAGTACATTTTTAAGGAGATACGCAACGCTGCCTGAAAATGTCCAAATATCTCATTGATGCAAATCTCCCCTATCGTTTTTCACTCTGGAATTCAACCGATTACATTCATCAATTTGACATCCGGTTTGATGCGGAAGATTATGAAATATGGCAATATGCAAAAGAACAGAATCTGATAATTGTTACTAAAGACGCCGATTTCTCAGAACGTATATCGTTAGCCAGTCCTCCTCCTCGTGTTATTCACCTTCGTATAGGTAATCTCTCGATGCGTGATTTTCACCAACTGATTACCCGTATTTGGTCAGATGTGACCAAGTTGAGCGAAGAATACAAATTAGTGGTCGTATTCAAAGACAAACTGGAAGGCTTTAATTAAAAGGAAATCTGCTCGTTTACAACGCAATTCACAGCAGCGGGCGGCGGATTGTCCATGCACACCGTTAAGCAGGACACTTTTGAGCTTCGCTCAGGACCCGCAAAATCATTGCGGGTTACTGACGCTCCGACAGTTCCCGAAAATCACTTCCAGCGTTTGTCGTAGCTGCTCAATCTGCTCCTCCGACAAGGTCGCCAGTGCCGTCTGACGGTTGCGGGCTACGATGGGCGCAACGGCCTCCAGCAGCGACTGACCCTCCGGGGTGATGGCCCGGTCGATGCGGCGGCGATCCTGCTGGCTCACAGCCTGTAGCACCAGGTTCTTTTTTTCCAGTAAATCAATGATTCGGGCAACCGACGCCTGGTCCTTGAACACCCGTTCGCCAATCTCAATCTGCCCCAGCCCCGGCGACTCCCGGATGACGTTCAGCACCAGCCATTGGTCGATAGTAATGTCGATGCCCGCCCGGTCAATGTTACTCTGAGCGAACTGACGATAGCATTTTATGGTCTTCTCCAGAGTATAAAAAATCACACTGTTCAGCATAACCGTCGTCGGGGGTTTAGGTAAGAAAGCACAAGTTTAGGAAATCGACCCGGAATTTTAAGCAGAACGCACGCTTCCGTCCGTGGATAAACAGGGCCGCTCATCAAATCGCCACGACGATACAATGACATATCATATAATTTTAGGTATTGATAGCCCTTGTTTGACAACAAATACTAATGAATATATGAGAACTTTCCTCTCAACGTATCGAATAACCGGTATTCTGCCGATAGTCGTCATACTGTCCGCCCAGGCTCAGAATGAGGCCGTTCTTCAGGGAAATGTTCGTAATGAGGCCAGCCAGCCTGTTGAGTTTGCGACCATCGTGCTCCACCGGGCAGCGGATTCGTCGGTGGTGAAAACCGAATTCAGCGACGAACGGGGGGCGTTCCGGTTTGCACTGCCTCCAGCGGGCCGCTATCGGATTTCGGCCTCGCAGGTGGGCTTCGACCGTTTGTGGACCGACGTTATTTCGGTCTCCGGCCAAAGTCTGACCCTGCCCGCTCTGCAACTACAGGCCGCCCGTGCCACCAACCTGGCCGAGGTGACCGTCCGGGGCCAGAAGCCGCTGTATGAACGTCAGGCCGACCGCGTCATCGTCAACGTGGAGGGCAGTCCGCTGGCGGCGGGCAACACCTCGCTCGACGTGCTGTCGCGGTCGCCGGGCGTAACGGTCGACAACAACGACAATCTGGCGCTGCGGGGCCGACAGGGTGTGCTGGTACTCATCGACGGCAAACGCCAGCCCATGACCGGCTCCGAGCTGGCTGATTTTCTGCGGGCGCTCCCCGCTGATCAGTTAAAAAGCATCGAGCTAATCACCAATCCTCCGGCCAAATACGACGCACAGGGCACGGCGGGCGTAATTGCCATCAATCTGAAAAAAGACCAGCGCTACGGCACCAACGGCAATCTCCAGTTAAGTTACGGACGCAGCCAGTACGACAGATACGGGGCGGGTCTGAACCTGAATCATCGCTACAAAAACCTGAATCTGTTTGGGTCGTATAACTACGCCAACCGCGAAGGCATCATCAAACTCGATATTCAGCGGGACTTCTTTCGGGTAGGCTCCGGCGGCAGCCGTACGTTTACCGGCAGCAGCGACCAGATCAACCGGGTGCTCATCGGGTTCTATTCGCATTCGGTTCGGGCCGGTCTGGACTACAATCTGTCGAAACGAACGGTGCTGGGGTCGGTCGTGAACGGACAGTATAACCGCAACCCGAACCAGCAGGCCACCAACCGGACCACGCTCTTCGACGCAGCCGGTAAACCCACCGACATCTACAGCGCCCGCAACCTGCGGGATTTCACCTCGCCCAACGGTTCGGCCAACATCAACTTCAGGCATTCTTTTTCCGACTCGGCCAACAGCCCCGAGCTCACCGCCGACCTCGACTATGCCCGCTACCGAACCGACCGGCTCCAGGAGCTCTCGACTCAGTTTGAACTGACAGGCCGCACCAGCTCGCTGCTCGTCGGCGACCAGCAGGGCGATCTGGAACTCTGGTCGGCAAAAGCGGATTATGTGCATCCGTTTGCCAAAGGTCTGCGCCTGGAAAGCGGGGGTAAATTCAGCCGCGTAGTGTCGGACAACGACGTGGTTTTCCGGCTCACCGAAGGCGATCTGACCACCATCGACCGCAACCGGACGAATCGCTTCGCCTACGAAGAGAACATTACGGCGGGCTACCTGAACTTGAGCCGCACCCAGCCCAAAACGACGCTGCAGGCGGGGGTTCGGGTGGAGGTGACCGATGCCGAGGGTCGTCAGGCCGTGGGCAACGTGGGCTTCCGGCGGCACTATGCACAGGTGTTTCCAAGTGCGTCCATCAAACAGACACTCAACGACAAACATGAGCTGAACCTGAGCCTGAGTCGCCGCATCAACCGGCCCTCCTACGGCCAGTTGAACCCGTTTCGCGTCATTATCGACCCGACAACCTCCGGATCGGGCAATCCCAACCTGTTGCCCGAAACCAGCTATAACCTGGAAGCATCCCATACATTCCGTCAGAAATACTCGACCAGCCTCAGCTACAGCCGCACCGCGAATCCCATCATTGGGGTGGTGCAGCCCGAAACCGACTCGACTGTCATTTCAACCGCCGTCAACCTCAACCGGCAGGACTATTACGCCCTGACGTTTACGGCCCCGGTGCAGCTTACGAAATGGTGGCAGTTGTACGCCAATGTGGTCGGTTACTATTCGCATTTTGTCGGGACGCTGGCGGGAACGGCGCTCAATACAGGCCGCCCGGCGTTCAATGCCAGCCTCAACAGCACCTTCACGTTTGCCAAAAACTGGACCGCCGAGCTCAACACACGCTTTCAGTCTGGTGAGCAGTACGGTTTCCTGCGGATTCAGCCGCTGGGTCAGGTGGGTTTCGGCGTACAGAAAACGGTGTGGGAACGCCGGGGAACACTGCGGCTGAACGTATCGGACGTATTTTTCACGGATAAGGTCCGGGCGATTTCGGCGTATGACAATTACGTGGAAAACTTCTTTCAGCGCCGCGACTCACGGGCGGCGACGTTCTCGTTCAGCTACCGGTTTGGCAACGACAAAGTGGCCCCCTCCCGCCGAAGGCAGGGCGGAGCCGAAGACGAAAAACGCCGGGCGGGACAGGGTTGATTTGCCGACAGGCCGGGTAGCGTTTCCTGATTCGGTTTTGAATTCCCGGTCCGGGGACGCTATCTTTGCCAAACTTTTCCGCTTCTGCCGACCATGCAACAACTCAGCGTCCGACACCTGCTGGGCATTAAAAACCTGACCGAAACCGACATTCAGCTTATTCTGGAAACGGCAGGGGAGTTCAAACAAGTCATCAACCGACCCATCAAGAAAGTACCCTCACTGCGCGACGTTACGATTGCCAACGTTTTTTTTGAGAATTCGACCCGGACGCGTCTCTCGTTTGAACTGGCCGAAAAGCGGCTCTCCGCCGACGTGGTCAATTTTTCGGCCTCCGGCAGCTCGGTCAAGAAGGGCGAAACGCTGCTCGACACGGTCAACAATATTCTGGCGATGAAGGTCGACATGATTGTGATGCGGCACAGCAGCCCCGGCGCTCCGCACTACATTTCCTCGCGGATTCCGGCGAACGTGGTCAATGCGGGCGACGGCACCCACGAACACCCGACCCAGGCCCTGCTCGATTCGTTTTCCATCCAGCAGAAACTCGGCGACGTGGCGGGCAAACGTGTAGCCATTATCGGCGACATTCTGCACTCGCGGGTGGCGCTTTCCAATATTTTCTGTCTACAGAAACAAGGCGCCGAGGTGATGGTCTGCGGCCCGACGACCCTGATTCCCAAATACATTACCTCGCTGGGCGTGAAAGTCTCGCACGACGTGCGGGCGGCGCTGGCCTGGTGCGACGTTGCCAACGTACTCCGGATTCAACTCGAACGCCAGCAGATCAAATACTTCCCGTCGCTGCGGGAATATGCGCTCTATTTCGGTATCAGTAAACAGATGCTGGACGAACTTGACCGGCCTATCGTGCTGATGCATCCCGGCCCCATCAACCGGGGTGTCGAACTGACCTCCGACGCCGCCGACTCCCACCACAGCATCATTCTGGATCAGGTCGAAAACGGCGTCGCCGTGCGCATGGCGGTGCTGTATCTGCTGGCGCAACTGTAACCCGGAAAGCCTTTCCGGGTCTGCCGTCAGGCGTAATTATTAGGACCTCGCCCTACCCGGACCGGGTCGCCCTTTAGGTTTGAGGGCTTGTAAGAAACCAGGAATTGGTAGCTTGCTTGCAGT
>ERZ1066118.39-NODE-39-length-156160-cov-12.246795_pt1 | contig 156160 bp, 161 predicted proteins | sample MGYA00382765_ERZ1066118 | MGnify/ENA primary metagenome ERZ1066118 (study PRJEB33369, sample SAMEA5778348) | biofilm metagenome | biome: Industrial cooling water; feature: Water cooling tower basin; material: Biofilm | place: United Arab Emirates | collected... | reverse complement strand
GATGATAATGGCATTGTCCGCGCGGTCGCGGACCACCTCCATCTCATATTCCTTCCAGCCGACCACGCTCTCGTCGATCAGCACCTCGGTCGTCGGCGAGGCCTCGAGGCCCGAGCGGACGAAGGAGAAATATTCGTCACGGTTGTAGGCGATGCCCCCACCGGTGCCGCCCAAGGTGAAGCTCGGGCGGATCACCGCCGGCAGCCCGATCTCCTCCAGCGCGACCAGCGCCTCCTCGGTCGAGTGGACGATGTTCAGCGCCGTCTGCCCACCCATGGTCGGCAGCAGCGCATCCGGCCGCTCCGCCTCGATGATCTTGGCCACCACCTCCGGCGTGATCGGCTCGATATAGGTCGCGTCCGCCAGCTCCGGATCGGTCATGATCGTCGCCGGGTTGGAGTTGACCAGGACGACCCGGTAGCCCTCTTCCTTCAGCGCCTTGATCGCCTGCGTGCCCGAATAGTCGAACTCGCACGCCTGCCCGATCACGATCGGCCCCGCGCCGATGACGAGGATGGTGGAGATGTCCGTGCGTTTGGGCATTAGTTAGCCTCCGGCAGTGGCGGAGGGACCGCTGCATTGATCCAGTCCCAATGGGCTTGTGGCAACATTCCGGAGGTCATTACCGGGAAGATTTGTGTCAGCACGTATGATGACGGACTAAAGAATGGCATGTAACTGCCGTTCAGCTGGGCCAGCGTCGCTCCTGATTTGATAAACACTGTGCCATAGAACGGGACAAAGTACTGGTAAGTGAAGCCATTTGATCGGATAAACTCGAGCAGCCTGACCGGGCTTGGATCGGTCATGAGCGGGTCGTAGCTTAGAACGAAGGTATTATGCATCCCCGTTCTCGCCGGCGGAAGGGTTGGGCACCAAGCTGGCTGAATTAGCTTCAAGCACCACAGCGTGTTGACGGTCTCCAATCTCAGGATGAAGTCGCGCCATCAGCATCTTTCGCTCGACATGATCCTCGTTTTGCAAGCGGTCACGATCAAAGAACGTGAAGAACGCGATCTGGAGGGCTGGTAATATCAGCCCTACGCAAAGGATTACCACGAATATCTGGGTCAGCCGTTCGGAGCCGAACAAAAGTCCTGGCAGGGCGACCGAGCAGCAGATCGCAGCCAAGATAAGGGCCGGAACCGTCGCGCTACTTGTCTTCAGCCGATTGGTGATCTGTGCAAGTTGGTCTGTAGGAGCTTGCCTCATGAAAGCATACCCACGAACCGCTCGAACAAGTACATGCTATCCTGCGGTCCCGGGCTCGCCTCCGGGTGGTACTGCACGCTGAACGCGCGACCGCCGTCCAGCTCCAGCCCGGCGTTGCTGCCGTCGAACAGCGACACGTGCGTTTCGCGCACGCCCGCGGGCAGGCTGTCGCGTTCGACCGCGAAGCCGTGGTTCATGCTGGTGATCTCGACCGCACCGTCCTCCAGCCGCTTGACCGGGTGGTTGGCGCCGCGATGGCCCTGGAACATCTTGGTCGTCCGCGCGCCGACGGCGAGGCCGAGCAGCTGGTGGCCGAGGCAGATGCCGAACAGCGGCTTGCCCGTGTCGAGCATACGGCGGATCACCGGCACGGCGTACTCTGCCGTAGCGGCCGGATCGCCCGGGCCGTTGGACAGGAAATAGCCGTCCGGACCGAGCGCCTCGATCTCCTCGAAGCTGGCGGTCGCGGGCACCACCGTCACCTTTGCGCCGGCGAGCGCCAGATTGCGGAAAATATTGTGCTTCGAGCCATAATCCACGGCGACGACATGGGGCTTGTTGCTCCCCTCCCGCTCGCGGGAGGGGGATTGCTCACCCGAATACCCGAACCCGAGCCGCCAGACCCCGCCATCCCAGCCGTAATGCGTCGCGGTGGACACCTCCTTGGCCAGGTCCATCCCCTCCAGCCCCGGCCACGCCTGCGCCATCGCAATCAGTGCGGGCACGTCGAAGCGGCCGTCCGGCGCGTGCGCGATCACCCCATTGGGCGCGCCGCCCGTGCGAATGCGCCGGGTCAGCGCTCGCGTGTCGATGCCGGCGAGCCCGATCCGCGCGTGGCGCTTCATCCACCCGTCCAGCCGCTCCACCGCGCGGAAGTTGGAGGGGGCGGTCACATCCTCGCGCACGATCATGCCCAGCGCATGCGGCCGGTCCGCCTCGATATCGTCCGGGTTCGCCCCGACATTGCCGATATGCGGAAAGGTGAAGGTGATGATCTGCCCGGCGAAGGACGGATCGGTCATGATCTCCTGATAGCCGGTCATGGCGGTGTGGAAGCACACCTCGCCGACCGCCTGCCCCTCTGCTCCGAAGCCGCGGCCCCAGACGACCTCGCCCGATGCCAGCACCAGGCAACCGGTAGCTCCCTCAGGCGCGCGTGAAGAGGTGGCGTCGGCCATGATCAGGCGGGCACTCCGGTCGGGACAACAATGTCGCTAAGCCCCGGCCGCTAGACCGCGCGGCCCTTGCGGTCAATAAGCCCCAACCATGATTCGAGACGACATCAAAGCCGCCCAGATCACCGCCATGAAGGCCGGCGACAAGGACACGCGCGCCGCCATCGGCCTGATCCAGGCCGCGATCAAGAACCGCGACATCGAGGCGCGGACCCAGGCCCATCCGCCAGAAGACGACGCGCTGGTCATCGAGGTGCTGCAGAAGATGGTGAAGCAGCGCCGCGAGTCGATCGAGATGTACAGGAAGGGCGGCCGCGAGGAGCTGGCGGCGGCCGAGGAGCACGAGGTCGCGGTGATCGAACGCTTCCTGCCGGCCCAGATGAGCGAGGACGAAACGCGCGCCGCGATCGAGGCGATCAAGGCCGAGCTGGGCGCGGGCGGGATGAAGGACATGGGCCGTGTCATGGCCGAGCTGAAGGCGCGGCATGCGCAGAGCCTCGACATGAGCAAAGCGAGCGGCCTGGTGAAAGCGGCGTTGAGCTAATCCCCCCTTTTCAGGAGAAGGGTAGCTCGCGTAGCGAGCGCGGGACGAGGACAGGCCCTATCCTCACCCTTCCGCCGCTGCGCTGCTCCCTCCCTCTCCTGGATGAGAGGGATTTCTGCTGTCCTACACGCCCGCGCTCTGCCAGCCCGGCTAGCGCTCTTTCTCATCGCCGACCCCGGATCCCGGGATGAGGGCCCCGAATAAACGCGACTTGCGGCAACTTAGGAAGCTTCCACGGCCCCCCGACCCGCGAATGAACGGCGCTTGCGGCACCTTTGGCACCTTCCGCCTCCACATTGCCGCCTCCGCACGGCCGGGGCAAAAGGGCGACTCGGCCGCCAATGACCCTGACTCCCGCCTTTCTTGACGAGCTCCGCGCCCGCACGCACCTGTCGTCGCTCATCGCGAAGACGGTCAAGCTGACCCGGGCCGGGCGCGAAATGCGGGGCTGCTGCCCGTTTCACAACGAGAAGACGCCGAGCTTCTACGTCAACGACGACAAGGGCTTCTACCATTGCTTCGGCTGCTCGGCGCATGGCGACGCCATCCGCTGGATGACCGACCAGCGCGGCCTGCCCTTCATGGACGCGGTGAAGGAACTCGCCGCCGCCGCGGGCCTGGAGATGCCCGCCCCCGACCGGCGCACGGCCGAGCGGCAGGAGCGCGCCAAGGGGCTGCACGACGTGATGCAGGCCGCCGCCGGCTGGTTCGAGCAACAGCTCTGCGGTTTGGACGGCGCTGCCGCTCGCGAGCTGCTGCAGCGGCGCGGCATCTCGGATGCCACCCGACGAGCATTCAACTTCGGCTACGCGCCCGACGCGCGCGGCAAGCTGCGGACGGCCCTTCGCGAGTTCGGCGACCCGCTGCTGATCGAGGCGGGCCTCCTGATCCAGGTCGAGGGCAAGGAGCCGTATGATCGCTTCCGCGGCCGGCTGATGATCCCGATCCGCGACCAGCGCGGTCGAGTGATCGCGTTCGGCGGGCGGGTGATCGGGGATGGCGAGCCGAAATACCTCAACAGCCCCGACACGCCGCTCTTCGACAAGGGCCGCACGCTCTACAATCTCGACAAGGCCGGCCCCGCCGCCCGCGCCAAGGCGCGCGTGATCGTGGTCGAAGGCTATATGGACGCGATCGCGCTCGCCCAGGCCGGCATCGCGGAGGTGGTGGCGCCGCTCGGCACCGCGCTGACCGAAGCGCAGCTGGAGCGCCTTTGGCGCATGGCCGACACCCCGCTCCTGTGCTTCGACGGTGATGCCGCGGGGCAGAAGGCGAGCCTGCCGGCCGCGCATCGCGCGCTGCCGATGCTCGCCCCCGGCCGCAGCCTGTCCTTCGCGACACTGCCGCCCGGCCAGGACCCCGACGATCTGGTGCGCGCCGGGGGACAACACGCGTTCGAGCAGGTCGTTCGCGCCGCCGAGCCGCTGGTCCAGCGGCTCTGGGCGAGCGAACTCGCGCGCGAGCCGCTCGATACCCCCGAACAGCGCGCCGGACTGCGTCAGCGCCTGACCGAGCTGGCCGAAACGATCGCGCACCCGGGCGTCCGCGCCGAGTATCTCACTGAATTCCGACGGCGTTTCGACGCGCAGTTCGCCCCTGCCCGCCGCCCCTTCGTTTCGCGCGGACCTCGGCCGAAAGGCGGCTGGAAGGAGCCCCCCGCCCCCGTGACGCCCGACGTCAAGGCGGTGCGCGCCGCCGGCATCGACCGGGTGCTCGCCAAGGCCGTGCTCGCCGGCCTGATCCGCCACCCGGCGGAGATCGCCCGGCACATGGAGGTGCTGGGGTCGCTCAAGCTTGCGGACGGCGCGCTCGGCCGGCTGTTCGAGGCGGTGGTGGACGTGGCGGTCGAGGACGAGGCGGTGGACTCCGCCCGGCTGCGGACCGTCCTCGCCCGGTCCGGCTTCGACGCGATCGCCGCCGAGCTGCTCCGCGCCGACGCCATGCCCTACTCCTTCTGCCTGCCGGACGGCGACCCGGCCCAGGCCAGCGCCGATCTGGACGAGGCGATCGCGATCCTGGTCGCCCAGCCGGAGGTGGACCAGGCGCTCGCCGAGGCGACCACGGCGATGCAGCAGCGTTTCACCGACGAGGCCTTCGAACGCCAGGTGGCATTAGTGCGCGAGAAGCAGGCATTGGAAAATCGGCTTGCAAACCTATGTCAGGCCAAGGAAGACGCCCGCGCGCACGGGCTTGAGGAACATTGATGGCGGCGAAAGCAAACATGGCGGCGGACTCGGCCGAGGCGCCCGACACGACGGACGCGCCCCTGCTCGACCTGTCGGACGCGACGATCAAGAAGGTGATCGCCCGCGCGAAGAAGCGTGGCTACATCACCTATGACCAGTTGAATGAGGCCCTGCCGCAGGGCGAGATGACGTCCGATCAGATCGAGGACGTGACCGCGGCCTTGTCCGAGATGGGCATCAACATCGTCGAGAACGACGAGGCGGGCGAGGAAGGCGAAGAGGCCGACGACGCGGCCGAGGAGGTCGACACCGTCGATGCCGACGGGGGCGACGCGCCTGCGCTCGAGACCAAGAAGAAGGAAACGGTCGACCGCACTGACGACCCCGTCCGCATGTACCTGCGCGAGATGGGGGCGGTCGAGCTCCTGTCGCGCGAGGGCGAGATCGCCATTGCCAAGCGGATCGAGGCCGGCCGCGACACGATGATCCTGGGGCTTTGCGAAAGCCCGATCACCTTCAACGCTATCATCGACTGGTCGACGCAGCTCAACGAAGGCACGATGCAGCTGCGCGAGATCCTCGATCTCGACGCCATGCTGTCCAAAGGTCCGTCGGCCGAGCAGGTCGCCGCCTCCGAGGAGGACGATTCGGGCGAGATCAGCGAAAGCGCCGCCGGCCCCTCCTACAAGGAAGAGGAAGACATCAAGGAGGAGGCGCCCGCCGACGAGGAGGAGGATGACCTCACCGAGCGTCGCGCGCCGCGCCCGTCCGACGACGACGACGAGGACAACACGCTCAGCCTCGCGCAGATGGAGGAGCAGCTCAAGCCGCAGGCGCTGGAGCGTTTCGCCAACATCACTGCCATCTACAAGAAGTTCTCCAAGGTGCAGGGCCAGCGCCTGGACGCGATGGCGGCCGGCGGCGAGCTCGGCGCGGCCGACGAGCGCAAGTACCAGAAGCTCCGCGAAGAGCTGACCGCCGAGGTCGAGAGCGTCCAGTTCCACCAGGCGAAGATCGAGTACCTGGTCGACCAGCTCTATGCCTTCAACCGGCGTCTGACCGCGCTTGGCGGTCAGATGCTGCGCTTGGCCGAGCGCCACCGCGTCAACCGCAAGGACTTTCTCGACCGCTATGTCGGGCGCGAGATGGACGACAGCTGGCTCGGCTCGGTCGCCAAGCTCGACAAGAAGTGGGCGGCGTTCGCCGCGAACGAGGCCGACGCGGTCGACCGGATCCGCGTCGAGATCAGCGAGATCGCGCAGCAGACCGGCATGGCGCTGGGCGAGTTCCGCCGCATCGTGAACACAGTGCAGAAGGCGGAGCGCGAGGCGCGCATCGCCAAGAAGGAGATGGTCGAGGCCAATCTCCGCCTCGTCATCTCGATTGCCAAGAAATACACCAATCGCGGGCTGCAGTTCCTGGACTTGATTCAAGAGGGCAATATCGGCCTGATGAAGGCGGTCGACAAGTTCGAGTACCGCCGCGGCTACAAGTTCTCGACCTATGCGACGTGGTGGATTCGGCAGGCGATTACCCGCTCCATCGCCGACCAAGCGCGGACCATCCGCATCCCGGTCCACATGATCGAGACGATCAACAAGCTGGTCCGCACCTCCCGCCAGTTCCTCCACGAGCAGGGCCGCGAACCCACGCCCGAAGAGATGGCGGAGCGCTTGAGCATGCCGCTCGAGAAAGTCCGCAAGGTGATGAAGATCGCCAAGGAACCGATCAGCCTGGAGACGCCGATCGGTGATGAAGAGGACTCTCACCTCGGCGACTTCATCGAAGATAAGAATGCAGTGATCCCCGTCGACGCGGCAATTCAAGCAAACTTGAAGGAAACCGTTACCCGAGTACTTGCCTCTCTGACTCCTCGTGAAGAGCGAGTGTTGCGGATGCGGTTTGGGATTGGGATGAATACCGATCACACGCTGGAGGAGGTGGGGCAGCAGTTCTCCGTCACGCGCGAGCGCATCCGGCAGATCGAGGCGAAGGCGCTCCGGAAGCTGAAGCACCCGAGCCGGTCGCGCAAGATGCGGAGCTTCCTGGACCAGTAGGTCCGCGGGCGCCCGCGCGCGCCGCAAAGCCAGTCGGTTCGCAAACGGAGTTAACGGTTCGCCCGAAACCGCTCCCCATCTCGCCCGCCTTGCGCTTTAAGGGCGCGGGGAGAGGATAACGGCCGGCCGGTCAGCAAGCCGGTCCGGTCGTTCGATCGGGGGGCGAAGATGCTGGCGAACGGGTCTCGCGGCGCGGGGGCGCAGCGCGACGTGGCGGTGTGTGTTCCGGTGCGGAACGAGGAGGAGCTGCTGCCGCGGCTGCTGCAGGCGGTCGCGGAGCAGCAGGAGGTCGCGCACGACCGGCTGGTGCTCTGCCTGTTCCTGGACGGATGCAGCGACGGCAGCGAAGCCGTGATCGAGGCGGCGCGCGCCGACCTGTCCATTGCGATCCGGATCGAGCAGGATCCCGGCGGCCCCGCCCATGCCGGACGCGCGCGGCGGCGGGCGACGGCGATGGGCGTCGCCGCGCTGGGCGGACAGCCCGACGCGGTGCTGCTCACCACGGACGCGGACACGACGCCGGCGCGGGACTGGATCGCGCGCAACCTGGCCGCGCTCCGGAAGGCCGACCTGATCGCCGGCGACATCCGGACGGCCGAGCCCGCGGGATCGGACCATCACGACCGGGTGAAGGCCTATTACGACCGCCTCCACCTGCTCAACACGCTGATCGACCCGGTCCCGTGGGAGGCGGAGCGCCGCCACCACCATGCCGGCGGGGCGTCGCTGGCGTTCCGCTGCGCCGCCTATCAGAGCGTGGGCGGGTTCCCCGACCTGGCGCGGGGAGAGGACGCCGCCTTCGTCGCGCTCGCCCGGCAATGCGGGCTGCGCGTCCGTCGCGACGCCGATGTCGTGGTGCATACCTCGACGCGCCGGAGCGGACGCGTGGACGGCGGGTTCGCCGCGCACCTGTCCGCGCTCGACGCCGCGGGGACGGCCGCCACGCTGATGGTCGTCGATCCGGAGGTGGCCGCCCGGCAATACCGCGCCCACGCCCGCGCCCGGCGCGTCTTCCGCGCCCCCAGCGCGGCGGCCGTGTCGGATCTGGCCCGCCGGGTGGGCCTTCCGACCGCCGCCGTCACCGCCCTGCTCGCGGACGCCGTCAATGCGGAGGCGTTCGCCCTGCGCCTGGTGCCCATGCCGACCGACGCCCAGCCCCTGCCGCTCGCCGAGGCCGAGCGCCGGCTGGCGCGGCTGGTCGGGCATCGCCGCCCGAAAGGGGGCGGGCGGCCGCACGCAGGTCGAGCGCTCGCTAGCTTCGAGGACGTCCGGGGACGGCCTATACTGCCCGTGGCCTCTGTTTGATCGTGTTCAAGCCGGTCGCCGGGGCCGGGAGCATCACGCCGTTCATCGGCGTCAGGGGTTAGGGCGAGCGCTCCGTCGTGCCGCCCAGCGGCAAAGAATGCCGCACCGGCGCCGGCGTTTCGTGGCCGGGGATCGGGCGCGTGCGGACGATGCTGCACCTGCACCGATCGGCGAAGGACCTGTCATTGAGGCCCTTGCCGTGCATGATCGACCTGCGGGCGTGAGTGTCGCGGAGCGGCCCCGCAATGGGAACGTCAGCTAAGGGTGCAAAGGCGTCGTTGCTCACCAAGTTCAGTTCGGCCACAGGTCATGTGTGAACTTCGACCATCTCGTGCCCGAACTCTGGGGTCGCTACCCTTTTCTTACGGACGAGAGATCACCTGTGCGCCTGGGCGGCATTGTAGACCCGGACGTGAAGCGATGGGCCGCATCGTTCGGGGGAGATCGTGGAGCAGTCTACGATGCTTTTGCACGCCACCTTGCCATCGCCTTCCATCAGAAAACTCTGCCCTTCGCCTTCTGCGACGCGGTCATGAACGATCTCGAAGCCGTGATCACGCATGCAGATGATGTACGTCCGGACTTGTTCTGGAGCGTCTACTTGGCGTTTGATGCCGGCGAGTATCACCGGCACGCTGACAAGTCGGACGATCCGGTCGCGGAGTACACCGTACCCGCGATTGCGGCGATTGTGAGAACGTTTCGATAGCCACCTGAGAGTGACCGGACGTTGTGCAAGCCCTTCCGCTCTGACAACCTAGCACCCGATGAAGGTGCAAGCTCAAGACTATGAACAGATGCGCGCCTGGTTGGCGCACATGTTTCAAGAGGTCTTTCCAGCCGAGCTGATGACGCCGGGGGCCGATCCGATCATTCACCTCGACCGCTTGGCATCAACTGCCCCCGCCAAGGCGCGCGAAGGGCTCAGGATGGCCATCAATGGTATAGTCGAGATGACAGATGGCTGGGGCCAGGAGCGTGTTGCCGCGGCCGACAATGGTTTGCGGGAACGCAACCTGCCAACGCTGACCGAGATGCGCGGGCGCTTCTCGCAGCTGGTCGATCGAGTCGCGCGTCGGGGCAGCATTGAGAACGAAGGCGAGTACTACGCGGTTCGAAACGCGGCCGAGTTGGCGGATGGTGAGCGGCTTTGGCCGCTCCTCGCAAAGTACGAGGAATGGATCGCGCGCTGACGGACGGGTAAGGTGGTAGCGGACTCCCGACTAGCATCAGCCGAGAGTAAGAGGCGATTACACGAGGATCAGCCGAACGTTGTCTTGCGACTGCTCGCCACCGGGACCGTGATCCCGAAAAAAGTCGACCAACCAGTCGAAGACAGTCTCTCCCTCGTCCCGCTGAGCGCGCCGTAGCTCAGCTCGCACAATCTCGCGGTTCGCCGGGTGACAACGCTCAAGCCTTCTCTCAAGCTGTCGTACGGTTTCCGGATAGCCGAGGCTCGCTCTGGACGCCTCTGAATGCACCCATCGAATGACAATCCCATCCTCGGGTGTACCGAAGCCGCCACGCAGAACATCATCGAGGGCGTCGAGGTTCTCGCCCCACTGGGCACCTAGGATGAGAGTTTTGCTTAATTCGCTAAAAAACGCTTCGAGTGATGTGATCTTTGTGCCATCGAGAATGTATTCCTTGCCCATAGCCGCTTACGCATAGAGGGTGATGGAATGTTCGCAATGGGTCGATAGCGGACCTAGAGCATATGTCCGCTAGGGGAAGAAAACGGACGCGAGGGAGCTAATGGAAGCGCGAGGGACTCTCCTCGTACTCCAGTCGTTCAGCCGCCCAGCAATCGCCTGATAGGTTGGTGCGCATACGCTCATCCAATATCTCGAAGGTCACATCCTCACGGTAGATCGCGCGCTCCGAAGACGATTGCTCAGCCAGCGCCCAGAGCGCTTGATGGAAAGGCCAGTTGGCGAGCCCCGTCCATTCATCTTCGCTCTTCCACTCGCCTGGGGGCTCGCAACGGATGGAACGCGGACGTTCAAAGATCGCGGCGCAACTTTCCCCTCAACCAGAAGGGGAAGGCGAACAGGCTGGCCATAGCGCAGCCCAAGAGCTTTCGCCTGCCGAGAGCTATGCAATCGGCGATCGCCGGGTTTGATGCGGGAGTTCCACAATCCCCCGCTCCTGCAACGAAGAGCGTTACTACTGCCGCAACGCCCCAGAAGAGGAGGCAGTCCACGGCCAGCCGCCAAATACGAACGCGCCTGCTGTCGCGCCATGCCACATTGGCCTGCTTACACGCGATGCCGATGTCCGCAATGGGTGGTAAGCGGACGTTCCTAGTTTGGAGTAGAGGCTAGAACGGCTTCGCTCGTCCGGCCGTCTAGCAGATCGGTAAGCGCTAAGCTGAACCTACTCAGGTCGCTGTAGGTGACGAGAAACCGCGCGGTCACAGCTCGAGCCAGATCTCGCTCCGTACTCTCCCATATTTCCGTAGCCAGTTGCACCGTCACCCGGACGGCTCCGCGTGCGTCATGCTGATCCAACCGGATGGTCACCGTATCTTGAGGAGGTTGGGTCGCACTACCTCCGAGTCCTCCAGAGAGCGTGGGTGGGCGTTCAACAGATAGAGGAAACGCTGAAGCGGCAGCGGCGAAATCGCGAAGCGTCGACGTGGAAAACCAAGCTGATCCAGCGCCTGCAAAGCTTTGCGCACTTACGGTAGCGAACAGTTCGCCATGCCACTTGTCCTCAGGTTCGAACTCTAAGCGCAGATGGTCCATGTGTCGCGTTTAGATAACTTCGACCACGTTCGCCATCGGGCGTGAATCGCCGCCGACCGCTAGGCCTTGAATGTCGGCTCCGGGTGGAAAGCGGACATTAGCCGAACAAAGGGCTGTGCCCGGTAGAAAGCTGCTCGACAGCATTGCCAATGATGATGACGACGGCGACCCCAAACAACAGCAGCCAACCGGCGTGTCGTCTCCAGCGGTTCAAAAGAAAGACCGCCGCTGGCAACCCGAACACTACCGCAGCCCCCGCAACTAACGTTGTCCAAGTAAGCGCCATCGTCCTTCCTCTCACGAAGGCGTTATGCAGACGGACCGAATGTCCGCAATGGGTCGAAAGCAGACGCCCGGGGCTGCACAAGTGAAGACCCCCACCTACCAGCCGCTCAGCTCGTCGTCCCCTCGCCCCCCTCACATCCCCCGCACCCGCGCCCCCACCGCCCGCATCGCCTCCGTCACGCCCCACACCATCGCGTCGGCGCGGTCGGGGGAGCCGCCCGGGCCTTCGTAGCCGCCGCCGGCGATGAGGCCGAGGAGCTGCGCCTCCAGCTCCGGCATGCGCCCGTGCAGGCGGACGCGGCCCGCCTCGAAGGCTTGGGCGACCGGCTCCGCGCGGACGGTCTTGCCCAGCACGGCGGTGACGGGGCGGATCCGCAGGCGCGGGTCGGCAGCGAGGAGGATGGTCTTCACCATCCGGCCGCCCTGGTTGGTCTCCACCACCACCTCGTCGGTCCCGTGGAGCGCGCAGGCGTCGGCGACGGCGCGCGCCCAGCCATCCGGCGAGCGGCCGGTCACGCTGTGGTCGGCGAGGATGTGGACCACCCCCTCCCCGTCCCGCGCGACGGCGACGATGCCGCAGGTGCCGTCCTTCGCGGGCGGATCGACGGCGACGAGGGTGCGGGCGAAGATCGGGCCTGATGTCCGCTTCACGCCGTTCCTGGGGCGGAGGTCGGGTGTGTGAGCCGAACGGCCGTGCTCGCGCGCAGGCGGGAGCCCAGCAGCATCGACCGACGCCTTGCGCGGCTCTGGGCTCCCGCCTGCGCGGGAGCTCGGGTCGGGTGGGACGGGAGCGATCGGCCGGAGCGTTCCTTCACCCCCCTCCCCAAGCGCAGCCTGGAGAGGACGAGCGACCCGACACGCCTCGATCACCTCCGGCGTCCACAGCGCCCCCGCTCCGGGCAGGATCTCGCCGTCCAGCTCCTGCCGCCCCAGCCGCGTGCCGGCATATTGCGCGACGATCCGCGCCCGCCAGCCGGCGGACAGATGCGGGTTGTCGCGGGTGCGGCCCTCCGTCATCACCGTGCCCGGCGCGTCGATGAGCGCGCCGAGCAGCGCGGCGCGGCCGGGCGTGGTCGTGACCAGCGCCTGCGGCCGGTCGCCGAGCCGCAGCCCGAACTGCAGCATGTCCCAGCTGTCCTGCGCGCGCTCCCACTTGGCCAGCTCGTCGCACCAGGCGAGGTGATGTTCCGGCCCGCGCAGGATGTCGGGCGACGCGCCGGAGAAGATCGTCGCCTCCGCGCCCGTCGTGAAGGTCAGGCGGCGCAGGCTGGGCTCCCAGCGGTCGACCCAGGGCGCGGCGACGTCGAGGAGCCCGCTGCGCCCCTCCACCATTACGCGGCGCGCATCCTCCAGCGACGCGCCGACCAGCGCGATATGGATGGGTCCGCCCGCGGCGATCCGCTCGACGAGCCACTGCGCGCCCGCGAGCGTCTTGCCGAAGCCGCGCCCCGCCTTCAGCACCCAGACGGACCAGTCCCCGTCGGGCGCCACCTGGCCGCGATGCGCCCACTCGCGCCAGGCGCGGTTGAGCGCGGCCGCGTCCTCCGGCCCGAGCGCGGCGACGAAGCGGCGGCGCTTGGCGGGGCTGAGCCCCCGGACGAAGCGGACGAGGTCCAGATCGCGGGGCAGGCGCCGGTCCGGGCGCGGATCAAAGATCGCGGTCATGGCCGGGATCGGGCGCGGCGGCGTCCTCCTCGCTCATCGCGACGATCGCCTCCAGCTTGGCGAGGATCGAGGCGCGCACATCGTCGAGGCTGGGCGGACGCCGGCGCGGACCGGCCCCGCGCGCGGCGCGATGCTCGGCCGCGCCCGCCTTGTGCAGGCGGAGCAGGTTGATGGCGGCCGCGACCGTCATGTCGGGCATCGGCGCATCGGGATCGGGCCCGTCCTCCGCCATCTCCGTCGCGCGGCGGACCAGCGCGGTCTCCAGCCGGGTGTAGCCGATCGCCAGCGCCTCCTCCCACCGCGCGGCGAAGCCGGCGTCCTGGCGACGACGGCGATAGACGGTGACGCCGCTGAAGCCGCAGGCGCGCGCGGCGAGCGTGACGTTGCAGGTCGCGGCGAGCTCGTCGAGGAAGATCGTCTCCGCCTCGTCCGTCCAGAACCGGCCCATCGTTTCGGTCACCTGCGGCCCGTGCCGGCCGGACGCGCGCAGGACGGTCCCGCGCGGTCCGGTCGCGTTCGGGTTCGCCGCGGCCTGTTCCTTCCTGCTCGCCATGATCGCCCTCCCTGTTCCCGCTATGTTCCACAGCGGTGGGCGAAAGTCAAGGAAATAACCGTTCTGGTTAGCGCCCAGCGTTCCGGGGGAGGATGGGGGCTAGCGAGGGGCGCCGGCCCCGATCGGCAGCACGCGGCCCGCGACGATCGACCGCCACGCCCATTCGACCGGGCCGATCGCGAACCGGCGCGTCCACCAGACCGCCAGCGCAAGCAGGCCCGCATCGACGAGCGCGGCGGTCCCCATCAGCTCCGCCCAGCTCTGCCGGTCGTAGAGCGCCAGCCCCCAGGGCGGGTAGATCGCCCACAGGCAGACGAGCGTCTGGAGGATGTAGAGGCTGAGCGCCACGCGGCCGGCGGCCGCGAGGGGCCGCATCGCGGGGCGGGCGACGAGGAGCGCGAGCAGGCCCAGATGCCCGAGCGTGATCGCGATGCGGGCGACCTCGCCGAAGCCGGCCGCGAGGCTGAGCGCGCCCGTCGGCTCCACCCGATCCGCCGCCGCCCAGAGGCGGAGCGGCAGGCCGACCGCATAGCCGGCACCCATGAGGCGGGCGTAGAAGGCGGAACTGCGCGCGCCCTGCAGCACCCCCCAGCGATAGAGCGCGACGCCGATCAGCATGGTGCCGGCCGCCTCCCAGACGAAGACCAGCTCCCAGCCGGAGCGCAGGAACCAGGCGGAGACGCTCCACAGCGCCGCGGCCCAGCTCCTCGCGTCGCCGCTGCGGGCGCGGTCCTCGGCGGCGATCCGCGCGTCGAGCTCGGCGCGCGCCCGCTCGGCCGCGGCGTCGCGCCGGCGCTCCGTCGCGAGCGTCCGCCGCTCGGCGGGGGAGATCGCGCGGCCGCGGGCCAGGTCGGCTTCGATCCGCTGCGCCTCTGCGCGCGCGGCGTTCGCCGCGACCGCGCCGCCCGTCCCGGCGAGCTGCAGCGCCGCGAGCACGAGGCCGAGCGTGACGAGCAGCCGGGGCGGCAGGTTGCGGAACGGCATCGCGACAAGCGCGGCGAGCGCATAGGTGTGGAGGATGTCGCCCGGCCAGAGCAGCACGAGCACGTGCGCCACGCCGAAGCCGAACAGGACGAGGTTGCGCCGGACATAGGCGCCGACGCTCGTCGCCCGGTCGAACAGGATCGCCATGCCGGCGCCGAACAGCAGCTCCAGCATGCCGCGCGCGGCGCCGCTCACCAGCACCTCGCGCGTCCACCAGACGGCCCGGTCCGCCCCCGACCAGCCGAAGCGGCGCGGGTCGCCGCCGACGAAGCCGTGGACCGACCCGCCCATGTCGGCGATGTTCATGAACAGGATGGCGAGGATCGCCGCCCCGCGCGCGACGTCGAGCAGCGGCAGGCGGGCGGGGTCCGTAGACGTCACGGGGTCAGGCCTAGAACGAGAAAGGGCGCGGAAGCCATCGCCCCCGCGCCCCTGCCTCTTCTGCTCGGCGTCGGCTTATTCGGCAGCCGCGGCGGCGTTGTCCTTCGCCGGCCGCGTGTCGCGGCGCTCGGCGATGCGGGCCGACTTGCCGGTGCGGCCGCGCAGATAATAGAGCTTGGCGCGACGCACCGCGCCCTTGCGGACCACCTCGATCGACTCGATCGTCGGCGAGTAGAGCGGGAACACGCGCTCCACGCCCTCGCCGAACGAGATCTTGCGGACGGTGAAGGAGGAGCCCATGCCCTTGTTGGCGCGGGCGATGCACACGCCCTCATAGGCCTGGACGCGGGTGCGGTCGCCTTCGACGACCTTCACGCCAACCTTCAGCGTGTCGCCGGGGCGGAAATCGGGAATCGCGCGGGCCGTCGTCAGCTTCTGGATCTGCTCGGCCTCGATCTGCTGGATCAGGTTCATTGGTCTTCGTCCGTCTCTCGCCGCGCGCCAGAGGGCGACTGGACCCGAGCCCCCTCATGGCGCTCCCAAAGGTCCGGCCGCCGTAGCCGTGTATCGGTCTCGGCCCGACGCTGACGCCAGGCCGCGATCCTCGCATGATCCCCCGATCGCAGCACTTCGGGGATCGTGCGCCCTTCCCATGTCTGAGGTCGGGTATATTGCGGATGTTCGAGGAGCCCCGTCTCGAAGCTCTCGTCCACGCCGCTTTGCGCCGCGCCCATTACGCCGGGGAGGAGGCGGATGCAAGCATCGAGCAGGACCATGGCGGGGAGCTCGCCGCCCGACAGGACATAGTCGCCGACCGACACCTGCTCGATCGCGCGCGCCTCGAACAGCCGCTCGTCGAAGCCTTCGAACCGGCCGCAGATCAGGGTCACGCCGGGGCCGGCGGCGAGGGCGCGGACCCGGGCCTGGGTGAGCGGGCTCCCGCGCGGGGTCAGCGCGATCGCCGGGCGCCGAGGTCCCTTGGCATCAGCGACGCTGTCATAGGCGGCCGCCAGCACGTCGGCGCGCAGCACCATGCCCGCGCCGCCGCCCGCGGGCGTGTCGTCGACCGAGCGATGCCGGTCGGTCGCGAAGTCGCGGATCTGCACGGTGTCGAGCGACCAGCGTCCCTCGCCCAGCGCGCGGCCGGCGAGCGACGCGCCGAGCGGCCCGGGAAACATCTCGGGGTAAAGCGTCAGCACGGTCGCGGCGAAGGCCATGCCCTCCCCTGTTCGCGCCGGCGGGCGCTGGCAAGCGGAACCGCGTCCGGTCCTGCGCGGTTCGGGCGGGCATGGAGCCTATTGACTGTCTCGTCATCGGCGGGGGCCCGGCCGGGGTCACCGCCGCCATCTACCTCGCACGCTTTCACCTCTCGGTCCGGGTGGTGGACGCGGGCCAGAGCCGCGTGACCTGGATCCCGCGCACCCACAACCATGCCGGCTATCCTGGCGGCATCCCCGGCACCGAGCTGCTGGAGCGGATGCGGACGCAGGCGGCCGAGTTCGGCGTCGAGGTCGAGCATGGCCTGATCGAGCACCTGGCGCGCGAGAGCGACGTGTTCGAGGCGCGGGTCGCGAACGGCGAGACGATCCGGGCGCGCAGCGTGCTGCTGGCGACGGGCGTGGTGAACAAGAGCCCGCCCATCTCGCCCGAGCTGCACGACGTCGCCATGCAGCGCGGCCTCATCCGCTATTGCCCGATCTGCGACGGGTACGAGGTGACCGACAAGCGCGTGGGCGTCATCGGCAACCGGAGTCACGGGTTCAAGGAGGCGGTATTCCTCCGCTCCTACACCCGCGACGTGACGCTGATCGCGCCGGACACGGACGTCGAGCTGTCGGACGAGGAGCATGAGCGGATGGCGGAGCTCGGGATCGAGGCGGTGGGCGGGCCGTGCGCGTCGCTGCGGATCGAGGGGGAGCAGATCGTCGCGCCGACGCCCGCCGGCGACCTGACGTTCGACAGCATCTATCCGGCGCTGGGGTCCGTGATCCGCTCGGAGCTGGCCATGGCGCTGGGCGCGGAGGGCTCGTCCGACGGCTGCCTGGTGGTGGACGACCATCAGCGAACGAGCGTCCCCGGCCTGTACGCGGCCGGCGACGTGGTGAAGGGCCTCGACCAGATCAGCCATGCCATGGGCGAAGGCGGGGTGGCGGCGACCACGATCCGCAACGATCTCGCCCAGACGCGCATGCTGGCGCGCTGAGCGGGTCGTTCGTCGACGACGAACGGCATCGGCCGAAGCGCGAGCGGCCTCGGTCGAGGCGCGCTCGCGGTGGGCGGCGGGGCGGGTCAGGACGGGGGTGCGGCCACTGTCGGACCGCGCCACGTCGAAAAGGACCCCGTCATGCGCCTCCTCGCTCTCCTGATGCCGCTCCTCGTCGCCTCCGTGCCGGCGACCGCCGGGACGATGCACGCCAAGAGCGTCGCCGTCAGCTACGCCGATCTCGACCTTTCCAAGAGCGCCGGACGCGACACGCTGGCGCGCCGGATCGCGACCGCCGTGCGCCAGGTCTGCGGCGGCGCCGACGCGCGCGATCTGCGGGGCCTGGCGGACCGCAACCGCTGCCGCGCGGAAGCGAGCGAAGGCGCGACGGCGTTCGCGGCGCAAGTCGCCGCCAAGGCCTCCGCCCAGCAGATCGCCGTCCGTTGAGCGGCGCCGGGCCGGCCGCCTAGCGGCCGGCCATCGCCTTGACCGCCGCCAGGTAGCTGCGGCCGATCCGCACGGAACCGCCGTCCACCAGCTCCGCGCGCCACGCGCCGAGCCCGTCGTGCGACAGGCGCGCGATCCGATCCCGCCTGACCATCGCCGAGCGATGGAGGCGGATGAAACGCTCCGGGTCCAGCCTGCGCTCGAGCTCGCTGATCGTCTGGTGGAGCAGATAGCTCCGCCCGCTCACCGACAGCCGCATGTAATCGCGTTCCGCATCGATGCGCTCGATCGCATCCGCCGACACGCGCACCATCTCGCCGCGATGCGGAACCCAGAACTCCTCGGCCCAGCGCGACGCGGGTTGCGCGCCCGTCGCCCGCGCGGTTCGCGCCCGCGCCAGCGCCTTCGCCAGCCGCTCCTCCGCGACCGGCTTCAGCACGTAATCGACCGCCGCGAGATCGAACGCCGCCACCGCATGCTGGTCGAACGCCGTGCAGAACACGACGGCGGGGCGCTCCGCACGCCCGTCCAGCGCCCGGGCGACGGCGATCCCGTCGAGACCGGGCATGGCGATGTCGAGCAGCACCAGGTCCGGCGACAGCGCCTCGATCATCCGGAGCGCCGCCTCGCCGTCCGCGGCGGTCCCGACCAGCCGCACGCCGGGCGCGCGCGCGCAGAGAAGCTGCAGCCGCTCCACCGCCAGCGGCTCGTCGTCCACGATGAGCGTCGTCAGGGGCGCGTCAGCAGCCACGGCGAACGATGGGCGCCTCTATCGTCACGACGAACCCGCCTCCCTCCTTCGGCCCGCTGGCGAGCGTCGCCGCATCGCCGAAACGCAGCATCAGGCGCTCGCGGACATTACGCAACCCCGTGCCCGTGCCGCCCGGGCCGGGCACGGCCGCCTCGCCATCGTCCGACACCTCGATCCGGACCCGGTCGTCCTGCCGGCGGGCGGACACGCGCACCGTGACCAGGCGCCGCGATGGCGAGACGCCGTACTTGATCGCGTTCTCGACCAGAGGCTGGAGGATCATGCCGGGGACGCAGACGTCCTCCAGCCCGGATTCGACCGTGATCTCGGTGCGGAGACGGTCGGGGAAGCGCACCGCCTCCACCTCCAGATAGAGCCGCTGCAACGCGACCTCGTCGGCGAGCGGCACGTCCTCGGTCGGGTCGGTCGCAAGCCCGGTGCGGAAGAAGCGCGACAGGTTCAACAGCATCGTCTCGGCCTGGGCGTTCCGCCCGGCCATGACCAGCGACGAGACGGAATTGAGCGCGTTGAACAGGAAGTGCGGGTTGACCTGATAGCGCAGCGCCCGCAGCTCCGCCTCCTGCGTCGCCGCGCGCAGCCGGGCCGCCTCGCGTTCGGATTCGCGGACGGCGGCGGCGTAGGACAAGGCGAGATAGAGCGCGGCCCAGGCAGCGATGAAGAAGTACCATTCCAGCGCCGCGTAGAGGATGTGCTGTGCAGCGCTTTTTTCGCGCTCCTTCACCAGTTCGGCGCCTCGGACCTGCACGTCGCGAAAGGCGACATAGTTCACCGAGGCATAGGCGATCGCGACCGGCACCGAGGCGAGAAAGGCGGCCGCGATCCGCTGTCCCAGCGGACGACGGTCGAAGGCGCGGAGGAACAGGTAGAGGAGCCAGGTGAAAGCCATCCCGCAGAGCGTGACCAACGCCCTGTTGTCGAAGGTGCCCCAGACCCGGTCACCCAGCGACACGGCCGAGCGGGCGCTGGTGACGATGTAGTAGCCGGTCCAGAACAGGAGGACGGAGAGCGCGGCCGTTCTGAAGCTGATGCCGGCCCGAGCGGCCCTAGTCTCGGACATTCGGCCACCGTAGCACGCTGGGCTTGGGGGGAAAGCGGCGCGGCATGTCGCCGGTCGAAGCGGGTTGGGGGTTGGTCGAAGGGTGGCACCTGTGCTCCCCGCGAAGGCGGGAGCCCAGGGCTGCGGAGGTCCGTGCTCAACGGCCCTGGGCTCCCGCCTGCGCGGGAGCACGGGGCGGTGCGCTGCGGGGTGCGTGGCGGGACACTCCTGAAGGAGTGTCCCGGGAGGATTGGGCAATGCATGGGGGCTGGTCGAGGTGGCTAAGCACCTGTGCTCCCGCGTAGGCGGGAGCCTAGGGTTGCGGAGGTCTGTGCTCAACGGCTCTGGGCTCCCGCCTGCGCGGGAGCACGGAAGGCGCGGCTAGTGCGCTATGCTCTCGTACAGATCCTTCCAGGTCGGGTTGAACGACTCGATCAGCTGCAGCTTCCAGAGGCGGTTCCACTTCTTCAGCTGACGTTCCCGAGCTCGCGCGTCTTGAATGTCATCATGCGCTTCGAACCACACGAGAAGCTTGCATCCGTGCGTCTTCGTGAAACCTTTGATGAAGCAGTTTCGATGCTGCCAGGTGCGCCCGGGGAGGTTGCTGGTCACACCGAGGTAGATCGTTCCGTTCCGCTGGCTCGCCATGATGTACACGAAACCCGGTCTCGCCACGGCCGTCCCTTCCCTGTGCTCCCGCGAAAGTGGGAGCCTAGAGAAGCGAGGGTCTGTGCTCAACGGCTCTGGGCTCCCGCATTCGCGGGAGCACGGGTGCTCGGGGGCGGTGCGCTGCGGGGGGCGTGGCGGCACACTTCTGAAGGAATGTCCAGGGAGAGTTGGGCGATGCATGGGGGTTTGTCGAAGAGCTAAGCACCTGTGCTCCCGCGAATGCGGGAGCCTAGAGCTGCAGAGGCCCGTGCTCAACGGCTCTGGGCTCCCGCATTCGCGGGAGCACAGGACATTGCGCTAGCCCTGGGCGAACTCGCTCGCGAGGATGAGGCGTTCGGCGTCCCAATCGGGCACGGCCTCGGGCCGCATGGGGGCCATGAAGGTGCGGCCGTCGGGGCGTTCGACCTCGATGACGTCGCCCGCCCCGAAGTTCTCCACCGCGACGATGCGGCCCACCGGCGCGCCCTCGGGCGCCACGACGGGGAGGTCGATCAGGTCGGCGTGATAGTATTCGCCCTCGGCCAGCGGCGGCAGCTCCGTTCGGGCGACGGTGAGCGCCGCTCCGCGCATCGCCTCGGCGGCGGTGCGGTCGAGGACCTCCGCGAAGCGGGCGATGTTGCCGCGGAGCGAGGCGAGCGTCAGCGCCCCGTCGTTGAACGCACGGTAGCGCGACAGGTCGTCGGTGAAGAGCTTGAGCTTCACCTCGCCGCCGACGCCGTGCGCGCCGGTGACGACGGCGAGCGTGACCCGGCCCGGCTCAGCCCGCGACTCAGCCCTGCGGCGAGCCGGGCTGGCGGGGCGCGGCGTCCTCGCTGCCTTCGGCCGGCTCCGGGGTGGAGCGGCCCTGGTTGGCGGCTTCGTCATCGGCGGTGCGGGGTTCCGGGTCGGTGGTCGGGGTCATCGTGTGCTCCTGGACGGTTCGCCCGTCAGGAACGCCCGATCGCCACGGCGGTTCTCCGGTGCTGCCCATCCCGTCACCCCGGCTTGCCTGCCCTGAGCGGCCGCCGCACGCGGCAGCCGAAGGGAGCCGGGACGACGGAGGATCGGGTCAGGCCTCCGCCGTCTCGGCCTCGGCGGGCGCCTCGGCCGGGGCGGCGGCCGCTTCCTGCGCGGCCTTCAGCTTCTCGGCCCGCTCCTCGGCGCGCTCCTTGGCCTTGTCGCCGGGCTGGCCCTTGGTCGGGTTGTTGCGCGCCGCGCGCTCCTTCACGCCGGCGGCGTCGAGGAAGCGGGCGACGCGATCGGTCGGCTGCGCGCCGACGGACAGCCAGTGCCGCGCGCGGTCGGCGTCGAGCTGCACGCGCTTCTCGTCGTCCTTGGCGAGCAGCGGGTTGTAGGTGCCGATCTTCTCCAGATACTTGCCGTCGCGAGGGGACCGCGCATCGGCGACGACGACGCGGTAATAGGGCCGCTTCTTGGAGCCGCCGCGCGACAGGCGAATGGAAAGAGCCATCGTAGTTTGTCCTTCGTTCTAAGTTGGTTGCTATTTCTTCTTGAGAAAGTTCTGAAAGCCGGGCGGCAGCTGCTGCCCGCCGGGCAGGCCGGGCAGGCCGCCACCGGGGCCGCCCAGCCCCTTCATCATCTCGCCGAGCTCGGGCCCGCCCATGGCGTTGCCGAGGCCGCCCATGCCGCCGCCGGGACCGCCCTTGCCGAGCATCGACAGCATGCCCTTGATGCCGCCCATCTTCTTCAGCTTCTTCATCGCGGTCGCCATCTCCTGATGCATCTTCAGGAGCTTGTTGACGTCCTGCACCGTGGTGCCGGAGCCCTTGGCGATGCGGATCTTGCGCTTGGCGTTGATCAGCTCGGGCTTGAGCCGCTCCTTGGGCGTCATGGAGCCGATCATCGCGTCCATGTGGAGGAGCACCTTGTCGGAGCCGGGCACCGCGTCCATCGCCGCCTGCGCCTTCTTCATCCCCGGGATCATGCCGGCGAGCGCGCCCAGCCCGCCCATCCGCTTCATCTGGGCGAGCTGGGCGCGCAGGTCGTTCATGTCGAACTTGCCCTGCGCCAGCTTCGCCGCCATCCGCTCGGCGTCTTCCTGCTGGATCGTCTCGGCGGCGCGTTCCACGAGGCTGACGACATCGCCCATGCCGAGGATGCGGCCCGCGACGCGCTCCGGGTGGAACGCCTCCAGCGCGTCCATCTTCTCGCCGGTGCCCGCGAACTTGATCGGCTTGCCGGTGACCGCGCGCATCGACAGGGCCGCGCCGCCGCGCGCGTCGCCGTCCATGCGGGTGAGGACCACGCCGGTCAGCGGGACCTGGTCGGAAAAGTTCTGGGCGACGTTGACCGCGTCCTGACCGGTCAGGCTGTCGACGACGAGCAGGATCTCCTGCGGCCGGGTCGCATCCGCGACGGCCGTCATCTCCGCCATCAGCGCCTGGTCGATGCTGGTGCGCCCGGCGGTGTCGAGCATCAGGACGTCGAAGCCCTGGAGCTTGGCGGCCTGCACCGCGCGCCGCGCGATCTCGACCGGCTGCTGGCCGGGGACGATGGGGAGCGTCTGGACGTCGGTCTGGGCGCCGAGCGTCGCAAGCTGCTCCTGCGCGGCCGGGCGGTTGACGTCGAGCGACGCCATCAGCACGCGCTTGCCGCTTTTCTCCTTCAGCCGCTTGGCGATCTTCGCGGTCGTGGTCGTCTTGCCCGAGCCCTGCAGGCCGACCATCATCACGATCGCGGGCGGGGCGACGGCGAGGTCGAGCTCGCTCGCGTCGGCGCCGAGCGTCGCGACCAGCTCGTCATGGACGATCTTGACGACCTGCTGCCCCGGCGTGACCGAGCGCAGCACGTTCTGGCCGATCGCGGCCTCGGTCGCGCGGTCGGTGAAGGCGCGGGCGACGGGGAGCGCGACGTCGGCCTCGAGCAACGCCACGCGCACCTCGCGCATCGCGGCGCGGACATCCGCCTCGGTCAGCGCGCCGCGGCCGCGCAGGCGGTCGAAGACGCCGCCAAGGCGATCGCTCAGGCTCTCGAACATCGACACTCACCTCCATGGCCCCGAACCCAACGCAAGAAACGCCGGCGGACGAAACCTCGTCGGCCGGCGGACGCACCCGATCGGATCGGGGACGCTTTTCGTCTAGCGTTCGGTTAGGAACGTGAGGCGCGCCGTACAGCCAATGCCCTCGATTTACAACCTCGCGTGACTTGGGGCCCCCTCGCCCCTAGATCGCCCGCCATGCATGCACCCCCACCAGAGGTCATCACGCTCGGCTGTCGGCTGAACCTGGCCGAGAGCGAGGCGATCCGCGCGATGCTGGCGGGCCGCGACACGGTGGTCGTAAACAGCTGCGCGGTGACGGGCGAGGCGGTCAAGCAGACGCGCGCCGCGATCCGCCGGGCGCGCAAGGCACGACCGGGCGCGGAGCTGGTGGTGACGGGCTGCGCGGCGACGATCGACCCGGCGGGCTTCGCGAGGATGGCGGAGGTCGACCGCGTCGTGCCGAACGCGGCCAAGGGCGACGCGGCGAGCTGGGGCTCGGTGGCGGCGCCGGTGGTCGCCTTTGCCGGGCACGCACGCGCGCTGGTCGAGGTGCAGAACGGCTGCGATCACGCCTGCACCTTCTGCATCATCCCGCAGGGCCGGGGGCCGAGCCGGTCGGTTTCCGCCGACGCGGTGGTGGCGCGGGTGCGCGCCCTGGTCGCGGCGGGGCATCGGGAGGTGGTGCTGACGGGGGTGGACCTGACGAGCTATCAGCCGGGCCTGGGCGCGCTGGTCGAGCGGGTGCTCGCCGAGACGGCGGTCGAGCGGCTGCGGCTCTCGTCGCTCGATTCGGTCGAGATCGACGACCGGCTGTTCGACCTGATCGCGGGCGAGCCTCGGGTGATGCCGCACCTGCACCTGTCGCTGCAGGCGGGGAACGACCTGATCCTGAAGCGGATGAAACGGCGGCACTCCCGCGCGCAAGCGGTGGCGCTGGTGGCGCGGCTGAAAGCCAGGCGCGACGTGGCGATCGGGGCGGACCTGATCGCGGGCTTCCCGACCGAAACGCAGGCCCAAGCCATGGATACGCTGGCGCTGCTCGACGATTGCGACATCGTGCACGCGCATATCTTCCCCTACTCGCCCCGCGCGGGCACGCCGGCCGCGCGGATGCCGCAGGTCGAACCGGAGGTGCGGCGTGAGCGGGCTGCGCGCCTGCGTGAGCGGGCGACGGCGCGGAAGGCGGCGTGGCTGAGGAGCTTGGTAGGAACGGTGCAGCAGGTGCTGGTGGAACGGCCGGGCGATCGGGGGCACACGCCGGGGTTCGCTGAGGTGCGGCTTCCCTCCCCCGCCATGACGGGAGAGGTGGCGAGCGTGCGGGCGACCGCCACGACCGACACCCATCTGGTCGGAGAGGCGGCGTGACCGACGGGCGTTCCTGGCACGAGAAGCTGCTCGGCGGCTTCCGGCGCACGTCCGACCGGCTGGTCGGCAACCTGGCGGGGCTCGGCACCGGGCGGCTCGACGAGGCGCAGCTGGACGACATCGAGGAGGCGCTGATCGCGTCGGACCTGGGACCGGAGACGGCCGCGCGCATCCGGGCGCGGCTGGCGGAGGTCGGCGTCGAGCGGAACATGGAGGAGCTGGGTGTCCGGCTCGTGGTCGCCGAGGAGGTCGAGCGCGCGCTCGCGCCCGTGGCCAAGCCGCTGGAGATCGACGCCTTTCCGCGGCCGCAGGTGATCCTGGTGATCGGCGTCAACGGATCGGGCAAGACGACCACCATCGCCAAGCTCGCGCATCTGTTCGCCGAGCAGGATTACCAGGTGATGCTGGCCGCCGGCGACACGTTCCGCGCGGCCGCGATCGGGCAGTTGCAGACCTGGGCCGACCGCGCCGGCGTGCCGCTGATCGCGGGCAAGGAGGGCGGCGACGCGGCGGGGATCGTGTGGGAGGCGGTCAAGCGCGGCACGGAGATCGGCACGGACGTGCTGATCGTCGACACCGCGGGCCGGCTGCAGAACAAGCGCGAGCTGATGGACGAGCTGGCCAAGATCCGGCGCGTGCTCGGCCGGCTCAATCCGGCCGCGCCCCACGACGTGGTGCTCGTGCTCGACGCGACGACCGGCCAGAACGCGCTCAACCAGATCGAGGTGTTCCGCGAGATGGCGGGCGTCACCGGGCTGGTTATGACCAAGCTCGACGGCACCGCGCGCGGCGGCGTGCTGGTCGCGGCGGCCGAGCGGTTCGGGCTGCCGATCCACGCCATCGGGGTCGGCGAAGGCATCGGCGACCTGCGCCCCTTCGACCCGCGCGAGGTGAGCCGGATCATCGCGGGCGTGGAAGGGGTGCGGAAGTGATCCAAGCGCCGTGTGCTCCCGCGCAGGCGGGAGCCCAGACTTGTAGATTGGTTCGCGCGCGGCTCTGGGGCCCCGCCTGCGCGGGAGCACGGCGATGAGCACCGCAGACCGCCCTGCCCCGCCCGCCGGCCTGTCGCTGGCGCTCGATTATGGTCCGCTGGTGGTCTGGTTCCTGGCGACCCGATTCGGCGGGGTCTTTGCCGGAACGGCGGCGTTCATGGTGGCGATCGCGGTCGCGGTGGTCGTGTCCAAGTGGCGGCTGGGGCGGGTCTCGCCGATGCTGTGGCTGTCGGCGGTGCTGGTCATCGGCTTCGGCGCGCTCACGCTATGGCTGCGCGATCCCCGCTTCATCCAGATCAAGCCGACCGCGATCTACCTGCTCTTGGCCGGCCTGTTGTTCGGCGGGCTGCTGATGGGGCGGCCGCTGCTGAAGTATCTGCTGGAGGCGGGGTTCCAGGGCCTGAGCGAGCGGGGCTGGATCCTGCTCAGCCGCAACTGGGCCTTGTTCTTTCTCGCCATGGCGGGGTTGAACGAGGTGCTCCGGGCGCAGCTCAGCTTCGACACCTGGCTGACGGTGAAGGTCTGGGGCGTGTCGCTGCTGTCGATCGCGTTCGGCATGGCGAACCTGCCGATGCTGATGCGGCACGGGCTGGCGGTGGACGGGACCAAGGCGGCGGCGGGGCAGCTGCCGCCGGAGTGAGGCGCAGGCGGCACGCGCAGGTTAGCTGCGCGAGACCGGCAAGCCCGGCCGGCGGGGCGGCGCGCCGACCCGTCCGACGCGGCTTCGCCGCGGCGGAGGCTCAAGCAGGCGGTGCGCGAAGCAGAAGACGGCCCGCTACGCAGGCCGCCCCTCCACCCCCGCGCCGGAGAGGCGCGGCGGTCCCCCTCCCCTAGCAAGCTAGGGGAGGTCTAAAAACGGAGTTCACGCCGCGTCGAACCTCCGCCCGGCCTCGTCCCAGTTCACCACGTCCCACCACGCCTTCAGATAGGCGGCGCGGTCGTTGCGGTAGGTGAGGTAATAGGCGTGCTCCCACACGTCGTTGCCGAGGATGGGCGTGCCGCGGTCGGCGACGGCGTCCATCAGCGGGTTGTCCTGGTTGGGCGTCGAGGTGACCTTGAGCGCGCCGGAGGCGTCCTTGATGACCCAGGCCCAGCCGGAGCCGAACTGGCCCGCGCCCTTGGCGTTGAACTCCTCCTTCAGCTTGTCGAGCCCGCCAAAGGTCTCGATCGCCTGGGCGAGCGCGCCCGACGGCTGGGTCGAGCCCTTCGGACCCATGATCTTCCAGAAGAAATCGTGGTTCCAGTAGCCGCCGCCATTGTTGCGGACGAGCGGCGGCAGCTGGGAGATCATGCCGAGGATCTCCTCGATGGTCTTCCCCTCCAGCCGGGGGTCGGCGGCGACGCCCTCGTTCAGCTTGTCGGTGTACGCCTTGTGGTGCTTGTCGTGATGGAAGGTCATCGTCTCGGCGGAGATGACCGGCTCCAGCGCGTCATAGGCATAGGGCAGCGGCGGAAGCTCGAAGGCCATGGGCGTACACTCCTCTGGTTGGATCGGAGCGCCCTTACGCGGTCGCGCCGATCAAGTCATGCCGCCTGAGCGCGTGACGGAGCTGATCGTAGGTGAGCCCGAGCGCCTCGGCGGTGGCGCGTTGGTTGTAGCGGTGCTCCGCGAGCGAGCGGGCGAGCAGTTGGCGCTCGAACTGCGCCACGCGGGACTTGAAGTCGCTGGGGCCGGTCTCGCAGGCTGCGACGGGCGAATCTTCGGGCGGCGAGGTCGCAAGCGTTGTCGGCGCCGAGGCGCCCGCGCGGGGGCTGTGCGGCGAAGCGAACGGGTCGATCTCGATCGCGTCCACCGGATCGTCGCCGTCCCAGCGGTACACGGCGCGCTCGACGACGTTTCGCAGCTCGCGGACGTTGCCCGGCCAGCGATGCGCCATCAGCGCGTCCGCCGCATTTGGGCCGAAGCCGGGCCAGCGCGTCCAGCCGAGTTCCGCCGCCATGCGCCGACCGAAATGGTCCGCGAGCACCATGACGTCGCCGCCCCGGGCGCGGAGCGGCGGCAGCGTCACCACCTCGAACGACAGCCGGTCGAGCAGGTCGGCGCGGAATTCGTGCGCGTCGACCTTGTCGGGCAGGTGCTCGTTGGTCGCCGCCACGATGCGGACATCGACCCTGATCGGGCGCGACGAGCCGATGCGGGTGATCTCGCCATATTCGACCGCGCGCAGCAGCCGGTCCTGCGCCGCCATGGAGAGCGTGCCCAGCTCGTCCAAGAACAGCGTGCCGCCGTCCGCTTCCTCGAACCGGCCCGCCCTCGCCTTGGTCGCGCCGGTGAAGGCCCCCGCCTCGTGCCCGAACAGCTCGGCCTCGATCAGCGTCTCTGGCAACGCGGCGCAGTTCATCACGACGAGCGGCTGATCCCAGCGCGGCGACAGGCGGTGGAGGCGCTCCGCCACCAACTCCTTGCCGGTGCCGCGCTCGCCAATGACCAGCACCGGGCGGTCGAGCGCGGCGGCGCGGCTGGCGCGCTCCAGGCAGTCGAGGAACACGCCCGATTGGCCGATGAACTGGGTCGCGCGCTCCACCATCGCCACCAGATGGCGCGATTTCCGAACAATTGGCAAGTCGCCTCGGCGGCGTGCCTTGATCCAATATGCTTAAGTGATTGCACAATGGTCGTTTTCGACTTTGGCACGGTGGCTGCAACGTTCCGGGCAACCCGCCGACATGGCGGAACGCACAGGGAAGAATGTCATGCTGAAGTCCGATCTGAGCCGCACCCTCACCGCCGTCGTCGCGACCGTGCTGATGAGCGTCACCTGCCTCGCCGCCGCGGTCGGCCCCGCTCAGCCCGAGGCCGGCCGGGCCGCCGTCGCGATGGCCGCGAAGTTCGTCGCGTGATAGAGATGAGCGAGCCTCGCCCCGCGCGCCTTCCGCTCGCGTCGCGACAGGAGTTTAGGAGCTTTTCCGCGATGAGCATCTTTTCCCGGACCCGCGACATCATCGCCGCCAATGTGGCGGACATGCTGGAGAAAGCGGAAGACCCGGCCAAGATGATCCGCATGGTCATCCTGGAGATGGAGGAGACGCTGGTCGAGGTCCGCGCCTCCGCCGCGCGCACCATCGCCGACCAGAAGGAGATGCGCCGGCACATCGTCAAGCTGGATCAGCTGCAGGACAGCTGGACCGAGAAGGCGGAGCTGGCGCTGTCCAAGGGTCGCGAGGACCTGGCCAAGGCGGCGCTGATCGAGCGGCAGAAGGCGGCCGACATGGCCGACCAGCTCCGCGCCGAGATCGGCACGCTGGACGAGGCGCTGCGCGCGAGCGAGGAGGACATCTCCAAGCTGCAGAAGAAGCTGTCGGAGGCGCGCGCCAAGCAGGCCAACGTGCAGACCCGGCTGGAGAGCGCGAACAACCGCGCCCGGCTGCGCGAGATGTACGCGGGGCCCAAGACGCTGGAGGCGTTCAGCCGCTTCGACGTGCTGGAGCGCCGGGTCGACGACGCCGAGGGTCGCGCCGAGGCGATGGGGCTAGGCGCGGTCAAGACGCTGGAGGAGGAAATCGCCGAGCTGCGCGCCGCCGACAAGGTGGACGCCGAGCTGGCGGCGCTGAAGGCGCGCCTCGCCGGCCCGAAGGCGGACAAGGCGGAGGGCTGAGCGATGGAAGAGGTACTGGTTCCCCTGATCGCCATCACGACGCTCTTCCTGGGGCTGCCGTGGCTGGTGTTCCACTATGTCACCAAGTGGAAGCAGGCGCCCAAGATCACGCAGGAGGACGAGCAGCTGCTCGACGACATGTTCAATCTGGCGCGGCGCCTCGAGGAGCGGCTCGCCACGGTGGAGCGGATCGCGGCGGCCGACCACCCCGACTGGAAGCCGGGCCTGCCCGCGCCGTCCGCTACGTCCGATTGGCAGAGCAACATGACCGGCGCCGCCCGCGCCTACTCGATCGACCGGAGGAATTGAGATGGCCGCGCGGACCAAATTCTACCTCGACAAGCAGAACAAGAAATGGGCCGGCGTGTGCGCCGGGATCGCGGACTATACCGGCATCGACGCGACGCTGGTGCGGATCGGGCTGGTGATCCTGACGCTGACCACCAGCGGCTCGTTCATCCTCGCCTATCTGATCGCCGCCTGGGTGGCGCCGGAGAAGCCGGCGGGTCTCTACGACAGCCCGGAGGACGCGCGCTTCTGGCAGGGCGTCCGGGTGAACGCGAAGCGCTCGACCGCCGAGGTCCGCTCCAAGTTCCGCGAGATCGACCGCCGCCTGGCCGACGTCGAGACGCTGTACACCAGCCGCAACACGAGCCTCGCGAACGAGATCGAGAGCCTGCGCTGACGCGCCCGGGCCATCAACAAGGGAACAGGGTCATGGATTGGGGTGGACCGGAGTTCGTCCTGTCGATCATCGCGCTGACGATGGGGGCGGGGCTGGCGAAGACATGGATCAGGGCCAAGCACGGCTATCCGCTGAGCAAGCGCGACCGCCGTCACCAGCGCCGGCTGGCGGCCGACGGCGAGCTGGGCGACGCTCGTAAAGTCGAGTTGCTCACGGGCGAGAACGAGCGCCTCACCGGCCAGATCGGCCGGCTGGAGGAGCGGATCCGGGTGCTCGAGCGGATCGCCACCGATCCGGCCGAGCGCACGGCGAGGGAGATCGACGCGCTGCGCTGACGCGCCGCGTCGCAACGGGAGACATATGATGTCGGCGAGGACCCGAGCATGAGCCCCTTCATCGTCCCCGTCTTCGCCTTGCTGATCCCGATCGTGGCGATCCTGGCGAAGCTCGTGTTCCGGCCGTGGCTGCAGCTGAAAGAGCGGCAGCTGGAGCTGTCCAGCTCGGTCGCCGCCGAGAAGGCCGCGCAATATGCCGCCCAGACCGAACGGCTGGAGCAGCGGGTGCGCGTGCTGGAGCGGATCGTGACGGACCGCGGGCACGACCTCGCAGGCGAGATCGAGCGCCTGCGCGACATTCAGACCTTGCCCGCGCCGTCCGTGCGGCTGGCGGGCGACAAGCAGGAGGAAGCGGCATGATGACCGATCCTTATGTGACGCTGACCGTGGCCGCGACGTCGCTCGCCGGCCTGGGCATGGTGGTGAGCGCAGGGCTCGCAGGCTGGCGCGGATGGCTGCAACTGAAGCGGACGGAGCTGGAGCGGGACCGGGCCGCGCAGGCCGGCCCCACGGGCGGTGCGAGCGCGGGCGCGCGAATCGAGATCGCGGACCTGAAGGAGCGCATCCGCAAGCTGGAGGCGATCGCGGCGGGAGTGGAGCTGTAGGCTTCGGGACGTTGCGGCAGGGCGGCTTGCCCACTAGCTGCCGGATATGCCGAGCCTGACCGACGTCCGCGACGAATATGAATTCCTCGACGCCGACGACCGCTATCGCCTGCTGATCGACCTCGGGCGCGAGCTGGAGCCGATGGCGGCGGCCTTGAAGACGGACGCGACGCTGGTGCGGGGCTGTTCGGCGGCGGTCTGGGTCTATGCGACGCAGGCGTCCGACGGGCGGCTGCACTTCCTGGCGGACAGCAACGCCGCGATCACCAAGGGCCTGGTTGCGCTGGTGCTGCTCGCCGTGCAGGACCGGACGCCGGCGGAGATCCTGGCGACGGACGTGGAGGCGGAGCTGGAGCCGTTCGACCTGAAGCGGCAGCTCAGCTCCAACCGGACGCAGGGGCTGCCGAACATGATCGCGCTGGTGCGCGAGACGGCGGCGCGGCTCGCCTGATCAGGCGCGCGCGTCCTCGGCGGCCTTGAGCACGTCGTACGCCGCCTGCACTTCGCGAAACCGCTGGGCCGCCTCCGGATCGCCGGGCTTGAGGTCCGGGTGGCTTTCCTTGGCGAGCGCGCGCCAGGCGGCGCGGACCTCTTCGAACGAGGCGTCGCTCTCCAGCCCGAGCACGCCGAGCGCGCGCATCTCGTCGCGGCTGCGCGTGCCGTCGCCGGGGCCGCCCCAAGCATAGTGCTTCGCGTTGGCGTAGCCGTCGGCGGTGCGCCGGTCGGCGGCCTCGCGCGCCGCCGCCTCTTCCGCGGTCAGGCCCTCGAAATAGTTCCAGCCGCGATTGTACTCGGCCGCATGGTCCGCGCAGAACATCCAGCGCTCGCGGCTGTTGGGCGACTTGGGGGCGGGACAGTCGCCCGGCTTGTCGCAGCCGTGCCGGTCGCACAGCCGGACCTGCGCCGCCTCGCGCGCGGAGCCGTAGCCGCGCCAGCGGGGGAAGCCCCAATCGTTGGAACGGGTCTGGCGCGCCATGCGGCCGCAGATAGGCGGTTCGGCCCGGGGTCGGAAGGGCGTCACGCGAGGAAATCGCGTGACGTCGAAGCTCAGCTGAGCCGAGCCCGGCCGGCCCTGCGCGTGCGCTTCGCGCACCAGCGGGTAGCGCCGCTACCCGCCTCGCTTGGGCGCCAGAGGATCTGTAAGCCGGGTTCTGTCCAGCCCCGAAGGGCTTGGGCGACCATTCCTCTAGGCCCGCCATTGCTGACGGGCTCCAGCAACCAACCCGGGCCTCGGGCGGGAACGCGCCCGTGTGAGGCCCCTATTCGGTCTTGCTCCCGGTGGGGTTTGCCGTGCCGCCCCTGTCGCCAGGCGCGCGGTGCGCTCTTGCCGCACCCTTTCACCGTGACTGGGCCAAGGCCCTAGCCGTCTGCTCTCTGTGGCACTGTCCCTCGGGTCACCCCGGGCGGGCGTTACCCGCCACCGTTGTTCCGCGGAGCCCGGACTTTCCTCGGCGTGTTTTCGCACGACGCGGCCGCCCGACCCTCTGGCCCGCCTGCCCTACTCATCTCCTTGGGGCTTGGGAAGCAGCAGCGCGAGCAGGATCATCCGGCACTCGGCGTCGATCTCGCCGTCGACCAGCTCGGGGCGGAAGCGGCGCTGGAAGGCCATGATCGCCGCCATCGGCTCCGTCACGTCATAGCCGAAGCGTTCGAGCGCGAGCAGGAAGCCGGCCTCGCTCCAGCCCGGATCGAGCAGGTTCTTGGTCGGCCGCGGCAGCGCGAGGCGCAGCCGCGCGAGCTGGCCCCAAGGGAAGAGCTCGCCGGGGTCGCGCTTGCGCGCAGGGGCTATGTCCGAATGCGCGACGATGTTGCCGCGCGTGATCCCGTGGCGCTCCTTCACGTCGGCGACGAGCCGGATGACCGCCTCCACCTGCGCGGTCGGGAACGGGCGATAGCCCCAGTCGTGGCCGGGATTGACGATCTCGATCCCGATGCTGGCCGAGTTGACGTCGGTGACGCCGCGCCAGTGCGACCGCCCCGCGTGCCAGGCACGCTTGTCCTCGGGCACGAGCTGGCGGACCGAGCCGTCCTCGTCGACGAGGTAATGGGCGGACACCTTCGCCTCCGGGTCGCACAGGCGGGCGAGCGCCTCCGCCGCGGTCGGCATTCCCGTATAATGCAGCACGATCATGGAGATCGGCGCGGAACGCTCGTCGAAGTTGGGCGATGCGACCGCCGTCATGCGCCCCGTGGTGGCCTGCCGTGGCGCATATGTAAATGTCAGGCGGCGCGCGCCGCGGGCGTGGCCGTCTTCTCGTACAGCCCACGGAAGCGGCGCGACGGTTCGAACAGCCGGGTCTGGCCGATCACCGTCTCGCCCGCGCCCAGCACCAGCAGCCCGCCCGGCCGGAGCGCGCCCGCCAGGCTGGCGAAGACGCGCGCCTTCACCTCCGGCGCGAAATAGAGGAGCACGTTGCGGCACATCACCAGGTCGAACCGCCCGGGCGGGGGCGTGTCGTCCACCAGGTTCAGGCGACGATAGTGGATGGCGCGGAGCAGCTCGGGGCTGGCGATCCAGTCGTCGCCCTTCTGTTCGAACCATTGCAGCAGGCGGCGGATCGGCAGCCCGCGCTGCACCTCGAACTGGGTGTATCGCCCGCTGCGCGCACGGGCGAGCGCGCCTTCGGAGACGTCGGTCGCGACGATCTCCGGCAAGGCGGCGCGGCCGGTGCCCGCCTTTTCGGCGAACAGCATGGCGAGCGAGAGCGGCTCCTGCCCCGTCGCGCAGCCTGCGCTCCAGATGCGCGCGCGACGGTTCTCGGCGGCGGCGTGGGCGACGACCTCCGCCACCTGATCGAAAACATGGGCGTCACGGAAGAAGGACGTCTCCGCGTTGACCAGCGCGTCGACGATTAGGTCGTCCAGCCCCGGGGTCGCGCAATCCATCAGCTCGGCGGCGAGCTGGTCGAGCGTGTCGAGGCCGCGCTCCTTCAACAGGGGCTTGAGCGCGACGTCGAGCCGCCACGACCGATAGGCGGCGAGCTGCTGCCCCGTTCGCGCCTCGAGCAGCTGAGTCAGAAGGTGGGCCGCGCTGGGCCTGGGCGGGATCATGGCCGGCGACGCTCCGCGACCAGGCGACCGATCGCGGCGGGCGGCAGCAGCGCATCGGCAAGGCCCGCCGCCGCCACCGCGCCCGGCATTCCCCATATGACCGAGCTCGCCTCGTCCTGCGCGATCACCGCGCCGCCGGCGGCGTGCAGCGCCCGGGCGCCCTCGGCGCCGTCGCGCCCCATGCCGGACAGGACCACGCCCAGCGCGCGGGAGCCGTACACGGCGGCGACGGTCGCCAGCATCGGGTCGACCGACGGCGTGCAGCCGCTCACCGACGGCTCGCGCGAGAGACGCACGCAGGTCGAGCCGTCCGACAAGGGCAGGCAGCGGATATGCGCGTCGCCGGGCGCGATGACGATCCGGCCGGGACGGATCCGCAGCCGATCGGTCGCGACCTCTGCCGGGCGTCCCGACAGCAATGCGAGCTGCGCGGCGAAATAGGGCATGAAGGTGCCGGGCAGGTGCTGGGTGATCAGGATCGGCAGCCGGAACGCGGCCGGCAGCTCGCGCACGAGCTGGCTGATCGCGTGGATGCCGCCGGTGGACGCGCCGATCGCGACCACGTCATAGGCGTCGCGCTCGGGCCGCAGCTGGAGCACCGGCTTGGGCGCAGGCGGCGATACGGGCGCGGGCGGGCGCACCGACGATTCGCCCAGCCGTTCGAGCTTCTCCACCAGCGCCCGGGCGAAGCGGCCGGACAGCGCGCCCGCCTCCGGCTTCACCAGCGTGTCCGCCGCGCCGAGCGCGAGCGCCTGCACCGTCGTCGCGGCGCCGTCGGCGGCTGACGAGGACACGATCAGCACCTTGGCCGCGCCGCCGGCCGCGATCAGGTCGGGGAGCGCGGTCAGGCCGTCGACGCCGGGCAAGTGGATGTCGAGCAGGATGAAGTCGACGGGGTTCCGCTCCAGAAAGGCGAGCGCGCCCCGCACATGGGACGCGACGCCCGCCACGACGAAGCGATCGGTCGCGTCGATCACCCGCGCGATCACCGCGCGCGCCACCGCCGAGTCCTCGACGATCAGCACGCGCGCGGCATCCGGCGGGGCGGCGGCCCGGAGGGCGGCGGCAGTCACGCGCGCGGGCTCAGGCGGCGCCGACGATCTGAAGCTTGGATTCGAGCGTGTCGCGATCGAATGGCTTCATCACATACTCGTCCGCGCCCGCCTCGATCGCGGCGCGGATATGAGCCATCCCGTTCTCGGTCGTGCAGAACACCACCTTGGGCTTGGTCGGAACCGCCGACTCGTTCAGGGCCCGCAGGAACTCCATCCCGCTCATCACCGGCATGTTCCAGTCGAGCAGGATCACGTCGGGCGCCGACCGCAGGCAGGCGTCGAGCGCCTCACGTCCGTCGCACGCTTCCGAGACGGTGAAATCGAGCGTCTCCAGGATGTGCCGCGCGACTTTGCGGATCACCTTCGAATCATCAACGACGAGGCACGTCTTCATGAGCGGCGACTTTCCCCTGTATTGTCCGGCATCTATGCCACCCAAGCGTAAGCGGCGCGTTAAGCGGCGAGGATCTCGGAAGTCGCCACGCCGGGCACGAGGCGGGCAAGGTCGAGCGCGAGCACGGGCTCCCCTTCCCGCTCGACCAGACCGACCGCCGCGTCCGCCCAGCCGCCGGTGAGCGCGATGCCCCCCTCGACCGGCTGGCGCGCGAACGGGGCGACATCCTCCAGCGCGTCGACCAGCAGGGCATAGTGGTGCCCGTCGATGCGCGTGATCACCGCGCGGCGCGAGTCGGCGGGCATGGGCGCCTTGCCCAGCGCCACGCCGGTGTCGATCACCGTCACCACCCGGCTCCGCAGCGCGGCAAGGCCCCGGACCGCGCGCTCCGCGCCGGGCACGGGCACGATCTCTCCCAGATCCACCACCGAGTCCACCTGCGCGCCGTCGATCGCCACCGCGCGACCGGCGACATGCGCAATCAGAAACAGGTCCATCAACGTCCTCCCCGCGCCACCCGCGACGCGACCGCGGCGAGCAAGGCGGCGCGATCGTAGCGGTAGATACCGCCGGCCCCGCCCTGCTCGCGCGTCAGGCGGAGCACCTCGGCGGCGTGCTCGGGCCCGTCGTCGAGCGCCAGCGTCACCGCCGCGGTCTCCCCGGGCGCCAGCCGGGTCGCGCAGCGATAGCCGGCGCCCTCCAGCGTCGGCTTCAGAAAGGCTTCCATCCAGCCCGAGCCGTCGCAGCTGAGCAGGCACAGGGGCCGGTCCGCCCCGCCGCCCTCCGCGCCGGCGAGCAGCGCATGCGCGTCGACCAGCTCGACCTGCTCGCCGTTGACCAGCGCCACGCCGGCGACCTCGCGGCCGTCGCCCGGCGCCAGCTCGGCCGGCAGGGTGACGATCTCGACCGGGTCCGCAATCGCATAGGCGACCTCGCTGGCCCCGTCGCTGAGGCGGAGCACCGCCATGCGCGAAGCCGCGCCGGAATCGCCGGGCGCGACCATGGGGATGATCCGCCCGTCGATGGCCAGCCGCAGGCGCCCGCCGGACACGCGCACGGCGTCGCGCTCGACCGTCTCCACGCGGTCGATCGCGGCGAGCGCCATCAGTCGGCGGCGGCCGTCCAGTCCCTCGAACAGCAGCGCCGGCAAGCCCGGCGCGTCCTCCTCGGCGCTTTCTTCCTCGCGCAGCAGGGCGCGGCCGAAGCGGATGCCGGCGGCGGACGCCAACCCGGCGCCGTCGAGCAGCAGCATCGGCCGGCCGCTGTCCGGTAGGGTCTGTCCGGCATAGAATCCGGTCGCCATCACCGCCGGGGCGGCGGGCTTGACCACCAGCTCCTCGGTGTCGAGCACCGCGTCCACCGCCAGCGCATAGTCGCCGTCGCGGGTGGCGATGATCGCCAGCGTTCCCGCCGTTCCGCCAGTCACGCGCAGCAGGTCGGCCAGCGCGACGAGCGGCAGGCGGCGGCCGCGCACGGTCGCGAGCGTCGCGTCGCCGACCTGATCGAGCCGTACGCCGACGCTGGTCGTGGTGACGATCTCCTCGACCGCCTGGCGCGGCAGGGCGAAGCGCTCCGCGCCCACTCCCACGACGATCGTCGACAGGATGGACAGCGTGAGCGGCACATGGATGGCGATGGTGAGCCCCCGGCCGGGCCGGTTCATGAGCTTCACCCGCCCGCCGAGCTGCTCGATGTTGGCGCGCACCACGTCCATGCCGACGCCGCGGCCGGAGATGGCGGTGACCGTGTCGCGGCTGGAAAGGCCGGGCTCAAAGATCAGCTCGAGGCGCTGGCTCTCGCTCATCCCGGCGAGCTCGGCCTCGCCGCGCAGCCCGGCGGCCACGGCCTTGGCCGCGAGCCGGGCGACGTCGATGCCGCGCCCGTCGTCGGCGACCTCGATCACGATCTGATTGCCCGACTGTCGGGCGGAGACGAGCAGCTGCCCCGCCTCGCGCTTGCGCGCGGCGCGCCGTTCGGCCGGCGTCTCGATCCCGTGATCGACCGAGTTGCGGATGATGTGGACGAGCGGATCGCGGATCAGCTCGATCATTTCGCGGTCGAGCTCCACGTCCGCGCCCTCGACCGAGAGCGCGACCGTCTTGCCGAGCTCCGTGGCGGTGTCGCGGACCATGCGCGGAACGGCCGAGAACAGCGCCTCCACCTTCTGCATGCGCGTCCGCGTGACCGCGTCGCGCATGTCCGCCACCGTCGCGGACAGGCGCTCCAGCGCCGCCTCGACCCGCGGGTCGTGGCTCTCGGTGCGGAGCGTTCGCGCCAGCTCGTTGCGGGCGAGCACCATGTCGGACATGCCGCTCATCATGCGGTCGAGCAGGTCGACATGAAGCCGCACGCTGCGGCTGTTCGCGCGGGCCGCGCCGGGCGTCGGGGCGACGGGGTTCGCCGGTGCGGCCGGCTCCTCCGGCGGCGGCGCGGCGGTCTCCGCCAACGCCGCGATCAGGAGGTCGTCGCTGCCCCCGTCGAGCGGCTGACCCGCATCGATCATCTCGGTCAGCTCGCCGATGCGGTCCACCACCGCCAAAACCGCATTGACGAGGCCCGTGTCGGCCGCGCGGCTCCCGTCGCGCACTGCGCCCAGCGCATCCTCGGCGGCATGGCTGAGGCGCTCCAGCCGGGGCAGGTCGAGGAAGCCGCAGCTGCCTTTCACCGTGTGGACGAAGCGGAAGATCGCGTCGAGCCGGGCGCGATCGGCCGGGTCGGCCTCCCAGGCGACGATCTCGCCGGCCAGCGCCTGCAGCGTCTCGCGCGTCTCGGCGACGAATTCCTGAAGCAGCTCGTCCATCGCGAGCGGGGATAGGGTCGCCCCTGTAAAGAACGGGTTTACCGCCGGATTGAGCGGAACGAGGCCGTACCGTCCTGCCACGCGAGCGCGGGCGGCGGGGCGAAGCACCCGTCCGACGACGTGGCTGTGCCACGTCGCGGCTCGAGGAGGCGAGCTGCGAGAGTGATCCTGCCGTGGGCAGAGCCCGTCGTCGGCCGGAGCTATGCTCGGCCGGCCAGGCTTGCGCGAGTCAGCCGGACGTTGCCGGCAGCCGCGCTGCGCCCAACGCCGCCCCGAACAGCAGCACATTGTCCCCCGGCTCGCTCACCTGCACCGTTTCCGCGAGGCTGTGGATCAGGAAGGCGGCGGCGGTGCGGGGCGTGATCTCTCCCTCGCCCTGCCCTTCGACCAGCATGCGGCGGATGTCGGGGTCCAGGATGACCCGCGGCCCTTCGCAGCGGACCACGATCTCGACGTGGCCGTTCTCCTCCTCCGCGCCGATCGCGAGCTGTCCGCCCCTTACCAGCGCGTCGCCGCCGATCATGGCGAGGTTGAGCAGCGCCTTCGCCGCCGGCTTGGGCAGCTGCGCCGCCTCGACCAGCCACTGCACCTCCAGCCGCTTGTTGTCGGCCAGCAGCCCCTCGATCGCAGCCCGCGCCTCGCGCGTGTCGACCTGGTCGCCAAACCCGCCGGCGGCGCCGAAGGCGAGGCGGAAGAACTTGAGCTTGTTCGCGGACGTGCGCGCGCTCTCGGCGAGCAGTTCCATGCAGCGCTGGCGCATCGCCGGATCGGTCTCGTCCGCCAGCAGCTCCAGACCGTTATTGAGCGCGCCGACGGGCGAGAGCAGGTCGTGGCAGAGGCGCGAGCAGAGCAGGCTGGCGAAGTCGACCGGGGTGACGGGCATTCAGGCTATCCTCAGCTTTGCGCGGCCTTGTGGAGAGGCGAACGGGGTGGCGCAACCCTCGCCGTCATGCCGGCCTTGAGCCGGCATCCAAGGCGCCGCAGGCCACTTAGCTTGCGGCTTGATGGACCCCGGCTCAAGGCCGGGGTGACGGGAGGAGGTGGAAGCGGCCCAGGATGGCCCCCTGGTCAACCGCGCGGAACAAGCGTGCCTGGTCGCGTGCCACGATCAGCCACAGCCAGCCGTTCGGCGCCGCCGCTTCGGCGTCCCGTGGCGAGGGCTCGGGCGGACCGCAGGGATGGGAATGGTAACAGCCGACCACCTGCGGCCCCCCGCCCCGCTCGGCCCTGAGCGCGGCGATGAGCTGGGCGGGGTCGATCTCGAACGCATGGAAAGGGTCGGCGGCGACATTGCGGCAGGGCAGCGCGCCCGTCACGCGATCGGACTCGCCGAGCAACAGCCCGCAGATCTCCTCCGTCCGGCCGTGCGCGTGAGCTCGGATTTCGTCGACCAATCCCTTCCGAAACGTGACGGGCGTCCCCATATGGCGAGCAATGGACCGGGGGGTCTCGATCATACAAGCGCGGATCGCCGAGGCGGCGCATGGCTGGCGGCTGGACCGGGCGCTGGCGGACGCCGCGCCGACCCTGTCGCGCGAGCGGCTGAAGGTGCTGATCAACGCAGGCAATGTCAGCCGCGCGGGCGAGCCGGTGCGCGATCCCGCCAAGCGGGCGAGCGCGGGCGAGGCGTTCGACATCGCGGTGCCGGTTCCCGTGCCCGCGCACAACGAGGCGCAGGCCATCCCCCTCTCGATCGCGTACGAGGACGAGCATCTGATCGTGGTCGACAAGCCGGCGGGGCTGGTCGTCCATCCGGCGGCGGGCAACCTCGACGGCACGCTGGTCAACGCGTTGCTGCACCATTGCGGCGGGTCGCTGTCGGGCATCGGCGGGGTCGCCCGGCCGGGGATCGTCCATCGGATCGACAAGGATACATCCGGCCTGATCGTCGCGGCCAAGACCGACCGGGCGCATGAGGGCCTGGCGAAGCAGTTCGCGGCGCACTCGATCGAGCGGCGCTATCTCGCGATCACCGCGGGCCAGCCGCAGCCGGCGGCGGGCACGGTCGACGCCCCGCTCGCGCGCTCGGCGACCAATCGCAAGAAGATTGCGATCGTGGCGGGCGGCAAGCGGGCGGTGACGCATTACCGCACGCTGGAGCCTTTGCGCGATGCGGCGCTGGTCGAATGTCGGCTGGAGACGGGGCGCACGCACCAGGTGCGCGTCCACATGGCCTCATTAGGGCATGCGCTGCTCGGCGATCCGGTTTATGGTTGCGCGGGCAAGCACAAAACGCTGCTTGGCGCGTTGGGGTTCGAACGTCAGGCGCTGCACGCGGCGCGGTTGGGGTTCGTTCATCCGATCGGTGGTAAACCCATGTCGTTCGAGAGCGTCTTGCCCGGCGACATGCAGGAACTGTTGGCGACGCTTCACGTATAGAATCAAGCGATTGGCTCGCCCTGCCCGGCAGCGCGAGCGAGTCGCCCGGGAAGGGAGTAGAGACATGGCGAACAGCGGCAACGTCCCGGCGACGATCCCGGCCCTCGGCAGCGAGGCTGGGCTGAACCGCTATCTGGCCGAAATCAAGAAGTTCCCGCTGCTGTCTCCCGAGCAGGAATACATGCTCGCCAAACGCTTCCAGGAACATGGCGACCCGGAGGCGGCGGCGCAGCTCGTGACCTCGCATCTCCGGCTCGTGGCGAAGATCGCCATGGGCTATCGCGGCTATGGCCTGCCCACCTCCGAGCTCATCTCGGAGGGCAATATCGGCCTGATGCAGGGTGTGAAGAAGTTCGAGCCGGACCGCGGCTTCCGCCTGGCGACCTACGCCATGTGGTGGATCCGCGCCTCGATCCAGGAATATATCCTGCGGTCGTGGAGCCTGGTGAAGATGGGCACCACCGCGGCGCAAAAGAAGCTGTTCTTCAACCTGCGTCGCATGAAGTCAAAGCTCGACGCGTTCGAGGACGGCGACCTCCGGCCCGAGGACGTCCGCAAGATCGCGACCGACCTGGGCGTCCAGGAGGACGAGGTCGTGTCGATGAACCGTCGCATGGCGATGGGCGGCGACACCAGCCTGAACGTCTCCTTCAACGAGGAGGGCGAGGGTCAGTGGCAGGACATGCTGCAGGACGACGCCCCGCTCCAGGACCAGATCGTGGCGGAAGCGCAGGAGGCGGACGTGCGCCACGGGATGCTGGTCGACGCCATGGCGTCGCTCAACGACCGCGAGAAGCACATCCTGACCGAGCGCCGGCTAACCGACGATCCGAAGACGCTGGAGGAGCTGAGCCAAGTCTACGGCGTCAGCCGCGAGCGCGTGCGCCAGATCGAGGTGCGCGCGTTCGAGAAGTTGCAAAAGGCGATGATGCGCCTTGCCGGAGAGAAGCGGCTGCTCGCGGCCGCCTGACGAAACTTACGCCCGGGCCTGGCCCGGGCGGGGCTTCTCGCGCATGAGCCACGCCAGCGTGGCGGCGCCGGCGAGGGTCGCCACCCCGGGCACCGCGCGGCCGCGGCGGAGGAAGCCGAGGCCAAGCGTCGCTACGGCGGAGCTTAGCATGCTCACCTTCTTCAGCCCAAGCACAGGCGCGGCGCGCGAGGCGGCGCGGGCGCTGACGTAATTGGCCGCGCCGGAGGGGCGGTCGGGACTCGCGGTGGAAGCCGGCGACGCCCCGGCGGTCGGCTCCTTGGAAGCGGCGCCAGGCCCCTTGCCGGCGGCGACATGGTCCGCCGCCCAGGCGCCGCGCGCGCCGACCGGCTGCTCGGCGCCCGCCGTCGTGTCGGCGGCGGTCTGATGCTCCAGCTCCGAGTTAAGCTCCGCGCCGAAGAGCAGGATATAGCTCGACAGGTACAGCCAGGTCAGCAGCACCACGACCGCGCCCAGCGAGCCGTAGGTCGCGTTGTAGTTGCCGAAATTCGCGACATAGATGCCGAACCCGATCGTGAGCGCCACACCGCCAAGCGCCGCAAGCAGCGATCCGGGGGTCAGCCACACCCACTTCGCCTTCGCGCGCGACGGGCCGTAGCGGTACAGCGTTGCCGCCACCGCCGCCGCCGCGAAGAGCAGCAGGGCATAGGTCAGGAGCTTGCCGAGCGTGACCACGAACCCGGGCGCGCCGGGGATCAGCCGCTCGAGATGGCCCAGCGCGGCGACCGCGATCACCGCGACGATGGCGACCAGCACCGCGCCCGCCGTGATCGCGAGCGCGGTCAGGTTCACGCGCAAAAAGCCCCGCTTTTCCTCCTCTTCATAGGCGATGTTGAGCGCGGTCATGATGGAGCCCGCGCCGTTGCGCGCGCCGAACAGCGCCACCGCCAGCGCGATCACGAGCCCGAAGCCCTTCTTGCCGCCCGAGGTCTGGACCACATTCATCAGCTGCTCGCCGACGAGCTGCGCGGCCTGGGCGGGCATGATCGAAGTCAGTGAGCGCATGTTCCGCATCACCGTCTCGGGGCTCGCGACCAGGCCGTAGCTGAGCACGATCGCGCCGAGCAGCGGCACCAGCGCGAGAAAACCGTAGAACGCCACCCCGGCGGCGATCAGGCCGACATTGTCCTGGCCCGCCTCCTTCCAGCTGCGGACGAGCACCTCCTTCCACCCCTGCGCGGGCATGGCGAAGGGGCTGGTGGCGTGGCGGCCGGCGTCGTTGGGCGATGGCATGGCGTCTCCTGAGCTGCGCTCCGGCAGAACGCAGGCCGACGCGGCCGGGTTCGCCGCTTGCCGCGTCTTTTTCCGCGCGGCAGGAGGGCACGCATGTTTCGCCTGTTCCGCTGGCTGTTCCGCGCCGTACTGATCTTCGTTGGCGTGTCGGTGCTGTGGGTGGGGCTCTACCGGATCGTGCCGCCGCCTTTCACCTTTACGATGCTGGGCGACGCGCTCGCCGGGCGGGGCGTAACGAAGGACTGGATGAGCCTGGAAGCGATGGACCCCGACATGGCGCGCGCGGCGATCGCGGGCGAGGACGGCCGCTTCTGTTCGCACGCCGGGTTCGACTGGAAGGGCATCGCGAACGCGGCCGCGAGCAACATGAAGGGCGGCCGCATCCGGGGTGGATCGACGATCAGCCAGCAGACCGCGAAGAACGCGTTCCTGTGGCAGGGCGGCGGCTATGTCCGCAAGGCGTTCGAGGCATGGTTCACCGTGCTCATCGAGGCGATCTGGGGCAAGCGGCGGATCATGGAGGTGTACCTCAACATCGCCGAGACCGGGATCGGCACCTATGGCGCGAACGCGGGCGCGCAGCGCTATTTCGGCCACGACGCGAGCCGCCTGACGCCGACCGAGGCAGGGCGGATCGCGGCGGTGCTGCCGCTCCCCAAGAAGCGCGAGGCGGTCGCGCCCAAGGGGTTCGTGCGGCGGCACGGGAACAAGCTGGGGCGCTGGGTCGGGGTGATCCGGCGGGAGGGGTTGGACGGGTGCCTCAAGTGACCGCGTCACCCCGGCCTTGTGCCGGGGTCCACTGATGAGCTTGGCCGCCCGGGTTGCGAGCATGCGAACCGATAGGCCAAGATCAGCCGTGGATGCCGGCACAAGGCCGGCATGACGAACCTCAGAACGGCAGCTTGAACCCCGGCGGCAGCGGCAGGCCGCTGGTCATCTTGCCCATCTCCTCGCTCGACACCGCGTCGGCCTTGCCGCGCGCGTCGTTGAAGGCGGCGGCGAGCAGGTCCTCCAGCATCTGCTTCTCCGACACCTGCATGAGCGAGTCGTCGATCGCGATGGCGATGATGCGTCCCTTGGCGGTCGCGCGGACCTTCACGAGCCCGCCGCCGGCGACGCCCTCCACCTCCAGCTTGTCGAGGTTCGCCTGCGCGTTCTGCAGCTCGTTCTGGACGTTCTGCGCCATTTCCATGATGCGCTTCAGCTGATCGTCGTTCATTCAAAGGCTCCTTTGGCCGGGCCAGGTTTCGAGTTCCGCGTCGGGAAACGCTTGGCGCGCCGCCTGGACCATTGGCGAATCGAGAATGGCCTGGCGCGCCGCCGCGTCGGCGGCGTCCGCCCGCTCTTTCAGCGTCGGCTCGCCCGCCTCGTCGACGAAGCTGAGCTTCCACGGCTTTCCGCTCAGCGCCTTGAGCGCGGCGTTCACGTCCGACAGCGTGTCGGCCGACATCGGCCGGCTGCCGCTCAGCACCAGCTCGGGCGGCGCATAGCGGACGACGCGCGCCTGCTGCTTCAGCCGGATCGCGACGTTGAGCGCGCCCGGCTGCTCCTCTAGCGCCGCCACCAGGCAGGGGAAATCGGCAGGGAAGCTCGCGGTCGCCGGCTCGGGCGTGCGGACAGGCGGGGCCGCCGCCGCCGGCGCAGCGGCAGGCGCGACCGGGGCGCCGGACTTCAGCTGTCGCGCCAGGTCGCCGGGATCGGGCAGCGTGGAGGCGTGGACCGCCCGCAGCAGCGCCATCTCCGCCGCCTCGATCGGCAGCGCCGCGCGGCCGATCTCCTCATGCCCCTTCAGGAACAGCTGCCAGAGCCGATGCAGGACCGGGAAGGACAGCCCCGCCGCCCACTCGCCCCGCGCCGCGCGCTCCTCGGCGGGCTGGGCCGGGTCTTCCGGCGCGCCCACCTTGACCAGCGTCACGCCATGCACCGTCTCCAGCAGCGCGCGGAACACGGACAGGGGATCGGTGCCGCCGTCATATTGCCGCCGCAGCACCGCGAGCGCCGCCGGCCCGTCGCCGGCCAGCACCGCCGCGAGCAGCTCGCGCACCGCGCCGCGATCGGACAGGCCCAGCATCTCGCGCACGGCTGCCGCGGTCACGCCCCCGCCTTCCAGCCCCGCGTGCGCGATCGCCTGGTCGAGCATCGACAGGCCGTCGCGCGCCGAACCCTCCGCCGCGCGCGCGATCAGCATCAGCGCGTCGGGCTCGGCCTCCACGCCCTCCTTGCGGGTCACCTCCGCGAAATGCTCGGCGAGCTTCTCCGCCGGAATACGGCGCAGATCGAAGCGCTGGCAGCGCGACAACACCGTGACCGGGACCTTGTGGACCTCGGTCGTCGCGAACAGGAACTTGACGTGCGCCGGCGGCTCCTCGAGCGTCTTCAACAGTGCGTTGAAGGCGTTCTTGGACAGCATGTGGACCTCGTCCACGATGTAGATCTTGTAGCGTGCGGATACGGCGGCGTAGCGCACCGCCTCGATGATCTCCCGCACATCGTCGACGCCGGTGTGCGAGGCGGCGTCCATCTCGATCACGTCGATATGCCGACCCTCGGCGATCGCCCGGCACGGCTCGCATTGGCCGCACGGGTCGATCGTCGGCCCGCCCTGCCCGTCCGGTGCGACGCAGTTCAGCGCCTTGGCGATGAGGCGGGCGGTCGAGGTCTTCCCGACCCCGCGCACGCCCGTCATCAGGAAGGCGTGCGCCAGCCTGTCGCGCTTGATCGCATTGCCCAGCGTCTGCACCATCGCATCCTGGCCGATCAGCTCGGCGAAGGTCTGCGGCCGGTACTTGCGCGCAAGGACGCGATAGGCCTCCGGGCGCTGGGGCTGGGGCGGTTCGTCCAGGCCGAGGAGCGTGTCGGTCACGCCTCGATCGCTCGCCAGAATAGGGGGGAACAGATGGTGATTCGTGCCACGCGCCGAGTATGGCAGGCGCTGGCCATAGAAGACAGAGCTTCGTCGCCCTGGGCCTTGAGTCGGCATGACAGGGAGGGAGAGCGCCGTCACGAAGTGAATTCGTGACGTCGAAGCTCGGCTCCCGCCGAGCCCGGCCGCGCTGGCGCGTCTTGGCGTGAGCTGCGCTCGCGCCGTGCGCGCTGCGCGGTGGAAGCCGGAACGACCCGTGGCGAAATCGTTGTGGCTGCTGCCTTCCGGCCCTGACCAGGTTGGCGACGACCACGTCCGCCCGACTTCCGCACCCGCTATGGTGTTGACGAGAGCTCGGGTCAAGCGCGGCCGCGCGCGACCCGCTCAGTCCTCGTCGATGTCAAAATCCATGTCGCCGAAGCCGCCGTCGCGGTCGAGCAGCTCGCCCGCGTCGTCGTCGTCGTCAAGCCCATGCACGCCGCTCAGGCCGCCCATCCGGTTCCAGACCGGAAGCTCACGCGCCTCGTGCAGATCGTCCATGTCGTCGAGATCAAACCGGCTTCCCACATTGGGTCCGATCACCGGGCCGGCCCGCATCCGCCAGCCGCCGTCCGGCAGCCAGCCACCGCTCTGCGCCAGCGCAGGGGATCCGGTCATCATCAGGGCGGTCGCCGTCAGGGCCAGGGTGGTCTTCATCGATGCAGCTCCATCCAAGTCAGACGGCTAACAGAATGGGGCCGATCCGGTTTCATGAGATAACCTCATCTCTAAGATGAGGGTCAGGGCACCTTCACGGTCAGCGTCCGCAATACCTCCGTAAGCCGGATTTGGCAGGCGAGCCGGCTGGTTCGCGTCGCATTGTACGCGAGGTCGAGCAGCTCTTCCTCCTCTTCGCTGGGCGGCGGCAGGCGCGCGAAGTCGGCGGGATCGACGATGATGTGGCAGGTCGCGCACGCCATGTCGCCGTCGCACGTTCCCTCCAGCGGCTGTCCGTCCGCCTGCGCCACGTCGAGCAGGCGGGCACCGTCCGCGGCCTCGACCGTGCGCGTCTCCTCGCTGCCCTGGAAGGTGACCCGGATCATGCCGCTACCCGCTGCGCGTCGGCGGCGGCGACAATCCGGTCGAGCGCGGCCGCCAGCTCCGCTTCGGTCGTGTAGCGGCCCCAGCCGAGCCGGATCGAGGCGCGCGCCTCCGCGTCGGACAGGCCAAGCGCCTTCAGCACATGGCTGGGCCGGCCCGAGCCGCTGGCGCAGGCGGAGCCAGCCGAGAAAGCAATGTCGCGGCAGTCGGACATGAGGCGTGCGACGTCGAGGCCGGGACGGCGCGCATTCAGGTTGCCAAGGTAGCGGTGCTCGATGGAGCCGTTGATCGCCCAACCGCCAAGGTGCGCATGAGCTAGGCCGAACAGCCTGAAGACGTGCTCGGAGTCGATCTCGGCCCGCTCCTGCAGCAAACGTGCCGCCGCGCCAAATCCGACGCACAGCGCAGGGCTGAGCGTGCCGGAGCGACCGCCCTCCTGATCGCCGCCGTGGAGCAGCGGCTCCAGGTCGACGCCCTCGCGGATCCAGAGCGCGCCGATCCCCTTCGGGCCGTGGATCTTGTGGGCGGAGATGGCGACGAGATCGACATTGGCCGGGATCGGCACGCGGCCATAGCCCTGCACCGCGTCGCACAGGAACAGGGCGCCGGCCGCGTGCGCCAGGTCGGCGAGGTCGGCGACGGGCTGGATCGTGCCGATCTCGTTGTTGACGAGCATGGCGGACCAGAGGCCGCCTTTGTGCTCCCGCGCAGGCGGGAGCCCAGGGTCGCAAGCGTCCGACGGGCGGCTCTGGGCTCGCGCCTGCGCGGGACCACGGACCCGCCCGTCCGCCCCGACCGGCAGGATCGTCACCCCCCTGCCCCGCCGCTCCTCGGCCGCCACCGTGTCCAGCACCGCGGCGTGCTCGACGGCGGTGGTGACGATCGGGCCTGTCGTGCCCTTGATCGCCCAGTTCAGCGCCTCGGTCGCGCCGCTGGTGAAGACGACGCGACCGCCGGGCGGCATCAGCGCCGCGACCTGCGCGCGGGCGACCTCGACGGCGGCCTTGGCGGCGCGGCCGGGGCGGTGCGCGGAGTGCGGGTTGGCGTGCGCACCGTCCGTTTCTGGGCGGAGCCAAGGCAGCATCGCCTCGAACGCCTCGGGCGCGAGCGGGGTCGTCGCCTGGTAGTCTAGATAGATCACGCCGCGAAGCTCCGCGTCGCGCGGGCCATGGCGCGCCAGGCGTCGATGAACCGCTCCACGTCCGCCTCGCCCGTGTCCCGGCCGAAGCTGACGCGGATCACCTCGCGACCCGCCGCCTCGCTCCAGCCCATCGCGGCGAGCACGTGGCTCGGCTTCAGCGAACCAGACGCGCAGGCGCTGCCGGTCGAGACCGCGATGCCGGCCAGGTCGAGCCGGATGAGCTGGGTCGTGCCCGCGACGCCCGGCAGGCGATAGGCCCCGATCGCGGGGTGTCGCGGTGAGGAAGCGGCGACGACCTCCGCCCCCGAGCGGGTCAGCGCGTCGTCGAGCCGGGCGCGCAGGGTCGCCCAGCGATCGAGCGGCTCGGGCTCGGCGAGCGCGGCGGCATAGGCGAGCGCGCCGGGCAGGTTCTCCGTGCCCGCGCGATAGCCGCGCTCCTGCCCGCCGCTGGGCGCAAGGGTGGCGAGATCGCGGACCAGCAGCGCGCCCATGCCGGGCGGGCCGCCCCGCTTGTGCGCGGACAGCGCCACGAAGTCGGCATGCGCGGCCACGTCCGGGTCCGCGCCGGCCGGCATCTGCGCGGCGTCGACGAGGAGGAGGTGGCCGGCGGCGTGGACCGCCTCGGCGATGGCGGCGATGCGCTGGCGCACGCCGGTTTCGGAATTGCACCATTGGGTGCAGACGAGGGCGCGACCTTCTCCACTCCTCCCCTGCAAGGGGAGGTGGCGCGCGGAGCGCGACGGAGGGGTGACGCCCCATCGAGAGGGGGACACCCCTCCACCACTCGCCTCCGGCGAGCGGTTCCCCTCCCCTTGCAGGGGAGGAATGAGCATCCCCGACGCATCGACGTCCAATATCTCCGCCTCGCCGCACGCCCGGAACACCGCATCGTGCTCGACCGCGCTCACCAGGCGGGCCGTCACGTTCGCGCGGCCGAGCGCGATCGCGAGCGACTCGCTCGCGCCGCTGGTGAACAGCACCTCGCAGGGCCAGCCATAGGCGGCCGCCACCGCGCGCCGGGCCTCCTCCAGCGCGGCGCGGGCCGCGCGGCCCTCGGCATGGGGGCTCGACGGATTGGCCCAGCGCGCGCAGCCCTCCGCCATCGCCGCGCGCGCGGCGGCGGTCATCGGCGTGGTCGCCGCATGGTCCAGGTACAGACGGTCGCCCAAGAAACGTTCCAATCCCGAAACGCGGCCTATATAGGCGCGCGACACCGGCGGCCTACCCGCCCCCAGTCATAAGAGCCACGATGCCCGAAGTCATTTTCCCCGGCCCCGAAGGTCGCCTCGAAGGCCGTTTCGCTCCCGCTCCGCGTCCGCGCGCGCCGGTCGCCATGATCCTGCACCCGCACCCCTCGTCGGGGGGCACGATGAACAACCGCATCGTGCAGGAGCTGTACAAGACCTTCCAGCGCCGCGGCTTTGCGACGCTGCGCTTCAACTTCCGCGGCGTCGGCAAGAGCCAGGGCACGTTCGACAACGGCGTCGGCGAGCTGTCGGACGCGGCGAGCGCGCTCGACTGGGTGCAGAGCTTCCACCCGGAGGCGCAGACGACCTGGATCGCGGGGGTGAGCTTCGGCGCGTGGATCGGGATGCAGCTGCTCATGCGCCGGCCGGAGATCCGCGGCTTCATCTCGATCGCGCCGCCCGCGAACATGTACGACTTCACCTTCCTCGCCCCCTGCCCGTCGTCCGGCATCATCATCCAGGGCGAGGCGGACGAGGTGGTGACGCCGGCGGCGACCCAGAAGCTGGTCGACAAGCTCCGCACCCAGCGCCACATCACCATCCATCACGACACGATCCCGAAGGCGAACCACTTCTTCGAGCACGAGATGCCGGAGCTGATGGCGAGCGTAGACAAGTATCTGGACATGCGCCTCGATCCCAACTCGCCCATCCGGTGAGGCGTCGCTAGATTTCGGCGTCGGGCGGCAGGTGTTCTTCGCACGCTGCGCCGCCGTCACGACCTTCCGTGGCAACGAAGCGGTCGCGGGCGGCAAGTAGCCGTGCCTTGGCGGCGAGGAACGCCGCTTTCACGGCCGCTGCGCGCGGCATGGACGTGATTTTGCGGTAGAGCACTCGGCCCGTCGCATCCGTCGCCGCCACGGTCCAACGGCGCGCGTCCGCTAGGCGCGACAGCACGGCTCTGTCATTCAGATAGGCTCCGATGGATCGGTACTGCCTTCGCGCATACGATCGTGCCTGCCGGGCGGTGATCGCATGTGTGGTCCCGGCGAATTCGCCGTCACCCCACCAATGCAGCCAGACGCCGCCCGTGCCGAGATCAGCGGCCGGCAAGTTCAGGCTGAAGCCGTCCGGGCCGCCGGCGAATACCTCGCGCTCCTGCCGGCCGACCTGCCAGCCGTAGCGTTTCGGCGGTGCGGGCGGGCGCTGATCTATGCTCCAGATCGCCAGAGGACCGCCCTCGCCATCGCCGCGCATGCGTTCGACTTGGATGATGTAGAAGTCGTCCGGCTGGTCGTTCATGAAGTCACGCCATACGGAACCGGCAAAGCCATCTGCATCAAGCGATAAGGTGCAGCGGTAACCGTAGGGGAACGGCTCGGGCCCAGGTTGCTTGATGGCGAGCGATAGGGCGATGGCGAACCCGAGCATCACACCGTCCAGATCGCGACGTTGCCGACCAGCACGGCGGCCATGACCAGCATCAGCATCGCCTTGGTCCGCTCGCGCCGCTGCGCGAGGAGGTAGACCCCGCCGCCCGCCAGCGCGAAGGCGGCGAGCATCGCAAGCGCGGGAGCAACGGCGCCCAACTCAATCGTGCTCCCGCGCAGGCGGGAGCCCAGGGTTGCCGGCGGGCCGTCCATGGCCCTCGGCCCCCGCCAGCGCCGGTCCGTCCGTTCCGTCGGCCAGCACCCGACCGTAAGCCTGCAGGTCCACATTGCCGCCGGACAGGATCACCAGCGTCCCCGGCCGCACCTCCACCTTGCCCGCCAGCAGCGCCGCCAGCGCCACCGCGCCGCCGGGCTCCACCACCAGCCGCAGCCGTTCGGCCGCCCAGCGTTGCGCGGCGGCGGTCTCCGCCTCGCTCACCGCCACCCCCGTCGCGCCGCGGCGGGACAGGACGTCGAAGGTGAGCGGCGACACGCGCTGGGTCTGGAGCGCGTCGCAGGCGGTGGGCGGCGGGTTGGGGCCGACCGGCTCGATCCAGCCCGCCTCCAGGCTGCGGCGCATGTCGTCCCAGCCCTCGGGCTCGACCACCGTCACCGCCGCGTCGGGCAGCGCCAGCGCCAGCCCCGCCGCCAGCCCGCCGCCGCCGCATGGCGTAACGACGTGCGCGGGCGCGGGCAGGCCCGCCGCCTGCATCTGCTGCGCCGCCTCGATCCCGGCCGAGCCCTGCCCCTCGATCACCCAGGAGTCGTCGAAGCTCGGCACCAGCACCGCGCCGCGCGCCTCCGCCAGCGCGCCCGCGATGCGCTCGCGCGATTCGGTCGCGCGGTCATAGGCGACCACCTCCGCCCCCAGCGCCAGCGTGCCGTCGCGCTTCGCCGCCGGCGCGTCGGCGGGCATCACGATCACGGCCGGCATGCCGAGCCGCTTCGCCGCCCAGGCCACGCCCTGCGCGTGGTTGCCCGAGGAGAAGGCGACCACCCCCCTGCCGCGCTGCGCCGCGTCGAGCGCGGTCAGGCGATGCCACGCGCCCCGGATCTTGAACGCGCCGACCGGCTGCAGCGACTCGGCCTTGAAGGCGACGTCCACGCCTGCGATCCGGGCGGTGAAGAGCGGTGTCGGCGGCAGGATCTGCGCCACCTTGGCGGCCGCGTCGCGCACCCCCGCCCGGGTTGGCTGTCGCACAAATGTCACAATTCGACGGACCCCGAAATTAGCCACTTTACAGGGGGGGTCCTCCCCCCTAACTCGCGCCTCCGCTGCCCCATGGGACTTCCAACCGCAAGGCAGCTTTTTTGACGACGCGCCGCAAGGCCATTGGAGGTCCCTTGAATTGCACCAGCATCATCGCGCGCTGGGGTTAGCGCCCCTCTCGACGGCCGTTTCGGCCATCGACATCGCCGCGGGCAAGCCGGTCCAGCCGGTCACGCTCGTGCGTCCGCACGCCGCCCGGCGGGCCGCCCGGTTCTTCGTGGAGAAGTTCCCGGGGCGGTCGCTCTATGCGGTGAAGGCGAACCCGTCGCCCGACCTGCTCCGCGTCCTGTGGGATGCGGGCGTGACCCACTATGACGTCGCCTCGATCGCCGAGGTGCGGCTGGTGGCGCGCACGCTGCCGGGCGCGACGCTCTGCTTCATGCACCCGGTGAAGGCGCCGGAGGCGATCGCCGAGGCGTATCACGCGCATGGCTGCCGGGTGTTCAGCCTCGATTCGCTCGAGGAGCTGGAGAAGATCGTCGACGCGACCGCCGGCGAGGACGGAACGGTCGCCGAGGACCTGACGCTGTGCGTCCGCCTGCGCGTGTCGTCCGAGCATTCGAAGCTCAGCCTCGCGTCCAAGTTCGGCGTCAGCCCGGGCGAGTCGAAGGAGCTGCTGTTCCGCGCCCGCCAGGCGGCGGATGCGCTGGGCATCTGCTTCCATGTGGGCAGCCAGGCGATGACGCCGCAGGCCTATTCGGACGCGATGGAGCGCGTGCGCGCCGCCATCGTCGAGGCGGCGGTGACGGTGGACGTGGTCGATGTCGGCGGGGGCTTCCCCTCCTCCTATCCCGGCATGGAGCCGCCGCCGCTCGAGCGCTATTTCGAGACGATCGGCCGCGCGTTCGAGAGCCTGCCCATCTCTTACTCGGCCGAGCTGTGGGCGGAACCGGGCCGGGCGCTCTGCGCGGAATATTCGTCCGTCGTGGTGCGCGTGGAAAAGCGGCGCGGCAACGAGCTGTACATCAACGACGGCGCATACGGCGCGCTGTTCGACGCGGCGCATATCGGCTGGCGCTTCCCCGTGCGCCTGCTGCGCGAGCCGGAATCGACGGTCCGCGACCATCCCTTCTCGTTCTACGGCCCGACCTGCGACGATCTGGACCATATGGCAGGCCCTTTCGAGCTGCCGGCGGACGTCCAGGCAGGCGACTATATCGAGATCGGGATGCTCGGCGCGTACGGCGCGGCGATGCGGACGGCGTTCAACGGCTTCGGCTCGGACGAGACCGCGGTGGTCGGCGACGAACCGATGAGCTCGCTCTACGCCGAACGGGAGCCGGAGCCGGCCTCGAACGTCGTCAAGCTGTAACTATCTAGCGTCACCCCGGCCGCGGAGCCGGGGTCCCGCTTCTTCTGCGACGAGCAAGGTAGCGGGACCCCGGGTCGAGACCGGGGTGACGAAGAGCTTGGGTTAGCCGCGTCCCCACCAACGACGGCGGCGACGATCCATAGTGGAACCACAATGACCGACACGCTCACCGAAACCGCTTCGCTCATCAAGGTCGCGGGCGCGAACGCGCCGATCAACGATACGCGCAAGCAGCAGCTCCTGTCCAAGCAGGTCAAGCATATCGACATCAAGTCCTTCGACGCGCGCCCGATCGTGGACGCGATGAAGGACATGAGCTTCACCAGCCGCGACCTCGGCCGCGCGACCGACATCTACAACCAGATGCTGGCCGACAAGGACTGCACCATCTTCCTCGTGATCGCGGGCTCGACCTCGGCCGGCGGGTGCATGGACCTGTATGCCGAGCTCGTCCGCAACAACATGGTGGACGGCATCGTCGCGACCGGCGCCACCATCGTCGACATGGATTTCTTCGAGGGCCTGGGTCACAAGCATTACCAGGCGCTCGAGGTGCCGGACGACGACACGCTGCGCTCGCTCTACATCGACCGCATCTACGACACGTATATCGACGAGGAGCAGCTGCAGGACTGCGACTTCACGATCCACAAGATCTGTGAGCAGCTGGAGCCGAAGGCATACTCGTCGCGCGCGTTCATCCGCGAGATGGGCAAGTACCTCGTCGAGCACGGCAAGAAGGAGAACAGCCTCGTCAAGCTCGCCTATGAGCACGACGTGCCGATCTTCTGCCCGGCGTTCGTCGACAGCTCGGCCGGGTTCGGGCTGGTCAAGCACCAGGTCGACCGGATGAAGGAGGGCAAGCCCTATTTGATGATCGACGCGGTCGCCGACTTCCGCGAGCTGACTCAGATCAAGATTGAGGCGGGGACCACCGGCCTCCTCATGATCGGCGGCGGCGTGCCGAAGAACTTCATCCAGGACACGGTCGTCTGCGCCGAGATCCTGGGACACGAGGACGTGGCCGTCCACAAGTACGCGGTGCAGATCACCGTCGCCGACGTGCGCGACGGCGCCTGCTCGTCCTCGACGCTGCAGGAGGCGGCGAGCTGGGGCAAGGTCAACACCGGCATCGAGCAGATGGTGTTCGCGGAAGCGGGCTCGGTCATGCCGCTGCTGGCGTCCGACGCCTATCACCGCGGCCTGTGGAAGGACCGCGCCGAGCGCCGCTGGGCGAAGCTGTTCGCTTGAGCGGCACGCTGGGAGCGCAAGCTCCCAGCGAGACCGCGACAGGCCGGCCGGCGCGGCCCCGCCGCGTCCGACGTCACGGGATTCACTCCCGTGACGGCGCTTTGAGGAGACCAAGATGAGCGTCGCCTTCCGCCGCGAGTCGGACGAGGAGCATCTCGAACCCAAGTTCGAGCTGCCGATCCCGCCGGGGCCGAACCTCGTCACCCGGCGGGGTCTCGCGCTGATCGCGGCGAGGGTCGCCGAGCTGGAGGCCGAAGTCGCGGCCGAGGTCGATCCCGACCGCGTCCAGGCGCTGCGCCGCGACCTGCGCTATTGGCACACGCGCCAGGCGACGGCGGAGGTCGCGCCAACCCCGCCCGCCGGGACGGTCGGTTTCGGCTCGCGCGTCACCTTCCGCCTGAACGGCGCGACGCGCAGCGTCGGCATCGTCGGGACGGATGAGGCGGACCCCGCCGCCGGACTGATCGGGTTTCAGGCGCCGCTCGCCCAGGCGCTGCTGCAGGCGGAGCCGGGCGACGTCCTGCCCTTCAACGGCCGCGACGACGCGATCGAGGTGGTCGCGACGGAGGCGATCAGTATCGATTGACAACCGATCTGGCGCGGGTCAGCCTGCAGCATGCTCGACCGCGTTCTTTGGCTTCTGCTGGCGGCCGGTCACCTGCTTCCCGCGCTGCCGGCCGCGGCGCCGTCGCTGCTCCAGCGGCTCTATGGCGTGGCCCCGGACGGGGACATAGGGGCGCTGCTCAGACATCGCGCGGTGCTGTTCGGCGTGATCGTGGTGATCGCTGGTTGGGCGGCATTCAGCGCATCGGTTCGCCCCCTCGCCTGGGTCGCCTGCTCGCTCAGCGTCGTGGGCTTTGTCGCAGTCTATCTCGCGGCCGGTTCGCCGATAGCGCTACGGCAAATCTTTGTTGTCGATGCGGCACTGCTGATCGTCCTGGGGCTGCTCGGCTGGCGGGTCTTCGCCCCGCAATGACATCCCGGCCTGTCCACCATCACGCTGAAATCGATCTGGCTAGGGAGGCCTGATGACCGCCGAGATACTGAAGCCCGTAGTGGCGCTGATCGCCTGGACCTTGGTGATGTGGGTGTGGCTCTACGCGACGCGGTTGCCGGCGATGTCGCGCGCGCGGGTCGACGGGTTCACCATGGTCGGTTCGTCCGGCGGCAGCTTGCGGGACCAGCTGATCGCCGCGGGTGAGGAACGCGCCTCCTGGACGGCGGACAACTATAATCATCTGATGGAACAGCCGACGCTGTTCTACGCCGTCGCGCTCGTGCTCGCCGTCACCGGTGCGGGCGACGGCGTCCACGCGCTGATCGCCTGGGGGTATGTGGCCCTGCGCGTGGCGCACAGCATCGTGCAGGCGACCTGGAACCGCGTCGTCGTCCGCTTCGCCTTGTTCTCGCTCTCGACCTTCTGCCTGATCGCGCTGACGCTCCATGCCGCGATGACGGTGTTCTGATGGCGAAGGGCGAGACGTTCGAGCGGCACCGCCAGCCCTGGACGGCGGACGAGCTGCAGAAGCTGCATCAGTTCGCCAAGAAGGGCATGGCGCTGAAAGCCATCGCCAAGGCGCTGAAGCGCAGCGAGGAGTCGGTGAAGGACCGCGCCAAGCAGGACGGGCTGAGCATCGCCAAGCTCCGCTAGGCGCAGGGACGAGCCTGTCGCCCTACGGCGTGCCCTCCTGTATCGGGCCGTCATGCTGCCCGGATTCGACCTGAGGACCGCGCTCGCCTGCCTGATCGCGGTTGTGGCCGGGGTGGCGGTCTGGATGCTGACGCATGAGGTGGACGCGGCCGCCGTGACGGTGGTCGGCGGAGCCGCCGCGGCGCTTCTCGCGAGCGGCGGAGAAGACCTCGCCGAACCGGCCCCGCCCTCCCCCGCGCCGGAGACCGAGCTCGAAAGCCTGATCGAGGCGGTCAGCGAGCCGCTGCTGCTGGTCGACAACAACCGCGTCCAGCTGGCCAACGCCGCCGCGCGGACGCTGCTCGGGTCCTACATCATCGGCGAGGACGTGCGCGTCGCGATTCGTCATCCCGCCGCCGCCGACCGGCTCGCCCGCCCGGATGGCGTCGACGCGCGCCCGGTCGACCTGGTCGGGCTCGGCGCGCTCGACCAGCGCTGGCGGCTGCGCGCGGCCACGCTCGCCGATGGACGCCGGCTCGTGGAGCTGCGGGACCGGACCGGCAGCCACGCGGCCGAGAAGGCGCGGGTCGATTTCGTCGCCAACGCCAGTCACGAGCTGCGTACGCCGCTCGCCAGCATCCTGGGCTTCATCGAGACGCTGGAGGAGGCGGGCGAGGACCCGGCGGTGCGGGCGCGCTTCCTGGAGATCATGGGCGGCGAGGCGCGGCGGATGCGACGCCTGGTCGACGATCTCATCTCGCTCTCCCGGATCGAGGCCGAGAAGTACCGGCTGCCCGCCACGCCCGTCGATCTGGGCGAGCTGGTGGAGGAGGTGCGGACCGAGCTGGTCGCCGGCGGCAACCCGCGCGCGAACGATCTGGTCACCGAGATCGCGGCGGTGCAGCCCGTCGGCGGCGACCGCGCGCAGCTCTCGCAGGCGCTCCACAACCTCCTGGGCAACGCGATGAAATACGGCCGGGCGGGTACGCCGGTCGTGGTCCGGGTGCAGCCGGACGGACCCGGCATGATGCGGCTGTCGGTGCGCGACGAAGGCGACGGCATCGCCGCCGAGCACCTGCCGCGCCTGACCGAGCGCTTCTATCGGGTGGACGCGAGCCGCAGCCGGACGCTGGGCGGCACGGGCCTGGGCCTCGCCATCGTGAAGCACATCGTCGAGCGGCATCGCGGGCGGCTCGACATCGCCAGTCAGCTCGGCGTCGGCACCACCGTCACGGTCACCCTGCCCGCCCTGTCATCGGCGCGTCACGCAACCGTCACAGAGGGCTGAGGGTGCGACTCAGCCCCGTCCTGTTCACCGCGCTGGCGCTTGCGTCGGGGCTCGGTGCCTGCCGCGACCAGGCGAGCGGCGGCGGCGGCGGCGCGCGCACGGAGATCCGCGCGGTCGGCTCCTCGACGGTCTATCCCTTCACGACGACGGTGGCCGAGGCGTTCGTCGCCGCCGACCCCGACGCCGCCGCGCCCGTGATCGAATCGACCGGGACCGGCGCGGGGATGCGGCTGTTCTGCGCCGGCATCGGCGCGGCGCACCCCGACATCGCCAACGCCAGCCGGCGGATGAAGGCGAGCGAATATCGCGATTGCGCGCGCCACGGGGCAGACGAGCTGCTGGAGATCCCGGTGGGCATCGACGGGCTCGCCTTCGCCCAGGCCAGGAACGGCCCGGCCTTTCGCCTGACCCCCGCCCTGCTCTATCGCGCGCTCGCGGCGAACCCCGGCGGCAAGCCCAACGCCGCGCGGCTGTGGAGCGATCTCGACCCCGGCCTGCCCGCGGCGCCGATCCAGGTCTATGGCCCGCCCGCCACCAGCGGCACGCGCGACGCGCTGGCCGAGCTGATCCTGACCAAGGGGTGCGAGGCGTGGGATCCGGCGGCGAAGCGCCTCGCCCGATCGGACCCGGACGCCGCCAAGGCGCTGTGCACCCGCGTGCGCGAGGACGGCGCCTATGTCGACGCGGGCGAGAACGACAACCTCATCGTCCAGAAGCTCCAGTCGAACCCCAATGCGATCGGCGTGTTCGGCTACAGCTATCTGGAGGAGAATCTGGGCGACGCCCGCGGGCTGGCGATCGACGGTGTCGCGCCCAGCTATGCGACGATCGCCGACGGCCGCTACCCGGGCGCGCGCACGCTCTATCTGTACGTCAAGAAGGCGCACCTCGACGCGGTGCCGGGGCTGCGCACCTTCCTGAAGCTGTATGCGACGCAATGGGGTCCGGGCGGCCCCCTCGCCAAACGCGGGTTGATCGTCGCGCCGAAGGCCGTGCGGGCGCAGGCGGCCGCCGTGATCGCGCGCGAGACGCCGCTGGACCCGGGAACGCTGTCGTGACCGGCGGCGCGCTGATGCTGCTGCTGATCGGCCTGGCGGTGATCGCCTGGGCGGTGGCGCGCGCCCGCGCGATCCGGACCAGGGCGCCGGGCCAGCGTTTCGCGTCGCTGCCGTCGCAGGGCGGGTGGTTCGTCGCGCTGTGGACGCTCTTGCCCGCGCTCCTGTTCCTGGCGGTCTGGACGTTCGTGTCGCCGGCCATGGTGACCGATGCGGTGCTGGCGACGCCCGACGCCGCGGCGCTGCCCCCGCCCGGCTTCGAGCGCGCGACGATCCTCAGCGAAGCGCGCGAACTCGGCGCGGGACGGAGCTTCGGCGCGTTCCACCCGCTCGCGCGCACGCTCGCGCCCGCCTACGCCGCCGCGCAGAACCGCCACGACTGGATCGCGACGGCGCTGGCGCTCCTGCTCGCCGCCGCCGGCTTTCTCTACGCCTATACCCGCCTGCGGCCCGGCTTCGCCGCGCGGACGCGGGTGGAGCGGGTGACCATGGCGCTGCTGCTCGCCGCCTCGCTGGTCGCGATCCTCGCGACGGCGGGGATCGTCGCGTCCCTCGTATGGGAGGCTGGGCGCTTCTTCGGGCTGGTGAACCCGCTCGACTTCCTGTTCGGCACGCACTGGTCGCCGCAGGTGCTCGATCCCCGCGATCCGGGCGCGAACCTCGGCGCCGTGCCGTTGTTCTGGGGCACCTTCTTCATCGGCGCGGTGATCGCGATGCTGGTCGCGATCCCGCTCGGGCTGATGAGCGCCATCTACCTGACCCAATATGCGAGCGCGCGGGCGCGGCGCTGGCTCAAGCCGACGCTGGAGGTGCTCGCGGGCGTGCCGACCGTCGTCTACGGCTATTTCGCCGCGCTGACGGTCGCGCCGGCGGTGCGCGACGCGGCGGTGGCGCTGGGCGTCACCTACGCCTCGTCCGAAAGCGCGCTGGCGGCGGGGCTGGTGATGGGCGTCATGATCATCCCCTTCGTCTCCTCCATGGCCGACGACAGCCTCGCCGCGGTGCCGACCGCGATGCGCGACGGCAGCCTGGCGATGGGCGCGACCCCATCCGAGACGATCCGCCGCGTGCTGCTGCCCGCTGCGCTGCCGGGGGTGGTGGGCGGCGTCCTGCTCGCCGTCAGCCGCGCGATCGGCGAGACGATGATCGTGGTGATGGCCGCGTCCGGCGTCGCCACGCTGACCGCCAACCCCTTCGCGCCGACCACCACCGTCACCCGCCAGATCGTCGACCTGCTGACCGGCGAGGCGGAGTTCGACAGCCCCAAGACGCTCGCCGCCTTCGCGCTCGGGCTGACGCTGTTCCTGGTCACGCTCCTCCTCAACATCGTCGCGCTGCGCGTGGTGAAGCGGTACCGGGAGGCTTATGAGTAGCTCGCTCGTCCCCCAGCTGCCGATCGCAGGCGCCGAGCCGGCCGGGCGGACGCCCACCGACTGGACGACGCCCGCCAGCGCCAAGCGGATCGCGCGGCGCTACGCGGCGGAGCGGCGGTTCCGGCTGCTGGGGCTGGGCGCGGTCGTGCTGTCGGTCGGGTTCCTCCTGTTCCTGCTCGCGACCATGCTGGGCCAGGGGCTGCAGGGCTTCACGGAGACCCGCGTGGCGCTGCCGATCGACCTGCGCGGCCGCCTCGCGATCACGCCGGCGCAGCTCGAGGGGCGGCGCGGCGACCTGGCGCTGGCCGCGGCGGGGCTGGAGGGCGCGGTGGACGCGGCCGCCAACCGCGCCTTCGCAGGGCAGGGCGGAGCGGCGGTGCTGTCGGAGGGCGCATGGCTGCGCGTGCGCGACGCGGTCAAGGCCGATCCGTCGCTCCTCGCCCGCCCCTTCATGCTCGCCGTCCCGGTCGGCTCCGACATCGACGTTGCGCACAAGGGCGCGGGGACGGCCGAGGCGGAGGCCGCCGCCGCGCGCCTGCCGCTGTCGCGCGGGCTGAACCGCACCTTCCTGTCCGCCGCCGACGCGACCGACCCCACGCGGGTCGGCGTCTGGGGCGCCTTGAAGGGCTCATTGCTGACCATGGCGGTCACGCTGGCGCTCGCCTTTCCCATCGGCGTGCTCGCCGCGCTTTACCTCGAGGAATATGCGCCCCGGAACCGCTGGACCGACCTGATCGAGGTGTCGATCAACAATCTCGCGGCCGTGCCCTCCATCATCTTCGGGCTGCTCGGGCTGGCGCTGTTCCTCGGCACGCTGGGGCTGCCGCGCTCCGCGCCGCTGGTCGGCGGCCTCACGCTCGCGCTGATGACGATGCCCGTCATCGTCATTGCCGGCCGCAACGCGATCAAGGGCGTGCCGCCGTCGATCCGCGACGCGGCGCTCGGCGTCGGCGCGAGCCGGGTGCAGGTGGTGTTCCACCACGTCCTGCCGCTGGCCCTCCCCGGCATCCTGACCGGCACCATCATCGGCATGGCGCGCGCGCTGGGCGAGACGGCGCCGCTCCTGATGATCGGCATGCGCGCCTTCATCGCCGCGCCGCCCGGCGGCCTCGCGTCGCCCGCGACCGCGCTGCCGGTGCAGATCTTCCTTTGGTCGGACGAGGTGAACCGCGGCTTCGTCGAGAAGACGAGCGCGGCCATTGTCGTTCTCCTGGTGCTCCTGCTCGCGATGAACGGCGTCGCGATCTGGCTCCGCAACAAGTTCGAGACCCGCTGGTGAGCAACCACCCTCCCAAGATGACCGCCGAGCACGTCAACGTGTTCTATGGCGATAAGCAGGCGATCCGGGACGTGTCGATCGCGATCGACCAGGACAACGTCACCGCCTTTATCGGCCCGTCCGGCTGCGGCAAGTCGACCTTTCTGCGCACGCTCAATCGCATGAACGACACGGTCCCGAACGCGCGGGTGGAGGGCGACATCCGGCTCGACGGCCAGAACATCTACGCGCCAGAGATGGACGTGGTGCAGCTCCGCGCGCGGGTCGGCATGGTGTTCCAGAAGCCGAACCCCTTCCCCAAGTCGATCTACGAGAACGTCGCCTATGGCGCGCGCATCCACGGTCTGGCGCAGGGCCGCGCGCAGCTCGACGCCATCGTCGAACAGTCGCTGCAGCGCGCGGGGTTGTGGAACGAGGTGAAGGACCGGCTGGGCGACTCCGGCACCGCGCTCTCGGGCGGCCAGCAGCAGCGGCTGTGCATCGCGCGCGCCATCGCGGTCGATCCGGAGGTGATCCTGATGGACGAGCCCGCCTCCGCGCTCGATCCGATCGCGACGGCCCGGATCGAAGAGCTGATCCACGAGCTCAAGGGCCGCTACGCCATCGCGATCGTCACCCACAACATGCAGCAGGCGGCGCGCGTGTCGCAGCGCACGGCGTTCTTTCACCTGGGCGAGCTCGTCGAATATGGCGAGACGTCCGAGATCTTCACCAATCCGCGCGAACAGCGCACGCGCGACTACATCACCGGGCGCTATGGCTGAGGCGGCACGCATGAACGAGCATACGGTCAAGGCGTTCGACGCCGATATCGGGCAATTGCGCGGCCTCATCTCGCAGATGGGCGGCCTGGCCGAGGACGCGATCGCGCAGGCGATGCGCGCTCTCCAGCGCAACGACGCCGAACACGCCGCCCGCGTGCGCGCGGACGACAAGGCGATCGACGCGATCGAGGCGGAGGTGGAGCGGCTCGCCGTGCGGATCATCGCGCTGCGCGCGCCGATGGCGAACGACCTGCGCGAAGTGGTCGCGGCGCTCAAGATCGCGGGCGTGGTCGAACGGATCGGCGACTATGCGAAGAACATCGCCAAGCGCGTGCCGCTGATCGAAAGCGAGCAGCGGATCGAGCCCGTCTCCGTCATCCCGGCCATGGCGCGCATGGCGTCCGACATGGTGCGCGAGGCGCTGGACGCCTTTGCGGCGCGCGATCCGGAGGCGGCGGTGCGGGTGTGCGAGAGCGACAGCGCGCTGGACGACTTCTACGACAGCATCTTCCGGACGCTCGTGACCTACATGGTCGAGAATCCGAAGACGATCAGCCAGGTCGCGCACCTGCTGTTCGTCGCGAAGAACCTGGAGCGGATCGGCGACCACGCGACCAACGTCGCGGAAATGGTCTATTTCGCCGCCACGGGCCAGCAGATGGTGGAACGCGAACGCGGGGGGACGAAGGAGTGATGCCAAGCGCACGCATGCTGCTGGTCGAGGACGATCCGGCGCTGTCCGAACTGCTGCGGTTCCATTTCGGGCGCGAGGAGTTCGACGTCATCCACACGCCCGATGGCGAGGAGGCGCTGCTGCTCGCGCGCGAGAAGGCGCCGGACATCGTGCTCCTCGACTGGATGCTGGAAAGCCTGTCGGGGCTGGAGGTGTGCCGCCGCCTGCGCCGCGCGCCGGAGACCGCGAACGTACCGATCATCATGCTCACCGCGCGCGGCGAGGAGGAGGATCGGGTGCGCGGGCTGGAGACGGGCGCGGACGATTACGTCACCAAGCCCTTCTCCCCGCGCGAGCTGGTCGCGCGCGTCGGCGCCGTGCTGCGCCGCGTCCGCCCGGCGCTGGCCGGCGAGACGCTGAGCTATGCGGACCTGGAGATGGACACGGTCGGCCACAAGGTGCGCCGCGGCGGCGAGACGGTGCCGCTGGGTCCGACGGAGTTCCGGCTGCTCAAGCATTTCCTGGAGCATCCCGGCTGGGTGTTCTCGCGCGAGCGGCTGCTCGACGCGGTCTGGGGCCACGATTCCGACATCGAGGCGCGCACCGTCGACGTGCATATCCGTCGGCTCCGCAAGGCGATCAACATCGGCGACAAACCCGACATCATCCGCACGGTGCGCTCCGCGGGCTACGCGCTCGACGCGGGCGTCTGAGTCGCCTCCGAAACCATCCGCTCCCGGCGGCGTTAACCAAAAGCGCTGACGATGAACGGGCGCGTCCCTGTTTCGGAGAAAAGCAACATGAAGCTGATTCTTTTGGCCGCGGCGGCCGTGATCGCCACGCCCGCCCTGGCCCAGACCACGACCGGCTCGACCGGTGGAACCACGACGGGCACGGGCACGACGACCGGCACGATGAGCGCCGGGGACACCATGCAGAGCCCGACCCCGACCACCACGACGGGTGACCAGTCGACCTCGGGCCAGACCATGTCGGGTCAGACCATGTCGGGTCAGACCATGTCGGGTCAGACGTCGGGGCAGTCGGACATGGGGACGGCGTCAGGCTCGACCACGACCGGCTCGACCACAACCGGCTCCACCATGTCGGGCTCGGGCACGACCGGCTCGACCATGTCGGGCTCGACCGCGTCCGGATCGATGTCGGGTTCGACCATGGCGGGCGGCACGGCGATGGGCGGCTCGGGCGGCATGATGGGCGGCGCCGGGATCACCCCGCAGCCGATCGGCGCGCCGGAAGCCGCCAATCCCAATCCGCCGGTGTGCCGCGCCGGCCAGACCGACGACTGCATCCAGGCCTCGGACGCGCGAGGCAGCCGCAACCGGGCGCGTCGCCGCCGCTAACGGCTGATCGCCAGGCGGTTGCACCCGCCGGGCACGGCCCTAAGGAGGGCGCTCCACGTCATCTTGGAGCGCCCTCTTCCCATGTCCATTCGCTTCGACAACCGCGTCGCCATCGTCACCGGCGCAGGCGGCGGCCTGGGCCGTCAGTACGCGCTTGAACTCGCCCGGCGCGGCGCAAAGGTGGTCGTCAACGACCTGGGCGGCGCGCGCGACGGCACCGGCCACTCGGACGCCGCGCTCAAGGTCGTGGAGGAGATCGAGGCCGCGGGCGGCGAAGCGATGTCGAACGGCGGCAACGTCGCCGAATATGAGCAGATGGTCGAAATGGTCGCTCGCGCGAAGGAGCGCTGGGGCGGCGTCCACATCCTCATCAACAACGCCGGCGTCCTGCGCGACAAGACCTTCGCGAAGATGGAGCCGGCGGACTTCGAGTTCGTGGTCCGCGTCCACCTGATCGGCTCCGCTTTCGCCACCAAGGCGTGCTGGGAGACCTTCCGCGAGCAGAATTACGGCCGCGTGCTGATGACCGCGTCCTCGACCGGGCTGTTCGGCAATTTCGGCCAGGCGAACTACGGCGCCGCCAAGATGGGCTTGGCCGGCCTGACCAAGACGCTCTACCTGGAGGGCGCGAAGAACGACATCCGCGTCAACACGCTTGCGCCGACCGCGGGCACGCGCATGACCGAGGACCTGTTCCCGGCCGAGGCGTTCAAGCTGTTCGCGCCGGAAAAGGTCGTACCGGCCGCGCTCTACCTCGTCTCCGAGGATGCGCCCACCAACATGATCGTGGCGTCGGGCGCGGGCGTGACCGCCACCTCCTGGGTCACGCTGACGCCGGGCAAGCTGCTGGCCGGCGACGAGCTGTCGCCCGAGGGCATCGCGGCGAACTGGGACGCCATCATCGACCGCACGGGCGAGATCGCGCCCAAGTCGGGTTCCGAGCAGGGCATGATGGCCGCGAAGAAGCTGCAGGGCGGATAGGCGGCCGTTCGCGGCGTGCGCGACCCCGGGCCGAACCTCTGCACGGGCGGAGCGGACCGGGGTTCGCTGATCATGGGCGCGGGGAAGCGCATGCGCCGTCGATCGAAGCGCGAATAGGGCTGTCCTACTCGCCCGGTTGCTGGCAGCGGTTCTCTATGCTTTCGACCCCGCTTCTCCCGCTCGGCACGGCATCCGATCGCCGCTCCGCCCGCGCGCGCGCGCGCACGCACACGCGTAGACGTGCGACCTTCCGGACTTTTGGGGGTGGGCGGGGGGTATGAATACCGACCACAGCATCGACCCGCTCGATCCCGACTTCGCCGCCGCGTTCCGGCGCGACGACAGGCGGCCGCCCTGCCAGTTGTATCTCATCTCTCCGCTGGAGGTCGGCGGCGGGTTCCCGGACCGGCTCGCCCGCGCGCTCGACGCAGGACCGGTCGCCGCCTTCCAGTTCCGGGTGAAGGACATCGATCAGCACGAGGCCGCGCGCCTCGCCGAGCCGCTCCAACGGCTGTGCGCCGATCGCGAGGTGGCGTTCATCGTCAACGACTCGATCGCGCTCGCCAAGCGGCTGGGGGCCGACGGCGTGCATCTGGGTCAGGACGACGGCGATCCGCGCGACGCCCGCGCGGTGCTGGGCCCGGCGGCGCAGGTCGGCGTCACCTGTCACGACAGCCGCCACCTCGCCATGGAAGCGGGAGAGGCCGGCGCCGACTATGTCGCGTTCGGCAGCTTCCACCCGACCACGACCAAGGCCGTCCGACACCGCCCGGACCCGTCCATCCTGTCCTGGTGGACGACGATGTTCGAGCTGCCCTGCGTCGCGATCGGCGGCATCACGCCCGCCAACGCCGCGCCGCTGGTCGCCGCCGGCGCCGACTTCCTCGCCGTCTCGGCCGGAGTCTGGGCGCATCCGGAGGGCGAGGCCGCGGCGGTGCGCGCCCTTGCGGAGGCGATGAAGGTCTGAGTGGGAGCCAACTCGTTCCCAGGCCGTTGTGCCGGCAGCGTTTGGGTACAATCGAGGTTAGTAATGGGTAAGGGGTTGCTGGCGAACCTGGGCGTCGGGATCGCTATGTCGAGCGCGGTGGTCGTAACCGCGCAGCCGGCGCAGAAGCCGCATTCCGCCCCGGTCGCCGGCAAGCCCGCGATCGACATGACCACGCTCCATGTCCAGGTGATCCTGGGCAAGCTCGGCTTCTCGCCCGGCGTGCTCGACGGGCGCACGGGCATGTCGCTGACCGCGGCGCTGAAGGGGTTCCAGGAGAGCCGAGGGCTGCCGATCACCGGCAAGATCGACCCCCGGACGCTCCGCGCGCTCTACCCGTATCGCGAGTGGCGGCCGGTCAAGACGTTGGCGCTGACCGAGGCGGCGCTTGCCGGGCCGTTCATCAACCCGCTTCCCAAGGACGAGGCGGAGCAAGCCAAGCTGCCGGCGATGGCGTACCGCACCCGGCTGGAGAAGCTGGCGGAGATGTTCCACACCACGCCGCAGGTGCTGGTGGAGCTGAACTCGCCCCAGACCCGCCTCGCCCCCGGCGTCGCGATCCGCGTGCCCAACGCGCTGCCGACCAGCCGCGACTACGATGCCGAGCTGAAGCCCGAATATCGGCAGATGCTCGCCGGGCTGAACGTGGACGCCAGGCAGCCCAAGGGCGCGAAGATCGTGGTCGACAAGTCCGACGCCGTGCTCCGCGTGCTGGACGAACAGGGCAAGCTGGTCGGGCAGTTCCAGGCCACGATGGGTTCGGAGCGCGACCCGCTCCCGCTCGGCAACTGGAAGATTCTCCACACCTCCTGGATGCCGGACTGGAAGTTCAATCCGCTGATCCTGAAGAAGGTGCCGGACACCAAGGAGGCGCAGGTGATCCCGCCCGGGCCGAACAACCCGGTCGGCGTGGTCTGGATCGACCTGTCCAAGGAGCATTACGGCATCCACGGCACCGCCGAGCCGCATCAGATCGGGCGGGCGGAGTCGAACGGCTGCGTCCGGCTGACCAACTGGGACGCGGCGCGGGTCGGTCTGATGGTGAAGCCGGGCTCGCCGGTGATCTTCCAGGCCTGAGCCATGTCGCGGGTCGGCTGGGTCGTTCTGGTCGGCATCCTGCTGGTGGCGGGGCTGCTCGCCTCCACCGTCCGCATCGTCGACGCGCCCGCCCGTGTTCCGTCGCCGGCAGCGCCCGCCGTCGCCGAACCGGCCTCGGGCCGGCTGAGAGTTCCGGTCGCAAAGGTGACCCGCTCACAGATCGTCGACAGTTGGGGCGATCCCCGCTCCGGCGGGCGCGGGCATACCGGCCTCGACATCATGGCCCCGGCCGGCACGCCCGTGCTCGCCACGGCCGCCGGGACGATCGAAAAGCTGTTCCAGAGCCGGCAGGGCGGGACGACGCTGTACCAGCGCTCGACCGACGGTCGCTGGACCTTCTATTACGCGCACCTCGCAGGCTACGCGCCCGGCCTCCGGGAAGGGCAGGTCGTCGCGCCGGGCCAGCTACTCGGCTATGTCGGCGACACCGGCAACAGCGGGACCGGGAACTTCCACCTGCACTTCAGCATCGCCCGACGCCAACCCGGCCAGACCTGGTCGCAAGGCGAGGAGGTGAACCCCTTCCCCTACCTCAGCACCGCCACCCGCCTGCCCTGAGCTGAAGAAAGAGCTGTCCTACAACGCCAAAGCCTGCTCGGACGGTCTGCGCTTCTTCCAAAGGCAGGCTCTTTCTCAACTGTCAGTCGCTCCGGGCGCGTAGCCAAGCGGTCGCCGACAATGCGACTTTAGTGTGATCTTTCGGTTGGCGAGAAGGTCAGCGCACCGACGCTGCCGCTGTAAGCGCCGCCACGCCGGGCAGCTCGCGACCTTCCATCCATTCCAGGAACGCGCCGCCTGCGGTGGACACGAACGAGAAGTCCTCGGCGACCCCCGCATGATTGAGCGCCGCCACCGTGTCGCCCCCACCGGCGACGGACGTCAGCCCGCCCTCCTTGGTCAGCGCCGCCGCCGTCCGGGCGAGCGCGACGGTCGCCATGTCGAAGGGCGGGGTTTCGAACGCGCCCATCGGCCCGTTCCACACCAGCGTCCGGCAGGTCTTGAGCACGTCCGCCAGCGCCTCGACGGCGGCGGGACCGACGTCCAGGATCATCTCGTCCGCGCCCACCTCGTGCACGTTGACCGTGCGGGTCGGCGGGTTCGGCCTGAACTCGGTCGCGACGACGACGTCGTACGGCAGGTGGACGGTGCAGTCCGCCCGGTCCGCAGCGGCCAGGATCTCCTCCGCCGTGCTGGTCAGGTCGTGCTCGCAGAGCGACTTGCCCACGTTCACGCCGCGCGCGGCGAGGAAGGTGTTGGCCATGCCGCCGCCGATGATCAGGTGGTCGACTCGGCCGACGAGGTGCTTGAGCACGTCGAGCTTGGTCGACACCTTCGCCCCGCCGACGACCGCGGCGACAGGGTGCTCTGGCCGGCCCAGCGCCTTCTCCAACGCGTCCAGCTCCGCCTCCATCGCCCGGCCCGCAAAGGCCGGCAGCACCCGCGCCAGCCCCTCGGTGGAGGCATGGGCGCGGTGGGCGGCCGAGAAAGCGTCGTTGACGTACAGGTCGCCCAGCGCGGCGAAGCGCTCCACGACCTCGGGCGCGTTCTTCTCCTCGCCTGCGAAGAAGCGGGTGTTCTCCAGCAGGCCGATGTCGCCCGGCTGCAGCGTCGCCACGTTCGCGACGTCGCCATCCCAGTCGATGAAGCGCACCGGACGCCCGAGCACCGCTTCGTAGGGCTTGGTGATCCGCGCCAGCGACATCTCGGGATGGGGCACGCCCTTGGGCCGGCCGAAATGGGCAAGCACGAGGACGATCGCGCCGCGATCGGCGAGCTCCGTCACCGTCGCCAGCGTTGCGCGCAGCCGCGTGTCGTCGGTCACCGCGCCGTCCGCCATCGGCACGTTCAGGTCCTCGCGGACCAGCACGCGCTGGCCGGCGATGTCGCCCATGTCGTCAAGCGTCCGAAAGGCCCTGTTCACGCGCGCGCCCTTCCCTTGCCGCTCAGCAGAACCGCGCCATGGCGGTCGCCGTATCGATCATCCGGTTCGAGAAGCCCCACTCGTTGTCGTACCAGCTGACGACGCGCACGAGCTTGCCGTCGATCACCGCCGTTTCCAGGCTGTCGACGGTCGAGGATGCCGGCGTGTGGACGATGTCAATGGAGACGAGCGGTTCGTCCGAATAAGCGAGCACTCCCTTCATCGGCCCCTCGGCGGCCGCCTTGAGCAGCTGGTTGACCTCGTCGCGCGTGGTGTCCCGCTTGGGGGTGAAGGTCAGGTCGACCAGGCTGCCGTCGGGCACCGGCACGCGCACCGCCGAGCCGTCGAGCTTGCCCTTCAGCTCCGGCAGCACCTCGCCGACCGCGCGCGCCGCGCCCGTCGTGGTCGGGATCATGCTCATCGCCGCCGCGCGCGCCCGGCGCAGGTCGGAGTGGATCTGGTCCAGAATCTTCTGGTCGTTGGTGTAGGCGTGGATGGTGGTCATCAGCCCGCGCTCGATGCCGATCGCGTCGTTCAGCACCTTGGCGACGGGAGCCAGGCAGTTGGTCGTGCAGCTGGCGTTGGAGACGATCCGGTGGTCGCCCATCAGCTGGTCATGATTGACGCCGTAGACGACCGTCAGGTCGACGCCCTTGGCGGGCGCGGAGATCAGCACCTTCTTGGCGCCCGCGTCGACGTGCTTCTGCGCGCTCTCCCGGTCGGCGAAGAAGCCGGTGCACTCCAGCACCAGCTCGATGCCCAGCTCCGCGTGCGGCAGCTTGGCCGGGTCGCGCTCGGCGGTGACGCGGATGCGCTTGCCGTCGACGACCAGGTCCCGGCCCTCGGCCGCGACCTCGCCCGGATACTTGCCGTGGACGCTGTCGCGGCTGAACAGCCAGGCGTTGGACTTGGCGTCCGCCAGGTCGTTGATCGCGACCAGCTCGAGCTCGGGATTGCCGCCCTCCAGCATCGCGCGCGCGACCAGGCGGCCGATGCGCCCGAAGCCGTTGATCGCAACCTTGACCGCCATCGTTCCTGGACTCCTGCTGGTGAGGGCTTGATGCAGGCCAGATCGGCCGCGCGCCCGGTTGGGCGGCCTTTGCGGGGGGCCGCCCTTGCCTGTCAACCGGCTGGCGCGTAACGCCTCCCGCGATGGCACAATCCTCTCCCGCCGAGCGGATCGACGCGGCGCTCGCCCGCATCGAGGCGGCCGTCGCGGCGCGTACGGCAGGCGCCGAGGCGCTGGCGAAGCGTCATGCGGCGCTCAAGGCCCGGATGGCGGAGGCGGTCGCAGCGCTCGACGACGTGATCGCGCGCGGGGCGGAGCGCTGATGGCCCAGGTCACGCTCTCGATCGGCGGCCGGCCGATGCCCGTCGCCTGCCGCGACGGCGAGGAGGCGCGGGTGCAGCAGCTCGGCCGCATGCTCGACCAGCGCTGGCCGGCGGCGCTTAGGGCCGCGGGCGGGGTGAATACTGAACGCGCAATGTTCTTCCTGGCGCTCATGCTCGCGGACGATCTGGACGAGGCGGAGAACGCGCCCGCGAGCGACGGCGGGGTCAGCGAGGCGGCGGTCGCCCGCATCGCGGACCGGCTCGAGCGCCTGGCCGACGCCCTTGAGCAGACGTCCGCCAACGCCTAGATACACCAACGGCGGGTACTGCCCGGTGCGAGCCTTCATTATCCCTGAGGCTATTCATCATCCATGGGGGCTGTCCCTGCGCGGATCCTGGTCCGACGTACATGGCCCCCACCTGACGTACCGTGCGTCAGAGGATAACCTGGCCAACGGCCAAGGCGGTCCCGCCACCGCGCAGCCAGCACGAGGGCAGCGTAGCTGCCGCCGAGGCCGGCAAGCGCGGCCGGCGGGAAGCGGAGCGCTCCCGTCCGACGTCACGACGCGGCTTCGCCGCGGCGCGCAATCTTGACCGACAAACCCGCCCTGCGCGCCCGCCTGCGCGCCCTGCGCGACGAGGTCGCCGGCCCGCCGATCCCCCCGCTGCCACCCTTTCTCGATCGCCTCCACCCCGGCCTGGTCGTCGCCAGCTACATGCCCGTGGGTGGCGAAGCCGACCCCGCCCTGTTCGTGGACGCGGCGCTGGCGGCGGATTGCCGCATCGCGCTGCCGCACGTGACCGACCGCGCCAGCCCGCTACGCTTCCTTGCCTGGGCGGGCGACGCGTCGCTGATCGCCGGGCCGTTCGGGCTGCGCCATCCCGCGCCCGACCTGCCGGAGCTTGGGCCCGACATCATCCTGACCCCGCTGGTCGGCTTCGACCGGAGCGGCAACCGATTGGGCCAGGGCGCGGCGCATTACGACCGCGCTTTCGCCGCCCACCCTGCGGCGTGGCGCGTCGGCATCGCCTGGTCGGCGCAAGAGGTGGACGCATTGCCGGCAGACCCGTGGGACGTGCCGCTCCACGCGATCGCGACGGAGAAGGAATGGATCGCCGCCCGATGACCGACAAGCCACCCTCCTGGCGCAAGCCCGCCGGCGCGCTCGGCATCGTCGCCTACATCATCGTCTGGGCGGTGCTGGTCGCCAGCCTCTCGGACGTGATCGGCGGCTGGTGGTGGCCGCTGCAGGCGCTGTTCTACCTCGTGGCCGGGATCGTCTGGATCGCGCCGCTCAAGCCCGTCTTGCTCTGGATGGAGACGGGGCGGTGGCGCTAGACCGCGCCGCGGCAAAGCCGCGTCGTGACGTCGAACGGGTCTCGCTTCGCTGACCCGCCGGCCGCGCTTGGCTGTGTTGCGACCAGCTTTGCTGCTCGCGTCCAGGGTGCGCGGTGGCGCGAGTGACGGGGCTCGAACCCGCGACCTCCGGCGTGACAGGCCGGCGCTCTAACCAACTGAGCTACACCCGCTGATGCGCGAGGCGCGCCGGTTAGGCGACCCCCTCCGGGCTGTCAACAGCGGTTTCGTCGCGGCCGCGCAGCCACCGACGGCGTTCGCTCCGCGGCTTCACCAGCGCTCCCTGCTCGAACAGAAAGCCGGCGATGTCCGGCTTGCCCGCCGCGCGCAGCACCGTCTGCCCGATGATGAGCAGCGGCACCGCCAGCAGCGCCCCCGCCGTGCCCCAGATCCAGGTCCAGAAACTGAGCGCGATCAGGATCATGAGCGGGCTGATCGTCAGTCGATGCCCGACGATATAGGGCGTGACGACGTTCGCCTCGATCAGGTGGCACACCATCATGATTACCGCCGGGACCAGCGCCACCCAGAAGTCGTTGAAGAGCATCAGCCCGCCGACCGCCATCAGCAGCGCCGCGATGATCGGCCCGAAATAGGGAACGTAATTGAGCAGCGTGACGATGCCGCCCCACATCAAGGGATAGGGCATGCCGTAAAGGTACAGGATACCCGCCACCAGCCCGCCCAGGGCCAGGTTGATGAGCGTGATCGTGCCGAGATAGGCCGACACGTCGTCGACCACGTTCTGGATCACACGCGCGGTCGCCAGCGCGCCGTCGAAGCTCGCGCGCTCGGTGATCGTGCGCCGCCGGATGCCCGTCCAGCCGGACAGGAAGAAGAAGATCACCAGGATGGCGAAAAAGACCTGCACCAACACCGCCGGGGCCCAGGTCGCCGCCAGGCCCAGCAGCGAGCCGGGCGGCGCCACCGCATCCGGGCGCGACGCACGCACAGGGGTCGTCGCGATCTGCTGGAACAGGCGGTTCACCGAGCGCTGCAGGCTGGAATAGAGGTCGAGCAGCGGCTGCAGGTTCTGCTGGATGCGGTCCACCCGACGCGGCAACAGCTGGAAGAAATCGGTCGCCGGGACGACAATCGCCGCGATCGCTAGATTGGCGAGCGCCAGGAACAGGATCACGCAGGCCAGCGCCGCCAGCGCCGACGGCAGTCCCTGCCGCTCCAGCCATTCCAGCAACGGAATGAGCGCGACTGCGATGATGAGCGCGGCGGTCAGCGGCAGGAAGAACTCATGCCCCAGCTTCAGCGCGAACGGCATGCCGAGCACCAGGCCGATCCCCGCGATCAGCGTCAGCGCGGCGAGCAGCCGGTCGCGCCGCTCGACGGCGGGCGCGGGCTCGTCGGGCACGATGGGAACGCTGGGCGTGGGCGGAACGTCGTCAGGATGGGCCACGCCCGGACCCTAGCCCCCTTGCCAGCGCCGCGAAAGCGGGCGAGCGAGGCGAAAAGGGGGAGAGGCGATGAGCGACCATCTGCTCGTGATCGACGAGGGCACCACCTCCACGCGCGCCATGCTGTTCCGCGCAGACCCCGGATCAGGACCGGGACAGGCTTGGACGTGCGTCGGCAGCGAGGCGGCGGAGCTGACCCAGCATTACCCCCGCCCGGGCTGGGTCGAGCATGACGCGGCCGAGATCTGGCGCAAGTCTCTGAACGTGACCGCGGCCATGGTGGCCCAGGCCGGCGGCGCGGACCGGATCGCCGCGATCGGGATCACCAACCAGCGCGAGACGGTCGTGTTCTGGGACCGCGACACGGGCGAGCCGCTCGCCCCCGCGATCGTCTGGCAGGACCGGCGCACGGCGGAGGACTGCGCCCGGCTGCGCGAGGGCGGGCATGAGGCGACCGTGCAGCAGCGGACTGGCCTGCTGCTCGACCCCTATTTCTCCGGCTCGAAGATCGGCTGGGCGATGCGCGCATGGCCGCAGCTGCGCGAGGCCGGTGCGCGGCTGATGGTCGGGACCGTCGACGCCTGGCTCGCCTGGAAGCTGACCGGCCGGCACGTAACGGATGCGACCAACGCCAGCCGTACGGCGCTGATGGGGCTGGACGGGGGCTGGGACGACGAGCTGATCGACCTGTTCGGCGCGCCGCGCGCCGCGTTGCCGGAGATCGTCGACTGCGCCGGCCGGATCGGTGAGACGACGCGCTTCGGCGGCAGCATCCCCGTCACCGGCATGGCGGGCGACCAGCAGGCCGCCGCGATAGGCCAGGCCTGCCTGCGGCCGGGTGAGACCAAGGCGACGTTCGGGACTGGCGCGTTCGTGCTCACCCATACCGGCGCGGCCCCGCCCCGCTCCGACCACCGGCTGCTCGCCACCGTAGCCTGGCAGCTCGGCGGCGCGCGCACCTATGCGTTGGAGGGCTCGGTGTTCGTCGCGGGCAGCCTCGTGAAGTGGCTGCGCGACACGCTGGGCCTGATCGCCGATGTGCGCGAGACGGCGGCGCTGGCCGCGAGCGTTCCCGACACGGGCGGCGTGTACCTGGTGCCGGCGCTGTCGGGGCTGGGCGCGCCCTGGTGGCGCCCGGAGGCGCGCGCCGCCATCTCCGGCCTGTCCTTCGCCAGCGGCAAGGCGCAGGTCGTGCGCGCGGCGCTGGAGGCCATGGCCTATCAGGCCCATGATCTGAAGGAGGCTTTCGCCGCCGACCGCGCGGACTGGTCGGCGCTCCGCATCGATGGCGGCATGGTGGCGAACGACTGGATGGCGCAGGACTTGGCGGACATGCTGGACCTCCCCGTCGAGCGGCCCCGCTTCGCCGAGACGACGGCGCTCGGCGCCGCGATGCTGGCGGGCGTCGGCGCGGGGCTGTTCCGCGACCTGGACGAGGCGGCGGGGATGCGCGGCACGGTCGAGACCTTTGCGCCCCGTCTCGACGCGGAGACCCGCCGGACTAGGCTCGCAGGCTGGGCGGCGGCGGTCCGGGCGGTTGTCGAGCCGTCGCAGCGGGGTCAGAGCGGGCGGTAAAAGCCCGCCGCCCAGCCGCTCTCGCAATAGCGCGGATCGGTGGACAGGGCGGGATCGGGACCGGGCGGCGTGCAGGGGCGCGGCGTGTTCGAGAGATCGGCGGTCCAGGGACGCGGCCAGACGGCGAGCGGGCGCGTCGGATCCTGTCGCCACGCCGCGACCTCCGCGGGCCAGCTTGGGCCCCCGGCATAGTCGTCGAGCGGCCGCGGGTAGCGGATCAGGCCGGTGAGGAGCACGAGCAGGCAGAGGGACGTCCATACCCGCCGCCCGAGGCCGTCGCGCATCGCCAGCGCGATCAGGCCGAGTCCGATCAGGACCAGCGGCAGGAAGTTGTACCGCTCGCCGGAGCCGACCCGGTACAAGCTGGCGCGGTCGAGCAGCACCATGCCGAAGCCGAGCGAGACGACCGCGAAGCCCAGCCCCGCCGCCACCAGCCAGACCGCCGCGTCCCGCCGCCGCGCGGCCGCGATCAGGAGCGCGCCGAACCCGGCGACGGCTACAAGCGAGGCGATCCACCAGCCCGGATGTCCGCTACGCTGGGCGGCGATGATCCACTGCCCAATCGCGTCCGCCACGCCGTAGTTCAGGAGCGGGAGTGCGATCAGCCGCACGGCCATGGCCGCGGCCGTGGTCGCCGGGTCCATCAGGTGCCCGCGCATCGGGCTCTGGTGATAGAAAAGGAGCATCTGGACCGCCGCGCCTGCCCCGAACGCGGCGAGCTGGACGCCGCGCGCCGGATCGCGGTCGAGGAGCGCGCGGAGCGCGAACAGCGGCAGGATCACGATCGCGCCAGGCCCACACAGAGGCGCGAGGAACAGCAGGGCGGCATAGCCGACCCTCCCCGCCCTGCCCTCTGGCGGGTCGAGCGCGAGGATCAGGGCCGCGCACAGGGCCAGGTGGAACTGGATGTGAAGGACGTTAAGGAACACCTCCTCCGACGCCGGCGCGAGCACGATCATCAGCAGCGCCGCGATCACGGCGCTCCGCCGCTGCAGCCACTCCGCGCGCCCGGTCAGGATCAGCACCCCCGGCAGCGTCTGCACCGCCAACGCGGCGGCCATGGTAAGGTAGGGCGCGCGCTCCAGCGACAGCACGCCCGCCTTGACCAGCGTCGCGGCGAGCAAGGTGATGCCGTTCGCCGCGAGGTTCCAATAACCCGCGAAGGCGCGGAACAGCGCGTCGGGCCAGGGATGGTGCCAAGCATAGGCCAGGAACACCGTCGCCTCCTCGTCGAGGAAGCGCCCATGTACCCACGCCCGTGGGAGACGCAGCGCAGCGAGCATCGTAAAAGCCGCGACTAAGGCCCAGCGCTGACGCGGCGCGAAGGCCGGAGATCCGGGCCGATGACCTAGAGGCAGGGCCATCCATCCCCCAGCCGCTCGCCAGGCAGCGATCATGGATGCGGGGCTGGGCCAATTTCGAGGCGACACGCCGCGCATATCGGTCGGACATGGTTACCAGGCAGCTAAGCTTCAGGTCGCGAGGGTGCGCTTCGCCTAGCTAACCTGATCTAAGCTGATGAATTCGCTCGAAAGCGCTGCAACCACCGAGCGCCTCTCGCGTTCGGGGCGGCTTGGAGGAGGGCGTGAGCCCCTGCCGCGCCCCGCCGAAACAAGGAACCATGATGATCCGTATTCTTCGCTTCACGTGCATTGCCGCACTATGCACTGCCGGTCCCGTTCTCGCCCAAGACGCGGCTCCGACCACCGACCCCGCTCCCGGCGAGATCGCTGCGCCCGACGGCTCGAAGGCGTTCGGCTTCGAGCCTTATGTCGGCATCATGGGCGGTTGGGAGAGCTTCGATCGTCGCGTCGGCTATGGCGTTCCCGAGACCCCGCTGGGCGGCAAGAAGCTCCAGGGCGCTCTCGTCCAGGGTGTGCTCGGCGCGAACGTGCCGCTCGGCCCGGTCTTCATCGGCGCAGAGGGCAACGTCGCCAAGGGCGTCGATGGCGCGATCGATTGGGAATACGGCGTGGCCGGCCGGTTCGGCTTCCGCGCAGGCGACAGCGGGCTGTTCTACGGCAAGGTCGGATATCAGTGGGTCAACTTCGACCGTTTCGGCAACAACAGCCGCGACTATCACGCGATCAGCTATGGCATCGGCGTCGAGGCTGGGCCGAAGGACATCGGGCTGCAGGGGATCACGGGCAGTGCCGGGTTCCGTCTGCGTGCCGAAGTTTCGACGTTCGGCCCAGCGCGAAGCTTCCGCCCGATGCTGGGCGTCGTGACGCACTTCTGATCTGGATGCGGGTGGCCGGCGAGCAACTCGGCCACCCGTCCCAGGCCGCTCGCGGATCGGTCTGAGCTGCTCGCTGGTTCGCCTCTGCTAGCCTGGCAGTTGCGTCAGGCAGCTCTCTCGACCCGGTCTTCGAACAACGCCCCCAGCTCCCGCTTCAGGATCTTGCCGTTGGCGTTGCGCGGCAGCGTCTCTTTCACGAACCGGATCGCGACGGGCGTCTTGAACGCGGCGAGCCGGCTGCGCACCCAGGCCTGCAGCTCCGCCTCCGTCGCCTCCGTGCCGGGCGCGAGGTGGACGACGGCCGCCGGCTCCTCGCCCAAGGTCCGGTGCGGCAGCCCGATCAGCGCGCAGTCGGTGACCGCGGGGTGTTCGTAAAGGCAGTTCTCCACCTCGGTCGAATAGATGTTCTCGCCGCCGCGGATGATCATGTCCTTGGCCCGGTCGACAATGTAGACGAAACCCTCCTCGTCCAGTCGCGCCAGGTCGCCGGTGCGGACCCAGCCATTGACGAAGCATTCGGCGCTCGCCTCCGGCCTGTTCCAATAGCCTTTCACGATCATCGGCCCGCGCGCCCAGAGCTCGCCGACCTCTCCGGCGGGGAGCACGGTCACGCCATCGTCGGCGCGGATCTCCAGGTCCGCGGTCGCCACGGGCGGGCCGGCGCTGGTCGGGCGATTGAGATAGTCCTCGCTCGAATGGCTGGTGACGGTCGCCATCGTTTCCGTCATGCCCCAGCCATTGCCGGGCAGCGCGCCGAACTCTTCGTAGATCTTCTTGACCAGTTCGGGCGCGGACGGCGCGCCGCCATAGGCGATCGCCTCGATCGAGGAGAGGTCGTATTTGTGCCGGTCGGGATGCTCGATCAGCTGCCACGCGATCGTGGGCACGCCGCCCGTCATGTTGACCTTCTCTCTCTCGATGATCTCCATCGCGCGCACGGGATCCCATTTGCGCATATAAACCGCGGTGGAGCCGCCCGCGACCAGCGCCATCAGCCCCGCCGAGCAGGCGGTGACGTGGAACAGCGGGATGACGGTCAGGCTGGTGCGTGGTTGCGGTTCCGGGATGGGTTCGCCGCGGCGCAGGAACGAACGTGCCGCCGCGTATCCGCCCGACATGATGTTCGACATCAGATTGCGATGCGTGCCGAGCGCACCCTTCGGGTTGCCGGTCGTGCCGGAGGTGTAGAAGATGGTGGCGTCGTCGTCCGGCGCGATCTCCGCCGGCGGCAGCGCCGTCTCGGGCAGGCCGGCATAGTCGTGCGGCGTGCCGATCACGTCTTCCAGCCGCGTGGCCTTCCCGTCCAGTGCCGCAGAGGCCCGGCTGACCAGGACGTGCTCGAGGTCGGGCAGGTTGGCGTAGTGGTCGAGCAGCCGCTGGTGACGTTCGTCGTCGCAGATCAGCACCTTGGCGCCGGAATCCTTCAATCCGTATTCCAGCTCCGGGCCCGTCCACCAGGCGTTGAGCGGCACCATGATCGCGCCGAGGCTGGTCGCGGCGAAGAAGGCGACCGGCCATTCGGGCAGGTTCCGCATCGCCAGCGCGACCCGATCGCCCCTGCGGACGCCCAGGGCCGTCAAGTGGTTGGCGAGCGTGGCGACGGCGCGGAAGTTCGCGGCGTAGGTGACGCGCTCATCCTCGTAGATCGACATCAGCCGGTCGCCATGCATCCGGCTCGCCTCGATCAGAAAGCGGAGCGACGGCGGCGCGTTCTTCCACACGCGCGTCGGCACGCCGCGGATCGTGACCGTCTCCATCTCGAACTTGGACCCCGGCTGGGTCAGCGCCGCGCGGGCGTCGGCCAGCGACATGGCGGGCCAGGAGGCAGGCAGCGCGATCACGGGTTCATGGCTCACGGGTCATCCTCTTCCGAAGAACGGGTTTCGTATCGTTACGCCAAAGCTACTGTTGATTCGCGACGCGCTCAAGGCGATAGGATGCGCCGGATTTGAAAGAGGGGTATGGCGCGGATGGAGACGGCGGATGCGCGGGCTCTGGGCTTCGACCCGTCTCGGCTGCGGCGCATCGACGCGTTCCTGAAGGAGCGTTACCTCGACTCGGGCAAGCTCCCCAACGCCCAACTGCTGATCGCGCGCGACGGCGAGATCGTCCACTTCTCGCACCAAGGCCTCGCGCGAGAGGCCGGCAAGCCGATCGACGAGGGCTCGCTGTTCCGCATTGCCTCCATGACCAAGCCGATCACGTCGGTCGCGTTCATGATGCTGGTCGAGGAAGGCCTGGTCGCGGCCGACACCCCCGTCCACCACGTCCTGCCCGAGCTGAAGGGCGTCGGCGTCTATGATGGCGGTGGGGCCGGGGTGCCCTTCGTCACCAAGCCGACGGCGGGGCCGATGCGGATGCTCGACCTGCTCCGGCACACCTCGGGCCTGACCTACGGCTTCCAGAACCGCTCCAACGTCGACGCCGCCTATCGCGAGGGGAAGCTGGGCGAGTGGCGCACCGGGGACGACCTGCAGACATTCATCGCCAAGCTCGGCAAGCTGCCGCTCGAGTTCTCACCGGGGGAGGCGTGGAACTACTCGGTCTCGACCGACGTGCTCGGCGCGGTGGTGGAGCGGGTCTCCGGCCAGACGCTCGACATGTTCTTCGCCGAGCGCATCTTCGGCCCGCTTGGCATGCACGACACCTTCTTCGAGGTGCCGGGCGACAAGGTCGATCGGCTGACCGACTGCTATGCCTGGCATCCGGTCAAGCGCGAACGGGTGATGTTCGACCGCGCGACCGAGTCGACCTGGGCCAGGCAGCCCAACCTGCTGTCCGGCGGCGGCGGCCTCGTCTCCACCGCGCTCGATTATCATCGCTTCTGCCAGATGTGCGCGAACGGCGGCGAGCTGGACGGCGCCCGCATTCTCGGGCGCAAGACGCTCGACCTGATGCGGCTTAACCACCTGCCCGGCGGCAAGGACCTGTCGAGCATGTCGAAGTCGCTGTTCAGCGAGACGCAGAACGCGGGCACCGGCTTCGGCCTCGGCTTCGCGGTGGTGCAGGACGTGGCGAAGACGATGATGCCGGGCTCGGTGGGCGAATATTATTGGGGAGGCATGTTCTCGACCGCCTTCTTCATCGATCCGGTCGAACGCCTGCACATGGTGTTCATGACGCAGCTGAGCCCATCCGCCCTCTACCCCATCCGGCGCGAGCTGAAGACGATGATCTACTCGGCCTTGACCTGACCCGCCGTGCTCCCGCGCAGGGGCACCCCGCAAAGTAGTACTTTGCGGGGACCCCGAAGGCGGGAGCCCAGAGTTCCACGCGAGCCGCCTGTCGGCTCCAGGCTCCCGCCTTTGCGGGAGCGCAGAGGAGAAACGAAGTGACCACTTCCCCCATCCGCACCGAACGCCATGGCGACGTGCTCGTCATCATCTCGAACAACCCGCCCGTGAACGCGCTCGGCGCGGCGGTCCGCTCCGGGCTTGAGGCGGGGGTCAACGAGGGACTGGGCGACGACTCAATCAAGGCGATGGTGATCCGCTGCGACGGCCGGACCTTCTTCGCCGGCGCCGACATCACCGAGTTCGGCAAGCCGATGCAGGGTCCGGGCCTGGGGACCGTCATCGACATGATCGAGGCCGCGCCCAAGCCGATCGTCGCCGCGATCCACGGCACGGCGCTGGGCGGCGGGTGCGAGGTGGCGCTGGGCTGCCACTACCGCGTGGCCGTGCCCTCGGCGAAGCTCGGGCTGCCGGAGGTGAAGTTGGGGCTGCTGCCGGGTGCGGGCGGCACGCAGCGCCTGCCGCGCGTCGCCGGCGTGAAGCTGGCGGTGCAGATGACGGCCACCGGCGACCCGATCTCGGCCAAGCAGGCCGAGGCGGCGGGCCTGGTCGACCGCGTGGTGGGCGAGCAGAGCCTGGAGGCGGATGCGATCGCTTTCGCGCGCGAGGTCGCGGACAAGCGCCCCCTGCCCCGCGCGTCCGAGAAGAGCGTCACCCCCGACCCGCAGGCGATCGAGGAGTTCAAGGCCGCCAACGGCCGCAAGATGCGCGGCTTCGACGCGCCTGCCGCGAACATCGCCTGCATCGAGAAGGCCGCGTCGGGCGCCTCGTTCCAGGAGGGCATCGAGTTCGAGCGGCAGGAGTTCATGAAGCTGATGACGGGCACGCAATCTGCGGCCCAGCGTCACCTCTTCTTCGCGGAGCGCCAGGCCGCCAAGGTCGACGACATCCCCGCCGACACGCAGCTTCGCCCGATCAAGAAGGTCGGCGTGGTCGGCGCCGGCACGATGGGCGGCGGCATCTCGATGAACTTTCTCCAGGCCGGCATTCCCGTCACCATCGTCGAGATGAGCCAGGAGGCGCTCGACCGCGGCACGGGCGTCATCCGCAAGAACTACGACAACTCCGCCAAGCGCGGCCGCTACACGCCGGAGAAGGTCGACGAGATGATGGGCCGGCTGACGCCCAGCCTGTCGCGCGAGGATCTCGCCGATTGCGACCTCATCATCGAGGCGATCTACGAGAATATGGAGGTGAAGAAGGAGCTCTTCGCCGCGCTCGACAAGATCGCCAAGCCGGGCGCGATCCTTGCGTCCAATACGTCCTATCTGAACATCAACGAGATGGCCGACGTGACGCAGCGCCCCGGCGACGTCATCGGCATGCACTTCTTCTCGCCCGCCAACGTGATGAAGCTTTTGGAGGTGGTGCGCGGCGCGAAGACGAGCCCGGACGTGCTGGCGACGGTGATGGCGCTCGCCAAGCCGATCGGTAAGGTCGCGGTCGTGTCCGGCGTCTGCCCCGGCTTCATCGGCAACCGTATGCTGTCGCAGCGCGGCGGGCCGGCGAACAAGATGCTGATGCAGGGCGTGCCGCCCGAGCGGATCGACAAGGTCCTGACCGATTTCGGCATGCCGATGGGCGTGTACCAGATGAGCGATCTCGCCGGCGTCGACATCGGCTGGCACCGCGATCCCAACCGGATCGAAAGCATCCGCGACGCGCTCGCCGCCAAGGGCCGCTGGGGGCAGAAGACCGGCAAGGGCTATTACGACTACGACGAGAACCGCCGTCCGACCCCGTCGGCCGAGGTGAAGCAGATCATCGACGAGTTCCGCGCGAAGTCGGGCGAACAGCCGCGCGACTATACCGACGAGGAGATTCTGGGCGCGCTCCTCTATCCGATGGTGAACGAGGGCGCGAAGATCCTGGACGAGGGCGTGGCCCAGCGCGCGTCCGACATCGATGTGGTCTGGATCTACGGCTATGGCTGGCCGGTCTATCGCGGCGGCCCGATGTTCTGGGCGAACACGGTCGGACTCGACAAGGTCGTGGCCGGGCTGGAGCGCAACGGCGTCGAGGTCGCGCCCCTGCTGCGCCGCAAGGCCGAGGCGGGAGAGAAGTTCTGATGTCAGCCTTGTGCTCCCGCGCGGGCGGGAGCCCAGAGCCACGAGCGCGTCGCCCGGAACACTGGGCTCCCGCCTGCGCGGGAGCTCAGGCTTGACGAACGAACCCTCCGCCCTCGCCACCGCCGCCGCCGTCCGCTCGGGCGGGACGACGGCGGCGCGGGTGTGCGAGGAGACGATCGCCCGCATCGAGGCGCGGGACGGCGCGCTCAACGCCGTGGTCGTCCGCGACTTCGACCGCGCCCGCCAGGCGGCCGCCGAGCTCGACCGTCGCATCGCCGCGGGCTTCGACGCGCCGCTGCTCGGCGTCGCGATGACGGTCAAGGAGAGCTTCGACGTCGCCGGCCTGCCCACCACCTGGGGCTTCGCCGAACATGCAGACCACGTGGCCCAGGCCGACGCGCTCGCGGTCGAGCGGCTGAAGGCGGCGGGCGCGATCATCGTCGGCAAGACCAACGTGCCCGTTGCGCTGGCGGACCTACAATCCAACAACCCCGTCTATGGCCGCACCCGCAACGCGCATCATCCGGACCGTTCGGCCGGCGGGTCGTCCGGCGGCAGCGCGGTGGCGCTGGCGAGCGGCATGGTGCCGCTGGAGTTCGGCTCCGACATCGGCGGCTCGATCCGCGTCCCCGCCGCCTTCAATGGCGTCTGGGGTCACAAGCCGACCTTCGACGCGCTCAGCAAGGAAGGCCATTTCTTCCCACGCACGGACGCCGCCAGGGGTGCGCTGTCGGTGATCGGCCCGATGACCCGCGACCCGGACGACCTGAAGGTCGCGCTGGACATCGTGTCCGACGTGGCGTTGCCGCACGGGCACGAGCGCCGGCCGGAGGACTGGCGCGTGCTGCTCCTGACGAGCCACCCGGTCGCAGCGGTGCAGGCCTCGATTCGCGCCGCGCTGGAGGCGCTCGGCGCCGCGCTGGCCGGCGCCGGCGCGCAGGTCGAGCGCGAGAGCGACCTGCTTCCCGACCTGGAGGCGCAGCATCGCCACTACATGACCATGCTCAACTGGACGATCCTGCGCGGGCGGGCGCAGGGCGGGCATCCCGCGCCCAGCCTGGAGCAATGGTTCGACCTGGAGGACGAGCAGGCCCGCTGCCTCCGCCAGTGGCGGCGGCTGTTCACGCACTACGATGCGGTGATCGCGCCCGCCCTGGGCTCGGTCGCCTTCCCGCACGACGACGCCGGCATCGCCGAGCGCCGGCTGACGCTGGACGGTGCGGACACCGCTTTTGGCGCGCAGTTCGCCTTCCCAGGGCTCGCCACCTTTCCGCTGCTGCCCGCGACGTCGGTCCCGATCGGTCGCGACGCCGACGGGCTCCCGATCGGCGTGCAGGTGATCGCCGACGTGTATCGAGACCATCGCGCGATCGACCTCGCGCGGCTATGCCATGAGGTGATGCAGTGACCGCCATTCTCCCGTGCTCCCGCGCAGGCGGGAGCCCAGAGTTTCAGTGGCCGCCGCTTGCGGCCCTAGGCTCCCGCTTGCGCGGGAGCACGGACCAGACCCATGCCGAGGTGAGACCATGACCGACCTTGAGACCTTCCGCAGCGAAACTCGCGACTGGCTGGAGGCGAACTGCCCGCCCGAGATGCGCGAGCCGGTGCGCTCGGACGACGACGTCTGTTGGGGTGGGCGCCATTACGACCCCGCCGGGAACCCCGCCCAGGCGCAATGGCTGAAGGTCATGGGCGAGCGCGGCTGGACCGTGCCCGACTGGCCGACCCAATATGGCGGCGGCGGCCTGTCGCCCGCGGAGACCAAGGTGCTGCGCGAGGAGATGGCGCGGATCCGCGCCCGCAACCCGCTCAACAGCTTCGGCATCTCGATGCTCGGGCCGGCGCTGCTGAAGTATGGAACCGAGGAGCAGAAGCTCGATCACCTGCCCAAGATCGCGCGCGGCGAGATCCGCTGGTGCCAGGGCTATTCGGAGCCCAATGCCGGCTCCGACCTCGCGGGTCTCCAGACCTCGGCCGTGTCCGACGGCGACGACTACATCGTCAACGGCCAGAAGGTCTGGACGAGCTACGCCGACAAGGCGGACTGGATCTTCTGCCTGGTGCGGACCAGCAAGGAATCGAAGCAGGGCGGCATCAGCTTCGTCCTGTTCGACATGGAAACGCCGGGCGTCTCGACCAAACCGATCCTGCTGATCAGCGGCTACTCGCCCTTCTGCGAGACCTTCTTCGACAATGTCCGCGTGCCCAAGAAGAACCGGGTCTACGAGGAGAACAAGGGCTGGGACGTCGCCAAGTATCTGCTCGGCCATGAGCGCGAGATGATCTCCGGCATGGGCCTGGGCGGTCAGGGCGAGAACCCGCTGGTCGCCGGCGCGATCGCGACCGTCGGGCTGGATCATGACGGCCGCCTCGCCGACCCGATCCTGCGCGCGCAGATCGCGCTGTTCGAGGTGAAGGCGAAGGCGTTCCGGACGATGAGCGAGCGCTTCATCGACGAGCTCAAGGCCGGCCGCGCGCATCCCGCCCAGCCCTCCATGATGAAATACTACGGCACCGAACTGAACAAGAGCCGCCACGAACTGATCATGGCCGCCGGCGGCTCCGACACGCTGGAATGGGAAAGCGACCGCTCCAACGGTGGCGCGGCGCCGCGCGCATGGCTCCGCACCAAGGCCAACTCGATCGAGGGCGGGACCAGCGAGGTCCAGCTTAACATTATCGCCAAGCGCATCCTGGAGCTGCCGGGCGCGTGAACTAGACAGGAGCCGGTGCTCCCGCGAAGGCGGGAGCCTAGAGCCGCATGCGAGGCGCTCGGAACCTGGGTTCCCGCCCGCGTGGGAAGACGAGGATATCGAATGCCCCTCTACCTCAACGACGAACAGCAAATGCTTCGCGATACCGCACGCGACTTCGTCGCCGACGCGGCACCGGTTTCGCATATGCGCGCGCTCCGCGACGCTGACGACCCCACCGGCTTCTCGCGCGACCTGTGGAAGCAGTTCGCCGAGATGGGCTTCACCGGCATCCTGGTCGGCGAGGACCAGGGCGGGCTCGGCCTCGGCCATGTCGAGGCGGGCGTGGTGCTGGAGGAGATCGGCCGCAACCTCACCCCTTCCCCCTTCCTCGCCACCGCCGTCGCCGCGGTCGAGGCGCTGAAGGGCACGGGCGCCGCCGAACGCTGGTTGCCGGGGATCGTCGCGGGCGAAACCGTCGCGGCGCTCGCGATCGACGAAACCGCGAAGCACCGTGACAGCGTGGCCTTGCGCGCCGAACGTTCCGGCAACGGGTTCAAGCTGTCGGGCGAGAAGCGCTTCGTCACCTTCGGGCATGTCGCCGATGTCCTGCTGGTCGCCGCGCGCACGGCGGGCGGGCCTGACGACGCGGAAGGCGTCACCCTGTTCGCGGTGCCGAAGGACGCCGGCTTCGTGGCCGAGGCGGAACGGCTCGCCGACGCCAGCATCGCCGCGCGCGTCACCTTCGATGACGTCCAGGTCGATGCCGACGCCGTGGTGGGCGAGGTCGATGCCGGCCGCGACCCGCTTAACCGCCTGCTCCGCGCCGGCCGGGCGGGCGCGTCGGCCGAGCTACTGGGCGTCGGCGGCGGCGCGATGGACATGACAGTGGGCTATCTGAAGGAGCGCAAGCAGTTCGGGACGTTGATCGGCAGCTTCCAGGCGCTTCAGCACCGCGCCGCGCACCTCTATTCCGAAATGGAGGTCGCCCGCGCGGCGGTGCTGAAAGCGCAGCAGCTGCTCGACGCCAGCTCGGACAAGGCGGACGAGGCGGTATCGGTCGCCAAGGCGCAGGCTGCGCTCGCCACCGCGCTCGCCGTGCAGGAAGGCGTGCAGATGCATGGCGGCATTGGCATGACCGACGAGTATGACATCGGCTTCTATATGAAGCGCCATCGCGTGCTTGCCGAACTGTTCGGCGACGCGAACTTCCACGCCGACAAGCTCGCGCGCGCGGCGGGATACTAAGCGGGTAGTAGCCGTGCTCCCGCGCAGGCGGGAGCCTATAGTCATAAGCGAACCGGCTGGAGACTCTGGGCTCCCGCCTTCGCGGGAGCACAAGATGACCGGAGACGACTGGATTCCGCCCACCGCCGAGGCGCTTACCGCCGGGCTGGTGACTTTGCTCGACGTGGAGGAGATCGACACCGATCTGTTCCGCGGGCCGAAGCTTCCGGGTGGGCGCGGTCGCGTGTTCGGGGGTCAGGTGATCGCGCAGGCGCTTCAGGCCGCGCAGCGCTCGACCGAGGGCAAGGAGGCGCATTCGCTTCACGCCTATTTCATGCGCGCCGGCGACGACGCGCTGCCAATCGTCTATCGCGTCGTGCGCGATTTCGAGGGCAAGAGCTTCGCCACGCGGCGCGTCATTGCGATGCAGCGGGGCCAGCCGATCCTCAACATGGCGGCGTCGTTCCAGATGCCCGAGGACGGGCTGCATCACCAGGATGCGATGCCTGCCGACATCCCTTCGCCCGAGGAGCTCAAATCGGAGAGCGAACTGCGCCGCGAGGCGGCCGACCAGATCCCGGAGAAGTTCCGGGCGATGTTCCTCAGGCGCTCCAGCCCCATCGACATCCGCCCGCTTCATCCGCGCTCCTGGTTCACCCCGGTCAAGCGCGAGCCGGTCAACTATAGCTGGTTCCGCTGCGTCGCGCCCCTGCCGGACGATCCCGCGCTGCACCGGGCGGTCCTCGCCTACGCCTCCGACATGGCGCTGATGTCGACGAGCATGATGCCGCACGGGGTCAACTGGATGACGCCCGGAATGCAGTCGGCGAGCCTCGATCATGCGCTCTGGCTGCATGAGCCGGTCCGCGCCGATGAATGGCTGCTCTATGCGACCGACAGTCCCTGGGCCGGGCACGCCCGCGGCATGAACCGCGGCAGCATCTTCACGCGCGACGGCCGGCTGGTGGCGAGCGTCGCGCAGGAAGGCCTGATCCGGCTTCGCTCAACCTAGATCAAAGGGTATTTTTACAAGTTGTTGGGAGGTCCGGAGGTAAGTCGCCCGCACAACAACAGGGCCGCACCCAATGATCCGCCTCCTCTACATCAGCACCTCTCGCCAGCCGGTCACGCCCCCGATGCTGGCCGACATTCTGCGCGTGTCCCGGCGCAACAACTTCGCGGCGCATGTCACCGGGCTGCTGGTCGTCGGGGGTAAGCGCTTCCTGCAGGCGCTCGAGGGGCCGGAAGCGGCGGTCCAGGCGACGTTCGATCGCATTCACAGGGACCCGCGCCATTACGCCATGGTGCAGCTCGCGCGCGAGGCGATTTCCGAGCGGTCGTTTCCAAACTGGGCGATGGGGGCGCAGGCCGGGCAGACTCCGGGCGAGGCGGCGACGGTGGATCAGGCCGTGCAGGCCCTGATCGCGCCCATTACCGACCCCGTCTTACGCGGCTACTTCACCGGGTTCGCGGAGCGCCAGGCAGCGGCCTGATTGCTGTCATACGGCGGTCCGGCCGTATTCCTGCTTCGTGACCGGGTGGCTGGAGGACAGCCCGCCGTCGACGGCGATCGCCTGGCCGTTGACATAGCTCGCATCGTCGGAGGCGAGGAACAGCGCCACCTTGGCCAGCTCCTCCGGCTGGGCGCCGCGTCGTAGCGGGTTCAGCCGCCCGACCCGGTCCATCTTCCCCACTTCGCGCGCATAGTCGAAGGTGGGCTTGGTCATCCCCGTCTCGGTCAGGCCCGGGCAGATCGCATTCACCCGGACGTTGGAGCCGCTCAGCTGTTGCGCCGCGACTTTGGCGAGGTTGATGACACCCGCTTTCGAGGCCGAGTAAGCCGGCGAGCCCGCGCCCGAGCGGATTCCCGCGACGCTGGCGGTCAGGATGATCGCGCCCTGCCCTCGCTCCGCAATCCGCGGGGCGGCGTGCTTGATCGCCAGATAGGGGCCGATCAGGTTGACCCGCAGCACCTCGGCGATGAGCTCGACCGGCGTGTCGAAGATGTTGGCCATCCCGCCGGAAATGCCAGCATTGGCGAACATCACGTCCACTCCGCCGAACCGGTCGACGGCGAGCCGGACCGTGCGTTCGACGTCCGGCTCGGAGCCGGCGTCGATCTGGATCGCCTCCGCCGTCCCGCCCGCGTCGCGGATCGCCTGTGCGGTCCCGTCCGCGCCGTCGGTCTTGTCCGCGCAGATGACCTGCCCGCCTTCGGCCGCGAACAGGGTCGCCGCCGCGCGTCCGATCCCGGAACCCGCGCCGGTGACGATGATCGACTTGCCCTGGAACCGCATCAGATCGTCACCCCTCCGTCGATCACCATGGTCTGCCCCGTCATGAAGGCCGATGCCCGGCTCGCCAGGAACACGACCGCGCCGGCGATCTCCTCCGGCTCGCCGATGCGGCGCAGGGGCACGCGGCTGTTCGCCTCCTCGGTTCGCTTCGGATCTTCCCACAAGGCCCGGGCGAAGTCGGTCTTGATCAGCCCCGGCGCGATGCAGTTCACCCGCACCCCGTGCGGGCCGTACTCATGCGCCAGGTTGCGCGCGAGCTGCATGTCGGCGGCCTTGCTGATGCAATAGGCGCCGATCACGGTCGACCCGCGCAGGCCCCCGATCGAGGATACGATCACGATCGACCCATCCCCGCGCTCGCGCATCTCGGGCGCCACCATCGAGATCAGCCAGTGGTTGGACAGGATGTTGTTGTCCATGATCTTGCGGAACTGCTCGTCCGCAATCCCTTCCGACGGCCCGTAATAGGGGTTGGACGCCGCGTTGCAGACCAGGCAATCGATGCGGCCGAACGCCTCGCGGCTGCGGTCCACCAGGTTCTGAAGGCCGGCCTTGTCGGAGATGTTCGCCGCAATCGCGACCGCCCTGCCCTCGCCGAAGCGACCGTTGATCTCCGCCGCGACCGCGTCGCAGGCATCCTGCTTGCGGCTGGAGATGACCACGTTCGCGCCCTGCTCGGCGCAGGCGATCGCCGACGCCTTGCCGATCCCGCGGGATGAGCCGGTGATGACCACGGTGCGCCCGGTCAGATCGAACTGCGACATCCTCTTCCTTTCGTGACCGCGTGACCGGGGGTCAGGCCCCGGCCTTCTGCGCGAACTCCCAGCTCGCCGCCGCCAGTCGGTACACGCCGGCCGCCGATCGCTCGGCCTGGGCGGACGAGGCGGTGCCGTCGACGATGCGTTTCTTGATGCCCTGCACGATCCCGGTCAGCCGGAACAGGTTGTAGCTGAAATACCAGTTCAGGTCCGGCACCCCGTCGCGCCCGGTCGCGGCGCAATAGCGGTCGACCATCTCCTCCAGCGTCGGGATGCCCGTCGCCGCCCCCGTGCGACCCATCACGCCCGAACGCCCCTCGGGCCGCGTCACCCAGCTCATGAGGAAGTAGGAGAAGTCGGCGAGCGGATCGCCCAGCGTCGACAGCTCCCAGTCGAGCACCGCGATGACCCGCGGCTCGGTCCGGTGCAGGATCATGTTGTCGATGCGATAGTCGCCATGGACGATGCTGGTCCGCGTCTGCTCGGGGACCGTGCGCGGCAGGAAATCGATCAGCCGCTCCACCTCCGGCATGTGCTCGGTCTCGGACATGCGGTACTGCTTCGTCCACCGCTCGACCTGGCGCGCGAAATAGTTGCCGGGCTTGCCGTAGCTTTCCAGCCCGGCCGCGACGTAATCGGTGTTGTGGAGCGCCGCGAGCGTGTCGCCCATGGCGTGGTAGATCGCGGTCCGCTCGGCCGGCTGGTAGTCGGGCAGCGTCCCGTCCCACAGATTGCGCCCATCCGCGAAGCCCATGACGTAGAAGCTGGTGCCGATGACCGCCTCGTCCTCGCACAGCCCATAAGGCCGCGCGACCGGGAAGCCGGTGGGGTACAGCCCGGCAATCACACGATACTCGCGATCGACCGCATGCGCCGACGGCAGCAGCTTCCCGAACGGCTTGCGCCGCAGGACATAGGTCCCCGATGGGCTGGTCAGCTTGTAGGTCGGGTTCGACTGTCCGCCCGCAAACTTCTCGTAGGACAGCGGCCCGGCGAAACCCTCGACGTGCGCCTCCATCCAGGCGGCGAGCCGGTCGAGGTCGAGCCGGTCCTTGTCCGCGACCGGGATGGTGCCGGCCATGCTCTGGGCGGCGACGTCGGTCATTCGAACACGATCACCGAACGGGTGGTATCCCCGCGCCGCAACTCGTCGAACGCGTCGTTGATCCGCTCCAGCGGCATCCGGTCGGCGATGATCGTGTCGAGGTCGAGCAGCCCGCGCTGGTAGAAGTCGACCAGCCGTGGGATGTCGACGGGGAAGTGGTTGCGCCCCATCAGCGCGCCCTGCACCTTCTTGTCGGCGAGCAGGTCGAGCGCCGACAGCCCGACCTTCTCGGTCAAGGGCATCATGCCCAGGATCGTCGCCGCGCCGCCGCGCCGGAGCACCTTGACCGCGGTCTCGGCCGATTGCGGCCGGCCGACCGCCTCGATCGCGTGGTGGACGCCGCCGCGACTGATCTCCACGACCTCTGCGACCGCCGTGTCGCTGGCGGCGTCGACAATGTGCGTGGCGCCAAGTTTCTCGGCGATCGCGCGCTTCTCCGGCACCGGATCGACGGCGATCACCTTACCGGCGCCGGCGATCTTGGCGGCGTTGATGGCGGCAAGCCCGACGCCGCCGCAGCCGACCACGCAGACCGTCTCGCCGGGCGTGACCTTGGCGGTATTGAAGATCGCTCCCGCCCCCGTCGTCACCGCGCAGCCCAGGATGGCGGCGCGATCGAGCGGCATCTCGCGGTCGATCGCAACGCAGGCATGCTCGTGGACCAGCATCATCTCGGCATAGGCCGACAGGTTCAGCATCTGCGCGATCGGCTGGTCGCCCAGCATCAGCCGCGGCGGCGCACCCTTGGGCCGCTTCACGCCCGGGTCGATGCACAGCGACATGCGGCCGGTGACGCAGAACTCGCAGTGGCCGCAAAAGGCGGAGAGGCAGGTGACGACATGGTCGCCCGGACGGACCGTCGTCACCTCCTCGCCGACCGCCTCGACGACGCCCGCCGCCTCATGGCCGGGAATGCCGGGCAGCGGGTGCGGATAGGCGCCTTCCACGAAGTGGAGGTCGGACCGGCACACGCCGCAGGCGACGGTGCGGATCAGCACCTCGTGCGCGCGCGGCTTGTCGATCGTCACGTCCTCGACGGAGAGCGGCGTCTTGGCTTCGAAAAGGACGGCGGCTTTCATCTTCATCTTTCGTCACCCCGGCTTGACCCGGGGTCCCGCTTGTTAACAGCGGGACAAGGTAGCGGGACCCCGGCTCAAGCCCGGGGTGACGGGCTAGCGCGAGACCGCCATGTCGCCCGAAGACGGCCGGTCGTTGCTGGCCTTGTACTCGGCATACTTCCCGAACTCGTGCCGGGCGATCGCGCGGTTGTGGACCTCGTCCGGGCCGTCGGCGAAGCGCAGCGTCCGCATCGACGCCCAGGCGCTCGCCAGGCCAAAATCCCCCGACACGCCCGCGCCGCCATGCGCCTGGATCGCATCGTCCAGGATCTGCAGCGCCATCGTGGGCGCCGCGACCTTGATCATCGCGATCTCCAGCTGGGCCGACTTGTTGCCCGCCTTGTCCATCATGTCCGCGGCCTTGAGGCACAGGAGCCGCGTCATCTCGATGTCGATTCGCGCCTTGGCGAGACGCTGTTCCCACACCGAGTGGCTCGAGAGCGTCTTGCCGAACGCGACGCGCGACAGCAGCCGCTTCGCCATCGCCTCGATCGCGGTTTCCGCCACGCCGATCGTGCGCATGCAGTGATGGATGCGCCCCGGCCCGAGCCGCCCTTGCGCGATCTCGAACCCGCGCCCCTCGCCGAGCAGCACGTTCTCGACGGGCACGCGGACATCTTTCAACTCGACCTCGCCATGCCCGTGCGGAGCATGGTCATAGCCGTAGACCGACAGCATCCGCTTGATCCGCACGCCCGGCGTGTCGAGCGGCACGATGATCTGCGACTGTTGCGTGTGGCGGGAGCCTTCCGGATTGGTCTTGCCCATCACGATCGCGACCTTGCAACGCGGGTCGCCGACGCCCGAGCTCCACCACTTCGTCCCGTTGATGACGTAATGGTCACCGTCGCGCTCCATGCGCGTCTCGATGTTCGTCGCGTCCGACGAGGCGACCGCAGGCTCGGTCATCAGGAAGGCCGAGCGGATCTCCCCGTTCATCAACGGACGGAGCCATTGCTCCTTCTGCTCGCGGGTGCCGTAGCGGTGGAACACCTCCATGTTGCCGGTGTCCGGCGCGGAGCAGTTGAACGCTTCTGACGCCCAGCCGATCTTGCCCATCTCCTCGGCGCAGAGCGCATATTCGAGGTTGGTGAGCTGTGTGCCCTCGAACTCGAACGTGTCGTCGACATGGGTCTGGCCGGAGTGCGGGGGCATGAAGAAGTTCCACAGCCCGGCGGCCTTCGCCTTAGCCTTTACCTCCTCGACGACGGGGATGACCTTCCAGCGCTCGCCTTCATAGGCCTGCCGACGATATTCGTCATTACGCGGCGCGATCTCGCGGGCGATGAAGTCCTTCACGCGGTCCCGGAAGTAGGTCTCGCGTTCGCTCAGCGTGAAGTCCATGCCCGCTCTCCCAAAAGCCTTCGCGCGGAGGCTTAGACCGTACCCGATCTTCGGTAAAGCGGGTTGCGGGCCATCTTCGCCCTGACATGCGAAAAGCACTGTTCCTTCGAAACGAAGGTGATAGCATCACGATCATGACAGGGGAGATGCCGGCCGAGGTTGTCGACGGTCAGGGGACGGCGCGCTTTCGCCGGAAGCGTGACGCGATCCTCGCCGCCGCGGCCGAGGCTATCAACGAGCAGAGCGCGAAGGGTATGACCTTCGCCGATGTGGCGCGGCGGGTCGGGCTCAATACGACCAGCGTCACCTATTATTTCAAGCGCAAGGAGGAGCTGGCCGCCGCGGCGTTCGAGCATACGCTCGACTATCTGCTGGCGATGCTGGATGCCGCGATGGCGGAGCCCGATCCGCCGGCGCGGGTCGCGCGCTATGTCCAGCTCAACTTCGCGCGGCTGCGGCGGATCGACCGCGGCGAGGAGCGGCCGCTCGCCGTGCTGTCCGACCTGCGCGCGACGGAGGAACCCGCGCGCGGCCGGCTGATGGCCGGATGGCGGGAGGTGTTCCGGCGCACGCGCGGGCTCTGGGGCGAGCCGACGGGGCGTGCGGCGAAGGACCTGTCGGGCGCGCGTGCGCACGTGCTGCTGGAGAACACCTTCTGGCTGCCCGCCTGGCTGAGGCGTTACGAGCCGGAACAATACGACCGGGTCGAGGCCCGGCTCATCGACCTATTCACGCACGGTCTGGCGACGCCGGGCGCGGTCTGGGCGCCCGAGCTGCTCGACCTGGAGCATGACGGGCGCGAGCCGGGCCGCGCGCAGTTCCTGCTGGCGGCCACCCGACTCATCAACGAGCTCGGCTATCGCGGTGCGTCCGTTCAGCGCATCGCCTCGGAGCTCAACGTCACCAAGGGCAGCTTCTACCACCATCTCGACGCCAAGGACGAGCTGGTGGTCGCCTGCTACCGCCGCTCGTTCGATACGATCAAGGCGGCGCAGGCGGCGGCGGACGCGGCGGGCGGGCCGCACTGGCGACGGCTCGCGAGCGCGGTCGCGACGCTGCTCGACGTGCAGTTCGCCGAGCGTGCGCCGCTGCTTCGGACCACGGCTCTGTCGGGGCTGCCGCTGGAAGAGCGGCACGCAATGGTGGACCGTTCGAACCGCATCGCGCGGCGCTATGCGGGCACGATCATGGACGGAGTCGCGGAAGGCTCGATCCGCGCCGTCGACGCGCTGATCGCCGCGCAATCGCTGATGGCGCTCCAGAACGCCGCCTTCGACATGCGCAAATGGGCGAACACGATGCGTCGCGAGCGCGCGATCGCGATGTACGCCTCCACCCTCTTCTTCGGCCTGTTCGACGACCGCGTGCTCGCCGAATAGGTCCGGCGCGAAAGTCGATCGGCCCGTCGCGGCGAACGCCTGGGTCGGAAAGGGCGACGGGAGCCGCGCCGCCGGGACGCGGCTCCCCGACTCAGCTCAGAACCGGACGCGCGCGCCGACCCGGATCGCCCGCCCGATCGGATTGCCGAAGAACGGATCATAGCCGAGCTCCAGCCGAGCGACCGGCGGCGCCTGATCAAACAGGTTGTCGATCGAGGCCTGAAGCTGGATGTCTGCGAACTCGAACGGCAGGTCGTACAGGAAGTTCAGGTCCGACTGCACCGATTGCGGCACGCGGCGGCCGAAGTCGGTGCCGCCGGCCACGGTGGGCAGACAAGGGGCGGGCACGCCGATACACCGGTCATCGTCGATCGCGCTCGAATAACGGAACACGTAGCGTGCGTTGAACCCGCCCCAGTTCAGGTTGGCGAAGGCGTTGCCCCGCCACTCAGGGACCGAGCCCGGCTCGCGGAAGTAGTTGGTCAGGCCAAGCGCGCTATACGGCTGCAGCACGGTCACGCCGTTCACCACGAACGCGCCGATGTCATAGGTCAGGATCTTGGTCAGATTGATGCCGAAGGTGAACCGGGCGGCATCGCCGAAGCGGAGCGTATAGTCCGCCGCGACGTCGATGCCCGACGTCTTGGTGGTCGGACCGTTCACCCACTGGGTGATCACGCGCGAGATGTCGTTGCCGCGCGTCACGCCCTGCACGCACCCGCCCTGGAACACGACCAGCGACGCGACCGGGCTCGAGCAGTTGGCGAGTCCATTGACCGTCGGCACGACGGCGCGCGCGATCGGGTTAGACGGCGTGGTCCCGATCCGCCCCTCGAAGTCGAAGTTCCAGTAATCGACCTCCAGGTTGAACGGTCCGGCGTCGACGACGAAGCCGAGATTGTAGGTCAGCGCGCTCTCCGGCCCAAGGTCGCGCGGATTGCCCAGCACGTCGACCGAGCGGAAGTTGCTGGACGCGACCTCGATGGTCTGCAGTGCGGTGACCAACGTGTCACCGACTTGGTTGCCGAGCGGCGCACGGAACGTGGTCTGGATCGAGCCGCGCAGCACCAGCCAGTCGAACGGTTTGAAACGAACCGCTAATTTAGGGTCGAGCGTCGAGCCGATCGGCTGGCCATAATCTTCATAACGAAGAGCGCCCGTGAGCTCGAGCCGGTCCGTGATCGGCACCAGCACCTCGCCGAACACCGCATACACGTTCTGGGGCACGTTCACCAAGGTCGACTGGCCCAGGAACACATATGGCCCCGTCTGCACGCGACAGGTCGTGTCGCCAGGGATGGCGCAGGGGGTAATCAGGCGGTCGTTGAGGCCGAGCCCCTCGTCGTCGCGCGGCCGCGACTTGAAGTTCGACGAACGGTACTGCGCTCCAAGGCCGAACTTCACCTCGCCGCCGCCCAGCTCGATGCCGGTGCCGCCGCTGATCAGGGCGTCGACCACGGTTTGCGTTTCCCGCTGGATCGTACCGGTGCGCCCGAACAGCCAGCGGATGAGCGCCGGGTCGTTGTTGTTGAAATTGAGCTGGTTGGTGGCCGGGCCCGTATAGAAGGGATTGCGCTGCCCGGTGACCGGGTTTCCGGCGATCGCGTTCGAGAACGGGTTGAAATACTGGCAACCGCCAACGCCGGGCGTGCCGTTCACCACATCGCAATTGGGGCCGCCCAGGCCGGACAGCGCGTTCTGATAGCGCACGCCGATCAGGTCCGGCGTAAACCCCTGCTGCGTGGCGTTGATGAACGTCGCGTAGAGCGAGGCGCTCAGGTCGTCGTTGATCTCGTAATCGAACCCGCCCGAGATGCGGAAGCTGTTGTTCACCCCCAGGCCCTGGTTGCCGAACGGAAAGCCCTGCAGCGGATTGCCGCCAAGCGCGAAGGGCCGGTTGAGCAGCGGTGCGACGCCCGGCGTCGGGATGGTGACGATGGCGCCAGCCGGACCGAACGGTCCGCTCACGGTCGCGGGCAGGCCAACCTGCTGAGCGAAGGTGGCGAAGCCCGGATTCGACGCGGGAACGAAGAAGTTGAAGTTGGTGCCGGGCCCTGCCGGCGCGGATGTCGCGGCATAGGCCGGCGACAGTGCCACCGTGGTGCGGCTGCGCGCCCAGAGCGCGTCGACGTGAAAGCGCAGGTTGTCGGACAGCTTGGCTTCGAGCTGGCCATAGGCTTGGTAGAAGTCCTGCCGCTCCACCAGATTGTTATAATCGGTATACTGATAGTAGCAGGCGGGCGCTGCGCTGGCCAGTGACACCGCCAATTGAGTCCCGCCCAGCTCCGCGCATCCTCGGTCGAGGAAGGGCGTGCCGGACAGCACCGTCGGGCGCACGGCGAGCGCCGGGTTGTTGCGGATCGCGCCGTTGGTCCCGGGCTTCGTCGCGATGAAGTAGGTCGCCGGATTGCTGATCGGCGAATAGGGGGCTGGATTGATCGCGAAGGGCTGATTGGAGAAATCGCGGTTGAACGCCGCCAGCGGCGAACGATGGCGATAGCCGAAGCCGCCCAGGATGTTCACATTATCGCCCAGGTTCTTACCGGCCAGGATGCTGCCGGTGTAGTCGCCATCCGTGTCCTGGACGAAGCGGTAGTCGCCCTGGATCTCGATCCCATCGAAACGCCGGCGGGTGAAGAAGTTGGCAACGCCCGCGACCGCGTCGGACCCGTAGGTCACGGCCGCGCCGTCCTTGAGAAGCTCGATCCGGTCGAACGCGAAGATCGGCAGAAGGTTGGTGTCGACGATGCCGTCGCCTGGTGAGATGATGGTGCGCCGGCCGTTCAGCAGCACAAGCGTCCGCTGCGAGCCAAGGCCGCGCAAGTTGATCGATCCCACGCCCGCGCCCGCGCCCTGCGCGGCGGTCGAGAACTGGTTGGAGTCGCCCAGCACCGCGCCGACGGCGGGAATGTCCTTGATGAAGTCGACCGGGTTGTTCTGCCCTTCCGCCTGCAGCTGTTCGGAGGTGAACACGTCGACAGGCAGCGCCGTGTCGCGCGCGGTGCCGCGGATCAGCGTGCCGGTGACGACGATATCCTGGTTGTTGCCGGGCTCGTCGCCCTGGATGTTGGTGGTCTGGGTGCCGGGCTCATTGCCGCCGCCCCGCGCCTGTTCGTCGGAGCCGCTGGGCACCTGCGCGGCCGCAGGGGTTCCGAGCGCCAGCGCCAGGACCGCGAACGCGCATGCCGACATGAACTGGTGTTTGGCCATCATCCTCTCCTGATCGGCCGGCCATTGTCGGCCGTACCTTTGGCTCGAATAGAACCGGAGCGGAGCCGCGCGTCAAGCGCGCATTACGTTGCGTCACCAAGGCGTTATGCGAGGCGTCGTCACGCTGTGTCCCGAACGCAACAAAGCCGGGTCGGACCAAACCCGGCTTTCGAGAGCAATCAACAATTGTGGAAAGTGGGCCGGAGGCGTCGCTCCCGGCCCGTGTTCCCGTCAATAGCCGTTGATGCGGGCGAACCGTTCGCGATGATAGGCCGCGTTGCCCCACATCGCCTCCAGCACCGCCGAGCGCTTGATGTAGAAGCCGGCGTCATGCTCGTCGGTCATGCCGATGCCGCCGTGCAGCTGGATCATCTCGCGGCTGACCAGCTTCAGCGTGTCGGACGCGATTGCCTTGGCGAGGCTGACCGCCTGGTCGAGGTCGGAGCGGTTGGCGTCCACCGCCTCGAGCGCCGCTTCCACCGCCGAGCGCATCAGCTCGAGCTCGGTGAACATTTTCGCCATGCGATGCTGCAGCGCCTGGAAGGTCGACAGCGGCTGGCCGAACTGGACCCGGGTCTTGAGATAGTCGTTGGTCTGATGGAAGGCCGACTCCGCCATCCCGAGCATCTCCGCGCACAGCAGCGCGGTCGCGCGGTCGACGATCGCCTGGGTCAGCTCCGGCCCGCCCAGCTTGATCGCCGGCGCGTTGTCGAGACGCACATCGGCATGGCTGCGGCTGTCGGCCATCTTGCGCGTAGAGCGCGTCACGCCTTCTTCGCCTGCGACAAGGTACAGGCCGTCGATCGCCGCGACCACGAACAGCTGCGCGCTGTCGCCTTCCGCCACGAACGCCTTGGTTCCGGTCAGCTTGCCGTCCGCAACGGAGGTCGCGATCTTGCTCGGGTCGTGGACGGGACCCTCGTCCACCGCCAGCGTGGCGACCACCTCGCCCGCCGCGATCTTGGGCAGCCACTGGGACTTGGCGCCCTCGTCCGCGCCCATCGCGATTGCGGTGGCGGCCGGTGCGACCGAGGCAAGTGGTGTCGCGGCGAGGTTGCGGCCGAGCTGTTCGACCACCAGTCCCATCGAGAGATAGCCGAAGGCGGAGCCGCCATGCTCCTCGGGCACGACGACGCCCGCCCACCCCATCTCGCCGACAGTCTTCCACGCCTCCGGGTCGAACCCCTGCTGGGGAGCCGCCGCGCGCAGCTTGCGGAAGGCGGTGACGGGCGACTCGTTGTCCGCCCATTCACGCGCCATGTCGCGCAACATCACTTGTTCGTCGTTGAGTACCGCCATGATCCGCTCCGTTCGCCCGCCTCCGTCATGCCGGACTTGTCCCGGCATCCACGGCGCGGCTGGGCGTTGCCCTCAGTTATTCAATTCAGCCTTCGTGGCCCGGTGGACCCCGGCACAGGGCCGGGGTGACGCCGAGTCCTTATTGATGATCCAGCATCCCCAGGATGCGCTTGGAGATCACATTGTTCTGGATCTCGGTCGAGCCGCCGTAGATCGACACCGCCTTACCCCACAGCCAGGTGCGGGTCTGGGCCAGCTCGTTCTCCTCGAAGCCCTCGCCTTCCCAGCCGAGCCCGCGCATCCCCATCGCCTCGATCGACAGCTCCGCGCGATCCTGCGTCACGCGCGCGCCGACATTCTTCATGATGGAGACCGCCGCGGACGGCCCCTGGTTCGACTTCGCCTCCAGCGCCGCACGGCGCAGCGTCAGCGCGAAGGCGCGCGCGTCCATGTCGTGCCGCACGATACGCATCCGGAGGTCGCTGTCCGCGATGCGGCCTTCCGCATCGACGCCGCGATACTTCTTGGCCGTGTCGACCACCGTCGGCCCGGCCATCATGCGGCCCGCCGAGCCGCCGCCGCCCGACAGCGAGTTGCGCTCGTGCTGCAGCAGGCGCGTGCCGATCTCCCAGCCTTGGCCCTCACGCCCGATCAGGTTCTCCTTGGGCACCTTCACGTTGGTGAAGAAGGTCTCGCAGAAGGGCGACTGGCCGGAGATGAGGCGGATCGGCCGGACCTCCACGCCTTCCGCGTGCATGTCCTCGATCACCATGAAGCTGAGGCCGCCATGCTTCTGCGTCTTGTCGGTGCGGACCAGCGCGAAGCACTTGTCGGCCCACTGCCCGCCGGACGTCCAGGTCTTTTGGCCATTGACGATGTAATGGTCCCCCTTGTCCTCGGCGAAGGTCTGGACGTTGGCCAAGTCCGAGCCGGCGTTGGGCTCCGAATAGCCCTGACACCAGCGGACGTTCGCCATGGCGATGTCGGGGATCCAGCGCTTCTTCTGCTCCTCGCTGCCATATTCGAGCAGCGTCGGACCGAACATCATCACGCCCATGCCGCCAATCGGGTTATAGGCGCCCGCGCGGCCCAGCTCCTCCTGCAGCACGCGCGCCTCGGCGCGGGACAGGCCGCCGCCGCCATATTCCTTCGGCCAGGTCGGGACGCCCCAGCCCTTCTTGCCCATGGCGATCCGCCATGCCTCTTCATCGGCGCCCGGGGCGTCGCCGCCTTCGATTGTGCTGGCAAGCGCATTGCCGCCGCCGCGCAGCGACTTGGGGAAGTTCTCCGCGATCCAGGCGCGTGCTTCCTGGCGGAAGGCGTCGAGCGGATCGGTGCTGGTCTCCGGTTCGGCGAGCGTCGCCATGGTCGTGCTCCTTGTTTCGATGATCCGGTATGCCGCGATTCGAGAGCGGCTTCAAGCTATCGCGCCGGCGCTCCGAACGGCGCATTGTCGAACTCGCGCGCCCGCGCCTCCGCCTCGCGCGCCCGCAAGACCTCCAGGTTCGCCTCGTGCCGGGCCTTGGTGATGGGATAGAAGAGCAGGATCAGCGCGCCGAGCGTCCACAGGCTCATGGTGGTCGGGAAATAGTGGATCAGCAGGTTGTCCATCATCGCGTCCGTGACCACGCCCGGCTTGGGCTTCTCCGGAAAGTCCGACCAGGTCAGGATGATGCCGGTCGCCAGGATCCCGAGCGCCGACGAGCATTGCTGCATGAAGCTCGCGGCAGAGAAGAACACGCCCGCGTCGTGCCGCCCCGTCTTGACGGCGGAATCCTCGACCACATCGGCCAGCATCGAGGAGGTGGTGATGAGGCTGATCGCCACCATCGCGCCATATAGCGCCCCGATGACGAACAGCGTCGGAACCAGCATCGGATGACCGACCGGCCAGAACAGCCGGTTATAGGCCAAGAGCAGCGGTGACAGTCCCAGCCCGACGCCGCACACGGCGAAGATCATGGCGCTGTTGCGCTTGCCTAGCCAGGCCGACATGACGGGCGCAAGCGGCGCGGCGATCGTGGCGGCGATCAGCCCGTCAAAGGTCAAGAGCGCCAGCTGCGGCCCGTTCAGCTTGAACAGGTAGGTGCCGAAGTAGAGGTTGACGCCAGCATACAGCCCGATCGCAGTATATTTGAGCACGCCGAACCCGAAAATCGCCAGGAACGCCCGGTTGTTCAGCGCCCCAAGCATCTCTCGCAAATGGGTGCCGACAGACCGTCGGTCCGTCCGGACTTCCGCCTGGCGCAGGTAGGGGATGCGGTTGTGCGTGCCCAGGCCACACACCAGCATCGCCACCGCGATCACGGCCGCGCCGGTCAGCGCGAAGCCGGTATAGGCGTCCGGGTTCAACTGCCCCCGCGGATAGTCCGGCGTACTGGCGAAGAAGACGGACAGCGAGAACGCCATGAAGCCGAAGGTGCCGGCATAGCCGAACCAATAGCGCATGGAGAACAGCCGCGTCCGCTCCTTGTAATCGGCGGTCAGTTCCGGGGCCATGGCGGAGGTGGTGATCTCGAACGCGCTCAGCGCCATGCGGGTGAGCGCGGCGAAGGCGAAGATCCACAACCCATAGACGAGGTTGCTGACGCCCGTAGGCGGGAACCAGACGAGCGAGAACAGGAGCGCGGTTGGGACCACGGCGCCGTAGATGAAGGGATGCCGCCGCCCCCACCGCGTCCGGGTCGTATCCGACCAGCGGCCGATCATCGGGTCGACCACCGCATCGACCAGCAGCGTCAGGGCAAGCGCTGTCGACACGACCGACGCCGGCACGCCGACGACCTGATTGTAGAAGAACATGAGGTAGGTGTTGAACGCCGCGCCCTTGAGTCCGTTCGCGGTCGCGCCCACGCCATAGGCGAGCCGCGTCGGCAGCGAGATGGGTGGCGTGTCCTCGACACCCCCCGCCCGCAACCTCTCCGCCGCACCGTGGTCCATCCCGGCCATCGTTGCCATCAGCGATACCTCTCCGCCGGCTGAGGCCGGTCCTGATTCGAAAGTGCGGTACGGCGGCTTTCTGGTCAAGGCCGGATTCAGGGCTGACGTTGCGGACGCGGAAGTTGGCGTAGGCGTCGCATCGCGCCGCGTCGGGGCGGTCAAAGCGCGCAGTTCAGCCGCCTAACGGCCGCAACGCTCTCTCGATCGCCCGAAACCCTGTCCCCTACGCGGCGGACGTGCCATGACCCATGTATGTCGCCCGGCACGGTTCCGTCTCCCGCATGTCCTTGGGAGCGTCGATGAGAAGCGCCCATCCCGCCATCCCGATCGTCGTCACGGCCGCCGCGATCGACGTGATCGGGTTCGGGATCATCTCCCCCGTCCTGCCGACGCTCATCACCTCGCTGGGCGACGTGGACCTGCCCAGCGCGACGCGGATCGGCGGCTGGCTGCTCGCCACCTTCGCGCTCGCGCAGTTCTTCGCCGGGCCGATCGTCGGCAGCCTGGGGGATCGTTTCGGTCGCCGGCCTGTCCTGCTCGCCTGCATGATCTGCTTCGCGCTCGACTATGCGCTTCAGGCGGTCGCACCGACGCTAGCCTGGCTGTTCCTGGGACGCGCGATCGCCGGGGTCACGGGCGCGATCTACGGCCCGGCGGGCGCGGTGATCGCGGACGTGCTGCCGCCGGAGAAGCGCGCCGCGGGCTATGGACAGCTGGGCGTCGCATTCGGCGTCGGCTTCATCATCGGCCCGGCGCTAGGCGGCCTGCTGGCGGATTTCGGACCGCGCGTACCGTTCTTCGCAGCGGCCGCGCTGGCGGCGATGAACGCGGCCGCCATGTACTTCCTGCTTCCGGAAACGCTGAAGCCGGAGAACCGGCGGCCATTCTCACTTCGCGACGCCAATGTGATCGGCGCGTTCAGGCCCTTGTTCGCGGCCGGCAACGCCGCGCCGCTGCTGGTTGCCTGGTTCCTGTGGCAGCTCGGCTCGATCGTATACCCGTCGACGTGGAGCTTTTGGGCGACGATCCGCTTCGGCTGGGGACCAAGAGAGATCGGGTGGAGCCTCGCCTGGGTCGGACTGCTGATGGGGGCGGTCCAATTCGGACTGACGGGCCGCGTCGTGGCCGCGCTGGGCGAGCGCCGGACGGCCATCATCGGCCTGAGCTGCGGCGCGAGTTGCATCCTCGCTTACGCGTTCACGACACAGGAGTGGCAGGTCTATGCCTTCTTCCTCGTCGGCGCGCTGGGCGCGCTCGGCTGGCCGGCGATGAACGGCATCCTGTCGCGCATGGTAGACGCGACACGGCAGGGGGCGCTGCAGGGCGGTATCGGCTCCATGAACTCGGTCGCCGCGGTGCTCGGCCCGCTGCTGGCGTCGCAGAGCCTGGCCTATGGCTCGCAGCGGGGATTCGACGGGGCGGCGTTCCTGGTCGCGGGCACGCTCATCGGGGTCGCGGCCTTGATCATCGCCGTCCTCGTGCCCCATTTCAGGGACGCCGAAGCCATGGGAGCCGCCGGATGATCGATCTCTACTATTGGCCCACGCCGAACGGTCACAAGATTACGCTCTTTCTCGAGGAGGCGGAGCTCCCCTACACGATCAAGCCGGTGAACATCGGCGCGGGCGAGCAGTTCGCGCCCGACTTCCTGGCCTTCTCGCCCAATAATCGCATGCCCGCGATCATCGACCATGCCCCCTCCGATGGCGGCGCACCGGTCAGCGTCTTCGAGTCGGGCGCGATCCTGCTCTACCTGGCCGAGAAGACCGGCCGCTTCCTCCCGGCCGATCCGCGCGGCCGGGTCGCCGTGACCGAATGGCTGATGTGGCAGATGGGCGGGCTCGGGCCGATGCTGGGCCAGAACCATCACTTCACCCGCTACGCGCCCGAGCGGATCGAGTATGCCGTCAACCGCTACGTGAACGAAACCAACCGCTTGTACGGCGTTCTCGACCGGCGGCTGGAGGGTCGGGAATTCATCGCGGGCGGTTACTCGATCGCCGACATGGCCTGTTATCCCTGGATCCTGCCCGAGGCGCAGGGTCAGGATATCGAGCAGTTCCCGAATGTGAAGCGCTGGCGTTCCGCGATCAAGGCGCGCCCTGCGACCGGGCGTGCCTATGCCAAGGGCGAGGAGGTCCGCCCCGCCGCCCAGGCCACGATGACGGACGAGCAGAAGAAGGTGCTGTTCGGCCAGACGGCGAAGAGCGGACAATAGCTTGCCGTGTTCCCGCGTAGGCGGGAACCCAGGGCCGCTCAGGACAATGTTTGTGGCCCTAGGCTCCCGCCTGCGCGGGAGCACACACTCACCCTTCTCGCCCCGGCCGCCGGCTCAGCCCGACATCCAGGTGCGCGCCGGCGTCGATCAGCAGGGTCTCGCCCGTGATCGCGCGCGAAGCGGGGTCGAGCAGCATCGCGATCGGGCCCGCGATATCGTCCGCGTTCGCAGCCAGGTTCATCGGCGTCGCCGCCGCGATGCGCTGGTTCAGCCGGGCGAAGCCCTCCTCCCCCAGCCGCTTCTCGAACCAGCCCGTGCCGACGTATCCCGGCGCCACCGCGTTGATCCTGATGGCGGGGGCCAACACCCGGGCCAGGCTCTTGGTCATGGTGATGAGCGCGCCCTTGGACGCGGCATAGGCGACCGAGGAGCCGACGCCGAACACGCCCGCGACCGAGGCGACGTTGACCACCGCGCCCATGTCGCTCCCCCGGAGCGCCGGCGCGGCGGCGCGGATCATCTGGAACGCGGCGACCGTGTTGAGGCGATAGATGTCGAGGAAGTCGTCGGCTTGCAGCGCGTCCAGATCCTCGTGGTTCGCGAACTTCGTCCGGCCGGCGTTGTTGACCAGGAAGTCGAGCCGGCCCCATCTGTCCTGCGCCGCCTGAGCGAGCTTACGGCATTGCGCGTCGTCGACGATGTCGGCCTGCACCGCGACGGCCATGTCGCCCAGCTCGGCCGCGAGGGCTTCGGCGTCGTCGCGGCTGTGGGCATAGTTGATGACGCAGCGCACGCCCCGGTCGGCGAGACGGCGGACCACGGCGGCGCCGATCCCGGTGCCCCCGCCGGTGACGATCGCGACGCCGCCCTTCATGCCTGCGCGCTCGGCCGGGCGGAGGCGCGCGCGCGCCAGTCGCGCAAGGCGTCCAGCTCGTCGGGCATGGGCACGCCCACGAAGGTCGCGAAGTCGATCGTGGTCAGCAGCACGATGTCGGCGATCGAGTAGCGCTCGCCGTCCAGCCACTCGCGATCGCCGAGCGCCCGGTCGAACTCCTTCATCGCCGAGACCACGCGCGGCCGCTGGCTTTCCCCGAACTCCTTGTATTGCGGCTTGACCACGCGCGCGGTGAACGGATGGGTATGCGCCCACACCATCGCGAGCGGCATCATCAGCCACAGCTCGACGCGCCGGGTCCACATGTCGACCTGCGCCTGGTTCAGCGCGCCATGTCCGAACAGCGGCGGCTCGGGGTGCAGCGCCTCGATGTAGCGACAGATCGCGACACTCTCCGTCAGCACCGCCCCATTGTCCAACGCCAGCGCCGGCGTCTGCCCATAGGGGTTCACGGCAAGATAGTCCGCGCCCCTATGCTCGCCCGCCATGATGGAGACCTGCGTCGTGGGCACCCGCACCTGCTTCTCGGCTAGAAAGATGCGCACTCTTCGCGGATTGGGTGCGGGGTTCGGGCTGTCGTAGAAGAGCATTGTCGGCGCGGCTCCGGACGGTTTCGAAGATTGCGTATGGCATGGCGGCTACGGTTCGCCTAGCGATAGGGCCGATGACAGCCGCCGACCTGCTCGCCCGCGACTTCGCGATCGTGACCAACCTCATCCGCGCCCATGCCGCCGAGCAGGGTGGCAAGACCGCGCTGGCGGACGATGCCGGTACGGTCAGCTATGCGGAGCTCGACGGCAGGATGGACCGGATCGCCGCCGCGCTGCAGCGCGACGGGGTCCGCCCCGGTCAGGCGATCGCGATCCTGGCCTATGCTTCGAACGAGTACGCCGCCCTGTTCCTCGGGATCGTGCGCGCCGGCGCGGTCGCCGCGCCGATCTCGCCGTCGGCCACCCCGGCCGCCATCGCCGCCATGGTCGCCGACTGCGGCGCGCCGATCACCTTCGCGGACCGCGCCAACGCCGCCGCGCTCGGCGAGCAGACCCTGCCCGGCCGCACCGTCGTGATCGAGGACGACCTTGACGGCTGGCTCGCGCCGGAGGGCGACGCGCCGAGCCCCGTCACGATCGCGCCGGCGGACCCGTTCAACATCATCTATTCTTCGGGCACGACCGGCACGCCCAAGGGGATCGTGCAGAGTCACCAGATGCGGTGGCAGCATGTCGGCCGCAACGCCGCCGGAGGCTTCGCCACAGCCGTGACGATGCTCGCAACGCCGCTCTATTCGAACACGACGCTGGTCAGCTTCCTGCCCACGCTCGCCTGGGGCGGCACCGCGGTGATCATGGCCAAGTTCGAGGCCCGCCGGTACCTGGAGCTGGCCGAGCGACATCGCGCCACCCACACGATGCTGGTGCCCGTCCAGTATCAGCGGATCATGGCGCAGCCGGACTTCGGCCGGTTCGATCTGTCGAGCTTCCGGCTGAAGACCTGCACCTCCGCGCCCTTCTCCGCCGCGCTCAAGGCCGACGTCGTGAAGCGCTGGCCGGGCCTGCTCGTCGAGTACTACGGCATGACCGAGGGCGGCGGCACCTGCATCCTCAACTGCAGCGAGCGGCCCGACAAGCTCCACACCGTCGGCCAGCCCGCGCCGGGACACGACATTCGCCTGATCGATGACGACGGGCGGGAGGTTGCGCAGGGCGAGACGGGCGAGGTGGTCGGTCGCTCGCCGGCGATGATGAACGGCTATTTCGGCCGCGCCGAGGCGACGCGCGACGCCGAATGGTACTCGCCGCAGGGGGAGCGGTTCATCCGGCACGGCGATGTCGGGCGGTTCGACCCCGACGGGTTCCTGATCCTGATGGACCGCAAGAAGGACCTGATCATCTCCGGCGGCTTCAACATCTACCCCGTCGACCTGGAGGCCGTGTTGCGCGAGCATCCGGCGGTCGCCGACTGCACCGTGGTCGGTGCGCCGTCGGAGCAATGGGGCGAGACCCCCGTCGGCTTCTACGTGCCCCGGGAGGACGCGAGCGACGGCGCCGCCGACATCCTCGCCTGGACCAACGCCCGATTGGGCAAGACGCAGCGGCTGTCCGCGCTCCACCCCATCGACGAGCTGCCGCGCAGCGCGATCGGCAAGGTGCTCAAGCGCGAGCTGCGCGACAGCCTGACGAAGGTGGCGGCATGACCGGGCTGAAGGCAATCATCGACGGGTTCGAGCCGATCGAGAGCGGCTGGCGCGCGACGATCCCGGACACCTGGCTGCAGGGCCGCACCGCCTATGGCGGGCTGTCGGCGGCGCTGGCGCTCCACGCGGCGCAGCGGTCGGACACCGACCTGCCGCCGCTCCGCTCCGCCCAGGTCAGCTTCATCGGGCCGCTCGCCGGCCCCGTGACGATCCGCGCCCAGCGTCTGCGCCGCGGCCGCAACGCCGCCTTCGTCCAGGCGGACGTGGAGAGCGAGGCGGGGCTGGGCCTGCGCGCCACCTTCGTCTTCATGGGGCCGGTCCCATCCAAGGTGGAGCTGCGCCAGGGCCGCGCGCCGGATTTCGCCCGGCCGCAGCCGGGTGACAAGACGTTCCAGGGGCACGCCGGCTTCTTCACGCAAAACTTCGAGTTTCTCGATCGTCGCGACGACAGTGTCGGGCCGGCGGAGTGGCTGCGCTGGGTCCGGCTGCAGGAGCGGGACGGGCTCGATCCGATGGTGGAGCTGGTCGCGGTCGCCGACTGCCTGCCGCCCGCCGCGCTCAAGCTGGTCGGCGGCCCGGCCCCGGTCAGCTCGATGACGTGGATCCTGAACGTGCTGGGTCCCACGCCGCGCACCGAAGAGGGCTGGTGGCTGCTGCGCGCCAACGCCGATTACGCGAGCGCTGGCAGCTCCAGCCAGCAGATGGGCATCTGGAACGCGGCGGGCGAACCGATCGCGGAGCAGATGCAGAGCGTCGCGATCTTCGGCTGAACGTGCCTGCGACAAGTTGCGACACATCTCGCCCCGCCCTGACATAACTTGGGCAAGGGTGCGGCGGATAGCGCTCCTGCAACGAAGGAGATCCGGTATGTTCAAGACCCTCACCATGGGCCTCGCCGCCCTCGCGCTTCCCACGGCCGCCCTGGCGCAGGATGCCGCGCCGCCGAAGCCGGGCGGGCGCGCGATGATGCGCGTCGACACCAATGGCGACGGCGCCGTCTCCCGCGACGAGTTCCTGGCGCGGGCGGCGAAGCGTTTCGAGCGGTTCGACCTCAACCGCGACGGCAAGATCGACCAGACGGAGCGCACGCAGCTCCGCGAACGCATGCGCGCCTGGCGGGGCGCCCATGGCGGCCACACGCCTCCCGCTGCGCCCCGCTCGTGAGGCGGAGGCGCAGGGGGCCGCGGCTCCTTGCGCCCACCCCTCCGTGCTAGGCTGATCGGATGGCGGACACGCCCCACCTCCTGCTCGTCGATGATGAGCGCTCGATCCGCGAGCCGCTGGCCCGCTTTCTCGAGAAGCAGGGCTTGCGGGTCACCCAAGCCGCCCATGCCGGGGACGCGCGGGCGAAGCTCGCGGCCTATGCCATCGATCTCGTGATCCTCGACGTCATGATGCCGGGCGAGGACGGGCTGAGCCTGTGCCGCCACATCCGTGCCACCAGCGACACGCCCGTCATCCTCCTGACCGCCCGCGCGGAGGAAACAGACCGGATCGTCGGCCTGGAGATGGGCGCGGACGATTACGTCGTGAAGCCGTTCTCGCCGCGTGAGCTGGCGACGCGGGCCAAGGTCATCCTGCGCCGCGCGGCCGCGGCCGGGACGCGTCAGCATCCGCCGGACAGCGGCGCCTATGCCTTCGCCGGCTGGGTGCTGAAGATGGGCGAGCGCGTCCTGGTCGACCGCGAGGGCGTCACGGTGCCGCTCTCGACCGGCGAGTACAACCTGCTGCTCGCGCTCGTCACCCGACCGCGCCAGGTGCTGACGCGCGATCAGCTCCTCGACCTGACGCAGGGGCGAGAGGCGGCCGCGTTCGACCGCGCCATCGACAATCAGGTCAGCCGGCTGCGCAAGAAAATCGAGCCCGACCCGAAGACGCCGACCATCATCAAGACCGTGTGGGGCGGCGGCTATACGCTAACGGCCGAAGTCACCCGGTTGTGAGGCTTTGGCCGCGCAGCCTGGCGGGGCAGCTGGCGCTGGTCAGCGCGGTCGCGCTCTTCGTGGGCCAGGCGATCAACTTCGGCCTGATCCTACGGGAGCGCGCCGCCTCTCGCCTTGCCCAGGCCAGCCGTCCGGTCGCGATCCGGGTGGCCGACCTGCTCGAGCGCGAGGCGGCAGGTGTTTCTCCAGCCCGCGCCGTCCGCGGTCGGGTGCGCCGGCTGGCGACCAATCCCATCCCCGCCGAGGCGACCGAGCGCCGGCCGGAGGTCGCCGACGAAGTGCGCCGCCAGCTGGCGGAGCTCGGGATCGCGGTCGGCCGAATCGACACGCAGCTGCTGCCCGCGTCGGAGCTCGTCCAGCGCCGACCCCGCGCACTGCGGCGCTGGCGGGATCGGATCATGGCGCGGCTGAGGATCGCCATCGAGCAGCCCGGCCGCGGCTGGCTGGTCGGCGTCGCACCCTGGCCGCGACCAGGACCGCGGGTCTTGGGCATGCTGCTGGTGCAGACGCTGGTCATCTATCTGCTGACCCTGCTCCCGCTGCTCTGGATCGCGCGTCGACTGTCGCGGCCGCTTCGAGAGCTCACCCGCGCCGCGGGGCAGTTCCACCCGCTCCGCCCGCCGCTCCCGCTGCCGGCGCAGGGGCCGGAAGACCTACGGCAACTGATCGCCGCCTTTCACGCGCTCTGGGCCCGGGTCGCCGCCATGCTGAGCGAAAAGGATCGGATGCTGGGCGCGATCGGGCACGATCTGCGCACCCCGCTGGCGGCGCTCCGGGTCCGGATCGAGTCCGTCGAGGACGAGCAGGACCGGACCCGCATGGCGGAGACGGTGATGGAGATGAGCCGCACGCTCGACGACATCCTGTCGCTCGCCCGGCTTGGACACTCCAGCGAACCGATGGGCGAAGTCGACCTCGCCGCGTTGGTCGACGCGGTGGTCGAGGATTTCCGCGACTTGGGCGACGCCGTATCGTTCACACCGTCCGATCGCCTGCCATGGCGTGTGCGGCCAGCAGCGATCCGGCGCGCGCTGCGCAATCTGATCGAGAACGCGATCAAATACGGGGGAAGCGCGGACGTTCGCCTGGAAGCGGGGCCGGACAGGGCCTGTGTGGTCGTCGCCGACGAGGGTCCGGGCATCGCGCCCGAGCTGCTCGAAACGGTGTTCGACCCGTTCACTCGCATCGAGCAGTCGCGGAACCGCGACACGGGTGGGATCGGCCTGGGGCTGGCGCTGGCGCGCGGCCTCGCACGGGAAGCCGGAGGCGAGGTCACGCTGGCCAACCGCCCGACGGGCGGCCTGGAAGCTAGGCTGACGCTACCCCGCTGACATCGCCCTCGCCGGCCGGCTGACGCCGCGCCTCCTCTGCGGCGGCGATCAGGCGGCGGCCGGTCTCCTCGGCAGCATCGGGGCTGAGCGACACGGCCACGCCGTCGGGGCCGTCGAGCAGGACCTGGCCGGCCTCCGCCACGGCTTCGCCCGGCTCGGCCATGGGAGCGTCGCCTTCCAGCGCTGTCGTCATTGTTCGGGATCCTTCCGTTGCGCTTCCTCGAGCCACTCCGAACGACTGCCGTACAGATAGGCGCGGTCGAACTCGGCGATCGCCTCCAGTCTCGGCAGGTCCCGGATGTGGACTTCGCCCGAACGGAAGAGCAACAGCCCGCGTTCCCTCATGATGCGCAAAACCCGGTTCACATGCACGCCGGTGATCCCGCAGGCCTCCGCGACGTCGCCCTGGGTCGCAGGGATGGAGAAGCGGCCGTCGCGCGCGAGGTCGACCATCTCCAGCCTGGCGTTCAGCTCGCAGAAGAAGTGGGCGACCCGGCCTTCGGCGCCCAGCCGCCCCATGCGGAAGATCCACTCCCGATGCATGGCGCCGTCGAGCAGGGTCGAGAACCACAGCCACCGCGTCAACCGCGGATGGTCCCGCAGGATGTCCGCCAGGGTCCGATGCTCGAACAGCGCGATCGTGCAGGGGGAAAGAGACGCGATATCGTGGTCGAGGCGCTTCATGGGGAAGCCATGCAGGTCGACGAAGTCGCCCGGCACATGGATCGAGACCAGCTGACGATAGCCCTCGCGGTCATCGAGATATCGACCCATGAAGCCGTCCACCAACATGCAACTCGTGTTCACGAGTTCGCCGCGCCGCATGAGCGTCTGGCGAGCGGGAACCTGACGCACCGCGCTGACAGACCGCTCGATGATCTGAAGCTCGTCCTCGCTGAGCGCGTCACGCGCGCGGCCCAGCAAGAAACGCCCGGTCAACATCCACTTACCTCCCCTGCGCACGCTCTGTTGCGCCACGGGAGGCCGCGCGTCAGGTGAAAACGCACTAACAATCATCAATGCGCGAACATGGGTTACGCAACATTTGCGGCCCTTGCGGGGTTCGGCATCGACGATGCGGCATATCAGTTACGACAACGATCATCCCCTTTCGCAGCAGTTCATCGCCAAGGTGCAGGACTCCGCGTTTCCTTGCGTGGGCGCCAAGTCCGCGCTGGGCCGCGGGCGCATGGACATCCTGGTCGCACGCGATCTCACATCGGCCTGGGACGACCTACGCATCCTGCCCGCGCTGACCGCGACGGTCGCCAAGTATCGGGCAGAGCGGGAGATCTTTCGCACGCTCGTGGTCCTGTTCCAGGGCCCGACCGAGCTGAGCGAGGTCGAATTCGAGGAGCATCTATGGGCGCGCGCCCAGTCGCTGTCGGACAAGGACGCCTGGGTCGGCAACCAGCCCGATCCGTCGGTCAGCAGCGATCCCGAGGATCCGCATTTCTCGCTCAGCTTCGCAGGCGAGGCGTTCTTCGTCGTCGGCCTCCACCCGCACGCCAGCCGGCCCGCGCGGCGCTTCGACGCCCCGGCGATGGTGTTCAACCTCCACGACCAGTTCGAGGTGCTGCGCGAGCAGCAGCGATACGAAAAGCTGCGCGCCTCAATCCTAGAGCGGGACCATGCGCTGGCCGGCTCGGTGAACCCGATGCTGGCCCGCCACGGAGAGACCAGCGAGGCGCGGCAGTATAGCGGCCGCGTCGTCGAGCCGGACTGGAAATGCCCGTTCCGCCGGGTCGGAGCATGACGGAAGGGACGATCCCGCCCCGCTCCGGGACCGCGTTCCCCCTGAAGACCGGCCAGCTGCTCACGGTAATCGACCCCGAGGGGATGCAGGTCGCGGACCTGCTCGCCTACAATGCCGACGACCTGGACGAGGTCGTCTCGTCGGGGCGGACGCTCGACTATGCGGAGACGATCCGCCTGACGACTGGGCATGTCCTCTATTCCAACCGGTCGCGGCCGATGCTGGAGATCGTCGAGGACATGGTCGGCATGCACGATTTCCTCCTCACCCCCTGTTCGGTCGACACGTTCCGGCATTTCTATCCCGACCATCCGGTGCATCGCGGCTGCTTCGGCAATCTGGCCGCGGCCCTGGAACCCTACGGCGTCACGCCCGACCGCATCCCGACCGCGTTCAACTGCTTCATGAACGTGCCGATCGCGCCCGACGGGCGGATCACGGTCGAGCCGCCTTTGTCCAAGGCCGGCGACTTCATCCGCTTTCGCGCCGCCATGGACCTGGTGATCGGGCTGACGGCGTGCTCGGCCTACGCATCCAACGGCGGCAGCTTCAAGCCGATCGCATGGCGGATCGACGCTGGATCAGCGCCGTTCTGAGGCATTCGCAGACCAGCTCGTCGCGCTGGTTCCGCATGCGGTGTCGGAAGGTGATCAGGCCCGCGGTCGGCCGCGACCTGCTCTCGCGCAGCTCGACCACCTCCGTCTCCGCGCGCAGCGTGTCGCCCAGGAACACGGGGCTCGGCATCACCAGCTTGTCGTAGCCGAGGTTGGCGACGAGCACGCCGAGCGTCGTGTCGCCCACCGACAGGCCCACCATCAGGCTGAAGGTGAAGGTGCCGTTGACGAGGATGCGCCCGAACTCGCTCGCCTTCGCGGCCTCCACGTCGAGGTGGAGCGGCTGTGGGTTGTGGGTCATGGTGGAGAAGAGGAGGTTGTCGGTCTCCGTCACCGTGCGCCGGATCTCGTGAACCAGCGTCTCGCCGACCGTCCAATCTTCCCAAATCTTCCCACTCATGCGTTCCACTCCGGGTCATCGAGCCAGGGCGAGAAATGCGGCAGGTCGGCGCTGACGCAGTCGGGGAAGCGAGGCTCGCGCTTTTCGAGGAAGCTCTGCACGCCCTCGCGCGCGTCGCCGCTGCGGCCGCGCGCCCAGACCAGGCGGCTGTCGAGCCGGTGCGCCTCCATCGGATGCGCGGCGCCCAGCATTCGCCACATCATCTGGCGCGTCAGCGCGACCGAGACCGGGGCGGAATGCGCGGTCAGCGCGTGCGCGAGCGCGCGGGCGGCGGGCAACAGATCGTTCTGCTCGTGGATTGAACGGATTAGGCCCGCTTCCTGCGCCTCGGCCGCAGGAACGAGGCGGCCGGAATAGCACCAGTCGAGCGCGGTCGAGATACCGACCAGGCGCGGCAGGAACCAGCTCGACGCCGCCTCCGGCACGATCCCGCGGCGCGCGAAGACGAAACCTATGCGCGCCGTGTCGGCCGCGAGGCGGAAGTCCATCGGCAGCGTCATCGTCGCGCCGATCCCGACCGCCGCGCCGTTGATCGCGCCGATCACGGGCTTCTTGCAGCGGAAGATGCGCAAGGTGAGCAGCCCGCCGCCGTCGCGCACGCCGGGGTGGCCATAGTCCACCTCGCCGTCGGGGCCGACCGGGTTTTCGCCGGTCCAGCGGGAGCCCTGTTCGTAGTCGAACGTCTGCGCGCCGCCGGACAGGTCCGCCCCGGCGCAGAAGGCGCGCTCGCCCGCGCCGGTGACGATCACGGCGCGCACCGCGTCGTCGGCGTCGGCCTGGTCGAAGGCGGCGATCATCGCCTCCATCATCTGGACCGTGAAGGCGTTCACCGGCGGGCGGTCGAGGGTGACGGTGAGGAGGCCGTCGGAGAGGTCGAGGCGGATGGGGTCGGTCACTCATTCCTCCCCGGGACGGGGAGGTGGCGCGCGCGAAGCGCGTGACGGAGGGGGCCCGGCCGAGAGCGGCGCGCCTGGATCGGGGCCCCCTCCACCACCGCCTGCGGCGGCGGTCCCCCTCCCCGTTCCGGGGAGGAGTTCATGCGTCCCGCTCCACCCGGACGAGGAGCTTGCCCTCGCTCACCTGGCCGCCGGCTTCGGCGTTGAGCTCCGCGACGGTGCCGTCGAAGGGGGCGACGAGGCTGTGTTCCATCTTCATCGCTTCAAGCGTGAGGAGCTTCTGGCCCTTGGCGACGTGATCGCCGGCCGCGACCTCCACGGCGATGACGCGGCCCGGCATGGGAGAGAGGATCGCGCCGTCGGCGGCTCCGCCGGGGGTTGCTCCGTCTCGGCGTCCGAGCGCAATGCCGTAGGTCTGACCGCGCTCCGTCACGAGAGCTACATCGGGCGCGGCACGCGACACGTAGATGTCACCGCCGAACTCCTCAGGCGCGATCGCTTCATAGCGATCAGTGCCGACCTGCATCCGAACGGTGCGGCTTGCCGGCGCGTTGAGGCGGAACCCGTTCAAGGCACGCCGGGATGGCTCCTCATACTGGCTCACCAATTCGCGCGCAGCTTGTCGCAACACCTCCGAGCTGGGCACATCAGCGACGGCCAGATCGTCCGCGTGCACTTCGATGAAGGCAGTCGTGATCTTACCCGATCGAAAGGTAGGATGCGTAGCAGCTCGATGCAGGAAGCCGGCATTGGATTTGACCGGCCAGACCGCCACGCCCTCCAGCTTGTCAGCCAGCAACGCCGCCGCATCTTCCCGCGTGTCGGCGTGGACGATCAATTTCGCGATCATCGGATCATAGAATGGCGATACCGCCGAACCCTTCTCTACGCCCGTATCAATGCGCACGTAATCTTCAGGAACGTAGAACTGGTGTAGCGGACCTGTGCTCGGCAGGAAGCCCTTGGTCGGGTCCTCCGCATACAGCCGCGCCTCCATGGCCCAGCCACTAATGCTCAGCTCCTCCTGCCGCCTGGGCAGCGGCTCGCCGCTGGCGACGCGGAGCTGCCATTCGACCAGGTCCTGGCCGGTGATCTCCTCGGTCACCGGGTGCTCGACCTGGAGGCGGGTGTTCATCTCCATGAACCAGATGCGGTCGGCGCGCAGGCCCTCGCTGGCGTCGGCGATGAACTCGATCGTGCCGGCGCCCTCATAGTCCACCGCCTGGGCGGCGCGGACGGCGGCGGCGCAGACCTGCTCCCGCGTCTCGGCCGACATCCCGGGGGCCGGCGCCTCCTCGATCACCTTCTGGTGCCGGCGCTGGAGCGAGCAGTCGCGTTCAAACAGGTGGACGACGTTGCCATGGCTGTCGCCGAACACCTGCACCTCGATGTGGCGCGGCGAGAGGATGTACTTCTCCAGCAGCACCCGGTCGTCGCCGAAGCTCGACGCCGCCTCGCGCTTGCAGCTCAAGAGCATGTCGGCGAACTCGGCCGCGTGCTCGACGCGGCGCATGCCCTTGCCGCCGCCGCCCGCGACCGCCTTGATCAGCACGGGATAGCCGATCGCGTCGGCCTCGGCCTGGAGGCGGTCGGGCGACTGGTCCTCGCCCAGATAGCCGGGCGTGACGGGCACGCCCGCGTCCGCCATCAGCTTCTTGGCGGCGTCCTTCAGGCCCATGGCGCGGATCGAGTGCGGCTTCGGCCCGACCCAGATCAGCCCCGCATCGATCACGGCCTGCGCGAAGTCGGCATTTTCCGAGAGAAATCCGTAGCCTGGGTGGATCGCCTCGGCCCCCGTCTCAAGCGCGGCGGCAATGATCCGCTCGCCGACGAGGTAGCTCTCGCGCGCCGGCGAGGGGCCGATATGCACCGCCTGGTCCGCCTGCCGGACGTGCAGCGCCTGCGCGTCCGCGTCCGAATAGACCGCGACCGTGCTGATGCCGAGGCGGCGCGCGGTGCGGATCACGCGGCACGCGATCTCGCCGCGATTGGCGATGAGGAGCGAGGTCAGCACGAGCGCAAGGTCCCAAAGGTCGCACGTCTACACGTGCGCGCGACGCGCGCGGGCGCACACGGGCGCGCGGGGGCGAGACTTGGGGACGGTCGAGCGGCTGGAAGGCTGGTCATGCGCTCACGCTAGCGAAAGGCGATCCTGTAGGACAGCGGATCAGCGCGCCTCGCAGCCGGTGGTGCGCTGCGTCCAGGCCATGTGCGCGATCTTCCATGGCCCGGCGCCGGCCCCGGATCCCGATCCGGGGTCGCGGATCAGGCTGACATGATCGACGCCGCAATGGCTGAGCTTGCCGTCGATCAGGAAGACATAGTTCCCCCAGACCATCGCCATGTCGCCGTCGATCTCGACCGCGGGCGTGCCGACGAAGCGCTCCTCCAGCCGCGGACCCGCCCCGCTCACGGCGGACGCGAACTCCGCAAAGGACCGCTGGCGGGTAACGCGGGCGCCGTCGGGGCGCTCGACGGACGCCCAGGTCGTGGCGTTGGGCAGGCCGCGAGCGAGGATCGCGGCGCCGTCCCGCTTCGCCAGCGCGTCGAACAGCGCCTGGACGGGGGCGAGCACCTGCGTCTCCTCCGTCACCGGCGGCGGCGACGGGTTGGCGCGCGGCAGCGGTTGCACGGGGGTGATCTGGGCGAGGAGCGTCAGGAGGAGCATGGTACAAGCCTTTCAGTCCTCCCCAAGCTGTGCTTGGGGAGGGGGACCGCCCGGCGAAGCCGGGGGGTGGAGGGGCGATGCGCAGACCGACGAAGCCGGGCAAGACCGTGCGGCGAGCGCGCGCATTGCGGCGGCGGATGAGTCCCGCCGAGGTGAAGCTTTGGTGCGAGCTGCGCATGAGGCCCGATGGGCTGAAGTTCCGGCACCAGCATCCGGCCGAGAACTTCTCGCTCGACTTCTACTGCGCGGCGGCGCGGCTCGTCGTCGAGGTGGACGGGGAGGTTCACAATCGAGGCAACCAGCCTGCGTTCGATACGGCGCGCGACGCGTTCCTGGCGCGCTATGGGCTGGAGACGCTCCGCATCCCGGCGGCCTGGCTCTACCAGGACATGGATGCAGTGATCCGGCACATCGTAGCTACTGCTCGGGGGAGAATGCCCCTCCACCACCGGCCCGAGCGGGCCGGCGGTCCCCCTCCCCAAGCGGAGCTTGGGGAGGACTAGGGCGCCAGCTCCCCTCACATCCGGAACACGCCGAAGCGCGGTTCGGGGATGGGGGCCTCCAGCGTCGCGGCGAGCGCGAGGCCTAGGACGTCGCGGGTCTGGGCGGGGTCGATCACGCCGTCGTCCCATAGGCGGGCGGTGGCGTAGTAAGGGTTGCCCTCGTCCTCGTACTTCTGCCGCACGGGGGCCTTGAACGCCTCCGCCTCCTCGGCCGTCCAACGGTCGGCGTCGCGGTGGACGGTGGCGAGGACGGACGCGGCCTGCTCGCCGCCCATCACGCTGATCCGGCTGTTGGGCCAGGTGAAGAGGAAGCGGGGCGAGTAGGCGCGCCCGCACATGCCATAATTGCCCGCGCCGAAGCTGCCGCCGATCAGGACGGTGATCTTGGGCACGCTCGCGGTCGCCACCGCGGTGACGAGCTTCGCGCCATGTTTCGCAATGCCTTCCGCCTCGTACTTCCCGCCGACCATGAAGCCGGAGATGTTCTGGAGGAAGAGGAGCGGCACGCGGCGCTGGCAGGCGAGCTCGATGAAATGCGCGCCCTTCTGCGCGGACTCGGAGAAGAGCACGCCGTTGTTGGCGAGGATGGCGACCGGCTGGCCCCAGATATGGGCGAAGCCGCAGACCAGGGAGGTGCCGTAGAGCGGCTTGAAGGCGTGGAACTCCGACCCGTCGACCAGCCGCGCGATCACCTCGTGGACGTCATAGGGCGCGCGGACATCGGTGGGGATGATGCCGTAGAGCTCGTCCGCTGCGTACTTCGGGGGACGTGGTTCGCGGCGGTTGACGCTCGCGCTGGCGGGCGGCGGCAGGGTCGACACGATATCGCGGACGATGGTGAGCGCGTGCTCGTCATTCTCCGCGACGTGGTCGACCACGCCCGAGCGGCGGCCGTGCGTCTCCGCGCCGCCCAGCTCCTCGGCCGAGATCACCTCGCCCGTCGCCGCCTTCACCAGCGGCGGGCCGGCGAGGAAGATCGTCCCCTGCCCGCGCACGATCACCGTCTCGTCCGACATGGCGGGGACGTACGCGCCGCCGGCGGTGCAGCTGCCCATGACGCAGGCGATCTGGGCGATGCCCTTGGCGCTCATGTTCGCCTGGTTGAAGAAGATGCGGCCGAAATGGTCGCGGTCGGGGAAGACTTCCGCCTGGTGCGGCAGGTTCGCGCCGCCCGAGTCCACCAGGTAGATGCAGGGCAGCCGGTTCGCCTCCGCGATCTCCTGCGCGCGCAGGTGCTTCTTGACGGTGAGCGGGTAGTAGGTGCCGCCCTTCACCGTCGCGTCGTTGCAGACGATCATCACCTGGCGGCCCGAGACGCGGCCTATGCCGGCGATCATGCCCGCGCCGGGGACCTCGTCGTGATAGAGACCATTCGCGGCGAGCTGGCCGATCTCCAGGAAGGGCGAGCCGGGGTCGAGCAGCCGTTCCACCCGGTCGCGGGGGAGGAGCTTGCCGCGGCTGGTGTGGCGTTCGCGCGCCTTCTCGTTCCCCCCCAGCGCAGCCCGCGCGACATCGGCGCGAAGCTGGTCGACCAGCGCGCGGTTGTGCGCGGCGTTGGCGCGGAAGGTTTCGCTGTCGGGCGAGACGCGGGTGTCGAGGACGGGGGCGGTCATACCCTCATTCCTCCCCTGCAAGGGGAGGGGGACCGCGGCCGCAGGCCGTGGTGGAGGGGGCCCGCCACCAGCGACCCGCCTGCGGCGGGGCCCCCTCCACCATGCTTCGCATGGTCCCCCTCCCCGTCCCGGGGAGGAATTATAAGGGGCATCACTGCGCCACCGGCGTCGTGGCGCCGATCAGCTCGCGGCCGATCAGCATGCGGCGGATCTCGTTTGTGCCGGCGCCGATGTCGAGCAGCTTGGCGTCGCGGAGGTAGCGTTCGACCGGCCAGTCCTTGGTGTAGCCCGCGCCGCCCAGCGCCTGGACCGCCTCGCCCGCGACCTTGAACGCGCTTTCGCTCGCCAGCAGGATCGCGCCGGCCGCGTCGAAGCGGGTCGTCTTGCCGGCATCGCAGCTCTTCGCGACCGCATAGACGTACGCGCGCGCGGAGTTGAGCGCGACGTACATGTCGGCGACCTTGGCCTGCATCAGCTGGAAGGAGCCGATGGCCTGCCCGAACTGCTTGCGCTCGCGGACATAGGGTAGGACCACGTCGAGGCAGGCCTGCATGATGCCGAGCTGGATGCCGGCGAGCACGCAGCGCTCGTAATCGAGCCCGCTCATCAGCACGCCGACGCCGCCATTCTCCGGCCCCATGACTTGGCTCTCGGACACCTCGCAGTCGGTGAAGACGAGCTCGGCCGTGGGCGAGCCGCGCATGCCCATCTTGTCGATCTTCTGCCCGATCGCGAAGCCGGGTGTGTCGCGCTCGATCAGGAAGGTGGTGATGCCGCGGCTGCCCTCCCCGGTCTTGGCGTAGACGACGAGCGTGTCGGCATAGGCCGCGTTGGTGATCCAGAACTTGGTGCCGTTCAGGACATAGCCGCCCTGCACCCGATCCGCCTTCAGCTTCATCGAGACCACGTCGGACCCGGCGTTCGCCTCCGACATGGCCAGGCTGCCGACATGTTCGCCGGAGATCAGCTTGGGCAGGTACTTCGCCTTCTGCTCCGAGTTGGCCCAACGCGCGATCTGGTTGACGCACAGGTTCGAGTGCGCGCCGTAGGACAGGCCGATCGAGGCGGACGCGCGGCCGACCTCCTCGCACGCGACGACATGCTCCAGATAGCCGAGGCCGAGCCCGCCATCCTCTTCGGGGACGGTGATCCCGTGCAGGCCGAGCTCGCCCATGGCGGGCCAGAGCTCGTCGCGGGGGAACCAGTCCTCGGCGTCGATGCGGGCCGCCAAGGGCGCGATGCGGTCGGTCGCGAAGCGCCGGGTCGTGTCGCGGATCATCTCCGCCGTCTCACCCAGCGCGAAGTCGAAATCGGGGCTCATGCGGCCCGCCTATAACGCAGCGGACGCCCTGTGCTAGGGGAGCGCGCATGACCGATTATGCAAGCGAGCTGAACCTGTTCATCGACGGCGCCTGGCGGGCGGGCGAAGGCGCGGAGCGCCATGCGGTGGTCAACCCGGTGGACGCGAGCACGCTCGGCGAGGCGCCGCTCGCGACCCCGGCCGAGCTGGACGAGGCGCTGGCTGCCGCCGATCGCGGCTTCCAGCTGTGGCGCGCGACCGACGCGGACACGCGCGCCGCCGTGCTCCGCAAGACGGCGGCGCTGCTGCGCGAGCGGGCGGACGAGATCGGCAAGCTGCTGACGCGCGAGCAGGGCAAGCCGATCGGCGAGGCGCGGGCCGAGGTGGTCGGCGCGGCGCAGATGTTCGATTGGTATGCCGAGGAGGCGAAGCGCGCCTATGGCCGAGTGCTGGTGCGCCCCGCCGGCCAGCGCTCGGTGGTGCTGAAGCAGCCGGTCGGGCCGGTCGCGGCGCTCAGCCCGTGGAACTTCCCCGTCTACCTGCTCGCAAAGAAGCTGGCGCCCGCGCTGGCGGCGGGCTGCTCGGTCATCGCCAAGCCGCCGGAGGAGACGCCGGCCTGCACCAGCGCGATCTTCCGCGCGCTCGCCGACACGGGCCTGCCCGCCGGCGTCGCGCAATGCGTGTTCGGCGTGCCCGACCAGGTCAGCCGTCACCTCCTCGCCTCGCCCGTGATCCGCAAGGTCAGCTTCACCGGGTCGGTGCCGGTCGGCCAGCACCTGCTGCGGCTCGCCGCGGATGGATTGAAGCGCACGACCATGGAGCTGGGCGGCCATGCGCCGGTGCTGGTGTTCGCCGACTGCGATCTGGAGAAGACGCTCGACATGGTGGTGCCGCAGAAATTCCGGAACGCGGGCCAGGTCTGCGTCTCGCCGACCCGCTTTCATGTCGAGGCTTCGATCTATGAGGCGTTCCTGAAGGGCTTCGCCGAGCGCACCGCTCAGCTGCCGGTCGGCGACGGGCTCGACCCCGCCACGCGCATGGGCCCGCTGGCCAACCGCCGCCGCCCGCCCGCGATCGCGGCGCTGGTCGAGGACGCGCAGGCCAAGGGCGCTCGCACGCTGGCAGGCGGCGCGCCGGGGGACCGGGGCTTCTTTTTCCAGCCGACATTGCTGGCCGACGTGCCGCTGGACGCGGACATCATGTCGACCGAGCCCTTCGGCCCCGTCGCGGTCACGCGCCCGTTCGAGACGATGGACGAGGCGATCGCCGAGGCCAATCGCCTGCCCTATGGTCTCGCCGCCTTCGCCTTCACCGAGAACGGCCGGCGCGCGAACCTGCTCGGCGACGCGCTTGAGGCGGGCATGGTCGGCATCAACAGCTTCGCCATTTCCACCGCCGACGCGCCGTTCGGGGGCGTGAAGCATTCGGGCTTCGGCTCGGAAGGCGGCGTCGAGGGCTATGACAGCTATTGCGTGGTGAAGGCCGTGCACACCGCCTGAGCGACGCTGGCGATGCGGCCGGATCGGGACTAGGCTGGCGGCGATCCGGGGAGGAGTCGCCCAATGAGCCAGCATCCGACCATCGCGTCCGTGGAGGAGTTGGTCGGACTGCTCGGCGAAGCGGCCGAGATCGAGCATGGCCTGATGTGCTGCTACCTCTACGCCGCTTTCGGGCTGAAGACGGGCGAGGACGAGGGCCTGGCGGCGGAGCAGCTGGCCGCCGTCCGCGACTGGCGGCGCACGATCCTTGGCGTCGCGATCGAGGAGATGGCGCATCTCGGCCTCGTCTCGAACCTGATTTGCGCGCTGGGCGTGCGGCCGCATTTCGGGCGGCAGAACTTCCCCGTAGCGCCGGGTTACCACCCCGCCGGCGTCGCCGTCGCGCTCGCGCCGTTCGACCGCGACACGCTCGACCACTTCATCTTTCTGGAGCGGCCCGAGGGTGTCGACGAACATGACGGCGGCGCGTTCGCGGGCACGGCCGCCTATCGCCGGGGCGATCAGGGCGACCACCGGCTGACCCCGGTCGCGCGCGACTATGCGACGGTCGGCGAGCTGTACCGCACGATCGCCGAGGGCTTGGCCGCGCTGGTGGTGCGCGACGGCGAGGCGCGGGTCTTCTGCGGCGGCGACTGCGGGCAGATCGGCCCCGACATCGTCCAGCTGCCGGGCATGCGGCTGATCACCGACCTCGCCTCAGCCGAGGCTGCGATCGAGGCGATCGTGTCGCAGGGCGAAGGCTCGAACGGCAGCGTCGAGAACTCCCACTACGCGCGCTTCCTGGCGATCCGCGAGGCGTGGGAGCGGCTGGCCGCGGCCGACCCGCGGTTCAGCCCGACGCGGCCGGTGGCGCGCAACCCCGTCATGCGCCGCCCGCCCACGCCCGAGGACCGCGTCTTCGTGGATGCGCCGGACGCGGCGCGGCTGCTCGACGTGGCGAACGCGGTCTACAATCAGATGCTGCGCTGCCTGATCCAGGCCTATGGCCGCACGGGCGACGAGGGCCGGGTCAAGGCGGAGCTGGTCGACGTCGCGATCGGCCTGATGGGCGTGGTCACCCCGCTGGCCGAGGCGCTGACCCGGTTGCCGGCCAGCGCGGCTCACCCCGGCGTCAACGCGGGCATGACGTTCGCCACCATGCGCTTCTACCAGCCCTTCATCGAGCATGCCTCCGAGTGGCGGCTCTTGACGACGCGGCTGCGCGAGCTGGCGCGCGGGACGCTTGCCGTCGGGGATCTGGTCGGCGACGCGGCCGGGCTTGCGGCGCGGCTCGACGCCATGGCCGAGCGGCTGGGCGCGCTAGGCGAGCAGGTGCCGGAAGCCGCCCCCGTCCCCTCACCGCTCCCGGCGCACGATGCCCCGGCGACCGGGGGCGGCGTGGAGGTGGCCGAGGGCGAGGCGCTGACTATCCTGTTCGACGGACACCGCTGCATCCACGCCCGCTTCTGCGTGACGGGCGCGCCGGGCGTGTTCAAGGCGAACACCCCGGGCGAATGGATCTTCCCGGACGAGACCGACGTCGAGACGCTGGTCGGGATCGCCCGCGCGTGCCCGTCCGGCGCTATCCAGTACCGGCGCAAGGACGGCGGCCTCGAAGAGCCGGCCCCGCCGGTCAACCTGCTCAAGATCCGCGAGAACGGGCCCTATGCGGTGCGCGGCGCGCTGATCCTGGGGGATGCGCCTGTCGGCTACCGCGCGACGCTGTGCCGATGCGGGTTGTCGAAGAACAAGCCCTATTGCGACGGCAGCCACGCCGAGGGCGGGTTCGCCGCCACGGGGGAGCCGGTCACCGGCGACCTCGCGACGCTGGTCGCGCGTGACGGGCCGCTCCGGGTCGATCCGCAGCGCAACGGTCCGCTCGCGGTCACGGGCAATCTGGAGATCTGCGCCGGCACGGGCCGCGCCGTCGCCCGGACCACCGCGACCAAGCTCTGCCGCTGCGGCCATTCTGCGAGCAAGCCGTTCTGCGACGGCAGCCACCTGCGCGTCGGCTTCCAGGCGGCCTAGCGTCGACCGATGTAATAGTGGTGGTGCCCCTGGCCGGACTCGAACCAGCATGCCTTACGGCGACCGATTTTGAGTCGGTTGCGTCTACCAATTTCGCCACAGGGGCCTGAGCCGGCGCGTTAGCCCCGGCCCTCCGCCGGCGCAAGCGTGACCGGAACGGGATCGGGCGAGACGTCGGCGAGCAGGCCTTCCTCCTTCGCGACCAGCACTGGCACCAGCATCTGCCCGGCCACGTTCACCGCCGTGCGGCCCATGTCGAGGATGGGGTCGATCGCGAGCAGCAGCCCCGCGCCCTCCAGCGGCAGGCCCAGCGTCGACAGGGTCAGCGTCAGCATCACGGTCGCGCCCGTCAGCCCGGCGGTCGCGGCCGAACCGAGCACGGAGACGATCACGATGAGCAGATAGTCGGACGCCTGCAGCGCCAGGCCGAAGAACTGCGCGACGAAGAGCGCCGCCACCGCGGGGTAGATCGCGGCGCAGCCGTCCATCTTCGTCGTCGCGCCGAGCGGCACGGCGAAGGCGGCATAGCCGCGCGGCACGCCGAGCGCGCGCTCGGTCACCTCCTCGGTCACCGGCAGCGTGCCGACCGACGAGCGCGACACGAAGCCGAGCTGGATCGCGGGCCAGGCGGCGCGGAAGAACCAGGCCGGGCTGAGACCGTGCAGGACGAGCAGCGCCGGATAGACGAGCAGCAGCACCAGCGCGAGCCCGAGATACACCGCGCCCGCGAACGCGCCGAGGCTGCCCAGCGTTTCCCAGCCGTAACGCGCCACCGCGTCGCCGATCAGCGCGGCCGAGCCGATCGGGGTCAGCGCGATGACCCAGCGCAGCACGCGGCGGAAAACCTGGAGCGCGGAGGCGTTGAAGCGCAGGAACGCCTCGCCCGCCTCCCCCACCGACACCGCCGCGGCCCCGATCGCGATGGCGGCGACGATGATCTGGAGGACGTTGAAGGAGACGACCGTGAGGGCCACGCCATCCTTGATCGTCGTCGCGGCGGTCAGGCCCAGCATGTTCGCCGGCACCAGCCCTTTGAGGAAGTCGAGCCAGGAGCCCGCCGTGGTCGGAACCGCCGCCGCCGCAGGATCGACGCCCGCGCGGACGCCCGGCTCGATCAGCACGCCGAGCGCGATGCCGATCAGGACCGCGATCAGCGCGGTCCCCCCAAACCAGGCGAGCGTCCGCCCGACGAGCCGCGCCGCGTTGTCGAGGTCGCGCAGCGCCGCGATCGACGCCACGATCGCGGTGAAGACGAGCGGCGGCACCAAGGCCTTCAGCAGCTGCACGAACACCTGCCCGACCGTCCGCAGCGCCTCGCCCAGGGCGGCGCCCTCGGGACCGAGCGAGCGGGCGAGCAGCCCCAGCGCCAGCCCGACGGCCATGCCGAGCGCGACCTGCGCGCCAAAGGAGAGGCGGGGCAACGGGACGGAACTGGCCATTCTCGGCAGATGCGGCCGACTCCCAGACGCGCCAACATAGCTTTTCTGCGCCCCGGGCAAGCCCCGGCCTATGGCGCGGCGCGCCCGGGGCTGCTTCAACGCTGGGCCGGCGAATGGGAGTAAGATCATGGCGACGGCGGCGCGACTGGTGGACCCTGCGGAGCATCCGGCCGGCTGGACCGTCGCACCCTGCGGCCCGATGCTGGGCGCCGAGGTGGCGGGCGCGCGCGTCGGCGAGCGGATCGACGCGGAGACGGCGGCTGCGCTCAGGGCATTGTTGAACCGTTACAAGGTCCTGTTCCTGCGCGACCTGGACCTGACCCACGCCGAGCACCTGGCGCTCGGCCGCGCGTTCGGCCCGCTGGAGGGTCATCCGGTCATCGCGCACGTGCCGGGCTTTCCCGAGATCCTGGACATCCGCGGCGCGGAAGGCCGGGTTGCCGATGCCGATAGCGACCGACGCTTCCGGACGCTGGACAAATGGCATTCGGACGTGACCTTCCGCGCCCGGCCCAGCTTCGGCGCAGTGCTGCGCGCGCGGGAGCTGCCGGCGATCGGCGGCGACACGCTCTGGTGTGACGCAGCAGCAGTCTATGAGGGGCTGTCGGACGAGGTGAAGCGGCAGATCGAGGGGCGGACCGCCACCCACGACCTGCTGTTCGACTTCGGCGACCGGGTCGCGCCCGAACGGCGCGCGGCGCTCGCGGCCGAGTTCCCGCCGCAGCATCACCCGATCGTGCGAACCCACCCCGATACGGGCGAGCGCATCCTGTTCGTGAACGCGAGCTTCACCAGCCGGATCGACGACATGGACGAGATGGAGGGCGCGGCGTTGCTCCGCCACCTGCTCGATCAGTTCAAGGTGCCCGAATACCAGGTCCGCTTTCGCTGGACGCCGAACGCGGTCGCGATCTGGGACAACCGCTCGACCCAGCATTATCCCGTCGCCGATTACTGGCCCGCCCGGCGTCGTATGGAGCGGGTGACGATCGCAGGCGACGCGCCGTACTGACGTCAGGCTCGGGGCTGCTGCCGGCGGTAGCTGAGCGCTTCGGCCACGTGGAGCCGCCCCACTCCCTCGCTGCCGGCCATGTCCGCGATCGTCCGGGCGACGCGCAGGATGCGGGTGTAGCCACGCGCGGACAAGCGCATCGCCTCCGCCGCCTGGGCGAGCAGGCGCCGCCCGGCCTCGTCGGGCGTGGCGACACGCTCCAACAGCTCCCCCTCGGCCTCGGCGTTGGTGCGCGCGCCCTCGCCCTTGTAGCGGTCGGCCTGCACGCGCCTGACCGCCGCGACGCGCGCCGCGACCTCGGCCGAACCCTCGGCGGGCGGTGGCAGGACGAGGTCGGCGGCGGAGACCGCCTGCACCTCGACGTGCAGGTCGATGCGGTCGAGCAGCGGGCCGGAAACCTTGGTCTGGTAGTCCGCGGCGCAGCGCGGCGCGCGGGCGCAGGCGAGGCCGGCATCGCCCAGATGCCCGCAGCGGCACGGGTTCATGGCGGCGACCAGCTGCACGCGCGCGGGGAAGGTCACATGCGCGTTGGCGCGGGCGACCGACACGGTCCCGGTCTCCAGCGGCTGGCGGAGCGAGTCGAGCACCGACCGCTGGAACTCGGGCAGCTCGTCGAGGAACAGGACGCCCAGATGCGCGAGGCTGACCTCGCCCGGCTTCACACGCAACCCGCCGCCGGTCAGCGCCGCCATGGAGGCGGAATGATGCGGCGCGCGGAACGGGCGGGTGCGGGTCAGGCGGCCGCCGCTCAACGTGCCCGCGACCGACTGCACCATCGAGACCTCGAGCGCCTCGGCCGCGTCGAGCGGCGGCAGGATGCCCGGCAGGCAGGACGCCATCAGCGACTTCCCCGCGCCAGGCGGGCCGACCATCAGCAGGTTGTGGCCGCCCGCCGCGGCGATCTCCAGCGCGCGCTTGGCGGTTTCCTGACCCTTGACCTGCTTGAGGTCGGGGCCGTGGATCGCCTCGTCCGCCTCGCCCGGCACGGGGGCGGCGAGCAGCCCCTGCCCTTTCAGGTGATTGAGGAGCGACAGGAGGTCGGGCGGGGCGACCACCTCGACCGTGCCCGCCCATGCCGCCTCGGCGCCCTGCGCGGCGGGGCAGATCAGGCTCTTGCCCTCTTCCGCCGCATGGAGCGCGGCGAGCAGCACGCCGGGCGAGGGCGCGATGCGCGCGTCCAGCCCCAGTTCGCCGACCACGACGAAGTCGGCCAGCGCCTCCACATCGACGACGCCCATCGCGCCCAGCAGCGCGAGCGCGATCGGCAGGTCGAAGTGCGAGCCCTCCTTGGGCAGGTCGGCGGGGCTGAGGTTGACCGCGATCCGCTTGGGCGGCAGCGCCAGGCCCATGGCGGCGATCGCCCCGCGTACGCGCTCACGGCTCTCGCCCACCGCCTTGTCGCCCAGACCGACGACGTTGAAGGCGGGCAGGCCGGGGATGAGCTGCACCTGCACCTCGACCCCGCGCGCCTCCAGCCCCAGATACGCTACGGTCGATACGATCGCCGCCATGCAACCCCCCTGTATGCGCGTCGTATCTACCCGCTTTTGCGGCGGCCGGAAGGGGAGCGCCGCTTGTAAGGGGTCCCGCCCCGGGCCACATGCGCACACCGATGAGCCGTCATCCCGTATCGCGTTGGGCGCAGATCGCAGCCGGGGTGTTGTTGGTCATCGCCGCTCCGATCATCGGCGCGCTGCCGGGACCGGGCGGGATCTTCATCTTCGCGGGCGGCATGGTGCTGCTGCTCCGCAATTCGGCCTGGGTCCGGCGGCGCTGGGCGCGGGCGAAGCGGCGCTGGCCCAAGCTGGGCGAGATCGCCGACATCACCATGCGCCGCGCCAGCGCCCGGCGGCGACGCGCGCTCCGGACCGAGCGGCCGCGTTGACTTGGGCGCGCCCCTCGCCTAAGCGCGGGGGCGATGCGGCCGTCCCCTGGGCGGCCCTTTTCTATTCAGACGCCTATGATCTTACTGGGGTAATGACCGATGAAGCGGACCTTTCAGCCGAGCAACCTAGTGCGCAGCCGCCGTCACGGCTTTCGCGCGCGGATGGCGACGGTGGGCGGCCGGGCGGTGATCCGGGCGCGCCGCGCGCGCGGCCGCAAGAAGCTTTCGGCCTAAGCACGCTGACGAAGCGGCGGGACTTTCTCGCCGCCAATGCTGGCAGGCGCGCGGCGATGCCGGGCTTCGTCCTGCTTGTCCGTACGCGGGACGACGGCTCGACTGCGATGCGGGTCGGGTTTACCGTTACCAAGAAGATCGGGAACGCGGTCGTCCGCAACCGGCTGAAGCGCCGGCTGCGGGCGTTGGCGCGCGAGCTGCTGCCTGTGGGCGGCATCCGGGGCGCAGATCATGTCCTGATCGGGCGTGGCGAGGGCGTCGAGCGCGACTTTGCGAAGCTGCGAGCCGAGCTGGGCAAGGCCCTGGCGAAGGTGGCGAAGTGACTTCGTCATGCCGGGCTCATCCCGGTATCCTCCGCGCGGCAGACGAGGCGCTTCCTTTTCGTAGCATCGGCCAGGCCGCCCGGTGGACACCGGCCCAAGGCCGGTGTGACGGAGGTTGGCGATGCTGACCCGTCTCCTCATCCTGCTCGTTCGGGGGTGGCAGGTCGGCCCGTCGGCCCTCCTGCCGCCGACCTGCCGCTTCCAGCCGAGCTGTTCCGCCTATGCAATCACCGCGCTTCGCCGCTATGGCGCGCTCCGGGGCGGGTGGCTGGCGCTGAAGCGGGTCGCGCGCTGCCATCCCTTTGGCGGGTTCGGGCCGGACCCGGTCCCCTGATCAACCGGCTCTTACGACTAGGATCGCCTGTCCAGTGAAAGAAGACCGCCGCAATTTCGTGGCCTTTCTGGTAATCGCCGCCATCATCCTGATCGGGTGGCAGGCGGTCCAGCAACGCTTCTTCCCGGCCGCACCGCCCGCGACCAAGGTCGTGAACGGCAAGTCGCAGCCGCTGCCCAAGCCCGCGGCCGATCCGACCGCCGACAGCCCGGTCGCGACGCGCAGCCGCGCGCAGGTGCTGGCGTCGACGCTCCGCGTGCGGATCGACACGCCCGCGCTGGCCGGCTCGATCAACCTGGTCGGGGCGCGCATCGACGATCTGGTGCTGAAGCGGCACACCGAGTCGCTCCAGAAGAACGCACCGCCGATCCGCCTGCTCTCGCCCGCCGGCGCGCCCAACGCCTATTTCGCGCAGCTCGGCTGGCGCGGTGGGCCCGCGCCTGACGCGGTCTGGCGTGCGAGCGGAACGGTGCTCGCGCCCGGGAAGCCCGTGCGGCTGGAGACGGCGAGCCCGACGGGGCAGCGCTTCCGCATCGATCTGTCGGTCGATCAGGATTACATGTTCACCGTGCGCCAGACGGTGCTGAACGCCGGCGCGGCGCCGGTGCGCGTCGCCCCCTATGGCCTGGTCAACCGCACGGGCACCTCCAAGGACGCCGATTTCTGGACGATGCACGCCGGCCCCATGTGGGTGGGCGAGGACGGCGCGCAGTACGACCCCGACTACGGCGAGCTGGACGAGGCTCCGACCACCTTCCGCTCGACGGGCGGCTGGCTCGGCTTTACCGACATGTATTGGCTGACCGCGCTCGTCCCGGATCAGGGCCAGGCGTTCGAGGGCCAGTTCCGCGCGGGGCCGAACAAGAGCTACCAGGCCGACTTCGCGATGGCGGAGCGCGCGCTCGCGCCCGGCCAGGCGCTGACCACCACCAGCCGTCTGTTCCTGGGCGCGAAGGAGGTTCGCGTCCTCGACCGCTATGCCGACGCGGGCGTGAAGCAGCTCGACTATGCGATCGACTGGGGCTGGTTCTACTGGTTCGAGAAGCCGATCTTCTACTATCTCGACTGGCTGTTCCGGCTGGTCGGTAATTTCGGCGTGGCGATTATCCTGCTGACGGTGACCATCCGCCTGCTGATGTTCCCGATCGCCAACAAGCAGTTCGCGTCCATGGCGGCGATGCGCGTCGTGCAGCCGAAGATGAAGGCGATCCAGGAGCGCTACAAGGACGACAAGGAGCGGATGCAGCGCGAGGTGATGGCGCTGTACAAGCAGGAGGGCGTCAATCCGCTCGCCGGCTGCCTGCCCGTGCTGCTGCAGATCCCGATCTTCTACGCGCTCTACAAGGTGCTGATGCTGACGATCGAGATGCGGCACCAGCCCTTCATCGGGTGGATCAAGGACCTGTCCGCGCCCGACCCGCTGACGCCAATCAACCTGTTCGGGATCCTACCGTTCGACCCACCGGGCTTCCTGCACTTGGGCGTGCTCGCGATCCTGCTCGGCGTCACCATGTGGCTGCAGTTCAAGCTGAGCCCGCCGGCGGGCGACCCGGCGACGCAGCAGGTGATGATGTTCATGCCGTGGATGATGATGTTCATCTTCGCGCCGCTCGCGGCCGGGCTGCAGCTCTATTACGTGGCGTCGAACATCATCTCGATCGCGCAGCAGAAGCTGCTCTACGCGCGCCACCCGGGTCTGCGCGAGGCGCCGGCGAAATGACGGACGGGGCGGAAACGGCCGACCTGACCGAGTCCGCCCGCAAGCTGTTCGCCGGGCCGGTCGCGTTCCTGCGCTCCGCGCCCGCGTTGCAGCATCTGCCCGACCCGGACGCGCCGGAGGTGGCGTTCGCGGGGCGCTCGAACGTCGGCAAGTCGTCGCTCCTGAACGCGCTCACCAACCGCAACGGCCTCGCCCGCACGTCGAACACGCCCGGGCGGACGCAGGAGCTGAACTTCTTCGATGTGGGCGAGCCACCGCGGCTGCGGCTGGTCGACATGCCCGGCTACGGCTTCGCCAAGGCGCCGCCCGACGTGGTCCGGCGCTGGCGCTTCCTGGTCAACGACTATCTGCGCGGTCGCCGGGCGCTGAAGCGCGCGCTGGTGCTGATCGACGCGCGGCACGGGATCAAGGACGTCGACCGCGAGATCCTGGACATGCTGGACAAGGCGGCGGTCGGCTATCGCCTGGTCCTGACCAAGGCCGACAAGATCAAGGCGAGCGAACTGGACGCCGTCACCGCGCGCACGGCCGAGGAGGCGCGCAAGCGCCCAGCCGCGCACCCGGAGATCATCGCCACGTCGAGCGAAGGCGGCCTGGGCGTGCCCGAGCTGCGCGCCGCGGTGCTGGAGGCGATCGGCTAGAGGTCCGCCGCCAGCTCGACCCGCCAGAAGCGGGTGCGCACGCCCTCGATGCCGAAATCATTGTCGTTGACGAGCAGCAGGGTGCGCGGACCCAGCACGACCAGCCCCTCCAGGTCGGGCGAAACCTCCGGGTGCGCGTCGCTGTCGAACACCAGCCGCTTGGCGAGCGCGGGCGGCGCCTCCCCCCGCGCGCTCAGCTCCTCCAGCGTCGGCCGGGTCGCGGGGTCCAGATGCTCGGGCGCGAGCGCGCGATCGGGCGATAGATCGACCGCGTAGAGCTTGGTCGTCTCCGACGCGCGCTCCAGCACTAGCAGCCGGTCGGGGCCGAGCGCCGCGATCTCGCTGACCTTGATGTCCGACCGCGCCACCTCTCCCTTCGCCCTGTCGCGCCGGAACGCGTCCGGCGGGTCGAGCGGATAGGCCCATTGCGCCACGACCGCGCCGGTCCGGGCATCCAGCCGCCACAGCCGGACATGGCTGGCCCGCTCGTGCGCGTCGTCGTCGGGATGCGACAGCGGGCTCTGGAAAGCGAGGTGGAGCGAGCGCCCGTCGGGAGACGCCGCCAGCGCCTCGAAGCCGCGATTGAGCCGGCGCTTGACGGCGATGGTCGGTAGCCGCTCTTCGACCGGGTAGCGTGCGTCGGCGAACCCCTCGCCGCAGCGTTCAGGCACCCAGCGCGCCAGCACCGCGCCGTCCGCGCCGATCCGCAGCAGCGACGGCCCATATTCGTCACCGATCCAGAAGCCGCCGTCCGGGGCGGGCGCGATCCCTTCGGAGTCGACACCCGACGGATCGGGCGGGATCACCGCGCCGTCGATAGCGAGCGCCGGCTCGCTCGCCATGTGCGCGCCGCCCGGCACCGGTAGCCCGCTGATCGGCCGGCCGTCGCGGTCGCGGAGCGGCAGCGTCCGGACGATGGACACGCGGTCGCCGTCGATGCTGAGCTCGCTCAACGCCGGCCCGATCTGTGGACAGGGCATCACCTTCGCCCCGTCCGCCTCGGCATGGGCGGCGACGGCGTCGAGGCCATAGCGCTCGACCGCGAGCTTCACCTTCAGGTTCGGCCCCCGGTCGCCGACGGCCCAGACGCGCCCTTGCCGGTCGACGCACAGCCCAGAGCCGATGCCGCGCCACACGAGCAACTCCCCTCCCGGCAGGTCCAGGCGCGCCAGCTCCTCATCCTCGAAACGGAGTGCGGTCACCGTGGCGGGATCTCTGGGCATGACCGTTCAACGCGCGAGGGCGGCTTCCGCCCCAGCGGTTGCCCTGCCCCGCCCGCTCGCCTACCCCCACGGCCCATGAAGCTCATCATCGGCAACAAGGCCTATTCGTCCTGGTCGCTGCGCGGCTGGCTCGCCTGCAAGCAGTCGGGGCTGCCGTTCGAGGAGGTGGTGGTGCCGCTCTATGACGGCGACTGGGATCGTCGGCGCGAGGGCGACGAGTTCGCGCCGTCGGGCGGCAAGGTGCCGGTGCTTTGGGACGGCGACGACAAGGTCGTCTGGGACTCGCTCGCGATCGTCGACTATCTCGCCGACCGGGTCGGGCGCGACCGGTTCTGGCCCGCCGACGACGCGGCCCGCGCCATGGCGCGGTCGATGGCGGCCGAGATGCACTCCAGCTTCGCCGCGCTCCGGCGCAAGCACCCGATGAACGTGCGCCAGGTCTTTCCCGCCGCCCGGCCCGACGACGACGTGATCGCCGAGCTGAACCGGATCATGACGCTCTGGGCGCAGGCGCGCGCGCGCTTCGGCGGCGCGGGCGACTTTCTGTTCGGCGCGTTCGGCGCGGCCGACATCATGTACGCGCCGGTGGTGACCCGCATCCTGACCTATCAACTGCCGATCGCCCGCTTTGCGGAGGGCTATATCCTGTCCGTCCTGCACCATCCCTGGATGCAGCAATGGATAGCGGAGGCCCAGGAGGAGGACTGGGTGATCGAGCAGTACGAGCAGCCTGTCGCCTAGACGCGACTGACATCAAGCGGTGTCCCGTCCTTGCGCTCATACCCGCCCTCGGCGGTGAAGCGCATGTCGATGTCGGAATATTCGCCGCCCAAGGGGATTCCTCCGCCGACGACGAGGAAGACGCAATCGACCTCGCCCCGATTGACCAGATGATGGCCGTTGCCGTCGTTCTTGGGAAAGGCCGCGCAGTCGCCCCGCTGGAGGCGATGCTCGCCGCCATCGTCGATCAGCACCGCCTCGCCCGACAGCATCACCACGAACTCGTCCTCGCCGCGATGCCAATGCCGCTGCGACGACCACGCCCCCGGGCGCAGGGTGACATGGCTGACGCCGAAGTCGGTCAGCCCAGCGGCCGGCGAGAGGCGGCGATACCAGCGACCCGCCACCGCTGCGTCATGGGGCGGCGGATAGCCCGTCCGGTTCGTCTGCGGGATGGCGGCCAGGTCGATTTTGGGCATAAGCACCTCCGATGGCCAGCATGACCGACCCCGTCGCGCTTCTTCAAGCGCTGATCCGCTGCGACAGCGTGACCCCGGCGCGCGGGGCCGTGTTCGACGTGTTGGAGGCGGCGCTGGTCCCGCTCGGCTTCGCGGTGGACCGGTTCACGGTGGGCGAGCCGCCGGCCGGCCCGGTCGAGAACATGATCGCAGTGCGCCGGGGTTCAGGCCCGATGTTCGCCTTTGCCGGCCATGTGGACGTGGTGCCGCCGGGCGAGGGCTGGACGGGGACGCCTTGGGACGGCGAGGTGCGCGGGGATCTGCTCTACGGCCGCGGCGCGGTGGACATGAAGGGCGGTGTCGCGGCGTTCGCGGCGGCCGCGGCGCGGGTGTCGGACGCAGCCGCCGCCCTGCTCATCACCGGCGACGAGGAAGGCCCGGCGCTCTACGGCACCCGCGCGATCATCACGCGGATGGCGGAGCGCGGCTTCCGCCCCGACCTGTGCCTGGTGGGCGAGCCGACCTCGACAAAGCGGCTGGGCGACACGGTCAAGATCGGGCGGCGCGGGTCGATGTACCTGCACATCGACGTGCCCGGAAAGCAGGGTCATGTCGCCTATCCCCACCTGGCCGACAATCCGGTCCCCAAGCTGGTTCGCGCGCTCGCCGCGATCGACGCGCTGGTGCTGGACGAGGGCACCGACTGGTTTCAGGCGTCCAACATCGAGCTGACGGATCTGGAGGTCGGCAACCCGACCGGCAACGTCATCCCCCCGCGCGCCAAGGCGCGGCTGTCCTGCCGCTTCACCCCGCTGCATACCGGGCAGGGCCTGGTCGAACGGCTGACCGCGCTGATCCATGATCACGCCCCCGAGGCGATCGTGACGCCGCGCATCGCCGGCGAGGCATTCCTGACGCAGCCCGGCCCGCTGTCGGAGCTGGTCAGCGGCGCGGTCGAGGCGATTACCGGCGCCGCGCCCGAACTCTCCACCAGCGGCGGCACGTCGGACGCGCGCTTCCTGGCCGCGGTCTGCCCGGTGGTGGAGCTGGGCCTGCTCAACGCGACGATGCACCAGGTGGACGAGGCGGTCGCGGTCGCGGACGTGGAGGCGCTGACCGCGATCTATGCGGAGGTGCTGCGGCGGGCGGGTGCGAGTGCGAACACGTTGCGAATGCAGGCCCCGGTTCGTTGAAGTTCCTATCCTACACAGGCTGATCGCCGAGGATGGGGGTCAAAGCTCGTTGGCGTGAAAGTGAGTGGTTTCGAGGCGGTAGACCAGCGTACAATGAAGACTAGCCGCGAGCTGCGGCATCTATCTCAACGTTAGCGCGACGAGCGAAGCGCCCGCCAGCATATGGTCACGATTGCAGCCATCGCGATCGCTGTTGCTGCCAGGAAGACGAGACCGCTCGGGCCAATCTGCTCAGCGAGGCGAGCCCATCCATCTTCGATCGTGAGGCTGTCATTGCCTTTGCCACCGCGCACGAGGATACCCGCTTTCGCGCGTCCGATGATCACTACTTTGTCGTCCCCATCACCTCCCTCGAAAACGAATGGGAAGGGAGCATTGCCGGGCATGATGGTCGCACCGGTGCCCTTAATATAAACGGCGTCGTTCGGACAATCTGCGGGACGTTCGGCCGGCTTTGGCGGTCCGCCTGGCTGAGACATGAGCGAGCAGTGCTCGGAAGGGGTTCTTCCGCCATGGCGAAAGGGTATCGTAGAACCGCTTAACGAAATCAGCGCAGATGGACGTCGACGGGTAGGCCGCGGAACTTCCGTCGGCTGGCATCCTGCACCGCAGATCAATCTCGCTCACTGTCTCCGCAGCACGATGTACAACGCTCCCGCCCCGCCATGCCGAGGATGCGCGCCCCGAACGGCCGCGATGCGGTCGGCGTGGCGCGATTGGGCGAGCCAGTCGGCGACGGCCGCGCGGATCGCGCCGCGGGCGTGGGGGCGCTCGCTCTCGGGGCGGGGCGGCTTTCCCGTGACCAGCAGCAGCACCCGGTCGCCGCGCGCAATGGCGCGCTCCAGCCCGCGGTCGAGCAGGGCGTAGGCGGAGGCGAGTGTGTGGCCGTGGAGGTCGAGGCTGGAGTCGGGTTGGGTCAGCCCGCGCGAGAGGCGGCGGTCCCAGCTGGCGTCGAGGGTGGCCGCGTGATGGGGCTTCGGACGGGGACGCTCACCCTCACCCTTTCGCCCGCCTGCGGCGGGCTGTTCCCTCTCCCTTTGGGAGAGGGAGGGAGCGGCGGAGCCGCGGAAGGGTGAGGGTGACGGCTCCGGCATTATTGCCGGCACCGGCTTGATCGGCCGGACCGACGCCATCACCTTGGCCCAGGCGGTCGCCTCGTCAGGGCTGAGGCGGCGGCGCACCGGCGTTCAGCCTCGCGAGCGTGCCCACCGGCAGCAGCAGCACCGCCGTGCCGCGCGCGGACATGCCGCCCGCGGTCGCCTCCGCCTGTGGCCCCGCGCCCCAGAAGGTGTCGAAGCGGTTCGCGCCGCGGATCGCCCCGCCCGTGTCCTGCGCAACCCACAGCGCGCTCGCGTCCTGCCGGTCCATCGACAGGAACACCGGCGCGCCGAGCGGCACGAACTTCGGGTCCACCGCCGCGCTGACGCCGCCGGTGACCGGATAGCCCATCGCCCCGATCGGCGCGGTCGTGAGCTCGCGGAAGAAGACGTAGCTCTTGTTCTCGCGCATCAGCGCCTGACCCTCGACCGGGTTGGCGCGCAGCCAGCCGACGATGCCCTGCATCGATGCGCCGCCGGGCGGCAGGATGTTGCGCTGACGCAGCAAGCCACCGATGCCGACATATTCGCGGCCGTTCTGGTTGTCGTAGCCGATCCGCATGATGCCGCCATCCGGCAGCCGCAGCCGGCCGGAGCCCTGGATCTGCAGGAAGAACAGGTCGACGGGATCCGCCGCCCAGGCCAGCACCCGCGCCCGACCGTCGAGCGCGCCCTGCTCGATCGCGGTGCGATCGAAATAGGGGACAAAGCCCTGCCCCTCGACGCGGCCGCGGATGCGCTTGCCCTTCAGCTCGGTCGAGAACTGGCCGAGATCGACCTCGATCAGGTCGGAAGGACGCGCATAGATCGGCACCTCATACCCCGGCCGCCGTTCGCGCGAACCCATGATCTCCGGCTCGTAATAGCCGGTCGCGAACGCCTTGCCGTCGCCGATCTGGACCGGCTCGAACCAGCGCTGGAAGAAGGCGCGCGCGCCGCCGCGCTCGACGGTGCGGGCCGCGTCGCAGGCGGGGCGCCAGTCCTCGCCGCGCGTCAGGCCCGACGCGTCGGTGCGCCGCATCAGCCCGGGACAGGACAGGAGAAAGGCCTGCCGCGCCGACTCCGCCTCGCTCTCCTCGATCGGCAGCGTGTCGAACCGCAGGCCGGCGACGACACCCGCCGCCGCGGCGGTGGTGGCACCGGCCACGGGCGCGACGGGCACGGGCGCGAGCGGGACCGCGGGAACGGGCCGCGCGACGGGTGCAGGCGCGCGCGGTCGAGGCAGCGGATAGGCGGCGGCGGGCCGCGCAGCGGGCGAGCTAGGCGCGCCAGCGCTCGACGGCGGCACCACGCGCCCGCCGCAGGCGGCGAGCGCCAGGCCCAGCACAAGCGCGAGCGGAGACCGCACGCGTCTAGGCTTCATCGGTGTCGGCGAGCTTCCAGTTCGGGTCGCTGCTCTTCAGCGTCCGCGTGAAGGTCCAGACGTCGTGCGTCTCGACCGCGTCGGTCAGCGAGCCGGCGATGACGTTGCCCTCCGCGTCGCGGGTGACCGCCGCGATGTCGGCGTCGAAGCGCACCGTGATCCGCGCCTCGCGGCCCTGGACGGAAGTCTCGACGATCTGCGCCCGGTCGATGCGGACCAGCCGGTTGTCGAGCGTCTCGCCACGGTCGCTGCGGGCCTTGATCTCGCCCACAAAGGCGTCGCGCACCTCGGGCGTGCAGAGGTCGTCCAGCGTCTGCTCGTCGCCGCGCCAGAACGCCTCCAGCGTCATGCGATAGGCGGCCTGCGCGCCCTCGATGAACCGGCCGACGTCGAAGCCGGGCTCGCCCGCGACCACCGCGCGCAGGCCCTGCTCGGCGCGGGGCTCGATCGTGCGCGGACCGGCTTCGCGCGCCTCGGCCTGCGGCTCCGGCGGACGCGGGATGGTGAGCGGCAGGCTGCGATCGTCCGCGGCGCGCGCGAGCGGGCGGGGATCATGTCCCGTGCGCTTGCCCAGCACGCTGTAGAGCCGCAAGGCCAGGAACGCGGCGACCATGGCGAGGATAATGACGTACAGCACTGCGCCTCCAGTCCCCAGCACATAGGGGTAAACGGGCGCGCTTTCAAACCCGCGGCCGTTGAAACCTGTTCCCCCCGCTGCTAGTCCGCGCGCCTTCCGGCGGCGATGCGCCGCAGCCTCCTCAGATACAGGGTTTGGACCAGCCATGGCCGACGACGCTTTCACCCCCGCCGACCCGATGGCGAACGGCGCGGACACCGCGCCGGCGGCGGGCATGATCTCGCAATATGTGAAGGACCTGTCGTTCGAGAACCCGAACGCCCCCGCCATCTACCAGTCGCAGCAGCCGCCCGAGATCGACGTCCAGTTCAACATCGGCTCGGGCCAGGTCGGCCCCGACGTCCATGAGGTGACGCTGAAGATCGACGTCAAGGCGGAGTCCGGCGGCCAGACCGCGTTCATCGTCGACCTGTCCTTCGCCGGCCTGTTCGGCTTCCGCAACGTGCCCGCCGAGCAGATCCAGCCCTTCCTGCTGGGCGAGGCCCCGCGGCTCCTCTTCCCCTTCGCGCGGCGCGTCCTGGCCGACGCGGTGCGCGACGGCGGGTTCCCGCCGCTCCTCCTCGAGCCGATCGACTTCGGCGCGCTTTACATGCAGCAGGCGGCCGCGCAGCAGCAGGGCGCGCTCGGCGCGGCGGGCACGGCCTGATCTCGTCATGCCGGCCCCGAGCCGGCATCCAACGTCAAACATGGGCAGCCCTTCATTTTGTCGCTGACGGCCCGAGCCGCACCTTGGACCCCGGCTCAAGGCCGGGGTGACGGGGCCGGCTTGCTGAAGCCAATCCCATGAACCTCACCCGCGCGCTCGGTTCGGTCGGCGGGCTGACGCTGGCCAGCCGCATCCTTGGCCTCGTCCGCGACTCTCTCTTCGCGCGCTTCGTCGGCGCGAGCTTCGCATCCGACGCCTTCCTGATCGCCTTCCGCCTGCCCAACATGTTCCGGGCGCTATTCGCGGAAGGGGCGTTCTCGGCGGCCTTCATCCCGATGTTCAACCGCAAGGTGGCGGACAAGGACGGTCCCGGTCTCCCCGCCGGGATCGCGTTCGCGACCGATGCCTTGTCGGTGCTGCTGCCCGTCCTGATCGCGATGACCGTCGTGATGGAGCTCGCCGCCTGGCCCGTGACCTATGCGCTGTCCGGCGGGTTCAACGACGCCAGCGCCGAACAATTCGCCTTCGCCGTGAGCCTGGCGCGGATCACCTTTCCCTATCTTCTCTTCATCAGCCTGGTGTCGCTGCTCGCGGGCATCCTCAACTCGCTGCATCGGTTCTGGGTCGCCGCCGCGGCGCCGATCCTACTCAACCTGACGCTCATCACCGCGCTCCTGTTCTTCCACGAGCGCGACCCGCTCTTGACCGCGCGCAATCAGGCGATCGCCGTCACCGTCTCCGGCGCGCTGCAGCTCCTGTGGCTGTGGTGGGCCTGTCGGCGGGCGGGCGTCGTCCTGCCGCTCAGGCGGCCGCGGCTGTCGCCCGACGTGAGACGGCTGCTGACGCTGGTCTGGCCCGCGGCGGCGGGCGCGGGAGCGGTGCAGATCAACCTCGTCGTCTCGACCGCGCTCGCCGCGTCGCTGCTGCCGGAAGGCTCGGTCAGCTACATCTATTACGCCGACCGGCTGAACCAGCTGCCGCTCGGGCTGATCGGCATTGGCCTGGGCACCGTGCTGCTCCCCACCATCTCGCGCCAGCTCGGCCGGGGTGAGGAAGCGGAAGCGATGGCGACGCAGAACCGCGGGCTGGAACTCGCGCTGCTGCTGACCCTGCCCGCGACCGTCGCCCTGATCGTTTGCGGCGTGCCGATCGTGGCGGCGCTCTTCCAGCACGGCCAGTTCACGGCCGAAGATAGCCGCTTCACCGCGCAGGCGCTCGCCGCCTTTTCGATCGGGCTGCCCTCCTACATCCTCGTGAAGGTACTGACCCCCGGCTTCTACGCCCGGTCCGACACCCGCACGCCCGTCCGGTTCGCGACCTGGTCGATGGTGGTCAACCTGGCGCTCAACCTCGCGCTCATCCCGACGATCGGTCACATGGGCCCGCCGCTCGCCACCGCCGCCGCGTCCACCATCAACGTCGCACTGCTCTACCGCGCGCTGCGACGGCGCGGTCAGTTCGCCCCCGACGCGCAGCTCCGGCGCCGTATCCCGCGCGCCGGGCTGGCGGCACTGCTGATGGGGGGCCTGATGTGGTTCGGCAACGCGCTGTTCCAGCCCTATGTGACCGGCGACAGCCTGGAGCGCTGGGGCGCCATGCTCGTGCTGGTGACGAGCGGCGTGCTGGTCTATGCCGCGGCCGTGCTTGCGACGGGCGCGTTCCGCCTGTCCGAAGTCCGCCAGCTTGTCCGTCGCTCTCCCAAGGCCTGATCCCTCATGCGTGTCGTTTCCGGCATCCAGCCCACGGGCAACCTGCACCTCGGCAACTATCTGGGCGCCATCAAACAATGGGTGGCGATGCAGGACGAGGCGGCCGCGGCGGGCGGCGAATGCCTGTTCTTCCTCGCCGACCTCCACGCGCTCAGCCTGCCGGTCGTGCCCGCCGAGCTCGCCGCCGCCACCGTCGAGATGGCGGCGACGCTGCTCGCCTGCGGCATCGATCCCAAACGCAGCATCCTCTTCAACCAGGCGCGCGTGCCCGCCCATGCGGAGCTCGCCTGGCTGCTGGGCGGCACCGCCCGGATGGGTTGGCTGAACCGCATGACGCAGTGGAAGGACAAGGCCGGCAAGAATCGCGAGGGCTCGTCGGTCGCGCTCTTCACCTATCCCGTGCTGCAGGCGGCGGACGTGTTGCTCTACCAGGCGACGCACGTGCCGGTCGGCGAGGACCAGAAGCAGCACCTGGAGCTCGCCCGCGACATCGCGACCAAGTTCAACCAGGATTTCGCGACCGAGCTGTTCACCTTGCCCGAGCCGTTCGTGTCGCGCGCCGCGCCGCGGATCATGTCGCTGCGGGACGGCGCGGCGAAGATGTCGAAGTCGGACCCGTCGGACCTGAGCCGGGTCAACCTGAACGACCCCGACGACCTGATCGCGCAGAAGCTCCGCAAGGCGCGCACCGACCCGGAGCCGCTGCCGGCGACGATGGCGGAGCTGGACGGTCGGCCCGAGGCGAAGAACCTCGTCACCATCTATGCGGCGCTCGCGGATCGTGCGCCCGCCGACGTGCTGGCCGAGTTCGCGGGCAAGGGCTTCGGCCAGTTCAAGCCGGCGCTGGCGGACCTGACGATCGCGGTTCTCGGGCCCATCCGCGCCCGCTTGGACGAGCTCTCCGCGGACCGTGCGGCCGTCACGGCAGCGCTTATCGAGGGCGCGGATCGGGCCCGCGCCGTGGCTGCCCCGACGCTCGCCGCGGCGCAGCGGGCGATCGGCTTGCAGGTGTAACGCTTCGGCTCACGCCATGTAGCTGGATTCGTTCACGTTAACCCGGCCGAAAGGATGACCGGGCGAGCCTGTGGGCGACATGAAGCGCCTGCTCGCCTGGTCCGCCCTTCCCCTTTTCCTCGCCGGCTGCGGCGCGGGCGGAGGATCCTCCACGACCTCCGACGTCGTGACGGTGGTCCCGACCGGGACCGCTACGCCCGCACCGGCGCCCAGCCCCACCGCGACGCCCGCGCCCATGCCCGCGCCGACCGGCACGCCGGCCCCGACCGGCTTCGCCGCCCAGGTCGCCGCGCTCTACGCCGTGCAACCCAACATCGCGAACTGCCAAGCCGGCCAGCTGGCGAGCGCGACCACCGCCACGCTGCTCGCCAACCTCAACGGCCTGCGGGCGCTGCACCGGCTGCCGCCGGTCACCTATTCCGCCGCGGACGAGGCGGGGGCACAGCAATCGGCGTTGCTCCAGGCCGCGAACGACGCGCTCAGCCATACGCCGCCGCCGAACTGGAAATGCTACACCGCGCTCGGGGCGCAGGTCTCCGCGCAGGCGAACCTCTATGGCGGCTTCGGCGGCGGCCTCGGCGTGATGAGCGACGACGCGATCCTCGCCGGCTGGATGACGGAGATGAACAACGTCGTCGCGGACAGCGTCGGCCATCGCCGCTGGATCCTGCACCCGTTCCTGGGCGCCGTCTCCTATGGCCGGGTGATCGGCGCGTCCCCGACCAGCACGCGCGCGGACGGTGCGGCGCTGAAGGTGTTCGGGATGCCGGGCGCGGGCGTCGCCAACGGCCCGCTCCCACCCTTCATCGCCTATCCCTATGAGGAATACCCGGCTCGCTATTTCGACTTGGGCGCGCTTCATTCCTTCAGCGTGATCGCGTCCTCGACGCCGGGCAGCAGCGCCAATGCGACCGTCAGCTTCGCCAATGCGCGGGTGACCGTCACACAACGCGGCGGCGGGGCGATGACGGTGTCTAAGATCAGCTTCGACAATGTCGGCTATGGGCTGCCCAATAACCTGCAATGGGCGGTGGCGGGCCTTCGCGCCGGGACCATCTACGACGTGTCGATCACCAACGTCGTGGTGAGCGGTCAGACCCGCAGCTACACCTACTATTTCCGGGTTGTTTAGCCCTCGAGCTCTCGCAACAGCACCCGGACCGCGTTGTCGATGTCGCGGTCGGTGTCGCGCAGCTGCTCGACCTTGCGGACGGCGTGGATCACGGTCGAATGATCGCGGCCGCCGAACTTGCGGCCGATCTCGGGCAGCGAGCGGGTCGTCAGCCGCTTCGCCAGATACATCGCGATCTGGCGCGGGCGGGCGACGGCGCGGGCACGCCGGGCCGAAACGAGGTCGAGCGGCTTCAGCTCGAAATGCTGGCTCACCAGCTTCTGGATCTCGTCGATCGTCACCCGCCGCTGCGCGCCGCGTAGCTGATCACCGAGCGTCGCGACCGCAAAGTCGAGCGTGACCGGCTCGCCGGTGAGCTGCGCATAGGCCGCGATGCGGTTGAGTGCGCCCTCCATCTCCCGGATCGAGCCGGTGATGCGGCCCGCCAGCAGGTCGAGCACCTCGACCGGCACGGCCACGTCCAGCTCGGCGCGCTTGTGCTCCAGGATCCGGCGGCGCAGGTCCAGGTCGGGCGGCCGGATGTCGGCGACGAGGCCGCTGCCCAGCCGCGACACGATCCGCGCCTCGACCCCGTCCAGCGCCTGCGGGCAGCGGTCGGCGGAGATGACGAGCCGCTTACCCGCGCCCATGATCTCGTTGATCGTGTGGAAGAACTCTTCCTGGGTCGCGTCCTTGCCCGCGATGAACTGCAGGTCGTCGATCATCAGCAGGTCCGCCGCGCGCAGCCGCGCCTTGAAGGCGAAGGTGTCGCGGCCGCGCACGGCCTGCACGAAGTCGAACATGAAGCGCTCGGCCGACATGAACAGCACGTTCGCCTCCGGCCGGGTCTCCAGGAAGGCGTGCCCGATCGCATGCAGCAGGTGCGTCTTGCCGAGTCCCGTCGGCGAATGGATGAACAGGGGCGAGAACCGCGGCGCGCCCGGCTCGGCCAGCGCCCGCGCGGCGTTGAGCGCGACCCGGTTCGATGGCCCGTCGACGAAGCGCTCGAAGGACAGCCGCTCGTCCAGCGCAGGGCGCGGGGCGGCGGCGCGGATCGGCATGGCGGTGACGGACGCGGCCGCCACGGGCGCCGGCTCGGGCGTCAGCGCGACCGGGGTCGGACCGGCCACCCGGGTCTCGATGAGCACCGCGCGCACGTCGGGCAGCGCCTGACGGAATTCGAGCAGCAGGCGGTCCGCATAATGGTTGCGGACCCAGTCGGCCATGAACTTGGAGGGCAGCGCCAGGCGCACCGTCTCCGGGCAGTCGCCGGACACCAGTTCGACGGGCTTCAGCCAGTGGTCGAACAGCCGGGCGCCGGCGGACTCGCGCAGCGAGGCCCGGATCCGCGTCCAGGCCCGCTCCACGTCGTTCACCACCGCCATCGCTGCCTGTCCGTGACCCACGCACACCTCTCCCGTTCCCGCGCGATCGCCCTCGCGCAGGCTGTTGGACATCGTCGTACATTCCCCCGCCCGATTCCCCCGAATCGTCCGGATCCACTCGACCGTCTTCTGTCAGTGGCCGCGGTGAGCACCGCTGCGGGGCCGGATTATGGACCCCCTGCCGAGTCGATCAAGCCCGGTCCGGTCACGATTCTGAAATAAAGCGGCTTGACACGGTTCGGGGCGCGGAAAACCGTCGAAAAAAGTGATAAGTCGCTGTTTTCTCGGGCTTTCTGGACCCTGTCTGGCCAGGCGATCTACTCGAATCGCGGTAGGTCCTAGCTTTCCCTTTCGGTTCCGAGATTTGCGTTGCGGGCAGCAAAAAAGCCCGCCGGGATCGCTCCCGACGGGCTTCAATGTCAGCCTGGACTTGGGATCAGGCGAGCGCGGTCAAGCGCTTCGTCAACCGCGCGAACTTCCGGCTCGCGGTGTTCTTGTGAAGCACGCCCTTGGCGACGCCGCGCGCCAGCTCGGGCTGCACGGCCTGGAGCGCCGCGGCGGCCTCCGCCTTGTTCCCGGACGCCAGCGCGGCCTCGACCTTCTTCACGAAGGTGCGGATGCGGCTGACGCGCGCACCGTTGATCTCCGCGCGGCGATCGTTGCGACGGATACGCTTCTTGGCTTGCGGCGTGTTCGCCATTCCTCGGAAACCTCTATGCAAACAGAAAGGGAGCGCGAGGGCGTGCCTCCGCTCCGGACCGCCGCGCCTTAGCCATCGCGACCGCGAGCGTCAACCGCGCCGCACACTCACTTCTGACAGCGCGGGCACCAGAAGGTGGAGCGGCCGCCTTCCGTCCGCCGGCGCACCGGCGCACCGCATCCGCATGGGTCGCCTTCGCGCCCATAGACCAGGAACTGCTTGGAGAAGTAGCCGAGCGCCCCGTCGGGATGGGCGAAGTCGCGCAGCGTCGATCCGCCCGCCGCGATCGCCTCCTCCAGCACCGCCCGGATCGCGTCCGCCAGCCGATCGAGCCGCGCCGCCGCGATCTGGCCCGCCGCGCGCGCGGGCGCGATGCCGACCCGGTGCAGCGCCTCGCATACGTAGATGTTGCCCAGCCCCGCCACGATCCGCTGATCGAGCAGCATCGCCTTGACCGGCGCCGTGCGCCCGGCGAGCGCCTCGCGCAGATAGGCCCCGGTCAGGTCCGGGCCGAGCGGCTCCGGCCCCATGGCCGCGAACGGCGGATAGCCGTCGAGCGCGTCGGTGCGGACCAGATCGAGGAAGCCGAACCGGCGCGGGTCGTTCAGCGCCAGCCGCCGCCCCGCTCCGGTCGCGATGAGGAGGTGATCGTGCGGCTGCTCGTCCCCCGGATCGACCCGCCAGCGGCCCGACATGCCGAGGTGGAAGATCAGCGTGTCGCCCCGATCCACATGGATGAGCCCGTATTTGGCGCGGCGGCCCAGCCCGGTCACGACCGCGCCCGTCAGACGCTGGCGCAGATCGGGCGGGATCGCCTTGCGCAGGTCCGCGCGGCGCGGCTCCACGCTGGCCAGCCGCTGATCCTGGAGGACGGGCGTCAGGCCGCGAACGGTGGTCTCGACTTCGGGGAGCTCGGGCAAGGCGATCCAGGGATGATGGAGAGATCATGGCGGAGCTAGGATGGGTTTGCGCGCCCCACAAGCGGCGGCTAGGGCGCACGCCCATGACCGAGACCGTCTCCTTCGGCTATGAGGACGTCGATCCTGAGGAGAAGACCCGCCGCGTCGGCGGCGTCTTCACGAACGTGGCGCGGCGCTACGACCTGATGAACGACGCCATGTCGGGCGGCATGCATCGGCTCTGGAAGGATCGCTTCGTGCGGCGGGTGAAGCCCCGGGCCGGCGAGGACATTCTCGACATGGCGGGCGGCACCGGCGACATCGCGTTCCGCCTGGCCGCGGCCGGCGCGAACGTGACGGTCGCCGACATCAACCCGGCAATGCTGGACGTGGGCATGGAGCGCGCCCGCAAGCGCGGCCTGACCGGGCTTCTTTGGCAGGAGCAGAACGCCGAGACGCTCAGCTTCGGCGACCGCAGCTTCGACGCCTATACGATCGCATTCGGCATCCGGAACGTGACCGACATTCCCGCCGCGCTGCGTGAGGCGCACCGGGTGCTCCGGCGCGGCGGGCGGTTCTTCTGCCTGGAGTTCTCGACCACGCAGTGGCCTGGCTTCGCGGACGTGTACGACGCCTACTCGCATCGGATCGTGCCGCAGCTGGGGCAGCTGCTGGCGCGCGACCGGGACAGCTACCGTTACCTGATCGAATCGATCCGGCGCTTTCCCGACATGCCGACCTTCGAGGGCATGATCCGCGCGGCCGGCTTCGCGCAGACCCGCGTGGAGCCGATCATGGGCGGACTGGTCGCCATCCATTCCGGGTGGAAGATCTGACCCGCCTGTGACGACGCCGCTCACCCACACGCTGCGCCTGCTGAAATGGGGCCGCATCCTGGCGCGGCATGGGGCGCTGCGCGGGATCGAGCGCGACCCCAATACGCCCACGCCGGTGCGCCGGCTGGCGCGGCTGGCGCGCATCGGCGCGCGCGTGCCGGCGCAGCCGCGCTACGCCGATGCGCTCCAAGCGATCGGGCCGGCCGCGATCAAGCTGGGCCAGACGCTCGCCACGCGGCCCGACCTCGTCGGCGAAGACGCCGCGCGCGACCTGCTGCGCCTCCAGGACCAGCTTCCCGCGATCCCCTTCGCGACGGTCGAACGCGCCATCGTCACCGGCCTGGGCCGGCCGATCGACCAGCTGTTCCGCTCGATCGATCCGGCGCCGATCGGCGCCGCCTCGATCGCGCAGGTCCATCGCGCCGTCACGACCGACGGGCGCACCGTGGCGGTGAAGGTGCTCCGCCCGGGCGTCGAGGACGATTTCAAACGCGCCATCGACACCTATCAATGGGCGGCCGCCCAGCTGGAGGCGATGGGGGGCGAGGCGGCGCGCCTGCGCCCGCGGCTGACGGTCGAGAACTTCCGCCGCTGGACCGCGCGCGAGCTGAACTTCACCCGCGAGGCCGCATCCGCCTCCGAGCTCGCGGAGGCGATGGCGGCCGAGCCCGACTATGTCGTCCCCGCGATCGACTGGCGGCGCTCCAGCGGCAAGGTGCTGACGACCGAGTGGATCGACGGGGTCAAGCTGTCCGACCGCGCCGCCCTGATCGCGGCCGGCTACGATACCCGCAAGCTCGCCCGCACGCTCATCAACGCCTTCCTGCGCCAGGCGATCTCCGAAGGCTTCTTCCACGCCGACATGCATCAGGGGAACCTGTTCGCCATCCCCGGCGACCGCATCGCGGCGATCGACTTCGGCATCATGGGCCGGATCGACCGCCGCGCGCGGGTGTGGCTGGCCGAGATCCTCTACGGCCTCATCACCGGTAATTACCGCCGGGTGGCCGAGATCCACTTCGAGGCAGGCTATGTCCCGCCCCACCACAACGTCGCCGAGTTCGCCACCGCCCTGCGCGCGGTGGGCGAGCCGATGCGCGGCCAGCCGGTCAAGGACATGTCGATCGGCATGATGCTGGACGGCCTGTTCGCCATCACCCGCGACTTCGACATGGTGACGCAGCCCCACCTGCTGCTGCTCCAGAAGACGATGGTGATGGTCGAGGGCGTCGCGACGGGCCTCGATCCCGACATCAACCTTTGGGAGACGGCCGCCCCGTTCGTGCGCGAGTGGATCCGCAGCGAGCTCGGGCCGGAGGCGAAGATCGCGGATCGACTGATCCTCGACCTCCGCACGCTCGCCGGCCTGCCGGAGCTGGTGCGCCGCATCGAGGCGAAGTTCCCGCCGCCCGGCGGCGAGCCCCCGCCCCTGCCCCTTGCGCGTGTCGAGGTGCTGAACCTCGGCAATGGCTGGAAATATGGCCTGATCGGCACGCTCGGCGTCGCGCTGGGCGCGATCGGCGCCTTGGCGGTGACGGCGCTGTGAGCACCCTCGTCATGCCAGCCCCTGAGCGAGGCCGCAGGCAGCGTCGAACGGGCCGGGGTGACGAAGGCTGAGCATGCGCCGCGCGCTGCCGCCGCTCTGGCTTTCGGCCCCGTCGCGCTATGCGGTCCTGCCGCCCGCGGCCGCGCGGCTGGCGCTGGCGGGGCTGGCCATCCTGCTGGCGCTCACCCTGCTGGCGCTGCTCACGCCCGATCCGACGGCGAAGGGCGCCACGGACGCGAGCGGCATGTCGGACCTCGCGCTTTACGCGCAGATCGTCGAGGGCGTCCGCGCCGGCGGCAACTACTATGCGGTCGCGGCCGAGGCGTTGCGCGCGGGCGAGTACCCGCTCCGCCCCTTCGTGACCTTCCGCCTCCCCACGCTCGCGGTCGTGCAGGCCGCCCTGCCAGGCTGGGCGGTCGCGGGCCTATTGTACGCGCTCGCGGCCGGCGTGCTCGTCGCCTGGCACCGCTGCTTCCGCGCCGCACTGCGCCGCCCGATCGCGGTCGCCCTTGGCCTGGTTCTGATCGGCGCGGGATCGCTCGCCTCCTGGCAGGTCGAGCTGGCCGGCTTCCATGAGGTCTGGGCGGGGCTGCTGATCGCGCTGTCGCTCGCGCGCTTTCAGCCGGATCGCTGGGCGGAGGCGGTCGGCTGGGGACTGACCGCGGCCGTGATCCGGGAGACCGCGGTCCTCTATCTCCTCGTCATGGCGGCGCTGGCCTGGCGCGACGGCGATCGGCGACAGGCGCTCGCCTGGGGCGGCGCGCTCGCAATCGTGGCGCTGCTGCTGGTCGCGCACGCGCAGGGCGTGGCGCAGGTCGTCCGCCCGCTCGATCCCGCCTCCCCCGGCTGGGCGGGGCTGCTGGGGCCGGGCTTCGTCGTCCGCACGGTCCACGCCTCGACGGGGCTGAGCCTGCTGCCGCTCGCGCTCGCCGCGCCGCTCGTCGGGCTGGCCTGGTTCGGCTGGACCGCCTGGCACAGCCCGGTCGCGGTCCGGGTCGCGGCGACGCTCCTCGCCTATGCGGCGCTGCTGGCGACGGCGGGGCGGCTCGACACCTTCTACTGGGGTCTCCTCACTGCCCCCGTGCTGCTTGCCGGCCTCGTCTTCGCGCCCGACGCCCTGCGCGACCTGTTCGCGGCGGCGCTCGACAGGCGGCGGATCGTCGTGCGACGGGTGACGCCGTGAAGCGGGTCCTCCTGATCGTCGGCGGCGGCATCGCGGCGTACAAGGCATGCGAGCTGGTGCGGCTGATCCGCAAGTCCGGCCACCGCGTCCGCTGCGTGCTGACCGACGGCGGCGCGCATTTCGTGACGCCGATGACGCTGGCGGCGCTGTCCGAGGACAAGGTCTATACGACGCTCTGGGATCTGAAGGACGAGGCGGAGATGGGCCATATCCAGCTCAGCCGCGAGGCGGACCTGCTGGTCGTGGCGCCCGCCACCGCCGACCTGCTCGCGCGCATGGCGGGCGGCCATGCCGACGACCTCGCCACCACCGTGCTGCTGGCGACCGACAAGCCGGTGCTGATCGCGCCGGCGATGAACGTCCGCATGTGGGAGCACCCGGCGACGCAGCGCAACCTGGCCCGGCTACGGGCGGACGGCGTGCGCGTGGTCGGGCCAGACGCGGGCGTGATGGCGTGCGGCGAGTATGGCGAGGGCCGCCTCGCCGAACCGGCCGCCATCCTGGACGCGATCGAGAGGCTGCTTGGCACCGTCGCGGGTCCCCTCTCCGGCCGCCACGTCCTCGTCACCGCCGGCCCGACCCACGAGCCAATCGACCCCGTGCGCTATATCGCCAACCGCTCCTCCGGGCGTCAGGGCTACGCCATCGCCGCCGCCGCCGCCCGCGCCGGCGCGCGCGTCACGTTGGTGAGCGGTCCCGTGTCGCTGCCCACCCCCGCCGGGGTGACCCGTGTCGATGTCGAGAGCGCGCGCGAGATGGCCGCGGCCGTCGAGGCCGCATTGCCCGCCGACGCAGCCGTGATGGTCGCCGCCGTCGCCGACTGGCGGGTCGAGGCGGCTCCGCAGAAGGTGAAGAAGGGCATGTCGGCCCCCGCGCTGGAGCTGGTCGAGAACCCCGACATCCTGGCGAGCCTCGCCCGCTCGCCGCGTCGCCCGGCCCTGTTGATCGGCTTTGCGGCCGAGACCGAGCAGGTGGTGGAGCACGCGGTCGCCAAGCGGGCGCGCAAGGGCTGCGACTGGATCGTCGCCAACGACGTGTCGAGCGACGTCTTCGGCAGCGACGGCAACGCGGTCCATCTGGTGACGGCCGAGGGCGTGGAGAGCTGGGACCGCGCGCCGAAGGACGAGGTGGCCGAGCGCCTGGTCCAGCGCATGGCGGAGGCGCTGGCATGATCCGGATCGCAGTCGCACGGCTGCCCCATGGCGCGGACCTGCCGCTCCCCGCCTATGCCACTCCGGGCGCGGCCGGCATGGATGTGGTGGCGGCCGAGGACGTCACCATCCCGCCCGGCGGCCGCCACGCGGTCGCGACCGGCTTCGCCTTCGCCATCCCCGACGGGTACGAGGTGCAGGTGCGCCCCCGCTCGGGCCTGGCGCTGAAGCACGGCGTCACCTGCCTCAACACGCCGGGCACGATCGACAGCGATTATCGCGGCGAGGTGAAGGTGATCCTCGTCAATCTGGGCGACGCGCCCTTCCCGATCCGCCGCGGCGAACGGATCGCGCAGCTCGTCCCCGCCCCCGTGCTCCGCGCCGAGCTGGCCGAAGTGGACGCGCTGGACGCGACCGCACGCGGCGCGGGAGGGTTCGGCTCGACGGGCCGGTGACGCTTACCGACGAGGAGCTGGACCGCTACGCGCGCCAGATCGTGTTGAAGGAGATCGGCGGCGCGGGCCAGATGCGCCTCAAGGCCGCCACCGTCGCAGTGATCGGCGCCGGCGGCATCGGGTCGCCCGTCATCCAGTATCTCGCGGCCGCCGGCGTGGGGCGGCTCATCACCATCGACGACGACGCGGTGGAGCGGTCCAACCTCCAGCGCCAGACCCTGTTCGCCTCCGCGGAGACCGGCCACTCCAAGGCGGAAGCCGCTGCCGCGGCCGCGCGCCGCCTCAACCCGAACGTGGACGCGACCGCGCTGGCGACGCGCTTCAATGCAGCGAATGCGGCCGCCCTGCTCGCCGGAGCGGACGTGGTGATCGACGGCTGCGACAACTTCCCCACCCGCCTGGCGGTGGCCGACGCCGCGCTGGCGACGCGCATCCCGCTGGTCTCGGCCGCGGTGGGGCAGTTCGAGGGGCAGCTCGCCGTCTATCGCGGCTGGGAAGCCGACAAGCCCTGCTATCGCTGCTTCGTCGGCGACGCGCCCGATCGCGCCGAGGCGAGCTGCGCCGAGGCCGGGGTGCTCGGCCCCGTGACGGGCGTGCTCGGCAGCCTGGCGGCGCTGGAGGCGATCCGCGCGATCGTGCCGTTCGGTGGCGATCCGGCAGGCAAGGTGCTGATCGCCGACCTGCTCGGCTGGCGCTTCCGCGCACTCACCTTGCCCAAGGATCCGGGCTGCCGATCCTGTGCTCAGCGGCCCGTGTAGCGGCGGAACCACTCCACGAAGCGTGGGACGCCCACGTCGAGCGACATGCTCGGAACGAAGCCCAGGTCCCGCGCGGCCGGCGCGATGTCGGCATAGGTGGCCGGCACATCGCCCGGCTGCATCGGGTGCAGCTCGCGGATCGCGGGGCGCCCGCACGCCTGCTCGATCAGATCGACGAAGCGGCCCAGCTCCTCGGGCCGGTGATTGCCCAGATTGTAGATCGCATGGGGCGCCACGCTGCCGCCCGGCTTCGCGTGGCCATCGTCGGCCGGCGGGTGGTCGAGCGCGGCCAGCACGCCCGCAACGATGTCGTCCACCCAGGTGAAGTCCCGCCGCATCCGGCCGCCGTTGAACAGCTTGACCGGCCGGCCTTCCAGGACGGCGCTGGCGAACAGCCAGGGCGCCATGTCCGGCCGTCCCCAGGGCCCATAAACGGTGAACAGGCGCACGCCCGTCTGCGGCAGCCGGAACAGATGGGCATAGCTTTCGGCCATCAGTTCGCCGGCACGCTTGGTCGCGGCGTAGAGCGAGATGGGATGATCGACCCGGTCCTCGACGCGGAACGGAACCGCCTCGTTCGCGCCATAGACGGAGGACGATGACGCATAGACCAGGTGCCGCACCCGACAGGCGCGCGCGAATTCGAGGATGTTGAGCTGCCCGACCACGTTCGACCGGGCATAGACGTGGGGGTGATCGACCGCGTGCCGTACCCCCGCCTGCGCGCCCAGGTGCACCACCCGGTCGACGTCGACACCTGCGAGCGCGGCCGGCCAGTCCGGGTCGGCCAGGTCGGCGACGATCAGGCGCAGGTCCGGGCACAGCGCGGCGACCCGGTCGCGCTTCAGCTCCGGCGAATAATAGTCGTTGAGGTCGTCCAGGCCGATCACCGCGTCGCCCCGCGCCATCAGCGCGGCGGCGACATGGGCGCCGACAAAGCCGGCCGCCCCGGTGACCAGCACCGTCATCGGAGCAGGTCGGTCGCGAACCTCCGCACCGCCGGCCCAATATCCGGACGTTCCAGCGCGAGCGCCAGATTGGCCTGGATGAAGCCGGCCTTGTCGCCGCAGTCGAAGCGACGGCCGTCGAAGGTGTAGCCATGGAAGGGCTGCTTGCCGATCAGCTGCGCCATGGCGTCGGTCAGCTGGATCTCCCCGCCCGCGCCACGCACGGGGTTGTCGAGGATCCGCATCACCTCCGGCTGCAGGATGTAGCGGCCGGGCGTCATCAGGTTCGACTTGGCCGTGCCCTTGGCCGGCTTCTCGATGACCTCCAGCACCTCGGTCAGCGCACCCTCGACGCGGCCGGGCGTGATGATCCCGTACTTGTCCGTCTCCTCCGGCGCGACCTCGAGCGCGCCGATCAGGTTGCCGCCGACCCGCTCATAGGCCCGGACCATCTGCGCGAGGAAATTAGGCTTGCCGACCATCAGCTCGTCGGGGAGCAGCACCGCGAAGGGCTCGTCGCCGACGATCTCGCGCGCGCACCACACCGCATGACCTAGGCCGAGCGGCTCCTGCTGACGGACATAGACGGGCGAGCCGGGCTTCTGGCGGATGTTCTCGATCGCAGCCAGGCTCTTGCCCCGCTCGCGCATCGTCGTCTCGAGCTCGTAGGAGATGTCGAAATGATCCTCGAGCGCGCCCTTGCCGCGGCCCGTCACGAAGATGATCTGCTCGGCGCCCGCCTCCAGCGCCTCCTCGACCGCGTACTGGATCAGCGGCTTGTCGACGACGGTCAGCATCTCCTTGGGCATCGCCTTGGTGGCGGGCAGGAACCGGGTACCGAGCCCCGCGACGGGGAACACGGCTTTGCGCACGGGCTTGAACGTCACGATTGATCCTTCTTCGAACTAGGGCGTGCCCGCGCCTAGCCGCCCGAAACTGGGTTGACTATGGGCCGGTTAGGCGGGCCGGGTTACAGAACCGAGATGGCCAAGGTTCTCGTCGTGTTCGGCACCCGTCCGGAGGCGATCAAGCTCTTCCCCGTGATTCGTGCGCTCGCGGCCCGACCCGAGCTGACGGTCCGGACCTGCGCGAGCGGGCAGCATCGCGAGCTGCTCGATCAGGTGCTGTCGGTCGCCGAACTGCGGCCCGACATCCGTCTCGACCTGATGGAGCCCGGCCAGTCGCTGGATCGGCTGACCGCCCGGCTGCTAGTCGGCCTGGGCGAGGCGATGGATGGTGAACGGCCCGACTGGGCCGTCGTCCAGGGCGATACCGCGACCGCCTTCGCCGGCGCGCTAGCGGCCTATCACCGGCAGATCCCTGTGGCGCATGTCGAAGCGGGTCTGCGCTCGACCGACATCTACCACCCCTTCCCGGAGGAGGTGAACCGCCGCATGATAGCCCAGATCGGCCGCCTGCACTTCGCCCCGACAGAGGCGGCGGCGGCCGCGCTGCGGCGGGAGGGCGTTGCGACCGACACGATCCACGTAACGGGCAACACCGGCATCGACGCGCTGTTCTGGACCCGCGATCGCCTCTCCGCCGATCCGGCGCTCGCGGCCGGGCTTGCGCCGGTCCTGGCGCGCGCGGCGGGCAAGCGGCTGCTGCTGGTCACCGCGCACCGGCGGGAGAACCTCGGCGATCGCATCGCTGCGATCGCGGAAGCGCTGCTGCGGATCGCGGCGCGGGGCGACACCGCGCTTCTCTTCCCCGTGCACCCGAACCCCGCCATCCGGCGCGTGGTCGATGCCGTGCTGGGCAATCATCTGGCCGTTCTGCGGACGCCGCCGCTCGATTACCCCGGCTTCGTCCGTGCGCTGGCGGCATGCGACCTGGTGCTGACCGATTCGGGCGGCATCCAGGAGGAAGCGCCGGCGCTGGGCAAGCCCGTGCTGGTGATGCGGGAAACGACCGAGCGGCCCGAGGGCGTCGCCGCAGGGACCGCGAAGCTGGTCGGCGCCGACCCGGACCGCATCGTCATGGAGGTCGCCCGGTTGCTCGACGATCCGGTCGCATACGCCGCGATGGCGCGGGCTCACAGTCCGTTCGGGGACGGGCAGGCGGCGGAGCGGATCGCGGCGCGGCTGGCGGCCGCAGCCCACGCGTCGAAGGGGGCCTAGACGCGGACGAAGGCCCGCTGCTTGCGCGCAAGAAGACAGGGCCCTATCTGCGACGGCCTTCCTCGACATGATCCGGACCATGCTCGCGAAGCTTCTGAAGTCGCGTCGTACACCTGTTTGGCGGCCTGCCCTGCCGGCCGGCGAGCGCGTGTATGCGGTCGGCGACGTGCATGGCTGTCTGGAGGAACTGGACCGTCTGCTCGCGCTGATCGAGGCTGACGACGCGGCGCGCGGTCCCGCATCGACGACGTTGATCTTCATCGGCGACCTCGTCGATCGGGGTCCGGCCTCGGCCCAGGTCATCGAGCGTCTGCTCGTGCTCTCGACCCGTCGCGGCAACATGCGGTTTCTCGCCGGCAATCATGAAGAGATCTTCCAGCGCGCGATTGCCGGGGAGGAGAAAGCCCTGCGCCTGTTCTGCCGGATCGGCGGACGTGAAACGGCGATCAGCTACGGTCTAGCGCCCGAGGAATACGACCGGATGGACTATCCGGAGCTGGCCGCTGCGCTGCGGACCCGCGTTCCCGTCGATCACCGCGCCTTCCTCGCGCGCATGGAGGACATGATCGTGCTGGGTGACTATATGTTCGTCCATGCGGGCGTGCATCCGGCCGCCGATCTCGAGCAGCAGGATCCGTCGGACCTGCGCTGGATTCGCTCGCCGTTCCTGGATCACGGGCGACCGCTGGCGAAGATGGTCGTTCATGGGCACACGATCGCCGAGGATGTCGACATCCGTCCCCATCGCATCGGCATCGACACCGGGGCCTATGCGACGGGTCGGCTGACCGCGCTGGGGCTGGAAGCGGACGAGAACTGGCGCCTGCAGACGTAGGCCGCGCACGGTCTGGCGATTCCGCCATCGGTTAGACTTTTATAAAGCCTTTTCTATGCTATGGGGGCCATGCGGTGGGGCGCGTCGTGTCGCCGCGCGGAGCGTCGTCATGTCGCGCCGTTCACGCTCAGGCTTGCCTCCATGGGTCGTCCGTGGCAGTGGGTCGGCGAAGAGTTAAAGAGGGAGTCCATCATGCGTCTTGGGAAGTATCTGATGGCCGCCGCGGCCGCCACGATGGCGGTTGCTCCGGCCGTTGCCGCTCCGGCGAACCCGGCGGCCGGCCTGTCGGTGTCCAAGTCGGTGCGCGCCGGCTCGGCGACCGCCAACAAGAGCGAGCTGGCCGGTGGCGGCGTGCTCGTCGCGATCCTGGCGGCTGCGGCCGTTGTCGCTGGCATCATCATCGTCGCCAACGAGGACGACACGCCCGACAGCCCGTAGGCCTTGGGTGTAGAGTTTTAGAGAATGGGAAAGCGGCCTTCACGGGCCGCTTTCTTTTTGCGCGTTTAAGATGCCGCTGACCTCTGACGTGGAGGTCTGCTCCGATCGGCAAGTTCAGATCCGCCGAGGGTAGGCGGGTTCGGCACGACTTCGGATCAAAAAGAGACGCCAGTCACCGAACGCGGGCTGAGCGTCGCCGCTCACCTCTTCCCGCTTCAACAAAGGACGATGAGCGGACCTCAACGCCCGGTCGGGGGCGTTCCAGGCAGCGCTCCCGTGCCCATGCTCTGTTGCGCTTGAAGCTGGCGGACGACCGTCTCGGGCAGGAAGTCGACCAGCTCCAGATCGAACACCAGCGTCGAGTTGGGCGGGATCTGCCCCATGTCACGCTCACCATAGCCGAGGTTGGGCGACAGCCAGAACCGGCCCTTCTCGCCCTTGCGGAGCAGCTTCATGGCTTCGGCGAACCCCGGCACGGTCGACCCCGGCGCGACGGGGAACGGGGTGGGCTGGCGCGACTTGTCGAAGGTCGTGCCGTCGAGCAGCCGGCCCTCATACTGGACCAGCGCGACGTCGGCGTCCGTCGGCCGAGGCCCGGCCTGCACCGGATTGAGGATCTTGTACTTGAGCCCGGACGGGGTCGTGACCACGCCTGACTCGCGGCTCTCGCGCACCAGCGCGGGGTCGCCCTGCCGAGCCAGCGCGACGGCGGCCACGAGGGCAAGCGCGATGCCGAGCCAGAGCCAGATCAGATAACGACGCTTCACGGGCTGCAGCGGCACGGCGGTCACGGTGGACATGGGCGGCACTCGATAAAGGCCGCCCGACTGACCTGCGCGCGGCGGAAGGAGAAGCTAAGGAGAGGCGAAGGCCCGCTTACCGCGCGCCGTCACGCTCCGCGCGCTTGCGCTCCAGCTTGCGCGCCCGGCGCACCGCGGCCGCCCGCTCGCGCGCGCGCTTTTCCGACGGCTTCTCGTAATGACGACGCAGCTTCATCTCGCGATACACGCCCTCGCGCTGCAGCTTCTTCTTGAGCGCCC